>Ga0123352_10001859_pt1 | contig 28708 bp, 14 predicted proteins | sample TergutLab28metaG_FD_89700 | JGI IMG/M metagenome (GOLD analysis project Ga0123352, IMG submission 89700) | Labiotermes labralis P1 segment gut microbial communities from Petit-Saut dam, French Guiana - Lab288 P1 | ecosystem: Host-associated > Arthropoda: Insects > Digestive system > Gut ... | reverse complement strand
CAGCTGTCAAAGTTTCAAACTTCTCTGGCCATTATCTCCGTAACCGTTCAACTTTGGACATAGGTGTTTTGGGTTATATCGGTATACTTTAACATAAGGAACACCCTCCCGAAGTCTGGCACAATCCTCCTGGGACACCCTGTATATATGTTTATTTATTTATATAAAAGGTAGTGATCCCGTTACAGGCCCGGTGTGGCCCAGAAGGTGGGTAGACGTATAACTACTCTTCCAAGACCGCGGCACTGGAAGTAAGTGAGTGGTCAGCAGCACGCCCCGGCCGCACTTTATCCACGGGAAAGAGCCGGCACCCATTTTACAGGAGGCTGGGTGGGCCCCACGGCCGGTCTGGACGGGCGGAAAATCTCGTCTCCACCGGGATTCGATCCCGGAACGTCCAGCCCGTAGTCAGTCGCTATACCGACTGAGCTACACTGCATATATATATATATATATATATATGCCTTCGCGCTATGTACGCTACTAATATCAGAGAAAACTGCAGAAGAAAAGGTTGTTCGTTCCATACACTGCACACGATATGCATTATGATATGTAGTACATAAGTTGTGCAATGAGCTCTGTAAAAATAACGTTTTTTTAAAGCTGTTCTGCAGTCATTAAGTATGCTCTACAGAATGCTTTGTCCACAGTTCTGTTATCAATAAGTGTGCTCTACTGAATGCTTTGTCCGCAGTTCTGCGCTCAGACTACAGACTCTGGCGTATCCGCTACGTTTATGACACGGGGTTTCCTATTCTTACTACATATCAAAGTAGCTCTATGTGTAAACAAACGTCACTTCCAACATCACAAATGTTCGTACATACTTGTTATGTGTTGCTCCACGACTGAAGCAAACTAGCCGTTTGTCTAAGCAAGTTTTCATCCTCATAGGCATGTTAAAACAAACAGAATCGCTATATGAAAGACTTATCGCGTGACGACATTAGATATTTTTCTGGACCCACAAAACCACTAAGTACTTATACATAAATGTAAAACAATTTATATAGCCATTATATGGATGTGAAAAAAACAAGTATTTGGATTTACAGAAATATAGCTGTTTGGTGTGAGTTATTTCTTGAAAATTAACAGTTGCTCAGCTAGTCAAGAATTTTCATGTTGCTATGGAACCAGCAGTTTCATTGCCGGTTCCACATAACTCCTATGTTTAGCCATATCCAAAGCCAGTTAAACTCAATCCGTAAACTTACATCCAACTTCTTCAAGATTCACTTTACTAGTCACCCAATGTATGTTTTTGTCTGAACTCTTGAAGACATAATGATCACTGCATACATCCAGCGTTTAGGAATAAAAATTCCGCATTCTGCCCATACTGTGTATTTATGAGTCTTGTGTGATTTTAAACACACAGCGATTATTTTAACCGTGCAAGAGTGACTTCCAATCTTTACGAACGTGAGGGCCCCTACTGAGACCGTATATCTACAGCTACACTATTTGGCTTCGTTGAATCAGAAAAAGTAAATGAGGAAATACACTTAATAACACAGTAACGGATCTGTATCAGTTCATATCCAATTAATCAGGAAAGCAATGCCGCAGGAAAGTAAGCGCCGACCCCAAGAGCATGGACTGTTACAAAGATGTGTGAATTTGGGGATCCCTTCAAATATATTCGCGGGCCATATCGGGCCCACTACCCACAGTTTGAGAACCACCATTTTACAGAATTCTTTTACTGGTCGTGCATTGTGTTCTTCGTGAGGTACAAACAGAATATTTACGCGTTACTCGGATCAGCGGTGGAAAATTCTTTTCACAAATCCAGAAAACATTTCAAAATTCAAGGCGACAAAAAGTGTCATGCAGCTACTTGCATACTGAGGGCCCACATATATAACGTGTCACCTTACAAAATTTAATCCCCACTTCGACTTTGTGCTCGGGATTTGTACACCTGTGATACAGATGAATTTTATTCTGCAATGGTGCAGGCAGTTAATCGAAGATTTCACGCCGCGGACACGCGGTTTCGATCCCGGGCCAGTCCATGTGAGACTTGTGGTGAATTAAGCGGCATTGGAACAGAGTTTTCTCCAAGAATAGCTGGTTTTCCGCCATCAGAATTATTCTACCTATGTTCCATTCCCCTCTTTATCTGAAGACAACTCTTGTTAGAAGTAAGGGAGGACGAAGCCTGAGAACCTTTGATGCAGACAATACTCTTTCACATACCGGAAAACATTAGACAGAAAGATGTATTGGTATTGTTTTATTTAAACTTCAAAGGATTAATTTTGAGATTCTCCATTATTATAATATATGCACTTGCCATATCTCCTGAATACACGTCACGTCCTAACAGCTCATTGGCCTAAATTTAATACCCTAATACAATGCGAAGAAGAGTCTAACAATGAAGCTCCTTGTACTGTAATTTCCTCCTTCTCCATATTAGGATTTATTCATTAGTTTCCGAGTACGTATAATTTACTGAGCAGTTTAGTATCAAAGTTCATATTTCTACGGTCTCTCTTTCGGACGAATGACATAAGAACCTCCCCCCCCCCCAAAAAAAATGCCAGTAAACACAATCAAACATCAATTGTAAGCCAACAAAAATACCTCCTCTCCTCATTGCACTCCATTTGAAAGTCAGCATAACTCCGTTTCATTTACAAACCACAAGCCCAGATATTTCTGTACATGGTAGCTGCAACAGCCATCGGGCAGATACAGAAAACTGATTTGCCGCCCTTTATGCACAGATTAACAAACCCGTGAACTGGTTCCGAGGAATATTTGTAAAAAAGGATTCATTTCCCTGTGTACGCCGCAGTAGTACTATCAGAATGTCAGTATTATACTGGTCAAACACGTACCGTAACCAGAATATTTACTCTTACAAAATTAGACCAACCTGTGAGTCGAAGGGCATTATTCACTACTGATGTATTCAAAATAAAATCAGTCAATAAATTTAATGAATCGCCAAAATATGGCCAAAGTATATATACCTTCTCCCAGTGGCTAAATAGTTGGCAAAGATTTGTGTAAAGAATAATACAAAATTAGCGTACTAGTTCTTTGTAGTATTATTCCTTGTTAAAATGCAATAAAATAGTTTTATGCAAAAAGATTTCAGACTTGTAGTCTCCGACGTACCGTACATACAGGTCTCCATCAGGTGAAGCTAGGTATCATTTTTAAACCTGAGCACCTCGAATTTGCTCATAAAACAAACACAGAAGATGATCGACTAGAAAAAGAAGTGCGTCCCGCGAGTGGTGGTCTGCACTCAGTTGACCGTCAATTAGCTCTTCAAGGACACTCGGTTGGGGTAGTTCTAATTCTCGTGTGATTATAAGTCAAATTTTAAGAATTTAAAAATTACATGTTCCATAGTTTCTCCTCCTAGGAGATAAAACTTTATGAAGGTAAGAAACAAATGCATTAAAAAGTAAAACTACGGATAAAAATTCAGATACCAGCCAGCAGTTAAATTTTAATTAAAATTCTCCCCAGAAATACAGTACTTACAAGCGGATAATTTTATCTGTACGAATATATACTACATACATAATAAGGTTGACATCACCTCAGAGGAGTGGCGGATATTTGCTGATAAAATATCTTATCCGTTATTAACAAATATTCTCATACTCTGACACAATGATTCATGTGTACGATTTTAAATATTTTATTGTTACTCACTGAGCGATGTGATTACTGGCTGCAGTTGATCGCACTGTAAAGAATGCCAAACACAGCTTTCCATACATAGCCAATGAAGTGCCGTAAGGCAAACGTCCTCCTTAATTCACCATTAGTCCTCCTTAAATTTCCAGCAAATTGTGCGCCAAAATCTTAGAGCTCCTGCCTTCAAGACCACTGTGACAATTAGAAGTGTGTTCAAAGGGGATTTAGCTGAGTTAATTTTGTACTTGGTCTCAGCAATAATCTAATGGAAAGGAGCACTTTGGATTACTATCTCGGTGACTCAGTTCTAGATTCTACATTTGCGACAGTAATACATTAATCCACAAATTTTAAAAGAACTGGGCGAGAAATTAATTTAAATTTCGACGTGGCAACTTAAACTTGGTAAGCGTATACTTTTTTCCTTGTAAGCTTATGTCTATTATAAGCTACAATATTTTGCTAGAAACTGACTGTACTACATCCTGTGTATTTCCGAACTCATTATGCAATCAGGAAGATCATATGTTCAGACAGTAACCCGCACACTATACCCTGTTCCGCCAAGTAAGATAAATAAGATGCGTACTGAGTAGCAGTAATCGATTTCTGCTTTGCAAATATAAAGCGATTGCTGTCAGTTTTTAGACATAACCGACGGGTCTAGAAAGTGCCTGATCGGACACTCCAGTGGTAGAACCTGCTTCTAAAGGAGCTCGAATTTAGAGTGGCTTCCATATAAAGTAACAATTACTTTTTATATAGTCTTTAATATTGAAACGTGGAAGCGTAAATAAACTATAGATTTTAAAATGTCTAAAACAGGTTATTACTCTTCTTTGACCTTTAAATACTCAATTTGTACTTCACAATGAACGCATGGAATGTCCACTACAAATAAAAACCGATTAATGCTGTTTCGGGGAATACTGGAGTGTTACTGGATAGAAAGAGCATTAATGCACTGTGTGGACAATATGCATAGCATTGTAATGCTAACCTTTGCACCGACAAGTTTAATATTAAAAAACTGTGATTCAGCCCACACTGCATGCATGTGTTTTGGGTTTATCTGGAAACAAACAGCGACTTTTGCCATATTGAACATTAACTGATTGGTTTTTGTAATATAGATGAAGTGTTTTCTGCGCTGTACGAGCTGGGTTTTTAAATAAAGCAATCTGCGCTTCGTCTTTAAAAGTTTAAAGGAGGTGTCACATGTAGTGACTACTGTAGTGTAAGGCTTATGGTACATTAACAAAGCCAATATTCCATTTTAAATTCTCCTTACACTCCCACATGTACACCTGTAAGAGTACTTTGAAATGTATATGATATAAAGCAGTATGGATTACAAGAGACGCAGAGACACAAAGATTCACCACATGAAGAGCGTGTAAGGAAGTAATGAACTGTCATATATTACGTAGTGGTAATTGTCTCTAATTTCTCTTGTTGCCTTCGGGCTTTCTAACAATAACAGTATCTTTGAAATTTTGACCTAATTTCCTTTTGTTTGGATTAATAAAAGCAGCAATTCATATTTGCATTCAGTTTTGTATAGTTCAGACGTACACCATTAAGACCCTTTACTTACAAAAACTCAGCGAGCACCTCTGCGCTCTATTCAACGATGAGACTCACTGATGAATGCTTCAATCATTCATTTAAAAACCTTTTTCTTTCCTTTCTTCTGTCTCATTCATTTCCTCTGCTTTTGAGACGAGGTGGAGGGAAAGTTGAGTATCTTAATCCCATACAGCTTATCCGGTCTCCAGGGATGATTAATGGTCGGATTTCCAGTTGTCTCAGTGAGAGAGATGAAGGCCTAGGTACTCCTCTTGTCTTGAGAAACAGTATATCGATAATTGAAGTTGAAAAGGAAGAATGGAAACCTGGCAGTTATACTGTGATGCAGCACTAAAAAAAATCTTCCTTACCCACTGTCTATCATTATCGCTTACTGATGACTGCTTTGTTAATTTAATTAGGACTCCTCATATAGGAGTAACAAGATAAAACATGACACTCACACGAGACTGGGGTATACAATCACCATTTATAGCACCGCATTACGACACGTTTCCTTAGCACTGTATTTGTACTGCTGTGCATTAACGGGGCTGACGTCTAACAGCACAACATTGAAACATCTTCCTTGTTTCGTTGCAGACCCTGGGATTTAGTGTAATTACGTTCCTTCTGTAAGAAGACAGTTTATGCGTTTGGAAAGAAGTTGTACTTCTACATTTTGTTATGGTGATGCAATGATGGCGTAGCTAGAAACTTTTAAATGTTGTTTACAGCTCATAAATGGAAAAGTACTTTGATACGAGGAAGAACAAATTATTTTAAACGCGTCTGTATCAAAATCAAGAATATATGGCAAATAATTTCGATTGTGGAAGCCCCAGGGACTGCTATAACTTAATGTTTGATAGAAATAAAAATGTACGTGATAAATGAACAGTTTAGTGTACAGGTTAGTTTATTTGATAGCCAGCTCTCAAGAGGATGAGTAAAAAGTTCTTGCAATTCATTTGGATAGAAAAAGTGCAGAATTTCGCTTCAAGGAGCCACTGACTCTTTACCTTTCTTCAGGCAAAACCACATCTAAAATCTCAGGTTACCAATAAGAATATCAACACATGTCTTCGCTCATTGAAAATGCATTTCGTTTGTAATTAGGCTGTAATGTATTTTCTTTTATTCCACTGTAGTAGACTGTAACACAGACATTAAAATCTTGTGCTGTCAGAAGAGTCATGGAGACAGCCGTAAATGCTCAGATTTGAAAGTCAAAGTTATTCGTTTCCGTGCGTTAAAAACAATTCACGCTACACAATCAACAAATGCATTAATTTTAAAATTATATTTTTACATACAACATGTCATAACACAGACATGCTTCGATCTATCTTGATCATCTTCAGGGAGTTATTGATTTTCAATAAATATATATATATAAAGATAGACGAATTATTAAATACATCAAAATTTATGCACAAAAGTTTTGTAGCTATAAGATTATTTTGTAGTAGATTAGAACTGGTCAATACGATACGGAAGTTGTAGCTGATATGTTTTTACAGTCGTTCATGTCAGGGGGGGTATCAAGTTTATATTTCAGTAGCCAACAGGTACTGACGCGGACTGGATGGATGATTTTGAAGTGATTGAATGTTGTATCTGTAACTGTGCAAGAGTTATTATTTATACCACGTCTAAAAATGCGCAATTGTTACAAACAAAACAACAGCTCGAAAAATAAAAAGAACAAAATCTATACACATGTTAAAAAAAATTCAGGTAAAGAAAATGGTGCTTACGAGAGAAACCTAAAATATACACGTTTAACGACTTGCAACAAATTGTAAAATGCAGAATGGTCAAATGCAAATCGTACCCAGACACACGACAGGCTTTATAGTCTTATATTTCTTTATACAATACATACACACTCTAACGTTCAGAGCATGGTGTAACATATATCTTTTATGTTCGTGAGTACACAATACAGTTTCATACGGAACATTTTTAAGGTATTAGTATTTAGAAGGAAGAAACGTTATGAAAATTTTCGTAGGCAATTCATAATAGGGTTTTCCAGTGTTTCACTTCTGTTGAAATCAAACACATATCACAGCTGAAGAGTCATGTTAACAAGTGGTAAGTTTTATTATATAGGGTGTCCAAGCAAGAGCGCAAGAATTAAAGCGCGCGCCATTGTCTTTCTCTTAGGTTGGCGGCACTTAAACTTTAACATCTGTCATTTGTCATGTTTGCGATTAGTAGTCATGGAAAGCTACACTAAGAAACAAAGCGTTATTATTGTGAAAAATTTATTACAGAATTAAATCTTGCGCTCTTGTTGGGACACTCCTTATATTATATACTTATATATCTTATACGCCAGAATGTAAGGCAATAAGCTTTCCGTGTCTAATGGTGCGTTTTCAATCGAACGTTTTGCAGTTTTTGTTAGGTCCATTTTATAAATTATTACCCCATAGCCACGCTCAGAGGAACTAAGCCGAAAACCGAAAGACTTCCAAAACATTCAACTGTAAACGTTTTGCAAAAACAAGATAATAGTTGTGAAGAGTAGTGTGTGCCACGTCGTGAAGTCATGCAATGAAGCAGAAATTTGACAAAGTTTCAGATTAACCAGCTTTATCCGTCTGCAGAATTGACGGAAACAGGAGGTTTTTCTGAAACTTTGTCCCATACAAATCGTACAACAGGGCGTCACATTCGATAATACGGCAATACAAAATGCAACCTCTCTGAGAGTATCAAATATGTCAACATAATAGGCATAACTATGCGTCTGTTATACACAATCTACGAACTGGGACACAGAAAAGACGAGTAGTTTTTATGAGTTTCGACACTTAAATATTTGTAAAACACGTGTGAACAACTTTAACAATGCTGATATTGGCATTATGTATTTTAAAAGTGCTTATTAGTCCTAGGGAATATTGTATAAAATATTGATTAGAGTCCGTTGTAAACATTGGAAGAGCTAAGCTATTCCTAAGTGTATGTGTGTATATGTACTTACCTGAATATTGTAAGTATGTATTCCAATAGATACGCTGTACAAATACGATGATGAATGCAATTATAAGGGCAAATTTAGCCACTTACTTAGAATAAATATATATGTCAGAAAGCAGACATATATACAAAATTCCTTTCAGCTACAATCCCAAATTCTAAGTGGGTGTGCGGAAGAATTTGCGAATTGAGTTTCTCTCCCTACCATCCTTGTCACCCGTCATAAAATCTTGTGTAGGTGTTTACGAGTGGTATTTAATCAATACTTTCGATGCACGTGCAGCCACATAACACATATTACCGAAATCTCTGACTATAAAGTCGTTACGGAGATGCAGCTCTATTAAGAAAACAGGCCTATGCGAAATTATGTTTGGCGAAAAAAGGGCAAGGCATTAGAGCAATTTGCTGAAGTGAAGAGTACTAGCTATTGACTAAATAGCGCTAGAAACGAAAATATATAGTATTAAGAAAGATAGTAAGGTAGTCGAAACCTCTGATAAGTAATAATACTAAGAAAAAAGTGAAACCCGTCCCTTCTGAAAGATTAATTCCATGAGTTTTGTCCCACTCTTCTCAGAAACATGGCACATTCATATAGTCAGATGCATCAGGTGACAAAACAGAGAAATCTCAGTTTGTTGTTGTGAAATAAAGACACTGCGAAATACATGAACAAAATGTTGAGAAGAATTACAAATTCTTCGCTATTTGGTTTAGAGGAATTCAAAAACTGACGTAATATCGTAGAATGAAATGAGATTCTTACTTGGGTAGTCAGATACCTAAAATAATGAAAAGTAACAGAGAATCTGAAAAGTCCAAAAAATTACGCAAAATTAAGCTGTCTCTGTTGAAGACATAAAGGCAACTACAGCCTTACCCAGACATTCGTTATTGCCCATACCGGTGGTAACAATGTTTTCACACTCAACGCTTTTTCAACGTTCAAGGAAAAATCGAAGGCCGAAGACAAGTTACAAAATTTCAAGAGATAGTGTGAAAAAAGTCGTCTGACAAATGTACGAAAAAATGACTGAATCTTGTAAACAACTCCTAGTACCACATTTTCCAGCGGAAAATCTACTTGGAAGCGATTTAAGAAAAGTATTTTTTCTTAAAATGTTCAGAGCATATGGTGTAATTGCAGATGGGTGTATAGGTAACATAAAATTTCTGTAATTGCAGTACACCACTGACCTCACCCAACACACCCTACATGTAGAAGACTGAATAACCGTTCAAGAACAAAAGATATCATGTTGTTGACCCCCACCATGAAACCGCCATTTTTATCCAGCATAGTTCATACGGAACACCGACAAAAGTGTATTGGCAAACAGAAACACGAAACAATGGACAGCCAAAATTGAGAAAATTACAGTTGCAGGAACACGGTGTGTGGGTGCAGAATGACGCGGTTTGGGGTGAAGGCAAGTCATTATTTGCTGACATTAAAAGAAATGTTCTAGTGAAATAACCACTTTAATTGTAAGGTAATATGCATAGAAATTTTTAAATTAGATTCGGAGACAAATTACGTTATGGAGAGCAACAGCTATATTATTAGCGAGGATGAGAAAAAGTCCGTCACACTTGCATCAAATGAAGGTAAATTTGTGAAAAACTAAATTCAATTTCAACGATATTTGTTACCTGCATTTCTATGACAGATATATTTAACTAATGAGAGATGTATGTAACTTCAAAGGCGAGCTCTCCCTTCATTTTTTCCTCCCTCGACCTCAAAACACGGGCGCCACTTCATCTCTCTGATTGCAGAGTCAAGCTTATGCAAAGGAACCTTTCCGTATAAAACAAAATTTGAAACATCTTGTGTCTCATATTGTAGTGCTGGAAGTTTAGAAATAAAACAACATTGTTATAAAAACTGACAGATTCTGCCTCATAAATAATACATTGACAAAACTGTCAGCAACTTTAGAAGTAAGACGAAACAAATGACATGAACTGACGCATGTTGTGGATTGCAATTTGAAATATTAAAAACATGGGACGTTCCAAGCTCCTCTCCGCAATTCCTGAAAATATTTCAAACCAAACGCCACACAAAATCACCTTCAAAATAACTAAATTCAGCGGAAACAATGATTACGTTTGGTTAAAACACAAGATGACATTTAAATATTTTTAACCAGCTCTCGAGCTATTTTAAATTGTGGTTGTTTACTATGGGTGATTGTTGTGCCTCTTCTGTTCTAATACAATAGGCGGGCGTTAATTACTCTCAAGGTAATAGTCTCTGTGCACTTCATGAGGAAGGCATGGCTGCACTCTGTCTTAAGCTGGGCAATAGACGTGAATGAACAGCTTGATGTGAAAGTGCCCCCAATAAATATTGTATTGGGGACTGGATGAAATCCACAGTCTTATTGGATACTTGAGAGAGGAGATAAACCCTTGCTTCTGCACTAAGTCGAAACAAGTTTCCTAGGTTGTCCACCATGTACAACAGCCTATACCGACCTGACTATACTGGCACCTCTTTAATTACTGTGTTGCAAATAAACATATTTAAATGTAAACTCCAAGTTTCCTTGGATGAAACCCCGTGTCGGTTACTAAATATACGCCGACTTTTCGACTGATCTTACGCCATACATTTTCAAGTTATACGTAGTCCATTCCTCTCATCGTGGACTAATCAGCTCTTGAGGAAAGAGGTATGAAGCACCTTCATAACATTGGTGACTTTTTGCCATTCGACAGGGTCAACATTTTAATATTGGAAAAGGAAAAAATGTTTATGTTTTTGTTAACAATGAGATAAAAGTCAGCACTTACAAAAAAGGAAGCAGAGAATTATTGAATGAAATTATGTATTTTTAACAATCCAAGAACCCTTCCTTTCAGCAAAGCGAATACGATTGTTTTGCACTTTGTCATCATGCGTAAATTTACTCTGTACTTACAACTACGTTTTTGTAGCTGTCATTGCGATCTATATGCCGTCAGTCGTGAAGAAACTTCGCAGCGCAATGCACAGGAAATTGTACAGTTAAACTTCTCCTTTGAAAGACCCTTTGGTGAAGAGCACTGGGCTCTGTAAAGTCGCATCCCACTTTGTTATCACACCACAGCTTGGATTGCATGTGGCAGGCGTATTTGTTGTATCACGAACCTCAGGTTGACAACTCATATTGTACAAAAACAATTACTGCAAGCGCTGTCTACTGGAAGTCGCAACGTTTTTTGAAACTCGCAGTTTGACTGTTAAGAACAGCTTAACTTTCCTGAAAACCTATCGCGTGTATTTCAGTGAAGGAATCACGAAGGGGGAGTACCAATTCAGCTACATTATTCTTTACAACTTCCTGAATTCAGGACGAAAATATCTGAAAAATTTGCGAGGTCAAAGGTCATAAATATCTGTGAGGTCGAACGCTACGAAATGCCCTGCGCCTCTTTATACGCTTGGTTCCTGATCCCATTGCTCCGTAAATTACTGTGTTAGGCAGTCCAGATTACCCGGTCAACATATGGGGAATTTGCATGATATCCGTAGCCCAGAATGAGGTTGTTTGCAGTCAGGGTCTCTCTGGGTAAGCAACGGAGGTCGAGCTGTTCCTATTCGTAAATTTTAGATTCTTTAGTTACTGCGGTAATGTGGTCTGTGGCACAATAATATTTATACTGGAAATGTTAAGTGTTTTTTATTACGGTAGAGGAGAATCAACTGGCTTTATATTCCTCATTTCCTCTCATCCGAAGATCACGCCGATGATCACAGACAATCGGTAGAAACTTGCTAAGGAGTGCCGCGAGGAAACCAATTTAACTACTAGCAGTGGCAGCGATACTGCATCATAATCAGTGACGGTGCAACACCATTTTCATTACCTTAATCCGGCACTAGTTAGCAGCATGGGGGTGGAACCAGCCAACTTCTGGTTAACAGTTGGTTTGTGTTGAAGATCGTAGTTTAAGGTCAGCTTGGCCCAATTATATAACCTTCAAATACTTATAATACATGAAGTTCGGCGTGACTTTCTTATTCAGTGGCCTAAACTTGACATTTCTTAAATCCTGATACGAGAGTTCCATTCAATAATTCTTTTCCCCCTTAATTTTTAAAGATTTTCCTAACGGCATGCAATAAATCGTAACGTATGTTGACATATAACTTGTAAAATTGTATGCCTTATTAAGCTTAATATGAAAAAGTTTTTTGAAGTCTCTTGGGAGAATATTCAGAAAATTTCAAGTAATTTATTTGGTTCCACAACCTACTATATAAGAAATAATCGCCTAGGTATAATAATTCTATTGCGGAATACTCTCTCCATATAGCTTTAGATAACATTGTCTTACTGTGTTAATGTTCAAATAGTGTCTAAATTCTCTTTTCAGCAAGTCCCTTCCTGTGCAGTTTCGGATTTTCAATAGGTTTTTTTAGGTCTTGTCATTACGTTGCGATAAGGAAAGGCAGAACTGCATTATATCTGGGATAATCAGAATGTGTCAAGCCGCACTTAAAACCCAATTTGCTGCAGGCACTCCAGTTTCGATATGAGCTGTGAGGAAGGTCGCATCACAAGGGTTAAAATGTTATATGTGTTTGTACGACCTCCGTTTGAAAATAACTTAAAAGACAAAAAATATGCTAACGACTTCATCCAAAGGAACACTCCAAAAATTTATCTGATTTTGACAATTTTTTCCCACGATCTAATGTAACAAAATGCTGCTGATCTGAACGTTTTGGGTGGTAGTTACACATCAGGAAACTTAAAACTTAAAAGCTTGATTTTAACTATAAATCTTATTGTAGCACCGTGAATTTTTTTCAGAATCACTTCAATTCATTAACCAACGAATGCACATATAATTTCACATTAATTTTAACATTTTCATTTTTTTATTTAGAGCTTCCCGGCAGTTGTATATGAGACGTAAAATAATTCAAAATTTCCCCATGACAGATTAATAGTCTTGCGACAGGTAACTTTGGTGGTAGGACAGAGTCACTCTACCACACTTAATAATGAAATATCAACCACGTGGGAAGCGAAGCCAAGGACGAAACCCTAACAAAAATCTAGACTGTTAGTGGGATCGAAAAGTTAGCTACGTGATGATGATGATTTTTTAAATTTATTTGGGTACTGTCCAACACCGTGCTTACTAAACAGGTTAGCTGATACAGCCTAAATAAGGAATGTTTGTAGGGAAATCTGAGGAAGACGCTGTAATGTTCTGTTTGTATTCCGAGGTTTTAACTACAGGAAAAGCAAGAGACTCTAGTTTCCGTTGCTGCTGCAGATTTGAAGATTGTTTCCAATCTCTAGACAAATATTTCCGCCGAACCAACATCCTAGATAATTTCTGATTTTTTTTACTTCATTATTGCTTGTTGAAGGACGGTGTCTAAACTCATTTTATACAGCTTCGAATGATTGCTCTATTAGAGCATAATAAATTGTAAAGGAAGTAGAAAAGTATAGCCGTGGCTTAATTTGACTTATTTTGCTTACATGTGCCTCGAGAGACTAACAGGAACCACAAAATATTTTAGTCGGCCAAACTGGGCTCAACCCGGTACCTCCAACATACAATGCAAGTCTGATGAACAGGAGGTACTACAACATTTCAATTTTACTTCATCTTATTATTCTTCTTTATTATTCCTATTATACTGTCGCGAATTATCTGTATTAATTGAAATAATCTGCAACATTTTGATACTCGGAATAAATTATTGTACAATAACATGAAAACCTAAATAATCATCTCCTGCGGGATTTGAAGTTGGAACTGCGGTGTTGACGAAGATTCCAGCCCTGTGGGATGTTATTCAGTGTCACGTGGTAAATACTGAGTGACGTTTCTAGGAATCGCAGTGCCTTCATCTTCATGATCAAGCAGTCTCGGTGTGATATCCCAGAAGACTTGAATCTTCGAGCTAGCACAAGAACTCTTCCCACACTCAGTACCAAAACTTATCAATCGTACGTAACAAAGGATTCATAATTCAACCTGAATTAAAATTTCTTCAATTCACGTCGTTACAACTTTTCTGAAACTTGGGTGGATGTTTATTATCCATGTCTCCAGCATGTGGTCTCACACATTCACCACGATTTACACAGGTTGAATAGGAAAAAGAATAGACTGCTGCCTCCTGGCTGTCATGTACTACGAAGTGGTAGGTAGGTAAGTTTCTACCAAAACACAGGGCGTTACGTCCCGTAAGAGAGCAGTTTTCATATTCGCCGTCACAAGAACACTATGTGTCACATAGAAATTAAGAAATCCAGTTATATTCTAATTCTGAACAGTCTGTAGATTTTAAACATGTGTCCAGTGAACTCTTGAAGAAAACCAGAGTGGATAACAAAAATTAATACAGAAAACAAACGTGGGTATTTTCAATTTATCATTTTGTGCTGAATAAGTAATTCTTTTGACAAGATAAAGGCCTTGATGCCATAAAACTAGCGGTAGCAACCACAAATTGCTTCGATGCACGCCACGATTCTCTGTTTGGTTTCTTTGTTTGAAGATACGAACGGCTTACGAATGATACTGCAATAGGCTGTGTACCGTAACTTCGCATCATATTGGTACAGGAATATGAGCCTTTGAGAGAGGCTTCTCAGTGTGCTTATCTATACTAGAATGCACAAAACGATGATCTCTCAAAAAATCATATACAAAATATAATTCAATTTAACATGAAGTGAATTAAAAACGCTAAGAAAAACATGTATTTCCTGATGAAGTACACATTTTAAATTTATCTTGCACACTTAATTAGCCATGGTTATTAATGTTTGCCTTCGAAAATATGAATTAGATAAAATTAATCACAGTGCACTTAGAAAATTAGTCGGTTATTACATACCTAAACAAAATAACGCATGTGAAATACATTATTCTGTATCTGTAACTTGATTTTCATCCACATCCAAGTTACTGCATTTCAGTTTCAATTTTTAAAACAAAAATTTTAAAATCATAAATAAAATATTTAGAACTTCGACAATGGTAGAGGCGGTTACATTGTAAATTACATCTGTGCAAATTGGCAAATTGTGAGTATTAACACATCAAGAACTAACATTATAATTACACTGATTCAGTTAAATAAAACAGCCACAGTTTAGTGGACACATTTACGCGTTCCCAGTTTGATGTTCAGGTGACTGTGTAGCGTGATAAATTCTTATAATAAAACCAACTAGCTGCACAAATTTCTCAAATTTATTTCCTGGAATAAAACTTTACATGTTTCGGAGAGTTCCTCTGTCCATCATTAGGAGATTTTTACTGTACACACAGCAATGTTATATGTCATAGAGGTTTGCTGACAGCTTGCGATCAATCTGTCAGCAAAACTGTATGACATATAACATTGCTGTGTTTACAGTGAAAATCTCCTGATGATGGACAGAGGAACTGTCCGAAACATGTAGAGTTTTATTCCAAAAAATAAATTTGAGAAATTTGTATATCTAGTTGGTTTTCTTACAAGAATGCATTCCCCCAGTGTCAGATCTATCGCGAAAAGCTGAACCGAGGCAAAACAGACAAGAAATTATAAATGTTCGGTTACAGAGTTAGTTTTATAAATGTCATATATATTACACGCAGCCGGATATTATGTTTTATATTTGGTTTTATACAGAGATACATATTATATATTAATTATCAGAACTATAGAGACCCAACAGAAATGATTACCAGGAATATTTTCTGAGGTTAAATTGGGCCGGTGCGTAGGGCTTACAACCTTAGTACCTGTGCCCATTGTCTTAAAATCTGGGAGCCTCAGCCTTCATGAACCCTCAAGGCCTGTCCAGGCCTGTACAAGGATTACTTTACTTTCTTACCTTCATACCGTCCCACAAAACTTCCAATGGTACGTAACCTATACACAGCTCTAATGACGTAACATACCCTACCGACACCACATTGTTTTCATTGTATCTTGTTACAGGCATAAGTGAAGTGTTTATTTTCAAAACGATGGCTCTCTGACATTTGAAATGTCCGTTGGAGCTCTTCTTCGATTCAGAGAGAGGCGGAAAAGCCCGTGGGCCTCTCACATCCGACACTGCTGAATTCACTTAGCGAATTGTCACTTCCGAGGTTGAGAGAATAATAGAAACAGTATACATTACCTTTGTCTTCAGAGGTGTCACTTCCTCTCTCCTATTTTGTGCATAAGCATGCGTGTGATGTTGAACTTGTCTGCTTTTAAGCTTTTACAGGAAAGTAAGGGGTGAAGGTTTTTGACCGGAATCCCAAGAACATGCGAGGAGTAGACGTAACTGACCAGACAAACTGCATCAGTATGCCGTGTCATGCAGGGTCTATATTTACATCTTTGTGTGAGTTCGGGTCCACAATAATAACTACCAATTTAAAGCACGCAACTTTCTATATATATTTAAAAAAAACAAATCGTCGAGAAAGAAAGAAACACGGTTAAATTGGGTTTATGTCGCGGGAATAGATTCTAGAGTTACTGATAGCGAAAATTTGTGTGTAGATCCCTACGTGGCACCTCCGCTTGAAAATTTTCGACTTACGTATAGAATGAACTTTTCGTCTCCATTTCCCGTGTAACTTAATCCGCGTTACTTCTTCTTTTGTAAGTGTGTTCGGAAAATTGCGAAAACAATTACCTTCGTCCTTCTTTCCGTATGGAACAATTCGGCTCTCACTGGACGGATTTTCATGAAATATGATATTGCAGTACTTTTCGAAACTCTGTTGAGAAAATTCAACTTTCTCTTATAACTGAAAAGAATTACTGGTACTTTACATGAAGACCTATGTACATTTATGATAATACTTCGCTGAATTCTTCTTAGAATGGAAAATGTTTGAGACAAATATTGCACAGAAATTCGAGACAAAATTTATAAATAATTTTTTTCCGAAAATCATGACGTTTATGACATAATGTGGAAAATATGGTACAGACAGACAGGCCATAGCTGACAACATAATACGGCGCATGCACGTTGCATGCTGGATAACTAAGGCTACACACAGGCACACACACACACACACACACACACACACCTAGAATATGTAATATTTATTGCTTTTCCAATGCAGCAATGGTTGCACGAACGCGCTGCAAAGTTACGCTATACGTACTTTGCTTGTTTAATCACACTAACAGTAGCAGCGAACAGCATAACTTACGGAACATCCATTTACGCAGTTTGTCAGGTAATTTTAAATTTTACTCACTTCGATTCAAAGTTGTTTTCCCAGAAGCTTTTTTGAATAACACTCAAATTTTCTTCTGCCGCGACAACAAGTTTCATATTCAAATTAGACAACATTACTAATTATGTTCTTGTGATGTGATGCAAATGGATGAAGAAAGAATTCCGATTTGCGTGGCACAAAAAAATTTCCAGAATTCTTTCAAAATGAATAATTCACTGAATTATTCAATTATGAATATCACTCCCATCTGTTACTGTTATAGGCAAGTTTTTGACTAAAGCTACATTCTCCAAACAAATATTATCTATCCTTATATAAAGTTTAGATCATGTGATTATGTACAAATTTTCCCTGGTGTACTAAATTTGGTCAATGAAAATTGTGATATATTGACAAAAATAGCTTTTCCTTACGTATATTAGGCAATCTGTGGTTTTCGTTGTAAAATTAAGTGATACATGTGTCATGTTGACAGGTGTCACAAGTCTGTAGATACAGCATACGATCCTTACCAAGCTTATGCCACCGTAAGATATCACAGACCGTTATGGAAACACGTGAACAACCACGAATAGTTTGTGTTGTACGATATCAGTGAGAACATAAAAGTGTCGAACCGTAATTGAAGATCTTTGATACCTGGAATCGGCGGTTGTAGAAACATTTCATCTTCACATGCCTTTCAAATTTAGATACCTATGTAATTTACAGTACATGATAACATAATTTCCATATACTTGTTCCTTACAGAAAGGATTATTCACAGCCGATAATGGGAAGATACAGTTTGTCAATACCAACAGCTCAAGGAAACTGAAATCCTGCTACGTTGAGAGCTCATGTCAGTTATTGTTACACTGCGTAAAATAGTACAAACATCTTACTTTCCAAACAATTAACATCGGCTTTGATCTGCTGTAATATACTCAGTATTCTTTAATGTAGTGATAGACAACTTGTGATCCGCCAAATTTGTTAACTGCGGCCCGCGAGAGTTTTCGAATATTTTTAACTTGCACTCCCAAAATACTATAAAAGACAACTTTTTAGTGATCTGGTGAGCATCGCACTCATAGTTAAGTTTGATAAACATATTTAAGTTTCAAAGGCATTCGTGCACGTTGTATGGAAAACACTGTCCGCTGGAAAATTTTAAGTGTGAGGAGTGAAAAAAAGCAGAGTGTTAGGCTCCACCGCATCCATTACTGTTTCAGTTTTAAGTACGATATAATCATAATTGGTACAAGTGTATTTCAATCATAATTTAAGAAGGAGGTTCAGTGAGTTTCATAAATATAAATGATAAAGAAAGAAGTCAAGTATCTCATTGATGTTCATTATGAACATTAATTATAATTAATTGTCATTACTTTTTTCAGTAGTTCATTCAAAGTAATTTTAAGTCTTTTAATTGCGCAGTATAAAATAAATTCTATCCGAAAAAATAGAAGACCTTTATTGCTAACAAAATTTGACTGCTCGAGCAGAATTTGGAGAATTCGAAATGGCCTTCCTTCAGTAACAATGTAAGGGTGTGTGTGTAAAGTATGAGGTGGAGCAATGGTGCAAGAGATATACATGGTTACTAAAGAAAACTTACAAAAATCGCAGGTTAATTCCCATTATTATTATTATTATTATTACTCTAACTTTCAACAGTTAGTCTTATTTTCTTTCCCTTGACACCATCGTTACAATTTATTGTTCTCAAGCCCGTATTAAACTAAAATTTTCCTCTGTCTCCTGGAATTTTGTAAGCTAATCGATCTTCTAAAATCTAGATGGTTCAAAAGAAATTTACTAACTTGCGCCACAATATATTTTTCTTTATCCTCGACTCCAAGAAATATGAGATTTTTAGATATAATTAGGTATAAAATATATCATGCATTTGTTCCTTATATGTTGTAAATATATGCAAAATGCACGGTACACACAATTTCAAAAATAAGAGGAAACGTTGGTACAATACATCCATCTCCCCTTCACGTAAGGCGACTGAACCTCGAAACTGAATTCTTTATTAATGTTTTCTTTAAATAAAATAATACCCTGCCGTCCTGAACACCGTCGGTCTACGGATATCCTCTAAAGTAACCGGAGATCACTCTACATTTACTGCTCCTTATTGTGCTCTGCCACAAATGTTACGGCGCCTAGTGCATTTGGTAGCTAAATTGATAATTTCAATCGCCAAGGCATTTCATTAAAGTACTTGATTTTTATCAAATTCCACGTGATTCAATAATTATATTATTCCTGCTACCAGCCCCATGGTTCAGACTTTCTCTCCTCGCTTATTGCCAATTTTTCTTTCCTTCTATCAGTTAATTGAGCATGTATTGTGTTCCAAATTTTATTTTCTGCTTTTAAATTTTTTCGTATCTCTCTCTGTTTATTATTTTTCGAATGTACTCTTATGATTATTCTCTACTAATTTTATAAGTCGCTTTTATTTTAGTAGCATCGTGAATGCTACTATCTCAATATTTAGACAAATCTTTCATGTCACAAATTTTTCCCTAATTTGTATTATGTTATTTGTACTGTTATCCTTAGTTATGATTTTATATTACACCCTTTTTACTAGATTTCTTCTATTGATTGTATTTCTGTATTTTTCTTATGTGCGTGCTGTCTGTATAATTGGCCTTGTGACTATTGGGCTAGCACATAAATATTTAAGGGCTGATTTTCTACGTGTATTATTATAACAACTACCGCCGTCGAACCCCAACATCGCCACCACCGACATCATCTTTATTCTTGGAGAAAGAGCCCTCCGGAACTATTCGGTAGGAAGCCGACTGTGTCCACAACCAGATCATATGCCGTGAAGAGAGGAAAATACTATCCTGGAATTAAACCATAATACATGGCACACAACACGATAAAGTGCTCCCGCTACAAGTATTTTAATAGTGCCTGACGATGGCTTTTTAGTTAAAGTCGAAACACGTCGCTCAATACAAAATAAAACAATGTAAATATGTAGTTGTATTTGAGCGATACGTGTGCCAGGAGGATCTGAAATTTTAAAATATCACTCCATCCGCTCATCCAAACAAAAAGGATTAAACTCCGTACGTTGTTCAACACATACAAACACTCGCTTTTATGCAGATTCAGAGTAATCATAAATAATATTTACATATTTTAAAGAGAATGCTCACCTTTCTGAAACACCACATAAATCACAGAGCAATTACGTTTATTGAAACACATGTCTGCTGTAATATATGCATAAGTATGTGCTGTATAACATAACTTTTAGTCCCCAAAGGACACTGCTGACGTGCCGGTAAACTGCACGAAAGTGTGCGCGTGATATCCAAAATGTAGGCCTAAAAGCCGTGAGCGGTACACGGTTGCAGGTAATGGTGCGTTATATGAACAATATAATTAAATGCAATAACTTTTTGCACTCAACACCAATAATTTATTTGCAAGCATTAAAAAGCCTCGTGCTATTTGCAACATTAAAACATATTCAGTTAAATGCTTTTTACATAAAAATATGCGACTTGTCACAGTTGAACAGTGTTACTGCATTGCACATTTCATTCCATAATGACCCTGCCATTTTACACTTTCCGTACACGAATATCCACTGTCATTTTACGCACTTCCCCTTTCTAATATTATATATTTTTAGTTTCTGGTTTTATTTTGTTTCTAAATTTATACGAATATTGTCTAAACTCAGGGTCGAAGTGTAGCACATCCTTGCTTTAAACAGGAAATCTTCTGCTGTTAAGGAATACAAGTATAATAAGAGGATTTGTCACGAAATGTTTAACAAACTCACTGCCGAAGAGACATGAGATGAGTATGGGAAGTGGGAAGTGTATATTTAGCTATTTGCTGGAATATCTGAACATTTAACAATATGGAAGTTGCTGTTAGCCGATTCCAGTGACCGCGCGGTATAAGACGTAAGTGTGCGAGCGCTTGCTTATTGGCTTTAGGGGATCGAATCGAGCCAAGGGCATGGATGACTGTCTCTCGTGAGTGTTGTGTGTTGTCTGGTAGAGGTCTCTACGACGGGCCGATCACTTGTCCAGAGGAGTCCCACCGAGTGTGTGTGTGCGCGCGCGCCTGTTTTAGAGAGAGAGAAAGAGAGAGAGAGAGAGAGAGAGAGAGTGTGTGTGTGTGTGTGTGTGTGTGTATGTGTGTGTAACTGAGTGTGATCAGGAACAACAATAACCATCTAAACCTATAATAAGTAGGTAGAAAGGTCAGAATAAGAAACAAAGGAGATGATGCTCTTAAATTCGTCTGAGAGGTATAGGTTTGAAAGAGGGAAGTGTTTGCGAGAATGCTAATCAATTTCGTAGCACCTAAAACATGGAAAGTACAGGGTTTAAAATGCAGGTTCTGCCCTTCTGGTTCGTAATTGGCTGACTTAACAATACGTTGTTAATTGCATTATGTCACATAATAAATTATGTAAGATTAGGGATGAAGGTTCGGGAAGGACAGTAATTTATTAGTAGCCAACTTCTGACAACTAGGCTAACAGACTAATTCTCTCGTAATTGAAACTGAAGCCCCAACACCAGTAGTACCAAGTCCATTAGTGGTCTCGATTGTGAACATATTGCTTCCAAATTTGATGTTTGTTGGACCGTGCATCATTGTGATAAAGGAAGAATAAAAACTAACTAGTTGCCACTTATTATTTTATTGTACTTCTTATAGGCTCAACGTGTTTCGGGCATTACTATGCCCATCATCAGGAGCTCGCGACTATAATGCTGATTGCCACATTGGTCGTTTCATTCTTGGTTTGCTGTGTGCTGGAGGTTAGGTGCGGTTAGGCCGGAGTACTGTCCGGTCTGCAGCCTACAGCCCGGGCACTACTCCAGCCTAATCGCACCTAACCTCCAAGGTTAGGTGCAGTTAGGCTGGAGCCCGGACACTACTCCGGCCTAACTGCACCTAACTTCCAACCTACAGCAAACCAAGAACGAAACGACCAATGTGGTAATCAACATTATAGTCACGAGCTCCTGATGGTGGGCATAGTAGTGCCCGAAACATGTTGAGCCTATAAGAAGTACAATAAAATAATAAGTGGCATCTAGTTGGTTTTTATTCTTCAGTCAACATTGCTTCCAATTTCTGTGTAAATAACATGTCTGCTTAAAATAAATAATTTAGCAGCAATAATAAAGATTTAAAAATTTACAACGAATTAATTAACAGTGAGGCAGGAAGGCAGCTGTTTCCAACAACACCAGTGAAAAGGATAGCTATGGGATAAAACCCTAGGCTACTTCCACCCAGCTCTCAACCCGACAAATTTTGATAATATCCGTTTTCTTCCTATTTTCTCCCCGATTTTATAAGCGACCAATTTGTAAGTGGTTTCTCTAATAAAACTTTCTATGCCTTCTTCTCATGAGAGATAAACGTTCAATCCATCATAATCTCGTACCCTCTTTTCATTCAGTAAAATGTTATAGCAAAAAAAAATTAAGATTTTCAATATCTCGTAAGTTTGGGGATCAAATAACGTTTTACTGCGATTTCTTTCACTGTGCTTGTCATTACAAAATAAATCAAACGCTTATTTTCATAACTTTCACCATTCTAATTATATCTCACTTAGAATGATTTAAAATGCAATACTGACAATTAATAGTTAAATTACCTACCTTTTAAAAATAATTGGAGTTAGCTGTGTTGATTTGAAGTTTATAACTCTCGGATGCCTTTCAAGTGAGACATCTACATTGTGTTGTACAGAATTATAAATATAAACAATATACAGTCAAACACAACTCAGTGATTTTATTAAGGTTTATTTCTTACATTGTTTCGTTCAACGACATGATTCGGCTCTAGTTAGCTCATAACTAGAGCCGAAACATGTCTTTGAACGAAACAATGTAAGAAATATACCTTAATAAAATGAACAATTGAGTTGTGTTTGACTATATATTGTTTATATTTATAATTCTCAGATGCTATTTAATTTACGACTATATGTAATAGCTAAGACTAATCTGCAAGTATTTTCTCGGTCTTGGATCTCGACAAAGAGGAACTTTATCGATCTATGTGTCTAAGCTTAATGCTTGTTATATTTGTATTAATCTTAAACAGATACCATTTATTAGTTTCCACTATCCAAACTACACTACAATACAGGATAAAATAATAATAATAATAATAATAATAATGCAAAGCACGTTTCTCCCTTGTGGGCCTGTCGAGTAGCCTTGTGTTAACGTACATATTCCGAGTCGTATTCGTTAAGTACCAGTTTCGAATATGGGCCGGGATACTAGCAATCCTGAGAAATTCGTAATTTTCTTCAGTCTCACGAGCAGATTCCAAGACCTCAATTACGTCACACCTGTTACTGTCTCTATTTAAATTCTTTGTCATAAATTCAGTCTGAGGTACTGAAGCAGTCCCAAATTATACCGCAAAAAAGTGTAGTCACGGTGGAGTAAATATTACGATCATCTGAGCAGAGTCCAGTGTACAAAGACGTGAGGACCCTGGATTTTGCGTTAAACATACATTTATATTGTTGATTACACTGTCAATGAAATTAAGTCCCTACTGTCACGCACTGTTACTGCATTCCATTGAATTTTAAGTCAGACTCTACATTTCTAGAACAAGCGAGGTCATAGGAACAGTAAGTGTTCTGAAAGCACGCGATCCATCTGTTAAGTGTGAAATCTGTAATCGAAAGAACCTGTTTTCGGTGATCACTATTTTTTAATGACCCACACGATAGGGATTTTACGGGAACCTTGGCTAAGTGACCGCCGAAATAGTGCAGAAACTAGTAAATATACTAATAAAGGTTTACTAATCACGGTTCAAATCGAAGCACCCATTGTGTTCTCACAACATCCAAAGTTACCTTGGCTTGGATGATTTCTGCAGGCTAAAGTTTCCAGTGACTTCAACGAAAAATATAAAACCGACGTCTTATAGGATATTCCATTCTTGCTGTTGGGCTAATTACAGATAAAAAATTGAAAATCTTTTCTAATTAAAATGTCTAAATATTGAGAAAAGTAGAAAAGAGAGACTGAAGCACTACTCACTCATACCCTTCCAGTAAATAAATAAATAAATAAGCCATATTGAAACTGTGTGACACGAATACGCGTAAACACATTTGTTGTTATATTTCTCAACAGGTGTGCAGCATTTCATTTACCCTACAATAAAGAAGAACCAAAATTCGTAATTGCAGACACACATGAAATTCCCCAGCTTAGTTTTATCGGAACCTAGCTTAGTCTAAAGTACCATAATGCCCCTAAAAGAACCCAACGTGCAAGAGTGAAGTGGAGTGGGAGTTCGTAGCAATGAATTCATGAATATCGAGTGTCACTCTTTAAATTATAAATGCGAAAAAGTCACGTGAAAATATGAGAAAATATTGCTGTCATAGGGGCACAGATGTGATTGAGACAGAGGACCACCATTACGGAATTAACTGCTGAATATCGTAACTGTTTCACTCCCTATGGGCTGAGACTGAAGAAGTAGTTGATTATTGAGGATATAATGTAACATACAACAAGATGGAAATACTCCAGTAGATGATATTAACGACTGTTTTATCTCGTAATAAAGAAATTACCCATACAATAAGCCGTGGAATAGCGCGTGAACATCGCGAGAGACCATTATGTAACGCGAACATTTGCCACAGTATAAATCTTACTGTTATGTACTGAGCTGTGTAAGGAGAAGGGATTTATAACAGCTAAGGTGGAAGCGTTTCATAGGGTAGGCAAAGACTAAAGCATTTTACCTTCTTTTTATAACTGTATTTGATTAATATCAAAATGTCGAAGACGTTAAACTTCAATGTGACAATTTCTGGCGACAATAAATTAAAAAACGAAGTTTTCATTAAATATACAGATTTTTTCCCCTGACAATAAAGATAACAAGAAGCCGGTAGAGAGAAGTAAGAGCTCGCTTGTAAGAGAATTGGGAAAGACTTTAACGCTTATCACGTGATCAGGCTCTACGGTCACGAGAAGGGGTGCACAAATTTTCCAAAACTCTAGAAGTCACTTCAAAAATTTAATAGCCATAAGGAAGAAGACATGAAGCAGATTTCACCGCAAAGACCAAAAAATATTAGGTTCCACTGTACACAATTTAGCTGTTCGTGGATATTCGCGCTCGGGATTTGTGCATCCCTGCTCACGAGGCAGAGCATAATAAATTATGGAAAAATTGTTTATTCTTTAGGCAACAAAATTACTTTTAAAGTTGTATTGGAAATGCCATAAAGTGCAACAAAAAAAGGCATGCATTTTTAACTAATACGAATAATAAATTTGTGCTTTTATAACTGGGAGTGAGAGTAATGACAGATAGCATGCCGCTAAAACAACGTATCCCTGTGTTTCTGATGTTTATTGGGCAGTGCATCATTGTGATAACTGGAGAATGAGAAACCAACTAGATGCCACTTATTATTTTATTGTACTTCTTATAAACAACATAGTTGCGAGCTCCTGATGATGGGAATAGTAATGCCCGAAACATGTTGAGCCTATAAGAAGTACAATAAAATAATAAGTGGCATCTAGTTGGTTTCTTATTCTTCAGTATCCCTGTGTTGTGTTTGTACGATCGCCGTGAAACCCGTAACTTCGTGAGCTAAGTCAGTTTTTTTCCACACATTTGAAATTAACCTCTAGGTAAATAACTGCATAGTTCAGAGCCAAAAGTGAGTAATTATATTCCTCAGCCAGTGAAGAATTATCCCGCGTCTTATGAAACCAGACGATCCATTGTCATGTTCGCAAGATTAGGTTAATTGTTCACATCTGGAGACAAATTAATTCTGTCCAAATGTCTAATTCTAGTACTTGAAGATCCATTTCAATATCATCCTACCCTCTTCGCCTAAGTCTTATAAGGGTTTCTTTCCTTCAGGTTTCCCTAACAAAGAAGTGGATGGATTTCTCTTCTCTCCCTTACGTGGCACTCACCTCCCTTTCTCATCCTCCTGTCTATTATGACTCCAGTGTTACTTGTATTTGGTGAGGACGGCAAGTCGTGAAGCTCAATGGCTTTTACATATCTGAATTATTTGATGGAGTCTCTCTATTAATCCTGTTTATGTTACGTTAAAAGTCAAGAAGACCGAGAACATCCCGTTTTCCGATAACCTGAATCTTGTATGTAGACATATGATAGGACGTCCTGGATGACGAGTCTTCCTCGGCAAGGAAATTTCCTAGAAAACACAAACACAGAAGAAACACAGACTTACATACATCCACACCCAGAATGAGACTTGAATACAAAATCCCAATTTTAGAGTAAATGAAGGAAATAGACGTCTTAGAATGTCAGAAAAATATAACGTGATTACTTCCATACATTTCCGAAAGAAACCAAATTTAAGCGTTCATCGTAACTTGACAGCTGCAAGGCGCCCATCAATCCTGACAATATGTTAGTAGTCTGTCAGTAACGACGTATCATCCGGAAAAAAAGGCAAAGTGGCTTATTGTGATTAATAAATATAAAATATTTAACGGAATATTTGTGATAATTTTAAAGAAATCGTTTTGGCATATTACGGTGAATGGTGTACGCACAGATCATACACTAGTGGGATAGTGACAGATTTTGGCTTGGTAGACCTGGAATCGATTTATGGCTGGGATCTAAATATTTCTGTTCACCATTACATTTAGACCTGCTATGGGACACGACAAGTTATATTTTCAATATGTATCGTGGATAAAGTAGTTGGACCGTGAAGTTCACCACTCTTATGTACATAGGACCAGGTTAAATGTAAGTGCATGTATTTATAAGTAATGATATACCAAATTACACATGAAATTCTCTATGAAAAAAGGAGTATTTCCTACGTATTTTTCGTACTTACTCAGATACGTACAGTGCCAAAATTATTTAACAAGTGTCATGTCCATTTTCGGATATCATTCGCTGCAGCATTACATTTTGGTCTTTTCGTCTGTTTAACACGGCTACAAAGAGTGGCGCAGGATATAACAAAGTAATGTGTGGTCGTTATTGAACGAACGACGTGGCGGTACGTGGCATTTAGGCAGTATTACCATCGTATAGCGGTTCCTGTGTGATGACCCCGTTCTGCTTCACAGGTAGTAACAGTACGTCCTGCTTTGTGAGCCGTATTTCGAATATTATGGTATTACGTAGAACTCACGGTTATTCCTTGACATTCCGTGTTCTGGTTCGTAATGGACAACACATTCCGCCAACACTTTCTCCATCTCTACGTTTAACTCTTTGAAGGAGAGTGAATTATAGACGTACAACTTATGTATACCGAGTGGTTTTAAAGTTCACTGAACGCATAAATCGAAGAGTGCAATTCCGTGTTTCTGACCGTAATCACAAAAGTACCTTTTTTTAAATAAAAATACTGAGAGGGAGAAATAGAAGCCAACAAAATGCGCTTTATTTAGGAAAACACGTGGTTGTCTACAGTGTCACCTATAGGTTCCGACCCTCTTGGGTCATTATCAAGAAGAGTCACGTAATTGCAAAAAGAAGTGTATAAAGACAAGTCACTGCTTGTAACAATTTATGTATATGGTGGTACAGAAATACAGTGTTCAAAGCATGAAACGCTAAAACTGTCCAATAGTTGATAAAGAGTATTTCTGCCGAAATCTTCCAAATTTTATACTCTTACCGTCCATTTGCCAATGTCAAAATTTTATATCAGAATTGCCTATGTTCATATCTGTAAATGCATAGATTTTTGTTGATATGTGAAATGTTGTATTTGTATACACTTCTATTTTTAGTTACTTGAAACCTGTTAACAATTTCCCACAAGGGTTGAAACGTGTAGGAGACAGACGGTAGTAAAGTACGTATCGTTTGCTCCTAAACAAAGCACATTTTATCGCCATTAACTTAAGGCGAATTAGTAATATATTCACGACAACATACAACGCTAGGAGATGAGCTGTATATGACCCATGATGGGTACATTATTCGAATGTGTACAATTACGGTACAAACAAACGTACAGAAGTACATCAAAATTAGTTTATATACAAAATGAGTCCTCCATGTTTCGGCCAGCCATGTAAAATACAAAGTTAAGATAAATTGAAAGACTAAAATAAAATTTTAAAAATATCATAAACATTCCATTAGGTGTAATTAAATTATAAGACAAAATTTTTAAAAATATCATAAACATTCCATTAGGTGTAATTAAATTATAAGACAAAATTTTTAAAAATATCAT
>Ga0123352_10001858_pt1 | contig 28709 bp, 23 predicted proteins | sample TergutLab28metaG_FD_89700 | JGI IMG/M metagenome (GOLD analysis project Ga0123352, IMG submission 89700) | Labiotermes labralis P1 segment gut microbial communities from Petit-Saut dam, French Guiana - Lab288 P1 | ecosystem: Host-associated > Arthropoda: Insects > Digestive system > Gut ... | reverse complement strand
TTAATTAAGCCGCAAATGCTAAATTATTATTGTCGTTTCTTTTTTAAGGTTCGGTTTTGATAACGCAGGCACCGTCTACGGATGGCTATCCAAATTTTCAAAATCCCCGTCGAGACCATTACATCCCCGGAAAGTATAACTCTAATATACATTATTTCAGGCATATTAACAAGATATACTATGGTTATAATTTTTTTTGTGCTCTAATATCTACTCTGTAGAATAATCATCAAAATAGCCCCGGATTAATATTGCTGGGGTGCCTTTGTCACCACTGCCGCCCATTAAGTCGCAAAGGCTGCCTACAAGGTCGGCATAAACTCGTGGTGTTGTGCCTTCTCGGTATTCGTCAGGGTTTGCGTGTTTGTTTTTAATTGCGTCTTTTACGGCTTGCTGCCGGTCCTCGCCTTTTAAATCTGCAAAGGCGGTATCGGCTACAAGCTTTATTTTTATTTCCATTGGTTGCTCTCCGAGACGCTTGGTGTAACCAGGGGACACAACTGGGTCGGCAAGTTCCCATATGCCGCAAACAGGATCTTTAAATGCGCCGTCACCATATACAAGTACCTCTGGTGATGCGTCGGTTCTTTCTTTAAGGCGTGCCTGCACAGCATGGACAAATTCGTGGGAATTACGTGGAAAAAGCTTTAGTATGTCCTCTGTAGATAGATTAGACCCCAGTACGCCAAAGACCTCGTTGTAGCCGCTTCCGTTTATGCTTTTGCTCAAAATATCCGCCAGTGTAAAAACTTTTGCCGCACCAGCTTTTTCTAAGCGGGCTTTTGTACGATTTTTGGCGTGAATTTCTCCCACTATAATGTTTTTTGTAAATTTTAGAATATCTCTAGGGTTGTTGGAAAAGTAAATGTTTATATTTGGGCCGGCATTTTGGTATAGGTCAATATAATCTACGCCTGTAAATGTGTGCTTATACACCCCGCCACATGCGTTTATAAATTCCTGTGCCGTTACTAATTGGCTGCCTAATTTGTCTGTGACTTCGTCTAGCTGGTTAATGTCCATTATTGGGTTGCCAACTTCGTCGTAGGGGTAAGAAAGCAGAACATGCAGCTTTTTTGCCCCTTGGGAAATTCCTTTTAGTATATTGTAAAACCGATTGCGTGAGAACATTGGGTACACAAGGCCTATTTCTGTATCGCCAAATTTTGTACGTACGTCCTCTGCAATGTCAGAAATTTTGGCAAAATTACCATCTGCTTTTGCAACAATTGCCTCGGTAACGCCTATGATATCTCCGTCTTTTAATGGCGCTTTTTCTGCTTCGGTAACGGCTATAACATGGTCTGCAATAATGTTAACTAAGTCGTCTCCTGGGCTAATAATTGGTAATCGTATACCCATTGCTGTGGTTCCTGTTAAGCGCATGTTTATTTCCTCCTGCTAATTGGATTAAAAAAGACCATGCAAATGTCCTTAAAGACACTTGCATGGCCTTTTCACTTTATTAGATAAAGTGGATTCGCCGTACTTTGTTTACATATTATGCATGATGCCTGGCAATGTTGTCAAGTATAATGCAAATTCAAGTGCCTAGCCACACTAGCCACTTGAAAATTATATCTTATGCAAATTCAGACGCATCAATTGTGCCATTTGCAATGGCATTTTCTTTAAGTTCTACATAAAAACCTGCGTAGGTTGTATAGTAATATGGATTTACAAAAACAATCGCAAGTATACCAAGGGTTAGGCCACTTAACAGATACCAGCCGATAAAGCTTAGCATCATAACAAAGAGTTTGCCTTTATGGCCTTTTGTCATGCGCATAGAAAGTTTAATTGCATCTGTTGCTGTAACATTTGGACATTCTGCAAGAATGAAAGGTGTCATGGAGTATGCGATTCCTTTTATAATGCCCGGTACAATAAGGAGGAGGGACCATAACATGGCGAACAATCCTACTAAAAACATGCCGCCAACTTTACGTAAGTAATTTACAGAAAACTTTGAAAACATTTCGCCTACATTGGTTTGCTCACGTCTGTAAATTTGAGCAAACATGCCTTCCAAATTTACACCCAGTGGAATGACTATAAAGTAAATTGCTAAGGTAGTAAGAATTGATAGGGCGGGCACAAAAACTGAAATTACACCCGAAAGTGCACCAATAACACCTGCGATTACAAAGTACAGAATAAGGGCTCCGATACTTGTACCCCACTGTGCTTTCATGGAATCTTTTGCAATTGCCTTGATTTCCTGCCTTGTTTTAAGCATGTTATTACCTCCAAAAAATTTTATAGGCAACGATAATTTACCGTTGCACCTAACAGAATTATACAATATTTTTATTCATGTTTCAATTCAATTATTACACCCCTACCAAAACAACCCTAAAGTGTGGTATAACTACAATACTGGGAAAACGCACAAATTTATAAGCGTTGCCAGTAGATAAAGTATTGATAAAATAGCAAGGGAGCATCACATGTTTGATAGTGCAGAAATTAAAAAACTAACAACAGTTAAAGAGGCAATACTTTTGCTTGTAAATACACTTGGTGCCGGATTATCAAAAAAACGTAGCGAGGTGCTTGAAGTACGTAAAGAAATGTGGCGGGAGGCGCGCATAGTCCTTCGGGATTTTGACGATGTTTCCGACCTTACAATTTTTTCGGAAGAGGTGGCCCGTCACGAGCGCGACTATGTAGAAACCAGCAAGCAGCTTATAAGGCTAAAAAAAATGCTTGGAGAGCCCTATTTTGCCCGTATAGACTTTACAGAAGACGGCTACAGCCCCGAGGAAATATACATTGGCCGGTATTCCCTTTTGGATGAGAAGACGCAGACTTACCATATTTACGATTGGCGTGCACCAATTGCGTCCTTGTATTATGATTATGGCGTTGGGAGAGCAAGTTTTGATGTGCCGGCCACAGGTGCTACAATCGAAGGGGAAATTACCCTAAAACGGCAGTATCAAATTGAAAAGGGTGAACTTCTGTATCTATTTGATAACGACCTTGCCATAGATGACGAAATTTTAAGGCGCGAGCTCTCAAAGTCTGCGGACGCGCACATAAAAACAATTATAAACACCATCCAGGCGGAACAAAACAAAGCGATTCGCGCCCAGGCACATACGGTATTGGTATATGGCCCGGCGGGAAGCGGCAAAACTTCTGTTGGGCTGCATCGGTTGGCCTATTTGCTGTACCGGGACCGTGGAAGCCTTACATCTGCAAAGGTAAGAATTTTCTCCCCAAGTCCTGTTTTCGCCTCTTACATTGCGGGTATTATTCCAGAACTTGGCGAAGACGATGTTGAAAATTTGGACTTTCCATCCCTTATTAAGGCCAAAGCCCTGGACCGTCGTCCATTTTATGGGCTCTATGAGCAAATTGACTACCTTTCATCTGAAATAAATGACAAGCGCAAGGCACAAATTATACAAAAATATTCCCCAGGGTTTTTAGACGCATTGGAAAAATATATTGCAAATCACCGTCCATCATTTGAAGATGTGTACTTTAATAAGGATAAAATTTGCAGTGGTAAGCGGTTAGAAGAATTGTATCAAGACCGAACCGCCGCCAGCACATTAAAAAGCAAAACTGACCGCACCATTTCTTTTGTAGAGCGTTCTTACACGGAATATTTTAAGGCCTACCGTCATGCAATAACCGAGCTCTTTAACAGTATACATGGGGATAATTTTAGCGACCATGAAATACGCATAAAATTTGAAGAAGAAAAAAGTATTGTAATTCGGGATCTTAAAAACCGTCTAAAACCACGTTCAGCAAAATTGTATGATAAATTTTTACGCACTCAAAAGCTGCGGCTGGCGACAACAGAAAAATTATTTTATGAAGATGCGCTGATGCTCTTTTACATCGACATATTAACTGGGCAAGTACCGCCAGACAAAACCGTAAAGCATATTTTAATTGATGAAGCCCAGGATTTAAGTCATCTACACCACAGGATTTTGGCAAAACTATATGTTGCCAGCAACTTTACTGTGCTTGCAGATGCAAATCAGGCTCTATACGAAGGAATAAGCCTTTACAACATTGAAGAATTAAAGGCGTTGTACCCTACTGCTATGGAAATTCCACTTACAAAAAGTTATCGTTCTACCTATGAAATTAACAATTTTGCATCCCAGTTTTTACCTAGTGCAAATCCGGCAGCGTCATACATGCGCCATGGTGATGAACCGCAAATGATACAGTCTAGTGATTATATTGCCTCAATTATGAAAATTCTACCGACCCTGCCAAACGACTATAACACGGTTGGCGTTCTTCTGCCCACGGCAAAGGAGGCATCCCTCATCCACAAGCGGCTTAAAAGGGTTTACCCGAAGGGCAATACTCCTCGTCCATTACAGCTTATTGCAAGTGAAGACAGTGATTTTGCTCCCGGTGTAATGGTAATGGCTGTACCCTTTGCTAAAGGGCTTGAGTTTGACGCGGTGATCGCCCCTGTAACTAGGGATAATAGAATAATGTATCTGATATGTACCCGTGCGTTGCATAAGTTGTATTTATTAGAGTAGGGAATGGTTATGAGCCATTCCCTACATAATATCCCAATTAAAAATGTTACTAAACCGCTGACCATCTTGGTATAAATCATTCCATTTAGGCAGTCGCGCAGCACGTAAAAGCTTAGCGCCCAGTTTTTCGCAAACCCGGCGTGAGGCGGTATTTGTGATGTTGTTTGTTATAATCAGCTTTGTCATTTTATGGGCTTTGGCCACAGGTAACAAAAGCTTGCAGGCTTCCACAGCGTACCCCTTGCCTCGGTGCTTTTCGTTAATATTATAGCCAATTTGCCCGCCGTAGTATAGGTTATCGTTTCTTTCCCCGCCGCCATAACCTATACGAATATCTATGTTGCCTATTTGCTCGCTGTCTTTGCACACTGCAAAATGGTATGCCGGTATCCAATTTTTCTCCGGATCCCCCGGCACCTTTTTTGTGCAAATAAGAAAAATTTCGCCATTGGTGAGTTCCGAAGTAAGTTTAGAAACGTCAATAAAGCCGTTAAATTCGAAGGGAAGCGTGTTATAATAGGCAATTTCTTTCTGTGTTTCCCACTCACTCTTTAAAATGGCGTATGTGAGTTCATCGCTAAATTCCCTGCCTGTGGCAGATTGCTTATTAGCCGGGCGAACATCAGAAAATAAACCTTCCCGGCGTATGCCGAGTTTTTCCATTAAGCGGTAAGAACCGATGTTTTCAGCATCGCAGCGGGCTATTATTCTATGAAGGTTTAGTTGGTCAAAACCAAATTCTAAGAGGCGTTTTCCCATTTCATAGCCTAGGCCCTTGTTCCAGTGATGTCGGTGTAAAATCCAGCCGATTTCGCCCGTATTGCCTGATAAATGAATATCACAGCCACCGATCAAGTTGCCAGTTTCTTTTAATACCACAGCATATTGGTATTCATTAGAGTTATCAGACTCTTTAATTGCATTTGCGATAAAATATCTGGTGTCTTCTTCACTGTTTGGTCCAAATAACATGTAAGTAATGTTATCTACGCAGCTTCCGTAGCTATGCACTGCGGCAAAGTCGCTTTCTTTGTATTTTCTTAAAATAAGCCGCTCTGTTTCAAGTGTTTTCATTTTGCACCTCCAACCCAAATAAAAATTCTATGAACAATTTCTGTTCGCTTTTATCATTTACGCCGCCGGGGTTTAGGTGAAACAGTGCTTCGCCCTCTTGCCACATGCCGCCAATATCCTTTGCCGGGTAAATACTTATTTTTTTGAATAGTTCAAATTGCAGTGCTAAATCTGTGGTGGTTAAAATTGCGTTTATATTGCTGTGCAAGTCTGGATCATTCTGCTGCATGTATGCCAGGCTGGCTTTGGTTTTACCCGGTTCTAAGCCCTTGAAATGAACATAATTTTCTACCACGTAATTCAGAGTTTGGGCAATAAAAAGCCGGGAATACAACGCATCATCAAAAAGCCGATGTTCGAGTTTGTCAATCGTATGCTTTGCAGCAAAGCGAGTCCACATCTTTTGAGCTTCGTCTATAAGATGTGGCTTTTTCCAATTCATTTGTATGCCCTCAAGCAGTTGCTTTGTTGTATCATTTTGGTCGTAAAGAATTGTGCAGTTAAGATGAACCAAGTGAAAAAAATCTGCAGGCTGGGGCAGGGTGAAGTCGTCAATACTTAACAGCATGCAGTCAACAGGTATTCCTGCAACGTGAAGGTGTATTCCAGAAAAGTTTTTCGAAATTGGCTTGTTAAAAATAACGGTAAGATCATAATCTCCGCCAAGGCGCATATTTGTATGGGTACGGCCGCCATATTCCACAATGCCTACCACACCGGGCAGTTGTGACAGGTGGCTTACCATATCGGATAAGGTTGCAAAACCGTTGTTGTCTTTAATCATGAAATCGCTCATTTCATTCTAGGTTAATCGCCTGGCACCCATTAAAAAAAGATAGGTGTATTTTAGCATACACGCTATCTCAAAACAAATTTTACCCAAAAATAAACTTTGTAATTTTTTTCTCTTCCGCAGCAGGATTTAATTTTAGCACTTGGGCGCGTATTGCACCCGCGGCCTCTTCCTTGCTAATGGCAGCGGCTTTCTCAAAAGCATCCTTACCGTAAAAATACTCTGTAGTGCAAAGGCACAAAGACGGCCAGCCGTATTCAATACCGTCTCGGGAGGTCCGTTGCTCGTCGCCATAGGTGGTTATAAACATTTTCATCTGCAGTTCTACCAGGCCTTTATCAAAGACGGCTTTGTCGTCTTTGCCAAACATTGCTTTGCGTTTTATTGTATGAGATGGCAGCATTGTATCCTCAGCTAATACATCGTAAATTCGCTTTGCAAAGTGGCTTATTGTGCCGCTGGCATAGGCTTCTTCAAATGAGATGCCACCTCGTCTGGCAGCCAAAAAGTATGGATACCATTCTGCTGTAAGATATCCGCTTTTTTTAAAAAATAGCTTGCCATAGGCAATATCCCAACGTTCTCTTAAAACCCGCATACGCCACTCCCAAGGGTCGGTTTCCGGATCTTCTGTATGCCATTTTATGGGCGAATCCTCCGTGGAGTTTGTTCCAGATTCCCATGGGGCAATTGCGTAAATGCCATCGGCAGCCCCAGCCATGGAAAACCCCGCGGTTTGCAAGGCATCAACAAAGTCGCTGTAGTTTTTTATCATATTAACTCCTTTCTGCAGGCTTCAAAAGCAGCAAGTGCAATATCTAATTGTTCACGTGTATGTGCCGCAGAAACTTGGCACCTAACCCTTGCGCGCCCTTTAGGTACAACTGGATAAAAGAACCCAATGGCGTAAACATCTTTTTCCAGCAGCTTTTCTGCCATTTTTTGCGCAAGGATTTCGTCGTAAAGCATGACAGGCACAATAGGGTGCACGCCGTCAACAATTTCAAGACCGATATTTTTTATACCATCTCTAAAATACATCGTGTTTTCACGTAGGCGTTTTTTCAACTCGTCAGATTTTTGTACAAGTTCAAGCACTTTAAGGCTGCCGGATGCAATTATGGGCGAAAGTGTGTTGGAAAACAAATAAGTTCTGGAACGCTGGCGCAGGATATCAATGATCGCCTTTTTACCGCTGGTATATCCTCCGGAAGATCCGCCCAGTGCTTTGCCTAGGGTACCCGTTAAAATATCGACTCTGTCCATTACATTGTGATATTCATGTGCACCTTTTAAATTTTCGCCAATAACACCAACACCGTGGCTGTCATCTACAATGAGGATTGCGTCGTATTTTTCCGCCAGGTCGCAAATCGTTGGCAGGTTTGCAATGGTACCATCCATGGAAAAAACGCCATCGCAAACAATTGCTTTTATACGAGCGTTGTTGGCATTCGCGGCTACAAGCTGGGCTTCCAGGTCTGCCATATTGTTATTTTTGTAACGGTATCTGGCGGCTTTACATAAGCGAACGCCGTCTATGATGCTGGCATGATTTAACTCGTCACTAATTATTGCGTCCTGAGCTGTAAGCAGGGTTTCGAATAAGCCGCCGTTCGCATCGTAGCAGGATGAATACAAGATTGTATCTTCTGTACATAAAAATTCGCTAAGCTTTTCTTCCAGGTTTTTGTGCAGTTCTTGGGTTCCGCAAATAAATCTTACAGAAGAAAGGCCGTAACCCCATCTGTCAATGCCTTGTTTTGCAGCTTCTTTTACGTCTGGGTTATTGGCGAGTCCCAAATAGTTATTTGAGCACATGTTTATTACCTGAGACTTTTGTGTGGTGTCTATAAGGGAAGATTGTGGCGTTGTAATCACTCTCTCGGTTTTCCATAAACCAGAATTTTTAATGTCCTCTGTCACTTGATTCCAGTGTGCGTATGCGGTTTTCATTAGTTAGCTCCAATCTAAAATTACCAGTCTAAAATTACTTTGCCGGACTTACCGCTTTTCATAAGCTCGAAGGCCTCGGCATAGTTCGTATAATGAAAATTATGTGTAATTACTTTTGCAACTTCACTTTCAAGACCGGACTGTAAAAGCGCAGTTGCCTTATACCAAGTGTCAAACATTTGACGGCCATAAATACCTTTTATTGTTAAACTGTTAAAAATGATGGTGTCCCAGTTTATGCTAAGGCCCTGGGGTAGGAAGCCTAGTACGGCAATTTTCCCGCCGTTTGCCATAACGTCTACCATGTCGGTAAATGCACTGCCACTGCCAGACATTTCAAGCCCAACGTCAAACCCTTCTTTTATCAAGTCTAGTTTTGACATAACCTCTTTCAAGTTTTGATGCCTTGCATCCACAGTGGCCGTGGCACCGAGTTCTGTTGCAAGTGCAAGCCTTTCCGGATTTATATCCGAAACCACAATGCTTCTGGCACCGGCCCGTTTTAAAATAGGTACGGACATAAGCCCGATAGGCCCTGCACCTGTAACCAGTACATCTTCCCCCAAAACATTGTAAGAAAGGGCTGTGTGGGTGGCATTTCCCAATGGGTCAAAAACCGCTAAAACATCTTCGGATATATTTGTGTCGCAAACCCAAATATTACTTGCCGGATAGGCGATATACTGGGCAAAAACCCCATCCATATTAACACCTACGCCAACAGTTTGGCGGCAAAGGTGCTTTTGTCCGGTAATGCAGTGACGGCATTTTCCGCATACAAGATGCCCTTCGCCGGATACCAGTTGGCCGGGTTTTATATGGGTTGCGTACATACCAACGTCTACTACCTCCCCAACAAATTCGTGTCCTATTATTTGGGGCGTAGCAATGTTTTTTTGTGCCCAGCTATCCCAGTTGTAAATATGGATATCTGTACCGCAAATGGCGGTTTTTTTTATTTTTACCAGCACCTGATTATGGTTGATGGTAGGGAATGGAATTTCTTCAAGGGTCAGTCCGTTTGGTTTGTTTGTTTTTTTAACAATAGCCTGTGTAGTTTTCATCTGCAACTCTCCAATGGTTGTTTGTTTCTGTGTTAAAGTTTTGTGACATGTTCCAATAATATTACGTTGGTGGTGGTGTTGTCAATGACTTTTTTTTGTAATTAGACTTATTGCGTAACTGGCACTGCAAAATAGTATATATTTGCTGCTTTTTTGGCGATAGTTATATTGTAAAGATAAGGAGGCAGTTTCTTATGACATTTGGATACATGAAAAAATTAAAATGGGTGATAATACTCCTATTGCTGGCTGCGGCTGCAATTGCGGCAATATTCATTTTGCGCAATATAACTCGCCCTAGCGAACAAGAATTTAGCGGTATGTTTATACTAATCCCATTTAAAACATGTTTGGCAGAGGGAAGCCTCGCGCTACCGCACGAGGCGTTTTGACCGATAGACAAATGTGATTTTAAATGAGGGTTCGTATTATACACTCAGGAGTGAACTATGGACATTTACATCAAGCCCAAGAAAAAAGCCACCTTAGCTGGCATGTCGGAAATTACAATTAAGGATGTTGCCGATGTTGTTGCCACAAAAGAGGTTGCTTCAAAAGTAAAAAAAATGAAGCTGCTTGACGTGGACATGGCAAGCAAAAAAAAGCAAAATTATCTGGTAAGCATTACAGACATTATTGCTGTAATACAAAAATCCTACCCAAATGCAACCATAAACAATGTAGGCGAAATGGATACTTGGGTGCAATTTTTAGCAAAAAAAAGCCCGGATATAACATGGCTAAAATGGCTTAAAATTGCGTTTATTGCTGTGGTGCTTTTCATAGGTTCGTCTACGGCCATCATGAGCTTTCATACAGATGGACAAATGCCGAAAATATTTGAAAAATACTACAGCATATTTTTTGGTGTAGAAAAAACAAACCCTGCTTTAATAACCATCCCTTATTCTATTGGGCTTGCCCTTGGAATTGTAGTGTTTTATAACCACTTTATGGGCAAAAAAATTACCGGCGACCCAACGCCGATAGAAGTTGAAATGGAATTGTATGACAGAGAAGTAACCGAAACAATGGTAGACGCCATGTCTCGCCGCAAGGATGAAAATTCGAAATAATTCAACTGATAGCAAAACGTAATCATTTGGTTGAAAACTATTTGCGTGCACAGCACGCACCCGAAGCGGAAGCGAAGGAAGCGTAGTCGGGCTTCGCTCGGCGGAGCGGCGAGGTTTGGGGCAGAGCCCCATTTTAAAGGAGCACCCATAAATGATCAGACATATTTTAGCCATTGCAGTTGGGCTTGGCACAGGCCTTGTAGTTTCCGGTGCAGTTTTCGCATTTATCACCATTGTAGGCGTCGTACCCCAGCTTGCGCAAAAAACCAAAACCGAAAGATATATTAGGACATATGAATCCGCAATTATGCTTGGAGGCATTTTTGGTACAATAACCGGGGTTGTAAATTTTGTTTTACCGATCGGAGCTGTTAGCGTGGCATTTTTAAGCCTTGCAAACGGTATTTTTTTTGGCGCCCTTGCAATGTCTTTGGCAGAAGTGCTTAATGTGATCCCCATTTTAACAAGGCGTGGGCGTCTACAGCAGGGAATGTTTTACTTTGTGCTGGCAATTGCACTGGGTAAGCTTTTTGGCGCGCTCATGTATTTTCTTGTGTCCGGGTTTTATGATGCTGGAAGTATGTAGGGCAGACTATATATTTTCAACATCAAGCCCTCTTCCAATATAATACTTATCACCAATTTCCTCTAAATTCCCTTCCGAGGGGCGGGGTTTTATTCCCATTTTGTCATGCCATAGTCTATATCCAGCAGAATCCTGTGCCTTAATATTTGTAAACTCAATAGGCAGACCTACAGCAAAAAAGAAATTTTTACTTGTTTGAAGCTGAAAATGCAGATGTGGCTCAGAGGAATTTCCGGAATTTCCGCATTTGGCAATAACATCCCCTTGTTTAACAATATCCCCAGCCTTTACTGTAATACTGCCGGGCATAAGGTGGCTGCTTAGGCTGTACTCCCAGTCGTTGTGCTGTATAACAACAAAATTACCTCGCAAATCCCAGGTATTACAATAGGCCATTTGGCCATTGGTCCGGCTGTCTGGGTGCCCATTACTTACGCTTACAACAGTACCATCGGCGGCGGCAATAATATCTTTGCCATAGCAATGGTATTTTTCAACCAAGGTGGCATTTTTATGCTTATAATCCCCACCGGAAAAAACATTTCCATCATCGTCAAAAATTATAAAATCATAGGCATAGCGCTGAGACACGATACCCCAGGAATGGGACAATTCTTTGCGAGTGCCGCCGTTATAGACATTCCACTTGCCTGTAAACGGCAAAATATAATTGCTCTTACAGGTGTAATTTTCCTTAGAGGCCAGCTTAAATTTGTTTACAATTTTAGCATAAAAACTCCCGAATATCTGCAGCAAAGTAAGGTAAAATCCAAGGTCGATAAATATAAGCAGCGCAAAAAGATAAAACAAATAAAACCTTGTATTGCCGGTGAACCATCCGATAAGCCCGAGTAGCCATAACCAAGAAAATTTTCTTGTTGCAGCAAGTAATGAAAGATAAATTTTAATTTTTGCCACCTCCGTTATAGCAATTTACGTTGAAACTATTTCAAATGAATATACAATAGGATTATCAAAGTTTTCGTCAAGAGGAGATAAATCTACGGACTTAATTTTCAATTTAACCCCCAATGCCTTTTGCAGCTCATGCAATCGCCCGCCTGCACATCTTTCAAAATAGGATTCAACTGGTGGAAGGGGGAAAGATTCCCCTTTTTTGCGCGCAACATTGAAATACCTATGAGAACAGGTGAAAGTGACGGATATTGTATTATCATCCTTTAAAACAGCCTGTCTGTTGAAAGTTTCTGCAAACAAGGCCAGCCGTTCATCAAGAGGCATATGAGCGTGTTCCAGTGCAAAAGCCTTGCGCTCTTTATCGCGCCCAGTACCCTTACACCCTCCATTTTGTTCAAATAAGCGAAAGCGTTGCTCTTTTGTAAGATGCTTTTCCATTGCTTTGCTAAATTCACTGTCGCACTCATGCCCGGTATCATATTTTTGTACGATGTCTTCAAACAAAGGCAATATATTTTCCGGAATTCCGCTATTCTTTTTCTGCATCGTCTTTAACATAGTTTTCATCACTATACCTCCTTAACATAAATAATACCCATTGGATTTCTCCATATTTGCAGCAATTATAACATGGGAATAATAGTTGCCACAATGCAATATTGGCAAATTCATATTCTTGACACAGTCTGATACAACATGTGATAATTACACAAAATAATAGCGAGTACACTTTTAAAAGGTGCTATCTATAAATTCAAGTGGTGGCGGAGCGCCGCCACTTGAAAAGAACAACAGACATGGAGGTAAATATGAGCACAATATCATGTAAGGCAGAACAGTTTGAAGTGCTGCCAAACGGCGAAGAAGTTTTCCTATACCGCATGCAAGGCGGTAAGGGCGTAATTGCCGAAATACTTAGCTACGGCGGAATGATTCACCGGTTATTTACACCGGACAAAAACGGTGAAACTGCAGATATTGTCCTAGGCCAGGATGATATAACCAACTACAAAAAATCGCCAAATTGTGCCGGGCCGGTTATTGGTCGGTTTGCCAACCGTATATCTGGGGCTAGTTTTGTTGCCGGAGGCAAAACGTGGCATACAGACAAAAACGCTGCCGGAGATTGTACACTGCATGGCGGAAGCGGCAATTATGCCAACCGCAATTTCATGGGCAAAACATTTGAAAATGCTGATAGCGCAGGTGTGGTGCTTACCTTGCGGGATAATGGCGAAGGCGGCTTCCCCGGCGGCATGGATGTGACTGTAACATATTCTGTAGATGCTGACGGCAACCTGAAAATTCGCTACGAGGCATTGCCGGAAGCAGAAACCCCAATCAGCTTTACCAACCACGTTTACTTTAATCTGGCAGGCCATAAAAGCGGCAGCGTTACAAATCAACTTTTACAAATAAACGCAGACTTTTTTATGACATTCCATGAAAATGGGCTTCCTTTAGGCGAAATTTGGTCCGTAAAGGGAACCCCCATGGATTTCACCACGCCAACTCCCATAGGGCAGGGCTTTGGCAGCGCATATCCACAGCTTTCTCTTGGGGGGTACGACCATAATTACTGTATTCGCGGCCGAGGAATGCGCCTAGGGGGCTTTGCTAAAGATCCTGTAAGCGGCCGCTGCTTAGAATTTTTTACAGATATGCCCGGCGTTCAGCTATATACGGGAATCCACCTGTTTGACGGCGTATGCCAAGGCAAAGATGGCGCGGAGTATCGCAACGAATGCGGGTTTTGCCTAGAAACACAGCATTACCCAGACGCCGTTAACTTAACCCAATTTCCATCGCCTATGTACAAAGCCGGGGAGAGATTCGAATCTGAAACAATTTTTAGGTTTTTTGCAGAGTAGAGGCAATTTATCAAAAATTGGGGTGCACCTAAGAACACATGGGAAATTGCAATGCAAAATCCTGTGAAAAATATATACTTGAAGGGGTATATGCAGTGCAGAGAATAGTTTTTTTACGACATAGTGAGCCTGATTACGCGTTTGTTAGAGAAAGGAAATATATTGGTCATGGGCTTGATTTAGCCCAACTTACCGAAAACGGCATTAGAATTGCTGAAAATATTTCACGTGATAATAGATTGGACAATGCTGAAATAATAGTTTCTTCTCCATATACGCGGGCTTTGCAAACAGCAGCAATTATATCAAAAAATAGGCAGTTAGATATAAAAATAGACGTAGATTTGCATGAGTGGATGCCCGATATATCTTTTCAATATTCGTCTAAAGAAGAATCAGTAAAAGCAAGTGAACTATGTTCTAAGTACAAAGGGGTATGCCCGGCGGATAGTGAAATAAAGTTTGAAAATCTCATAGATGTATTTAACCGCGCTAAAAATGCGCTCTTACGTTACGGAAAATACAAAAAAATCCTCGTTGTAACCCATGTTATTGTTATGCGGCAATTTACAGTTGAACCTGAGATACCTTTTTGTGGAATATCAGAAATTGACTTTGACGAGTCGTTTTCGTGGACAGGATTTAAGGCTGATTAGCACGCTACACGTTAGCAAATCATTTGATTTTGCTACTCGAGTTATGATTAAACTCAAAAAAAATCGAGATTGGCTTACGCCTTTCTCGATTTTTTTTGGCTTAATCAAAGAATTTAATCCGCTCCAAATCTCCCAGTGCTCCTTGAGGCAAATCTTTATCTGTTATAACCAAAAACCCTGGGTTGGAGGTAAACGTCTCACCATCGGCGGCCCGGGCTTTTCCAAAGGAGAATGTAGCCATCACCGGTATTTTGTTGTTACCCCAAAAATCATTTAAATGCTCAGACTTGTCGCTGTTACACAAGCCATATATTTTCTCCACACGAGAACTTGAAGCTGCCATTGTTCCCTCGTAGAAAAATTCCGGTGTATCAAGGGAGCCCATGCGGCGCCGAATTTTGCTACGGTCTTTGCCAATTGCTTCAACAATAACATTTTTTCCGTCTTCGTCAGGCTTTAGGCATGTGGACATCCATGTGATGGCATCCTTGTATTCCCCTGTGCCGTTTTTAAACTGGAAGAAAGTACATAAAACAGGCAAGCCAGGCTGCGTCAGGTGATAAGTTTTGTAAACTGCCCCTTTCAGCTTTTCATCCTCGGTTACAGTAAGCGTTAGGCATATCCCCTGCCATAAGTTGCCAAAATTATCGCGCACATCTGCAAAGTCGGCGGTTATTTTTTCTTTTAGGATTGTCCGCTCGTCCATGTCTTCTATGCGAATACGAATACCGCCGATAAATGGGTTAAACCAGGAGTATGATTTGTGCTCCGGATATTGGCTAAGCAGCCATTCCTGCCCTTTTGCATCTGTTAGGGAGTAGCAGCCGTGGCTGTACTTTGTATCTGCTTTAAAGGTTATCGCGCCATTGGACACGCTATATGCCGTGCCTTCTTGTAAAGTAGTAATCTTACCCTTAGGGAAGAACGCAACTTTATCGCAAGAATTTTCGTATCCCACCATATTCATAGCAATATTTACAACAGAAATATCATTTGCTGGGTTTAAAGGTATTTCAAAACTATTACGCTCAACGCGCGCTTCATGTGGGTTAGTTTGCCATAGGCATTCCGGCAAGTTTTTGGATGATACGGTTATGGTGCCTTCTTGCACCTCGTCGCGGTTGTTTATTACGTCCAAATTAATTTTAGAATCTGCCATAAATGGATTATATCCGTTAAGCACAACCTCCATCGTGTTAACCGGTAGTACAGGGTTCAAATTGTAAATTTGGCGGGCGTAATTGCGTAGATCGTTAAAATTTGTAAACAGCCCCAGGGCGTATATTACCGGCTTTGATTCAAAAATCTGACCAGGTGCAAGTTCTCCCGGGTCTATTTCAAAGGTTAAAATTCTGCCCCATTCAATAAGCGGCTTGTATTCTGCCGGCCAGCAATATCCATGGGTTGCCTGTGGGGAGTCTTCAAAAATCCAGTTTTCATCAAAGCTGTCGGATGTTACGTTGCTAAAGCCCTCTAAGCCGCTGCCATGGTTTTTCGTTATTTTACCACTGCTGCTAAACACGGAGTGAGGGCCGACTTTTATCCCATAACAGTCTTGCAGCATAACATGGCGTGGTTTGTCTGCCCGGTTTTCTACCCTGCTTACAAAGGTTATGAACCCGGTGGCAAATAGGGTGCAAACATGGGTAACCACCATGCCTGGAAATTTTCCGGACACGTATTCTAATTCTATTGTAATGCCACCGTTTTGCTGGTAAGTTTTAACGTTAGGTTTTATGAGGTTAAACTCTTCATCATAAGGTTTACCCAGCATTGGTGCGTCAAAGGCATCGTCATTGCTATAGTCCGTATTTATAAGATGGCTGATAGAAGATCCATCACCCTTTTTGCTAAATTCCAATTTCCATGGGCCGTTGAATATGCGGTAAGCCTCAAAATCTTCTTGGAAAAATGCCTGTGTCATATCTCTTGTTAACAAAAACGCCGGCGCATTAATGTTTAATTTACTGCCGCTTTTTAGAACTGCCGTACAGTTTAGCTCCAAATTTTGGGCGCCAATGGCAAGGGTTGTTGCTGTTGTTGGTATAGAAACTCTGCCCTTAGCGGGAATGTTTACGGTAAAATCTCCGGCTATATCCAATATGCTGTTTTTCGGTACGTTAAAGGTAACCACCGCGTCTTCAAAAAGCGCGCTTTGTATGTCTATATGGGTCTTGATTGGCATACCAGCTTGGTCTATCAGGCATTCCCGGTTAAAGTTTACAAGCAGTGGGAATTTTGTATTTATACCCATGCCAAATGTTACCGCATGCCCATTGATCTCTATATCTGCAAGCAGGCATGGGTGTACCTTCCATGGATCTTGCTGCTCGTCTACGGCGCCTACATAAAATTTTGCGGTAATTTCTTGCTTGTCTGTAATTTGCATATCAAGGTTGTAGTCAAGTTTTATATTACCGTCTTCCCGCCCAGCTATTTTAATATCTAGCTTTTTGCCGGTTTTATTTTCAATTACAAAAGTGCAGTCGTAGTCTGTACCAAATGCAACTTCGTGGTTTTGTGTCATAAGTTCTATCTTGTAATCATTGGTTTCTATCAAACGCATCTGACGGCCGGAGCGTTCGTAGCCTATTTGTAAAATTTCGCCGTCTTTTTCCCAAGAGTATCCAAAAAGTTCGAATCCGTTTACTTTTACTCCGTCGGGGGTTATTTCCAAAGACCGCTTAGAGTCCGCATACCAATCTACTTTTTTAAAGAAGTTCTCAAAAAGTGGTGTGGTAAGAATTGTTGGCATAAAGTTAGCTAAGTGGGTGCCGTCCGGCCTATCTTCCCACAGAAAGCCACACTTCTTATATAGCGGAACCGCAGCAGTGTTGCCACTCCATGTAAACAAGTCTAGCCGGGGATAGCCAAGCTCAATTGTGCGCTGCACGCAGCGCAGTACAAGTGCCTTGCCAATTTTTTTGCTTCTATAATCCGGTCTGGCACCCAAAAGTGCTACGTATAGGGTGTTGGCGTCTGCAAAATATCGCCCAAAGCTGCAATAGCCCACTACGTCCTCGCCGTCTAGGGCAAGATATACGTTGTAATAAGATGACATTTCATGTTCTGCTATAACTTGGCTGGCGGTGCTAATTCCCGTATCGCCGCCCCACTCATCATCTTCGTTTTGGCTGCACATGTTCCAAAATTCCGCTAAGCTTGCCGCAAATGATGGGTGGTAGTCTACAATTTTTATTCCTGATGGTAGTGTTTCGTAGATGTGCATCGGATTTCATCTCCTTAAGAGTAAAATGGTTTTGTTACAGGTTAATTCTTTCATATATACATGGGTGTTGTAAAGGTATAGTTTGATTATAAAATGATTTGTCCTATGGTTGACACAGGGATAGTTTGCTAGTACATTTAAAGTGCAAACCGCATATCAGTTAAAGCTGTATGTGAAAACTATTTGTGCGCACAGCGCACACCCATAGCGAATGGGTCGGAAGCGTAGCTGGGCTTTGCCTAGCGGAGCGGCGGGGCAGACTCCTGCGCAGCAGGTGCCGCAAAGCGGCAGGCCGCCCGGTATACACCACCGAAGGTGGCAGTGCGATAGCACTGGGCCACCCGGCCAGCACGCTTGCGTGCGAGAGGGCCAGTAAGCGAAGCTTACGAGAGGATTTGGGGCAGAGCCCCATTTAAAAAGGAGGCGCACTTTTTATGAGAGTATTAGTAATCTGTCACGATCACTACCACCCCGGCAAAGTAGTTACAGACGGCCTAGCCCCATTAAAAGAAAAAGGCTACACATTTGACATTATGGAAAATGGCCTGGACGTTAAGCCAGAAATGCTTAAAAACTACCCGGTAATAATCCTATCCAAATGTGACGAAGCTACACCAGACAATCAAGTTAGCTGGGAAACCCCAAAACTTCAGCAAGCATTTGTTGACTTTGTAGAAGACGGCGGCGGACTTTTGGCAATACACTGCGGCCTTGTTGCCGGAGAAAACACACAGAAGCTTCACGGTCTAATAGGCTCAAAATTTAAGTGGCACCCAATGGACATTCAAACAACCGTAGAAACTATAAAAGCCCATCCTGTAACAGAAGGCGTAGGCCAGTTTACAGAACTGGACGAGCATTATTACCTAGAAATGCTGGCAAACGATGTAGATATTCTAATGGCATCATACTCCCCGGCACAAGGGATAGAAGAAAAATACGAAACAGAACCATATACGAACTGCCCTGCAAAAATTGAGCCAAGCTGTTATGTGCGTACCCAGGGCAAAGGGCGCGTATGCGTTTTAACCCCCGGCCACCATTTAAAGGTATGGCATAACGATAATTTTCAACGATTGTTAGATAATAGTTTGCGCTGGTGTAGCGGAAAATAATACAACGAAAAGCTTAAAATATAAAAAAGCTCGAAAGATCACGTATCTGACGAGCTTTTTGTGCGGCCTTCTTTTAGAAGGCAATATAATGGACCAGCACTGAAAAAAATATTATTCGCTAAAAATATTATTCCCTAAAGATAATCTGGCTCAATGACAAGCGGAATCGGCAATATCCTTTAACGTATTCAGCACATTAACTGCAGAACGCTGAATTTCACCCAGGGTAATGCCGCCTTCTTTGCTGTAAGATTCCGGCAAAGAGCCATCCCCATGTGCCACACCATAGGATATTCCACCCGGCATAAGCACATCTACTTGGGAGCGTATTCTATAGCCATCGTTAAATACATCCGGGAAGTTAGGGTCAACACAGGGGCTCATCCACCAATCTGTAATTAAGCTTCCTTTGTAGCCGAATTCTTCTCGCAAAATGGCTGTACATATCTCGTAATGGTAGTGTCCCCATACACCGTTTATCTTGTTGTAAGATGTCATAATGGTTTTTGGCGCGGATTCGGCTATACATATTTCAAAAACTTTTAAATACATCTCCCGCAATGCACGCTCAGAAATGCGAACATCATTAACAGAGCGAAATGCTTCTTGTTCATTACAAATAATTACTTTTGGACAGGCGGCCAGACCGTTTTTTTGTATGCCCTTTACCATTGCGGCACCGCACAATCCTGCAAGCAAGGGATCTTCGGAATAATATTCAAAATTGCGGCCGCATAAAGGGCTGCGTATTAAGTTAAGGCTTGGTGCAAGCAAGATATGCGCTCCTGTTTTTCCAAGCTCTTCCCCTAAACAGGTACCCAGGTCTTCCAAAAGCGGCATGTCCCAAGTGGAGGCTAAAACTGTTGCGCAAGGCAGCAATGCGCAGTAATAATTTAAGCGTATGCCCGAAGGGCCGTCGCAAGCAGTCATAGGCTTAACGCCTTTTTGCATGAGGGCAGGGGTAACCCCGCCTAAAACACCTGCGTTGCCTTCTATCCCTAGGGGGCTGTTCATTATAAAGTCGCCTCGGGTCAGTCCTTCTAGTTCTTCAAACGAAAGTTGCGCGGCAAAGATTTCTGTACTAATGAGCCCTTTGATTACATCCTCGAAGTGACGCTGCGCTCCTTTTGAGGCAGGTAGCGGGGCAGGGAGGTTTTCCCATATGCGCTGCTTTAGGTTTGTTGTGCGAGCTGGTGCTTCTTCATAGGCTTTTGTGCCGTTTTTATTAACCAGCCGTTTTAGGGGCATTTCCGGCGCGGCTGCTTCTTGAAGTTGCTGTAATACTTCTGTTTTATCCACCTTGTGAGAGAATGCGGGGGCTTGTCCTTCGCACAGGGAGTAATAGAAGTTATAAATGCCTTCTTGCAGCACATATGCGGATTTATGACCTGTTGCGCCAGTATCATCGTAGCTGGCAAGCCGCTTTAATGGAATGGAAAGTGTTACAGCTTGGCTTTCGCCGGGGGCAAGTAAATCTGTTTTTGCATAGGCCACTAAATATCGGCTAGGCTGTGCCACTAGGGCATTTTCCGGGCAAGATGCATATACCTGCACCACTTCCTTGCCGGGACAATTACCTGTATTTTTAACGACTGTTATGACTTGAATCTCGTTTTCCATTGTATTTGCCACGGTGGTTTTAACGCGGAAAGTGGTATAACTTAGGCCATAGCCGAAGGAAAACAAGGCACTTACCCCAAAGGTGTTAAAGTACCTGTAGCCCAGATAAATATCCTCTTCGTAATGGGTAAACTCCTTATTGCCGAAGTTGTGGGCAGTGGGGTAGTCCTCATAGGCGTTTGCAATTGCAGAAGTTAGCTTTCCGCAGGGGTTTACATCTCCTGCCAAAATATCCGCTATGGCGTTTCCACTTTCCATGCCGCCTTGGTAGGCATACAGCAGCCCATCTACTTTGTATTCGTTTAACCAAGACAGATCTATGGTGTTGCCTGCGTTTATAACCACCACGGTTTTGTCAAAAGAACTTGTGACATGCTTTAATACGTCCCTTTCCGTGGCTGTTAGATAGTAGCTGCCCTCTTCTGGTTTACAGTCTAAGTCTTCGCCGGCGCACCTGCCTATTACAACTAATGCGATGTTTGAGGCGGTCGCGGCTTCTTGGGCCATTTTTGGGGTGATAGGCATTTCGTCATAGGAAAGCGGCCAATTGCCCCAGGCACCTGCGGGAGGTCTGTTTTGCTTGCACCAATCTGTATAAATATCGGCTAATTGCTGGTTTAGTATGAGTTTGGGATGGTTTTTAAGCCCATCCAGCAAATTGATTTTGTAGGGGGCAATAACGTCCCCGCCAGAGCCATATCCTACATAAAAATAGTCATACTGCACCCGCCCAAACACGGATACGGTCTCACCTGGATTAAGGGGCATAACACCATTGTTTTTAAGCAGCACCATGCCTTCTGCCGCTGCTTGCCTGCACAGTTTTTTATAATTCTCAGGTATTTCTGCCGTGCCCTTGGGCTTACCCATGCCTATGTTTTGGTCTTGAGAAAGGGTTGTTGTTTGATCGCTCATTGTAAATTCCTCCTATCATTCATTATTATTGCTTTGATTATTACTTTGCAAAAAACTTCCACAATCGTGTCCAACTGCGCGTTTCCCCGGATTCAACCGGAAAATCTCCATATATCTCTGGCGCAATAACATGAGGGCCACCCCATGCAAGAAATCCTGTAACATCAAAGTCTCCCCACTCTTGAACGGACATGTTCGCTTTTTTATCCAGCAATGTCCATCGCATGGGGGCATATGGCGTAGGCTCTTGACAAAAAATCATAAAGCCGCTTTTAATTTCATTTGTAAAACCTATGCCTGTTTCGTTCATTATAAGTCCGGGAGTATCTTCGTGGTTTTTATAGTTTTTTTCCAGAGACAAAGTAACTTCTGGATGGGCTCCAAGGCCGTTCATGGAAAGGAAATTATGATTGTACTCTCTAAAGTACAGAGGCTTTTCCCCTGTATTTGTAATCGTTGTGGTTATTGTTAGCATGTTATCAATGACACTAACATGCTTGTCCGTGGTGTATGCGATGCCCTTTAAAGGCAAGGCTCTCAAATGAAAATTTGCATAGTCTGCCCCGATATTCATAGTGCATGGGAAGGGTTTTACAATTCTGTATTCGGTAGCAAAATGATAGGGTTTATCGTCTGCGCGTTCCAGCATCCCTATACCGGGTTTAAGGAAAAATGTATTGCGGTTATCCCATCCCATCGTTTCGTTATCTACACGATACTCGCTGCAAAGGCCCTCTCCGCCGGAACCAGTTGGATTCCATGTATCGTTTTCTTCTTTCACGCAAAAAGTGCGCCCTCTTAAAGAAATTTGTGGAATAAAGCCCGACCAGTCGAAGCGGGCGCGGTTGTAATACTTGCCCGGCTCTGCTACGCAAACCTTTAAATCTCCACTGCCAATTTGAATACAATTTTCCATAAGTAATACCCTTTCTAAATGGGGCGCTGCCCCAAATCTCGGCTACGCGTAAATCCTTTTATACTAAACTAAGCCCTGGCCGCTTTATGCCAAGTATTCTTTGGCCAATAAACAGACTGAGCATAAATAACCCAAGGGCAACAGCTAACATAATGCCAATTATAAAATAAAATTGCTGGATACTGAATATGGCTATAAGCAGCCCGCCTAAAAGCCCGCCAATGATGCCTGCAATGGCAGCCATAGAGGCTAAAACCGTTTGCGCTGTGGCTTTCAGATTTTCCGGCGCAAGCTGGAATACATAGCTGGATGCGGATGGTATCATAAGCCCATTGCCAATACCATGAAACACAGATATAACAATAATAGCAGTAAAATGAGTAGCAAAGCTTAACAAAATACATTCTATCACAAAAAATACTGTGGCAACAATTATCAAAACATATAAAGGGTATTTTTGCCGTAACCTTTTTAAAAGCATCATAAGCGGTATTTCTACCAATGCTTTTATGCCCATTATTATGCCCAACCGCTCTGGCTGACCTCCAACATCATAGATTAAAAATGGCAAAAACATCATTGCGCCATGAAAAGGTATGCGTTGAATAGCAGTAAAAAGAATATATGTAACAAGATAATAATTTTTAAATAGCGCGCCAATTTTCATTTCTTTAAAAGTGAGTCTTTTTTTGCCCACCCCTTGGTCATCATCCCTGCTTTTTGCAAAAAATATGAGCAAAATCGGAGGAATTGTAAAAATCAAGCTAATGTAAAAAATAAATGCCGGCCCGGTTCTTGGCACAATAAAAGAACCGAGAGCCAGAGCCATAATTGCAAAGCTAAGTGCGCCATAGGCACGTAAAGCACCGTAATTAAGGTTTTCTTTTTTGCAATTGCGCAGCATCCAGTTGTCTATAAGCGCCATAATAGGCATCCTAAAAAACATAGTGACAGGTATCAGCAGAAATAAAACGGAAATACCAAGGATATTTGTTCCGCCAAACCAAGGGATGGTGGCAAATAGCAGTCCGCTCGCGGCAAGGGTGAAAATAATTACTTTTTTTAGGGATCGCAGTTTATCGCTTAGCATGCCCCAAAAAGGTGCAGAAAATATGCCAACACCTGAGTTAAGTGCCGCAATTCTGCCAACTTGCTGGGAGTTAAAACCAATAGATTGTAAAAATACAGTGACATATCCATTAAATGTAATGGTTATAAAAAATGCAAAGTTTATTGCGGCGTATATATAAAATTGTTTTTTTGAATTTGACTGCATAAGACGCTTCCTTTCACCTAAACCACGAAAAACGAACATATCCCCGGGGAATAACCATCGCATCTGCATCTGTAGAGTAAAGCACGAACCGAAATGGGGCCGACATTGCGCCCCGAAGATAGAATCCATCCTTTACCAACTGATTCATCAAATCTTGCTGAAAATCCGAACGGATGTACATATCATAAGTTCCAAAAGATAAATGCGCTGTAGCATTTCGGTTAAACCATCCCCAGGAAGGGTCGGCAAAATGCCATTTGCCGTCGGCGAAAAATTCTACCCATCCATGGGCACCGCCAGGATGCCCCCAGTCACTTGCGCTTCTAAAAGCGATCCTGTTTGCACTGAATACCAGCCCGGAAATATTTCTTGCGGGAATGCCCTCTGCCCTAAGCAGCGCAGTTGTAAGATTGGCAAAGTCGCCACAAACACCGACAGGGTATGTCAATAATTCAGAGGCCGTTAATCGATAGCCGGTTCTCGAGCCGGGAGGTGGCCAGCTTATAAATCTATAAACATAATTTGCTATGTTTTGCGCGGTTTGAAAGTCGTTATCACCACGAAGCTCACGTGCAAGTACGATAATCGCTTCATTGTCAGAATCTATAAATTGCTGTGGCAGTGTGTACTCCGCAAAAACTGATCCTTCCCAGGGCTGGGCATTTCTAAATAGCCGCGCTGTGAATGATATGGTTATCACCGTCTCAAAATCTTCTGACGGTATCCTGACTGTTAAATTGCGCCAGCCATTAAAATATTCCAGCCAATATTCCTCTGTCCCATCAACCAGCAGATTGCTAATCTCTTGATAACCGCCGCCCATAGGCAAGGCTACGCTTAAATAGGTTTCCGAACCACTTGCGGATGCGATTCGGAAGGTTTCAGTAATAATAAAGGTTCTTTGGGAATTAAAAAATAAAGCAAATAATATTGCCAGCGCGCCTATAATAATGCCCGCACACAACAGGATTGCGATAATCCATTGGGCTTTAGTGATTTTTTTCTTCTCCACTATTTACTCCAAATTATACAAGTTTGTGGTAATTATATCACACATGGTGCAAAGAAGTGCTGGGTTCTTATAATTTATTATATACACACTAGAACAAATGTTTGCATTTGTTTGTAAATACATATATAATACCCATAAAATTCGAACAAAATTTCGCCAAAAGCCTTAGTGAAAGGTGATCCACCATGCTTAACGTAATAATGAAGCAATCCCCATCCACAGAAGAGAGACTGGCACAGATGCAGCAAGACGCCCTTTTTGACGTGGCCGATGATGACACTGCCTGTATCCCAGATTTATCATTTATAAAAGCCCAAATAAAAGGAAAGCCAAGTCCGCCAAAGGTTCCTAAACTCTTTTTGTCTAACGACTGTATTTTTAATTGCGCATACTGCGGATGCCGTTCCGGTTTAGATTTTAAAAGGTACACCAATGCCCCTAAAGAATTGGCAAAAATATCTGTAGAGGCCGCACTGGATAATGGCCACGGCGTTTTCATATCATCTGGTATCCACAAAAACTCAGATTATACCGAGGAGTTAATGATAGAAACAATCAAAAGTATTAGAATAGACCATGGGTACAAAGGATACGTACACGCAAAAATTATGCCCGGCACTTCGCCAGAGTTAATATGGCAAGCAGGTTTGTATGCCAACCGCATAGATGTAAATATAGAAGTCGCAAAAAATGAAGGCTATAATAAAATAGCCAAAAATAAAAACAAAAAAAATATCCTTACGCCAATGAGACTCATCGCCCAGTACATTCGCACTGCCGCAGCAGAAAAAGGCCGCTATCCCAACGCACCAAATTTTGCGACCTCCCAAACAACCCAACTGATGCCCGGCAGCACCAATGAAACGGATTTTGAAATTCTGAGGCTGGCAAATGCCATGTATAAGAAATACGACCTTGCCCGGGTGTATTATTCCCCATTCCAGTATACGCACCAGGCAAAGGGATATCCGGACTTACCTCAAATAACCACACCTGCTTGGCGCATGAAGCGCCTGTATCAGGCCGACAGGCTTATGCAAATTTACGGCTTTACCCCAGAGGAACTTGCGCCTGAGTCCGAAACTTTTCTTTCTTCCGACTTAGACCCAAAAGCAGCATGGGCCCTTAGGCATATGCATTTATATCCCATAGAAGTAAATACAGCAGATTATGAAATGCTATTACGTATCCCAGGCATTGGTACAACATATGCCGCACGAATGATTAAAGCCCGGAAGTACTGCAAACTTACCCACGATGTACTTCGTGCCCTAGGCGTATCTTTGAAGCGCAGCATTCATTTTATAACTTGCAATGGTAAGTATTTGGGGGAGCGGCGAGATAACACAAGCGTATATCGTAAGCTTTTGATTACGCCCATGGGCGCAGATTTAAATCAAGTTGAAGATTGCGTCTAAATGAATTTAGCTCCAAACCGTCTGCATACACTTCCAATGTTCCGGAAAAAGCCCTTTATATTGTGCTGTAGCATAGCGGCTGTCAATGAGTACAACAATTCCTGCATCTGTTTCTGTACGGATAACCCGCCCGGCGGCTTGTAAAACTTTGTTCATGCCGGGGAATACATAGGCGTAATCATATCCTTGGCGGTTTTGTTTGTTAAAATAATCCCTTATTAAATCATGCCGCAGGGATATTTTTGGTATGCCAACACCAACGATAATAGCCCCAATAAGCCTGTCTCCCTTTAAATCTATACCCTCGGAAAAAATGCCCCCAAGTACTGTAAAGCCCACTAAAGTTGATAAGTTGCTACTATCAAACCTGGTAAGAAAGCCCGCACGGTCATCTTCAGACATATCGGTTGTTTGCAGCAGTGTGTTTATCTCAGGATATTTAGCCGTGAAAATTTCATACACTTTATGCATGTATTCATAAGATGGAAAAAATACGAGATAATTCCCTTGATTGGCAATTGATTGGTAGATTGTCTGCACAATAGGCGCATAACTACTTTCCCTATCCCTATACTTAGTAGAAATGCCGCAGTGTGACACAAGCTGCAATCGGCCGGGGTCAAAGGGTGAGGGTAATGACACCATAAAATCCTCATCCGTGCCGCCTAAAATATCCCGGTAGTAGGGTAATGGCGTAAGGGTGGCGGAAAATAAAATAGCAGACTTTGCACGAGCAAGTCCATTTGCAATAATTTTTGATGGGTTAAGGCAGAACAATGTTATCTTTACATCATGGCCATAAAATTCTGTAATGGATGTATAATGCGCATCGTATAACTCTGCAACCATAATAAAGCTGCTCATTTCGAAATATAATTCCACTATTTTATTGTGTAATTCGTGCGCTTTTTTTAAAACAAGCCATTCAGAGGCCGCCGCCGCCGCCATTTTTATAAAAGCGAGAAACACCATATCAGGCTCAGGGGAAACATGGTTACGCTGTTCCCCATGTTCTTTACGCAAATCCGAGAGATATGTGTTAATCAGCCGCAAATTTTTGCGCAGGTTTTTTGATACAGAATCCTTATCCTTTAAAGCATTTCTGACTTGGCTAAGTGCATTTTTGCTTATTTCTGCCGAATACATATCCCGTACTCTGTCTGTTAGGTTGTGTGCTTCGTCTATCAAAAAAATATAATCCCGTTCTTCGTTATTAAAAAACCGGTGTAGGTATGCGTCCGGATGAAACACATGATTATAATCCCCAACAATTAAATCACACCACAAGGCAGCATCTAAGGCCATTTCGTGTGGGCATACTTGGTGCTTTCTTGCATAAAACGTTGTTTCTGCCGGGGTTATAATATCGTTATTTTCTATAACATCAAGCACTGCGGCATTTACCCGGTCGTAATGGCCTTTGGCATTTGCACAATGATTTGAAGCGCATACACACTCTGTATTTATGCATATTTTTTCCTTTGCCCGCAAGATAATCGTTTTAAAGCGCAGGCCGCTTTCTGCCATTAGTTTAAGGGCTTCTTCGGCTACAGTGCGTGTCACGGTTTTGGCCGTTAGGTAAAATAAAGGCGCCGTTTTACCTTCCCCCATCGCCTTAATAGCCGGAAAAAGAGAGGAAAGGGTTTTGCCTATACCCGTTGGTGCACAGGCATAGAGTTTTTTACCGGCAGAAATAGTGCGATATGCGGCAACCGCAAGTTCTCGCTGGCCTTTGCGATAGGATGGAAATGGGAATGTTAACGAGGCAATGGAGTTATTTCGGGTAATTTTCCATTCCTGCTCTAACCTAAGCCAAACGCCGTACTGCCTAAGCAGGTCTGTAAAAAATGCTTCAATTTCAATGTTTGTAAACGTCCAATGGTGTCTGCGTATTTCTTCCGTTTCTAATTGGAAATAAGTGAGCTGTACACCTATGGTTTCCGGCGGGTTCTCTAAAGTTTGCATGTACATGTAGGCATAACATTTGCCCTGGCCAAGATGTTGCGCGTGCTGCGCATATATGTAGTCTAGTGGAAGGGTGGTTGTCTTAATCTCATCAATTGTAATTGCGCCGGACATGGGGTCGGTAATAATTCCATCTGCCCTGCCGCGTATTTCTACAGGTATGTTGCCTATGGCTGTTTCCAGCTTTAATGATATTTCTTTTTTGTAGCTATCGTCCATATCTTTTTGAATTTTACGATGAATAGCGGCTCCCATATACATGGGCGCCGCATCGTAAAAGGACGAGTCGATACTGCCTGTACGTAAAATAAAATCTATAATTTTATGCACAGAAAGTTTTATAAGTTCCTGAATAGGTTCCATGATTTAAGTCTCGATTCTAAAAAAATGATAACACAATATTTCTCGCATTATCTGCGCTTTTTTCTAAATCGTTAATCATGTCCATAAAAATAACGCCGCTTTTAGGTTTGCAATCCTTCTCCTTTAGTCGCTTAAAATGATTTTTTGCAAACTTTGTCGCCAGTTCGGCAATACTTTCTTTAAGTTCGTGAATGTGCGCCAGTTCAGACTTATCCTGCTTTTCGTAAATATCTAAAGCCTTGTCAATAAGTTCCATTGTCACTTTGCTTAAGGTCTTAAGCTCATTAAGGGCCTCTTCAGAAAATTTTCTACCGCTTTCGGTAATGGTTAGTGTGTATTCCCCAATATTCTTGGCGTGGT
>Ga0123352_10001857_pt1 | contig 28712 bp, 34 predicted proteins | sample TergutLab28metaG_FD_89700 | JGI IMG/M metagenome (GOLD analysis project Ga0123352, IMG submission 89700) | Labiotermes labralis P1 segment gut microbial communities from Petit-Saut dam, French Guiana - Lab288 P1 | ecosystem: Host-associated > Arthropoda: Insects > Digestive system > Gut ... | reverse complement strand
CTTTAGTGGTGATTATAAGGGTTGAAAAGTTTGCCATATAGTCACGCTCCGTTCTTTATTTGATAATGGGTTATTTGTATTACTGATGTTGTTAGTGATAGGTTTGCGGTTGGGGTTATTTTGATGGTGGAGTTTTGGGATATTTTGTAGTGTTTTATTTGGTTTATTGTTGTGGTTAGTTTGATATGTGCTTTAAAAGTAAAACGAATTTCGTTGCAGGAATTTAATGCAAGGTTTGCAGGAATGATGTGTCGTTTGATAAAAGCCAAATCTTGCAGTATACCGGAATCCAGTGTGAATACCCGAATTTCCATTTCGTATTCATGGAAATTCGGGATTATCTCAAAATTGCCTTCCGTCAATATTTCCAGCAAGCCGATTAAAAAACGGAAAGTATACGGTGTTTGCTGATTCCAACGTACCAACACATGATTACGGCGGGCTTTATAATTTTCGTGGGGTAGTGGGGTTATGCTCAAAAGCCTTTCGTAACGCTGTAACCCATATTCTTCAGCAGTGATAATATATATTTGGCGGCGCATCCATTCTTCTATCGACCAAACAAAATCAAATTCGGGATTTTGTGAATCCGTTATTTTAATAATTTCGTCATACTTTTTCATCAAAGTTGGCAAGCGGGCGATTAGATTAACGGGGTCATGCAATGTTGCGGGCGGTATCATACAGCAATCACCCCCAGCATAGGTATTGAATATTTCTCAATCTCAAAGTTTGTCGGTTGCCCGTTTATCATGGTATTTTGTATATCTGTTATGCCCTGTATATTAAGAATACGGGCATTGATTTGACTAATCATCACAATTAACGGATTTTGGAATAATCCCATCGGCGTTAAAATATCTTGATTTTCCCAATCTTGCCGCAACTCCAACATATAGGCTTCCATAAGCGAAGTTATTTGCGGCTTTAACATTTCCCATGTGAAGCCTCCTAAAAATGTTAATTGTGTTGATATGTCAATGGTTGCAAGTTCGGCGGTTCTAACAGTTACTTGATGACCTATAGGAGCAAGTCCTAATCCCATGTGGTTTTGCGTTGGGTCAATAATTTCTTGCACCCTATCAATCAAGATTTCGCTTGCGGGGTTGTACAAATAGTCAAGTATAGTCAAAAGCACCGTTCCCCCGCCTTGCCAAATAGGGGTAACTTTAACCGCTCCTACACCCTCAATCGAACGGGTATTTACTTGATAATCCCGTATATTGCCGCCGAAGGCTCTTTCGTTGAAACTGTCAAAATATCTTTGCCGTATACTTTCCGTTGCTTCTTCGTCTTGCGCCGGAACAAGCAATCCCATGATTTCAGCCGATTGTATACGGGGATTACCGCCCCAAAGCGGAATAATCGCCCCAAAAAACTGGTTGCCCTCACTCCCTAATTGCTCACAGCGTAATTCCCAGCCGCCCACATCATCTTCAATTTGTTTTTCGGCGATATAAGTTAATGCAGTATTTGGCATAGAAAAACGCCGTCCCGTTAAATCCGCATTGGGCGGCGCAAACATTCCTCGCAAAATTGCATGAGTTGACGGAAAGGGGATGATATACCTTTCCTTTGCCCGCCGTATGAGAAATTCACGGCTTGCGCTGTCACCCCACGCTTCAACCAGTATATCATCAAGGGCGATATAAATTTCTTGTAACTCTATAGCCGATGAAGCGTTTGAATCCCAAATCAAAGACCCTTCCCGCTTATCTCTTTCTTTTATCCGCTCCATCATGCGAGCAAGGATTGTTTCAAAAGTTTCACCGCCAAATTGCGGGTTTGGCTCATATCTTGCCATCAGAAATTCACCGCCCTTTGCATTAAAATATCACCAAAAATTGTAACAACCCGAAACGAAGCATCAACAACTCCCCGCTGCGGTATGTTAAAAGCCCAGTTGTCAACCCGTGTTATGCGGTCATCCCAAAGCAAGGCTTCGGTTATGCGCCGCTTTATTTCGGGGATGACAAAAGTTTTTGGCATCCCGAACAAGTCTAAAAGTTGAACGCCGTAATTTCGCCCGTATATGATATATTGGTATCGCTCTGTAAACACAATTTTATAAACTGCTTGCTCCATTGCCCGCAATTTATCGGTATTACCCCGAATATGCATCTTTTCCATATCCATCATATAGGTAAAAGTCGGCTGTTCCGCAATAACAAAATCTTGCGCTAACAACCCGCTATTTTTGGGTATCACAATTCCACCCCCTTAATCAATCCAATGTGCATCTTCTTGTTTAACTTGATATGTGAAGTCCACAACAAACCATTTTTGTAATGAACGCTCACAAGATAACATCACCCTGTCACCGATTTCAAAGCGATTGTAAATCGTGATTTCGTGATATGCGGGTAAATCCCCATCGGGTTCACTCTCAAACGGCTTCTTGATGAATTGTATATCCGTTACCTTTTGAATCGCGGGCGGCGGTATATCATCGGGACGTGGGACGTGGGGTTCGCCGCCCGCCCGTACAGTTGCGGGTAATGGCTCTTTTTCGGCTTTGCTCCAAATGTTGACTTTTTGCTTGATTTCGGGGTTGTCAAATGACAAATATGCCATATGGTCACTAACCGAATGACACAAAATCAATTTATCTTCGGTTAGGGTCAAATAATCGTTTACTTTGATTTCAAGGGGCGAAACTGAAACGATTTCACCTTCACAAATCCATGCGGGGCGGTCATCTTCTTCTACACGATTAACCCAGTCAACAACGGCGTACCGTTGCCCGCCTTGCTCACGAATCAGCATCAATTCATCATTTGGTCGCAAGCCGCACCATGTTTCCCCCGCAATTGTGAAATTCGTGGAATATTCGGTAATGTACCGTCCCAACACTATAAATTCTTCGGTTAAAATATGTTTCGGGTCGATGGTTATTTCAATTGGCGCAACCGAAGTTACTTTTCCAAAATATAACCCTGAAGGCTTATGTGCTTCCGTGGTTTCCCTTACAATCCTTCGTATTATATTTACCAATGCCCCAAAATCAGCCATGAATATCACCGCCTCGAAAGGTTAAATCCATCCAATGTTCGGATTCAAATATTTTGTGACTGCATTTTTCAACTAACATATGATTGCGAACGATAATATCACCTAAATGCAAATCAATAATCGGCATCATGCCCGCCCGAATACGAGTATCACCGAAGGCATTATTTATCTGCAATTTGCGGGTTTTATTGTTGAACAAGTCAAGCAGCATCGCCGCTTTTGCGTAGCCTGACTCACCCTCTTGCAATGTACCGAAATATTGCAATATACCCCAACGGTCAATATTGTGCCCGTCTTGTACAACATAAATATCACGCATCCCCGTTTCTTCATTTTCTCGCACTAACTTAATTCGGTTATACGTGCGGTCGTTGATACTACTGGTATAGTTGAAATTTTCGCCTGTTTCTTCGTCAATAATCAAGTCAACCTTCATTTCAGATAAATCCCGCAAGGTTAAACGCCCGAAGTCATCGTAAAAAATAAACATATTTCCAGCGTGTACCAACTCGAAGTCAAGAGCAGAATAAATCATATCTAAATAGCTTGTATTACTTTCATCCCTGCATGGTATAACAAAGCTGGTTTCGGCAATATCCCCCAACTGGATGCCATATTCAGAACCCGTTTCATCAACTCTTAACCGAGTTTGTACAATACGGATGATATCGGATGCAGTTTTGTTGGTGTAAATGAGGGTATCTTTATTCTTCAAATACCGCATTTGGTCATAACAAGTAACTTTGATAATGTGCTGTTTATTCCGGCGTTTACTGAAAACAAAACCATAAAACATATTTTCGCCGTTCACTTTCAAAACAACGGGATTACCTTCAGTAAAATTTGCGGCTTCATCCCGTACAACCTCAAAAGTCAATTTTGACGGCGAACCGGCGCGCCACGTTTCCCATCGTAAGCCATCTACAACCGAAGGCTTTTGTATGTTGCCGTTGTTGTCTATAAACAACTCAAATTTTTCAAACATTTTCACTCAATCACCGCCTTTTTACGGGTCAGGCAATGCAAAAACTTGATTCGGAAAAATTGCATAGCTTGCCCGCCCCGTTCCTAAATTTCGTTCGGCTATTTGGGGGTTAAGGTCGTAAATTTCTCTCCATCTTGCGCCGTTGCCTAAATAACGCCTTGCTATCGCCCAAAGAGAATCCCCCGATATAACCGTATGGGAACGGGCTTGCGGGGGATTTTCGGGTGGTCTGTCCTCATGTATTACCGCTTGTGCCGGTGTACCTTGTGGCGCATCGAGCGGCGGCGGTACAATTTCGGCTTTTTTCGTTCCGAAATACCGAAATTGTTTCAGCGAAATATCAACTTCCAAATCAAAAGTATTTTTTTCCCAATCCTCGTTCACAGTGTATTCTTCTAAACTTACGGTTATATTGCTAAAATCTTCGGACAGATATAACATATCACCGTTGGGTTTTTGCCGTGAAACAATGAACTGAAACGGTTCTTGACGTTCTTTTAACTCTTTAACTGCATCAAGGAAAAACGAAGCGGGCTTGAAGCCGTCCATGTATATGGCAAAAGGATATTTTACTTGCGGGATTAAACAAGTAAATTCAATTTCCAGCAAGCCAGCCTTTCGCAAAATGTTGATTTCCCCAAAGTTAATCAAAGTCAAGCTTCGGTTTTGGTTCTTAACTTTGATTTCCATTTCGGGCGGCGCAACGGGTAAAAGGATTTTATCAAGGTAAAAGTCATATATAATCATTCGTCCTTTCTGTCGTAGTTTCCAACCCTTCTTCAACTCCATCAAGAATATAATCAACAACATCGTCTAAATCCATTTCGTTGTTGATTGTGTTGTTGATACCCGCAACCCGCACCGTTACCCGTGCGGTTGTGAAGCGGTTGATGTTGTCACGCTCCGCAATGTCACGCCAATACTTTAAGTTTTCTTGACTGATGTTTGCCATATCGCCCGTATGTGCGGCAATATCGGCAACATTGCTTCCGATTGAACCGAAACCTTCGCCGTCAAAAGCCATTTGTACAAAATCGGTATGTGTAATTACATAGCTTTGTTCATTATCTGCCATCCTTTGCGCTTGAAGATATGCAATTTCGGCTTGTCTTGCGGCACTATTTTCGGCAGTTTCCGCACGGCGTTGTAAATGCGCTTCTTCTCTTGCCATACGGTTTTCATAAACTGCCCGTTCCCGCTCGTAAAACTCTTGTGCCCGCCGTTGTACATTAGCTTCGTGTTGCGCCCTTGCATTTTGCCCGAAAGTTGCTTCGCCGATTAAAGGAATATTAATAAATGGTACATGGTTCAAACCACGGATGATGTTATTTATCATGTTGATTGCGCCGTTTACCATCGCTTCGATTGATTCCAGCACGGCAACCCGTATACCGCCGAAAACATTTGCGATACCGTTACCAACCCGTGCAAGCGCAAGCCCAACGGTATCAAAGAAACTCATCATCTTGCCGCCAAGCCACATAATGCCGTCAATGGTTGTATCCCATGCGGTTTCTATGTCGTTCATTACAATAAGCCATGCAATACGCAAGCCGCCCACACTGTCAATCCAATTCATAATCGCCAAAACCACAAGCCCGATTGCAACAACCAGCGCACCGATACCCGTTGCAATCAAAGCCTTTTTTAATAATACATGAGCGGCTATAGTTGCATGGGTCATGAGTTTCCAAGCTAACATGCCGCCTTTTACGGCGATAATCGCAATTAGTAAAGCCCACAAAAGATTTTCGATACCGCCTAAATGCTCATTCGCAAAATTACCAACCGTGGCGATTATGTTTATCAACCCTATAAAAAGATTCATAATTACTTCAACAATGGGGATAATTGCTGCAATCGCTTGTTCAATCATCGGCATATTTCCCCTTACGGTTGTAAAAAACATCATAAGCACGGGTAAAAGCTGCGCCCCTATTGCGCTTCGAATATCGTTAAAAGCGTTAGTCATTCCGGCTTGCATACCTTCGGGAGTTTTTGACATTTGCTCGGCAAGCCCCGCCCATGATTGATTAACAATATCCTGTATCATCAACGCCCGCTGCATATCATCGCCGTACTTGATAACATCTTTTTGGGTTTCAGTTAGATAAATTCCCGCCCGCCGTTCAAGCATACGGTAATTACCCGCCATTGCTTGCGTAAAATATTCAGCATACGCCGCCATATCTTGCGCAGTTGCTCCGAAAATGTTACCTGCGCCCGCGGCAAAGTCGGCAAGCGAATCCATCATTATTTCAACAGCATCAATACTTCCAACATGGCGGGCTAACTCATTCGCTGCCCCCATCATGGTTGTACTGCTAATCATGTCGCTTGTATCGGCTTGTATGCGGTTTGCCGCTTCTTGCAGCCGGATAAATTCTTCGTAAGTTGCCCCGCGGTTTGCCATCACATTAGCGAGTTGTTGTTCAATTCGGATGTTCTCATTTGTGAGATTTACCGATTGCCGCAAAAACCCGATGCCCGCTTTTATAGAAAAAACGCCAACAATACCCGCAACAATATTTTTTAAGCCGCTTGCGTTCCTTGTGCCGTTTTGGATTTCGGTATTAAAATTTGCTTGCTGTGCAATATTATCCCGGATGTTGCGTTCGGTTTGGTTGACAATGGCGTTAAGTTGCTGATATGCCCGATTTGCGCCCGCCGCATCCAAGTTTGACAAGGCAGCGTTCATATCCTCTTGTGCCCTCATAGCCTGTAATAACTGCCCCCGTAACGTTTCAACTTCGGAATTTGCTTGCTCTACCCCTACAACCTCGATGCGGGAATTGTGTACTTCCTCAATTTGACTTCGCAAGGCGGCGATTCTGTCACCCATACCTGATATATCTTGAAGGGCGTTCGGGGGTAACAATCTCATGTTTTGCGCCGAAACACTGATTTGCTCTTGTGTATATGTCATTTGCCGCATCATATCATTTGCAGCTTCAATCTCTTGTTTGAACCTTTCGGCATCGTTACCGCTAAAAATATCAATATTTTGTGCGCTAACCCATTCAATATCTGCCATTTCTTGCAAGGCTTCGGTTGCGGCCTGAATTTGTGAATGGAAATGGTCAAGCCCGCTTGCATCAATTTCATTTGCGGTTGTATTATAAACGCTTTCAAAAGCGGAATTTACAGAATTAAGACTTGCGGAGATTGTTTGAAGGACGGATGATATATTATCAGTCATCGTTATTTGTGTTGATATAGCTGACAAAAGAATCACCGCCTTTCGTTGTGGCACCTAAACGTGCAAAGAACGCACGTTTAAAAAGAAATAGGGAAGGGTAAGTCGCTATTTTTTGCGTTTACCCTTCGCCCGTGCTTGTTGTTGCTTATTTTTGGCTTCTTGCGCTTGCTTTTTATCGCTTTCTACTTTTAACTCCATAGAAGCAAAGTAAAAGGCTTTCATTTCGCTGTCACAATCAAGCCATTCTTCAATTTCAGAGGGCTTCCAGCCGTGTTTTTGTATTGCATTGTGTATAAAACTACCTTCGGCATCGCCCTCTATTAGTTTTTTGCTTCTTCAACTTTTTCATCAAGCGTAATATTCAGCTTGTTATATTGCAGTACAAACATAACAAGGCTTTGATATTCGCCCGCATTGTCAATCATTGCAAAAAGCAATTCTTCGGGTTCTTTCACGCCGTAACTATCTTGCAATTCGGCGTTGTAAAGGTCGGGAAAAGCAACGGAAGCAATAACTTGTTTCGCCTGTAGCCTTTTCGTGTCAATCTTTACTTGCGGCTTTCTGAAACCGTTTTCTATAATGGCTGTACATTCCTCTTTTATCCGCTCATTGTCGGCTGCTGAAAGCGGTTTGATTTCCCAATGAAGCGGCTTGCCGTCATCGTCAAGGAAATTTTCGGATGCGGCATAAAAAGCGTTGAGTTTCGTCTTTTTATTTGCCTTCAAAAAATGTTTCATGTTTGACATTTTATAAGCCCTCCAAATCATTAAATTTTTGCGGCATATCCCAGCTTTCAAACGTACCCGAAATTTCTTCATCCAGTAAAGAATCACCCGCAATGATTTTTGACAAAGTCAAATCGCCCGTTATCAAGCAATCGTGATATACAATCGTTTGACTGCCAACGGTTGACGTTCTATCCGAATTGGTCGTTTGAATCTCGAAATAGGGCATTTCGCCCGTTTTTTGGTAATGGTCGGCAACCACTCTAAAAATAGACTGGTTGAAATGCGCCGTTGCCGTCCATGTACCAGCACCGCCCGCCGCTTTGTTACCGAAGCCGATTTTACCCATAATTCGCACTTGCTGGCTGTTGATGGTGTATGTTCCCTCAAAGTCGGTCAAATGCAAAAAGTTATATCGGCGGTCGTTAAGGGTAACAAAGCATTTCGCTTCACTACCATAAACGGCATCCCGTGCGTGCATAATTGGATTGTTAGTAGCACTCATACTTTTTCACCCCTTTTTTAAGCAACCATAACGGTCATATACAAGAACGACATCGCATTTACGGGCATGATGGTATCAGTTACCAGCACCGAACGGCGGTTATCGCCTTGCTCAACAACGACATCTTCGGGAACAAACTCTTGAATCGCCCGTATCGTTTGCAACATTTCGTGATGCTTGACAATATCGCTCCAAAGAGAAATACGCCCATCGGCATCATTAGGCACTTCGCCCAAATAGCGGGTATTGAAAAGCATTGCAATGTCATTCCCGATTTGGTCAAGCACCCGTATTGTTTGGTTATACTGGAAGTCGGCGTTTTGCGTAACTGACAAGGTGACAAGGCTGTTAATATCAGACAATACCCGCATTTCACCGGAACCGCTACGATAAAAGGCAAACTTGCCCGCCCGAATCGCTCGTTCATAGTCAAGTTGGGTATAATCGCAATCAACGGTATATTCCCCGTCATAAATATTGTTGGTTGCCGTGCGGTTGACGGCTGTACCAGCATTAACGCCTGTTGTCCAGTAAACAAGGTCTTGTTCGTTGGCATTGTCATTCGTTACGGCGTTCATAATATTAACAACACCTTCATAATCGAAGGCGTTATCATATGTCACACATTGGAATTTAACGCCTTGTTCATCCCTCATGCGGCGGGTAAACATTGAGAACAACAACTTAACGGCGGGTTCATTTGAGGGGCAACCAATAGCGTTAAAACTGTAACCCTCGATTTTGTCAAGATATTGTTGATAATCAAAGTTTGTAACCGTTAAGGATTCGCCGCCTTCAAGGGGAACACCAGCTTCAGCTTGTAAGGTTGCATCGGTTTTCCATGTAACAAAGTCATTTGCAACCAAAGCCGCCATATCGTCAACGGTTTGGATGTTGACAAGGGCATTGTCAAAACGGGTTGAAACATCCCATCGGTTGAGTTCATCCACATTCGGGGCGATTGAAATTGTAATTTCGTTGCCCCTTAACCCTGCATAACGGGCGATTGCATAATCGTTTTCAGCCCTTGCGCCGCCCGAACCCAAACGATAAAAATAACCAACACGGATATTGCGGAAAAGGTCACGCAAGCCCCGAAGGTTCGGATGCGTGAAGTCATAACCGAAAATGCGCTTGCTGTGACGTTGAAAATCACGGGTTGTAACTTCCATAACGCTGTCCGTTTCGCCCCATTCAAGCAACAACGGCATTGTTGCAACGCCACGGTCGGAAAAAACCATGTTTGCCCGATTCAGCGCAACAAAATTGATGTACGCCCCAGGCAATATTTTGTTCTGCACTAACCAAGTGCCGCCGCCTAAACTCATATTACTTCGCCCCTTCCTTTGCTTTCGTCAAGGTCGAATCCTTGCATTCGTAAAACCTTTTCATCATCCACGCAATTTGGGCGTGTGAATAGGTTTTATCGTCATCCAACATCACCCGCAAGACATCCCGCCTGTGTGAGTAGGTCGAAGATTTAACCAGTTGTTCGGGGGTAAATTTCGGCAAGTCATCTTCGGGCGGTTCGTTGCCCTCGTCATCTGCCCCATTTTCGCCCGTATTAGCGTTTTCACCATCGGGCGGGACATTTACCCCATTGCCTTCTTTCGGCTCGTTATCGCCCGTTTCCGTGGATGTGTCGGGGTTATTTTCGCCGTCATCGGCAGGCGGGTTTTTAGCCAAAATCAAGGCAATCATTTCATCATTAGGGGCGTTTTTATTTACCCCCTCAATCCCCAGCGCAAGCAAAATTTCGTATAATTCCACTTTCTTCATGGGTCTTAACATTTCATCGGTATATACGGTTTGCATAAAATCATCCTTTCGTTCTAAATTCAATCATTTCAAGCGATTGCATCAAAATAGGGTCGTAAACTTTGCGTACCCTCACGTTGAAATGGATGTAAAATTGCAGTATCTCATCGTGAATTTCACCAAGCATACCAGTTCCACGAACCAAATTGCCGCCAACTTCGATATATTCAAGCGCAAGATATAATTCATCAAGCATTTGGTAACATTCCGCTATTGGCTGGTTCGTATTTTTCGGGAAAAAGTGTATACAATAGGAATTATCCCGCTTGTATGTTATATCCCGCTCTTTTGTGTTTGATTGTTTAAGTAACTTAATAAAAAAACAAGGTATTGTTAAACCTTGTTTGACTTCTTCGGGGTATATCGTGTATGCATCTCCAAATGTTTCATTAAGCTTTTCACTTATACCGTCTAATATTGCCGATAACGGTTTGAAAGTTTCCACGGCATCACCTCCTTAGCCGCTCTCTAATAAATTTGTCAAGCTTCATTTCGACAAATTTATTAGCATCCTTTTGTAACTCATCTTCAGAAATTTTCAACATGAAAACCCCTTCAGTCCATTTAATAATTTTCTTCCCTTCTTTACTAATTCCGGGGTTTTTTCGCGTATATAAACTTACGCCTAATTCGGGAATATATACACCGTCATGCCCTTTTTCAACATAGGAAGCATAGTGCATCGGATTGATAACTTCCGCCATGTAGATATTTCCGCTTTTGGTCACGTTGCCAATAGTCCACGAATCCCGCAACCGTCCGCCGCCGCCGTGAAAATTCACATCGTTTGGTAAGCCTTGATTTACAGGAGTTCGCATTTTAACTTTTTCCAATAACTCATTCGCCAGCCTATAAACAATCTCTTTGCAAAGTACATCGATTTCCTTTTGCGTCACTTGCTCAAGTTCTTTTCTAAATTTAATAATCTGATTATAGTCAAATTTTACCTTTATTTTTGACATATCACACCGCCCATCCTTCCCACGGTATCAAAGAAATTTCTTGATGATGGTCAAAAATACCAGCTTCGCCGCTATAGCCGAATACAAATTCTTTATCACGGCGCACAACTACGATTTTACAACCTGTTTTGATTTCTAAATTTTCATCAAGAAACAATTTGACAATTTGGGGCGTTTGAGCGGCTGTTTCGGTTTGGCTTGCCGATAACAGTTTTGTAAATGACAACCGACAAGGTTCATCGCTTATTATGGTGGTTTCTTCGTGTGTCGTTGTTTTGTTTGGGTGCAAAACAGGTTGATACTCATAGACGGTACAAGTATCATTCCACATACTGCGCATAGCCGAACGAATGGCATCTTCTACCATTTGAACCGCCGAAACGCTAAAAATTGCGGCTTTCCATAATTCAACAAATGGTTAATAACAGCATCAAGGCGTTCTTCAGCACTTTGCATTTTGTCAACTGCAAAACTGAAAGATGTATCGCCCTGTGATTTCTGTTTCAACATCGCCGAATCAAGGTTAATTTCAAAACCGCCCAAATCGCCGCTTGCTTTTTTCGCTTTGAGAAATTCGCCGCAAGCCATATCAACGGCAATTTGATATAAACCTTCGGGGATTTCTGAAAGATTGGTTTCATTCTTGATTGTGTTGGTTACTTTATCAATTATGAATCCAATAACCCAGCCGTCTTTTTCCCCATCGAAGGTATACCCCAACGAAGCAAGCCGTAAAATAATATCTTCACGCACGGCATCGCCCCCTTTTAACCCCTTGAAATAATGCGGGCAATAGGGATTGATTTGTGGTCAATATATTCCCCATTGGTATCATTTACCAATTCCCAATTTTCGCCGTCTTTCAATTCGGCGGCGGTCGGGGATTTGCTCACCATGTTTTTCTTCAAGAAACTAATGCCGTTGGGGGCGAAAACCTTACGTTGGCGGCTCACAAGGGATGTTTGCCCGCCGTTTGTTTTGGCTTCACGCACCATTTCATAAGGCACTTCAGCACCCACATTGTCATAATCAAACGCACCATCACCCAAAACATAAGTTTCAAACGCCGTTGCGCCGCCCAAATCAATAGTCGGCATACCGTCATCAATGAGAACCAAACGCCCGTTCCATGTTGCCATACCCAAATCACGGGTAACGCCGTTTACATCGGTTTGTGTTAGGTTCTTGAAAAGGCGTTCATTTTCAAGATTTGTTGCAACCTCGCTGTGCATAATAGCAAGCCCAAAAATTGACTTGTTATCGCCCGCCGCTCTTTGCATTGCTTTGTTAAGCGTTGCAAGCCCAACATTAGGGTTCGTATCGCTGGAAATATCCATCGTGTGTAAGCCGATAAATTTTTCGTTTTCCGTTCCAGTCATGGAAAAGATACCGACAAGGATTTGAAGAAGGGTATCTTGGTCAACATCTTGCCAATAATCCCCAACTTGACGGGCAACATTAGACATAAAGCCCGCACCGCCTGTAATATCTTCGGAAAAATCCCTTTCAATCCATGCCTTCGCCCGCCCGATAACGATAACGGAACGGTCGAAGGTCGTTGTGCTGGATGCGACAATATCCGTTTGCCCGTCATAGTTTTGGGGTTCGCCGCCCAAACGTCCGAAAATCGGGAAAGTTGCGTAATTACCCGCTGTTTGTGCGGATAGTGTTTGTCGGAATGTAGTTGTGGGGCGAATCGCACGGGAACGGATTAACTCATTCCTTCGGGTTTTCGGGATTAAATCAACATATTTCCCGAACGCTTCGGGGTTAAATGTTTTTTGGTCAAATTTTGCTGACATTTTGGTTCATCCTTTCTTAATTTGTATTGTCTTGTGGCGTTGCCGCCGCAATCGGGGCTTCGGGAATTTCGGCGTTGGGGTTAGCTTCCATGTAAGCCGCTAATTCCTCATAGCTCATTTTGGCAAAGTCAACCTTGCCATCGGGCGTTTTTACCCCCACATCGGCGGGCTTTGCACCCTTGACGGTTGGTTTCGTTGGTTCGGTTTCGGCGGGGTCAAACAAGAAACTGGTATCTTCAGCTTCAACCAGTTTTTTGATTTGGCTGTCAAGCCCTTTAACCATGCCATCTTTGGCAAGGTCGGCATCGTCCAAATCAAGTAATGCCTTCACCGCTTTTGCACTCTTCGCTTTTGCGGCAATCAAGGCGGCATCAACGGCGGCTTCTATTCTAACCGCTTTCATTGCGGCGGCGTGTTCCTCATCCTTTTTTGTGTTTGCGCCCTGCAACTTTGTGATTTCTTTTTTCAATTCCTCAATGTCACCCGTGGAATTTTTAAGGGTTTCAAGTTGCCCGTCACGCTCTTGTAAGGATTCGGCAAGTTTACCTTTTTCATCGTTTACCTCTTTGAAACGGGCATAAGGAATAAACCCCTTCAAATGTTCGGCAACGGCTGTTTCTGCTTTTGTTGCCATTTCCTCATCCATACCCAACGCCATAAACTCATTCTTTTTCATTGTACTTTCCACCTTTCCATTTTTTAACGCCGTTTAGTCGGCTGATTTTTTATGCGATAACGCCCGCAATTAGCGGCAATATAAAACCGCCTTACGGCGGTAATTATGTTGTAATGATTTTAAAACCCTGCAAATTCGGGACTTTTTGGTCATTGTGTTACTAATTTGATATTAACAACGAAAAAAGTACCCTTGAAAGTGAATTTTCAAGGGTACTTTATATGTGTATCGGAAAGTCAATCAATTTTCGTATTGTAGTCTGGTCTTTTATCTCGAACGAAAAAACACCACGCGGTAAATTTAATTCGGTGAGGGTTAAATTACTAAAATTGAACCGCTCAAAGGTGTAATCAAACTTCTCAATATCCCCAACGATTTCATATTGTGAAGTTGGCTCTATATGTTCTGGATTTATCAAATCCATAGTTTCGCAGTCCAAAAGCCCTTCATGGTGAATTTTCACATCGTAACCAACAACGCCCATAATTGGCAACGCTTTGGATAGCTCATAAATTTCTATACTCAAACGGCAATTTTTTAAATTAAGTCGCTTGCCATTTGTTGTAATAAACAGTTTGCCACGCTCAACTGATAAGGTTTTTATTAAAGTTCTCAAAAAGTCACCTCTTTTCAGCAAATAACCGCCTTATACGGCGGTTACGTATGGTTTTTCCACGCTTTCAAATATACTCTGGATGTCACTGGGATAAACTGTTTTTTGGTCATAGCTTCCATCTGATAATCTAATGTCAACCATGTACCCTTCGCCATCGTTAAATATTTCAATGATTACGCCTCTTTCACCTGTTTTTAATTTTACAGATTGAAACATTTCTAATTTCACAAAAAATCACTCCTTTATTGTTCGTCAATATAAGCACTTGTAAGTCTTGGAAAATCCTCATTATCTTTAATAATCCAGGCAGTAACAACAGGCGCTATTCTGCCTGTTAAACCCTCTATATCCATAATAACTTCGTACTCATTACCCCATCCATTATGTCGTTTAAAAGTAGCGGGATATTTGCTAATATTGTTTTTGATACTTGATACAAGTTTTGCAGCATCATTCATAGTATACCCCAGCACTGTTCTAAAAACCAATGCTTTGTGCTTACCATCATCATGTTCGGTATCAAGCGCATATTTCGTAAATTTTTCAATCGGTATAATCGCTTTATCGTGATTTGGTAGTATAGGCATTGCTTCCCCGCTTTCATTCTTGCCTACATCCATTATATCAGATTTACTACCTTTGTCAACAAATGTTTCCTTCCATTCGGGATATTTCATATCGCTAGGCACATAATAAGTTTTGCCGTTTTTATCCCTCGCCGCACGTTCGCCGCCTTCAAATAAATGGCTAAACTCATCATCGAAATAAGGAGCGGTCGTACTTCTGCACCAAGGATGAAACGGCGGCACAGTAACTCCTACCTCGTATTCATCCATACGAACAATTTTTCCGTCCATTTTCCGGCAAATTTTCGAAGTCTTTTTGTCCAGCGTTGCAATGATTTTAACCATTTCAACGCCTGTTTCACGATATGACTTTTTGCGGGCTGTTGCCGCTAACGCCGCTGATTCGGTCATAACAAGGCGGGCGGCGTTGCTCTTGCTGGTATTCATGGAAGCGGCAAGGTTATCAATTATCACATTAGGCGGCGTTCCTATAATAAGCCCCTGCGATAATTCCTTGTGTAATTCATTAACAAGGCGTTGTTTGTCCGTCCAAATCCTATCTGAAAATGTACGCCCGTCCAACGTCCACGGCTTGTTCAAAAGGGCTTGCAACTGACTTTCATTTATGCCCGCTATATCCCAACCCACATTCAATCCGCTTTGTATCTCAAACATGGTATGATGGTAATTGTCGAGAAATTGCCGCTTTAATATGCTATCAACGGAATCAAGCTGATTACCAAAAAGCCGTTCCATCGTGCTTTGCGTTTGAATTTGCAAGGCTTCAAGACGGGATATATGCACCCGTGCGGATGCGTTTTCAAGTTGCCGTACCCATTGCCCGCTAACCGTGTTTTGCTTTGCAAAATCAATATATTCTTCAACACTCCATCGAAATTCTGCCAACTCGTTAGAGTTTAACAAGCGGCGGGCATCGGCAAGGTCGATTTCGTTATTGGTTGCAAAGCGGGTATACCAACCCGATATTTGATTTTGTAAATCCCTTTGTGCGTTGGCGAAATGGCGTTCCATGCTACGAATAGCGGATTCGCCTGTTTCAGTTGCCATTTGCTCAATCGCTTCAAATCGCCGTTCCCAGTATTCGGCATTTCTCACACCCTTTCACCCGCCTTTTTATGAAACAATAATTTTATTATCCTTGATTTGCGCCGCTTTGCGGGTCATTTGTTACTAACCTGTTATTATCCGCACCAAAAGTCCCGTACTGCGTACTTTCGGATTCCTTTTTGGCGGTGTCTTTTTCCACTTTTATGCGGTCAAGTTCGGCTTGCAAATCGTCAACATATGGATGTTGTGCGACAAGTGTTTCTTCGGACAATAACCCAACCGATTTTCGGATGTTGTCAATAATATCGCCTTCGTTCATCAACATATCGCGGTTGAAGATGATTTCCACATCCTCACCCTCAAAATCGCCAACGCCGATATTCGCAAGATGCAGATTGACAAAATATAACAAATCCTCAAACGATGCTTGATACTCCATTTCCATACGGTTTGTATCAAGGTCAATATCGCTGTACATAGATTGTATATTCATTTGGTTGGCACTACGCCCCAGCTTGTCATCCTTTGCATCAAAGCCCATCGCATTTTCCATTATCGCATCTTTGAAGATTTTAATAATGGCTTGATAGTTAGCGGCGTTTACCTCAATTTGCAAGGATTCAACCCCGCCCTTTACGCCGTCAACGCTTCGGGTTTTAACCGCCCCAAAAGTTGCAAGGTTTTTCCGAAACTCACCCAAATTTTCGCCGTCATAGTTTACGATAATCAAAATCGTGTTGCGGCTATCTTCTTCCATGTTGTTTTGAAAGTTGGAAAGTATCGTGTTCAAGCCGTCTTGCAAATTTTTGACGTTAAGGATTAGCGGAATTTCCTTGCTGTTATACTTAAAGGGGATTAGCGGCATCCTATCCCAGTTGTACCCATCATTGTTAATCGTGAAGTAGGGTTCAACGGGCGGGAAGTCGGGGTCGGGGCGCAACCTCGCACCATCAAATTCAAAGCGGCTTATACCATCTGCATGATATACCTCCACCTTTTGGATTATCCTTTCACCCTTTGCCGCATCATCCACAACCTCATAAATGCGGATTGCATAATCAAGGCGGGTATGCTCATCGTCACCCCAGCCCGCTATAATTTCATAGGGTCGGAAACGCCGAAAAGTAAATTCGCCGTATTCATCGTAATACATGAACATCCAGCCCAACCCGCAATTAAAGCTATTTTCGCCCACGTTCTTCAGCAAGCGAAGGAATTTGCGGTTGAAAATATCTTGCAAAATGTTGTTGTAATCGGGGTTTTCGCTTTGCACCGTGAACGGTTGACCCAAAAAATAATTAACTTTTTGGTCAACCATTTTCTTATACTGATTATCCACAATCCGATTGTTGGGAAGGTTTTTCACTTCTTCCAACTCACCGTTCGCCCCTATCATTTCACGCTTGCGGTGTAAAATGTCATGTTTACCATCATAATATCGTTCACCGATAATCATATTGCGGCGGCGTTCCGAATTGAGAAAACGCCGAATTTCCCTTTCAAGAAAATCCATATTGTTGGGGTTTGCCCCTTGCCGAAGTAGATTGATTTCATCGGTATGGAAATTAAATTTTCTCACAAGGTTTCACCCCTTTTCATACTGTAATGATTTCAAAATATAGCAATACCGCACATTGGCGGCTCTTTTGTCACTAACCCGTAACTAACTTAATTAAAACTAAAACTTGCGGGGCGGGCGTATGGTTCAACGCCATATCGCATCGCATCCATAAGATGATTAAATTCGTCAATAGGCTTGTTTATCTTGCGCCCGTTTTTATCCTCATCCCATGTGTAGTTACTAATTTCGGTTAGGAAATTCACGCAACGGGGATGTACGATAATTTTATAATCTTGCAAAAAGTCGATTGTATTTTTTACGCTGTCTTTACCCTTGCGGGCTTTTCGAATGTTGAACATCCCCAGCAACTCTAAACGGTCAATGCTTTTTGGTTCGGCTGAATCAGCGTTGACACGTTCCTTGACATAACCCATTTTGGTTATTTCCGCAAATATGGCTTCGTTGCTCATGCCGTACCCATACATTTCATCGAATACCCAAATCTTCTTCGCCCATGTATCAATCAGCCCGCAAAAGAGGGCTGAAGGGTCGTTTGTATATCCGAAGTCAAGCCCGAACGCCGAACGTACATTTTCACGATTGCGGATTTCGTCAACATCAAACGCTTCTTCTTTCCAATTTTCAAATATAACGCCTTCGACAATGCCCCAGTTACCCAGCCCCGCCACATTATAGCGGCGTGGGTTTCGGATTTTCATTTTTTCGTAAACTTCAATGCTTTTTTGGTCAAGAAATTCATTCATCAAGTAATTTGTTGTCATCGCCAAAATATCGGCGGGGTCGTTCGCATCAAAAAACCGCTTTTTAATCCAATGGTATTGATTCCACGGGTTAAAGGTCAAAGTCCATTGATAAAACAACCCTTCGGGCAACATACCACGCAGGGATTCATCCAAAATGTCAAAATCGGCTTCTTTGCTAATCTCATAGGCTTCTTCTATCCAGCCCCAGCACAAAGCCCCCGTTTCAACCGTGATTGACGTAATTTTCAATGGGTCATCAAGTCCACGAAAGTAAATTTTCTGCCCTGTGGGTATATATGTCATTTCGAGGGGGCTTTCGGTAATCTTCCAGTATGCCGAAACACCCAAACGGTTAATCGCCCATTTCAATTCAGTAAAACACGAATCTTTCAACGTGCGAAATACCTTGCGGATGACAAGTAAATTTGCTTGCGGGCATTTCATAAGGTTATAGATAAACCACAACGCCGTTGTTTTCGATTTCTTGCTTGCACGACTACCCTTGCAAACACGATAACGCCCCTTGAAATGCCAAAAGTCTTTATAATGTTTTCCGACAATATCGGGAAGGTAAAATTTCATAAAATCACCGCATAATAAAAATGAAGCCCTGCATTTACAGGACTTCAAGCCGATTTTGTTACTAACATGATATTAACCGTCTTATTCAAGGTCATTTTCACCGCTAAAGGACGGCGGCGTTAAATGAGTTAACTGCATCTTGTCATTGAATAACCCCATATGCCGTCCCAGTAATTCAAGTGATTTTGCCTTGTCGTAAAGTCTAACTTCACGCTCCACAATATCGCCGTTATCGGTTGGAATCGTTTTGACTTTTACTGATGCCCGCTATGTTTGACAAAATGGCTTCACGCAATTTCGGCTTGATTGCGGTTAGCTTGTTATCGCCTTTTTTGGTAATGTCCTTCGTTCTGTCCTCATGGGTGATTGCGATAATGTTTTCGTAATCAAGGTTAAACAAGCGGCGCAAGGTGGAAAGAAATTCAGTTTTAACCAAATCCCAACCCTTGCCGAAGCCTTCGTCTGTTTCGTGCTTGATACCCTCACGGTCGAAGATGTAAAGGCGGCAATGCTCGTACAATTCGCCCAAATGGTCAACAACGATTGTGTCGAAGTCGGTTTTTTGGGTTTCAAGGGCTGTAATGGTTTCGGTAAATACCACCCACGCATATTTGCGGTTGGTGATACGCCCTTCTTTTTCAACAATATCCTTGATTGATACGTGCGGCGGCATTTCGCCCGCATTGTAGGTCATCAATTCCCGTATGTTGTCATCCGTGGTTAAAAACAGATGGTTCGGGAATTGTGATGCGAAGGTTGTTTTGCCTGTGTATGGCTCACCGTATAACCATACTGTTTTTTTCCTGCGCCCCTGTTTTACAGGCGTGTTTGCTGGTAAATTCATGTAATCAATTCCTTTCTGACAATAAAGTTGATATTCGCACCAGTCGCAAAGACGGGTTTCGTTTTTGATGTACTCTTTCACTTCTTGCACCCGCTTGATATTGATTAAAAAATCAACAACTTTTCTGTAATCAAAATCAATTTGCACAAAATACGGCGGGTCGGCTTTTGCCAACTCATCAAGCACCCTTTGGCGGTATGCGGCGGTTTCTTCGGTTTTCGCAATCTTAATCATCTTCAATTTCGGGATGACTAAGTAATACATATTGCGGATGCGTTTGCCCTGCGTTTCGAGAAAATGCTTGTAAATATGCAGTTGCCCCGATAAATCGTAACGCCGCCCGCTTTTGGTATACTTGAAGTCGTAAAGGTCGTACTCGTTGGGTTCGCCCGTGGGTACAAGCAAATCCACATACCCGATAAAATCGGGGGTTATAATCTGCAATTCGTGAATACCGCCTTCGGGCAACATTGCCCGTGCAAGCGGGATAAAATGTTCAAGTTTTAACGCTTCGGTTATATGGTCTGAAACGTACTTCCAGTTGCCGTTATCGGCTTTCCAATAGGGGCGGTCGGTTATGATGGGAAATGAGTTGAAATACTCATCAATCGCCACATCAAGCCCCTTTTCAATGCCCGTATGAACAGCCGTGCCTAATATCAACGCATTGTCGGCTTCGTCCGTTGGGATAACGCCGATTTTGTCTATATAGCGCAAGCGGAATTTGTGCGGGCATTGCTGGAAAGTATCAACCCGTGAATAGCTGTATTGCAGAAAAATCACCCCTTCCTTGCGTGACTTTCAATACTTAATGAAAACCATCGGACTTGATGTAATGAGATATGGCGGTTTTGCCCGTCTACAAGCTGCATCCATAAGTATGTGTTGCCGAATCTAACTTCGGATGCTTCAAATGTTTCAAGATAACCGTCAAACCAACGAACATTTACAGTATTAATGTTCTGTTGTGTGCGGTTCATTTCGTTTCGCATATTGTTATATTCGGCTTGCAATTCTTTGTGTCGGCATAATAATTTGTTATAGTCGCTTTCTTGCTGACGCTCACGGTCTGTCATATCCATAATTCACCTTCCTTTCAGCTTGTAAATTAGTTGCTTAAAATCTTCAAAATCTTTCGGGTATAAAATCAACCCCACGCCGCCCGCCGTCTTAATTTTTTCGATGTTGTGAAGTTGGAGTTCGGACGGCTTGCCCCTATCGCCTTTCACTTCCACGGCGATAAAATAACCATTGCAACAAATCATCAAATCGGGAACGCCCGCTTGCTGAAACCCGCCGCCCCAAATCTTGCGGCAATAACAGCCTTCAAATTCAAGAAATTTCCTTACTTTCTTTTCAAAGGGCTTTTCTTTTTGCACCTTTTAGCCCCCTTCCGATAAATCCATTATCCCAAGCATGTTTTGTGTTTTCGCTTAATGTAGTCCACTCTAACTGTGAAGCTCGTGGGTCATTTTTCTTACCTCGTTTGTGATTAACAACCGGCTTGCTTTCGGGATTTGGAATAAATGCTTTAGCAACCAAAATATGTACCCTGCAATTGTCACCGTTTAATTTAACACGCAAATAGCCCTTGCCGTCATTATAGGCCTTTAGAATGTAACCGGTTTGAATATTGCGAATCCGGCCCATTGTCGATACTTCGTATTGAGGATATTTTTCATTATTTTCCACCGTTCCTTCATTTGTACATCCCTCATTTTTGAAAATGCTATCGTAAACGGCTTGCAGGGTTTTAATGTAATCTTCGAAGGTATATTTCTCGCCATCTTTACGCTGTATTTCAGCAAACATAAAACGTTTTTGCCCGTGCTGTGCCAATTTATCGGTAAACTTACAAAAGCTAATCAAATCTTGTTTATTAACTTCAATTTCAAGATGTGTTAATCCCATATTTTCACCGCCACTTCCTTTTGAAAAATTCGTCCGGAGTGGACAAAAATTTCATAACCCATTGCCCGCATTCGGGCGGCGAAGTCGTATATTTTGCCAATGGTCATTTCTTCGGTTTGGGACGTAATATCCAACGTACCACAACAATCAGCAATAGCAGAATTAACAGCGTTTCCCGTGATATTGTTATCATTCATTTTCATACTCCTTTTTAAAATAGTTGGTTTTGGTCGTAAACAAGAGTCAAGCTTTCGGGCTTCAACATGAATACATACCACTTTGATTCGACTGCTTTTCGCAACATTATTTTTTCGCACCTTTCAATTCAATTTTGATATAGCCCTTTTTGTTGCTGATTTTACAGCATTCGTTGTAAATATGCGGGTATGTTGCTTTTAATTTTGCGTTGTCAACGCCTGTACTTGTGGAAGGGGCGATATGGGTTATTCGCAAAATATCGTTATCGATTCTTCTAATGCCGTGTTCGTTCATTGCTGTTTCCAATTTTGCCCGAAGGTCTTTTTCGTCTTTTTCGATTTTGGCTTTCAATCGCACAACATCAACGATACCCGACATAATCGCCGCCGCTTCGGTTTGGAAAACTGCAATCGCCGTTTCACCCTCGGTTGCATCGCCGCAAGTTTCGGGGGTTTTATCGCAAGCATCTTCGCAACCCTCTTTGTCGGGGCAAATAGCACAACACCCTTCAAACTTGACTTTTTCGTTAATACATTCGCCTACGTTACACTTAATCATTTTTCATCTTCCTTTCTCATGCTGTCTTTTGCGGTTTTCACAAAAGTCCAAATTATAAAGGGTATAAGCGGAAACAACGCTTCGCCGCCAACTGCCCGATACCCACGTTCCAAATATGCAAAATGAAACATTAGCGGGGTGAAGGCTAAAAACACGATTACCAGCGCAATCCAACCCTTATTACTTTTCAAAAAGTTCATTGGTGTATCGCTCCCTTACTCCCAAAGTGGGTAAAATCTCTTTATCCTCAATGCTGTTTTCGCATAGCAAAATCCAGTAAAAACACGGTTCTTCTTGCTCGATGCGGTGTGTTCGTTTCAGCGATTGCATAAACAATTCCGCTTCATCGGTCAAAGTGAAATAGATAATCTTGTTTGCCTTTTGCAAGTTTTCGCCCCTTGCGCCCGCCTTGTACTGAATCAATGTAACGCTGTCGGCTTTGGTGTGGTATGCGGTCAAATCCTTGCCGTGTCCGTTGATTTCAGAAACGGGGCGGTTAAGGTCGGCGCAAATCTTGCGCAAGGCGTGTAATTCTTCATCGAAATTGTAAAAGACAAGTAAGCGGTCGGCGGTCGATTCCAAAAGGTCACGAAACGCATTTAATTTGTCTTTGTTGTAATGCCCGCAAAGCATCCTTGAATAAATCCGCTTGCTTAAAGTGCTATCGCCCACCAAATCAACCTTGTAACTTTCGTTTGTACCCCAAAAATCGCTATCAAGTACAAACTCGCACAAGTTCGCTTTATTCATTGTGATGATGCTGGTTTTTTGAAACTTGAGGTATTCTTTCGTTGTCTTAATTTTTATTTCAATAAAGGTTTGTGGCGGTAACTCATGCACTTCTTCAGTTTTCATAAACACCGCACCATGCGCCCGCATTTTTGCTTTCAGCCGCTCCACGTTTTTGTACGGGTTTTCCTTATCAACAACCTTGTGAACAAAGCCGCCAACCTCAATTTTTTTCCAGTTGACATAATTTTGTTCAAAGGCTTTCAAGCTGATTTTCCAACCTAACAAATGAAGCTGGCTCCATAAATTTTCATACTTGCCGCCCGTAGGTGTTCCCGATAACAAAACCACATTTTGCGGGTTCATTTTCAAAATCGCCTTCGTGCGTTGCGCCTTCGGGTTCTGTATCAAGCTGGATTCATCAAGGCATAGCGTGAAATTATCAAGGGTCAAAAGTTGCTTGCGGCGAAACACCAAATCGTAATTGATAACGCCGATTACATACCCGCCAAATTCGCTGTATCGCTCGAAATAATCCATATATTCGGCAAGTTGTTTTTTGTCGGTTAGGTTGAAAACCCCGCATAATGGGTAATGGGTTTCAAAATGCGCAATCCAATCATCAATTTTTGATTTTTGACAAACCAGCAAATTGATTCCTTCGTCAAGCTGACAAATTTTTTCCCCACCGACAAAGGTTTTCCCCAGCCCCATATCGAAGTAATAAGCAACACGGTTAAAAGGGGTGGTATCGTCAAGGGCTTTTTGTTGGAAGGGGTAAAGGTTCATACAGTACCAGCCAACCTTTTACCACAATGGGGGCAAAAGCAGAATTGATGCGTTGCAGCTTGAGGCATTGAAACTGTCAATCTCACAAACTAACCTCACTTAAACATTCAGACAAAAACCCTTTATTTTAGCGGTTTGTGCGGTGTAGAGTGTGCTATTTCTACTCCGAAAATCTAAAATAATCTTTATCCCTTTTTCTCTTGACAATCTCACAAACTGGGGTTAAAATCGTTATATAGTGGTAGTATTCTATGGTTTTGTCATAGGGGAAAGGGGCGGTTAAAGTGGCTAAAATAGAACATAGCATAGAAAAGTTAAATGATGGTCGGCAAATGTTAAGGGTGAAAATAGAAAAGCGTGGCAAGGGTGTAATGACTCCCGAAAACACGCCTATTCAATATGTTCATCAATTATTCATAGCGGAACAAAGAGGAAAGGGTAATTCAGATAGCACTGTTTACTTTTATGATAGGTGCTTTAGAAAATTCCTTGCGTTTGTTATTGGAACATTTCTAACAGATGAAATAGTTGACGAATTAGCGGAAATAGCGGACAAGGTAAAGAAAAATGAAATACCAAACCCTGCTAATTTAGTTAATATCCCTATAACGATATTAGATGCGGAACAAATTGACGGTGCATATAGGGAATATTTAAGTGATGTAGTGGGGCTTAATGATGTTACGATTGATTCACATTTTAGGGCTTATAGGGCTTTTGCTTATTATGCTATGGAATATGAGTGGATAGAAAAACGCAAAATAGTTGTTAGAGATACGCAACCTGTAGAAAAGGAATGTTACACCGAACAAGAAATAAAACTATTGCTTGCTAAACCCGACACAAGAAACTTTACAGAATATAGAAATTGGGTGATTATAAATTATTTAATTGCTTGCGGTAATCGTATAGGCTCAATAGTTGAAATAAAGATAAAAGATGTATACTTAGAACAAGGCTATGTATATGTTCATAAACAAAAGAACAAAAAACCTGATACAGTTCCGCTTATTGCTCGTATGCGTAATATTTTATATGAGTATATAACAATATATCGGATTGAATTAGACGGCGTAAAAGTAGATGAAAATGAACCGCTCTTTTGCGGTAGATACGGCAATAAACTAACAACGCAAGGACTTTATAAAGCACTAAGCGAATATAACAAGGCAAGGGGCGTTAATAAAACATCAATACACCTATTTAGACACTCTTTCGCTAAAGATTGGATAGTTAGGGGCGGTGATTTATTCAGTCTTAAAAAGATATTAGGTCATAGTAGTTTGCGTATGGTACAACGATATTCAAACCTTTACACAAAAGATGTCAACGATAAAGCGGAAAAATTCTCTATGCTTGCTAATATGCCTGTTACATCAGGGAAAACGCTTTCGGGTCGTGGCAAGTCGGATAAGTCGGACAAACCGAAAAAATAAGTAAAATACAAAAATGGGTAGTGCGTTAAGCATTACCCATTTTTGTTAGAAATTCATAGATAAAACAATATAAAAATTTGGAATATTCAGACATACACCTCTAACGGCTTTTATTTTGCGTTTTAAGGGCTGTTTGTGCTTTAGAGTGTTTACTACCACTCAACCCCTTAAAATCGATTCTATGGCGTTCTGGTGCGTTGTATGGGTGCGTATGCGTTGCCGTGTCAAATATCATTCACCAAACTCCGATAATGCGTCTTTTAGCATTTGGTCATACTCTGATATTTCAGGTTTCTTATTTTTCGGCTCCATTTCTTGCCAATACTTTTTGCAATATTCAAGCCTTTGTGCCATTACAGCCCTTTTTACTGGCTCGTCAAGCATTATTTCTATTTGCTTTTCTGTATAACGTGGCTCGCCGTTCTTTTTTTGACTTTTGCTTTTAGTGTTTTATAACGCTTTTCTCTTTGTTGCTCTGTTAATGGGATTTTTTCAGTATTGAGTTGAATTAAAAACAATACAGCATCTTTTCCTATGCTCTTAGCGTGTTCTACAAACTCGCTGTGTTTCATAGTCATTAACGGACTACCTTTTTTCGCTGTAGTTTCCGTTTCTGTCGCTTGTTCTTTGTCGTTGTTGTGATAAATTTTCGGCATTGCCAACACGCTCCTTTAGTAAATCGTTAATACCATTATATCTCCGATAACATTTCCAGTCAATAGTCAATTTTGAAAATCTATAAAAAGAATAAAGGCATATAATCTATAGTATGCCTTAGTGTTTATTATGTTTTCTTAATCTTGCTTTAACAACCGATAAAAAGAATTAGGCTTTAGGCTTAACAATTCCATTGCTTTCCGTGCCGTTATCTCTTTTGCGTTCCATTGCTCTATAACCTCATTCCAATTATCGGGCTTAGTGGCTTTAGGTCTGCCGAAAATCTTTACACCAGTTTCTTCTTGTAAAGCCTTTTTAACCGCTATCCCCTCGGCTTGGCGTTGGCGTATTGTTTCCCGCTCTTGCTCGGCTATCGTGCCTAAAACCTCTATCAAGATATTGTTCACCATCTCGAAAACCCACTCCTGCCCCTCATAGTCAATCATAGTTGTGGGTAGGTCGCAAACCTTTAGGCGTATGCCGTTTGCTTTGAAATACTCTAATTCCGCTTTTATATCTGCTTTCGCTCTTGACAATCTATCAAGACTTTTGACGATTAAGCAATCCCCGCTACGCAACATATTATTTCTTAGTGCTAAATATCCCGCTCTATCGTCTATATTTTTCCCGCTTGCCTTGTCGGTTATAATTTCCCGCTCGTCTATTCCTAAATCTTTTGCTATTTTTAGTTGTCTATCAAGACATTGCTCCTTGCTACTTACACGGCAATAGAAAAATGTTTTGTTTGTTGTGTTGCCTTTATTGTTATTAGACATACTAACATCTCCTTTAATCTCTTATTGATATTAGTATATCATAGTATTTCTAAATGTCAATAGTATTTATGCAATATTTCAAAAATATTTTTACGACATTTAGAAATACTATTTTATAGCGTTTTCGGTGTTGTCCGTGGTGTTGATAATTATATACTTTCTGCAATGCTCTGTGGTGGGTAGTGGTATAGCTTTGTCGGTGGTGCGTGTGAAATATCCAACACGAATTTATCTGCCCGCTACGCTCACGCAAAGAAAAGCGGAAATAGTTGTAAAACTATCCCCCTTATAAAATGCCTTTTGTCATTGCGTATATATGCAATGCTTTATCTTTTTATTATTTTTGGTGGTTGTTTTGTTTACGTCCGATAATCGGCATAAGCTCAATTATCGATTAACTAATAAAAAATTGATAAATAAAGAAAAATACGGCATATTCTTATTATAATATAAAATATGCCGTATTTTTTTATATTGCTATTTGCTCTATAATGTATTGCATATCATTGATATAATGGTTTATTCTTTGATAACTTACATTTTTATAGTATTTCTTTAATTCGTCTACATTGTGTCCATATTGCGGTATTTGATTGTTTTCTATCTTTTTTTGGTATTTTTTAAACACTTTCAAGCCGTTTACCTCGATAAACTTATGGATTAGATTGATATTTAGCTTTTTTCGGTAATAATCAAAGTCGGTCATTGCGTTGTTGTTTGCGTTTCCCATTGCAAAATAATCCTCTATCGTAAATTCCCACGATATTTTATAATTTTGATATGGTGGCGGTATTTCGTTGTAATGCTCGTAAAAGTTTTTCAAGGATTCCGCAAATTCTTTGTTAAAATTCTGCTCTAACCTAAAGGAATTAACCTCTTTTAACTCATTCAGTACATTTTCCGATGCCGTTCCTATGTCAATCATATTCCCCGCTATATTTAATATCCCTAACGGCTTATTGTGCATATCTAAAACTATTTCTTTTTTATCAATTCCATTAACTTTCAAGCCGTCTATTGTGTATCTTATCTTTTGCTTTATATCCTCATTTATCTTTGACAATAAATATCCTGTAAAGCCTATTAGTGATATATCGCTGTAGGTATCGTTAAACTTATCTATCATTGTTTTTGTTGTGTCATAGTTTGAAAATACCTTGAAATGAAACATATCGCCTATAAAATTCATATTGTATGCTATTTCGTTATTTGTTAGGGTGTATATGATTGTTTGGGCGTTTGGCGTGTATGCCCTATGATATTCATTGCATAGAGTATCAATGATTAGAGGGCGTAAATACTGTGTATAGCAACCGTCAACGGCTAATTTCGGTTTCTGATAGATTTGTTTTATGCGGTATTTGTCGTTTGTATTGACTTTGACTATTTCAATATCGGCGTATTGCCTTAGCGTTTCAAGCATATTATTTTTCTGCAGATTGCTTGGGCTTGACGTTGTAAAATTTTCTCTTGGCTGTCCGTCAAAGAGTAGAGGGGGCTGTATATCCTTTTTGATATTGAAAAAATCGTTTAGGTGAATTATATTACCCGCTTTTCGTTGCTGTAGTTCTAATAATTGCTTTGTATCTACTGTAATTACATAGTTGTTGCTACGTTTACCGATTATAAACACTCCTTTGCTATATATAATTTATAGAAAATACGGCATATTCTATTATTATTTATAAAATATGACGTGTTTTTCTTTTTTTATAAATTATTATAACATAAAAATGTTAATTCATCAAGGAATTGTAGTGTTTTATAATGATTTTAGTATCACCTATTATCTATTAGTGTTTGTATAAAATTTATTGTAATATTCTTTTCCTTATCTGTTAACTGCTCAATTAAATTATCAAGGTTATGTATTGCCTTATCTTGTTCGCTTTTGCTTTGCTCTGTCATAAATAAAAAATTAACATCAATGTTTAACACATTGACAAGCTCAATAAGATTAGTATAGCTTAGTG
>Ga0123352_10001854_pt1 | contig 28742 bp, 25 predicted proteins | sample TergutLab28metaG_FD_89700 | JGI IMG/M metagenome (GOLD analysis project Ga0123352, IMG submission 89700) | Labiotermes labralis P1 segment gut microbial communities from Petit-Saut dam, French Guiana - Lab288 P1 | ecosystem: Host-associated > Arthropoda: Insects > Digestive system > Gut ... | reverse complement strand
CTTTATATCCAAATTATACCTGCCATAATTTGGCGACACATCTGCGAGCAGAAAATTTGACAAAAAAGAATTTTCTTCTTTCAGCTGCCACAAAATACCAGGGGCAAAAGAGTTGCTTTTTGTAAATTCGGCATGTATTATGTAACAAAACAACATTAATATAAGGTGGTATGTGTGTATGTACGATTGTGACTATAACTGTGATTGCGACGTTACACCCCCTTTTATTTGGATAGGTATTATGCCGCTTGGCGGAGCTATTGGTCCCGGCGACCTTATTATTCCAGAAGACCCTATTGACCCCTGATTTTACCCTGCCTACAGGCAGGCTTTTTAAACAGAAAAGAGGTATGGTATGAATATCACTAAAGATGTTCTTGTTGATAAGCTTTTTGAATTCAAAGCACTATCTGGCACTTCAGAAAAAGATAGCTACATTAAGCGGCTTGAGGTTGCCATTGAGCGGAGTAACCCAGACAAAGATTTTATGTATGGTATTTTGGCATTGCGTGCTAGCCGTGAAGAACATACGACCAACAATTTTGACAATTGCAGAGAAATTTCTAGCCCCATATTTACTTGGCTGCAAGGTAAGCCCACATGGTCTAATTTAGAACTTGTTATTATCAGCTTTGTGATAAGTTACACAGAAACATATAAACATGCCGATGCGTTAGCAAAACAAGCAATTAAAGCTGCTGAATATGCTTTTAAAAATGAAGCATATAAAAAAGCATTAATTGGTGCTATCCAATTCAACATGACATTTCGCTTACTACGCGCAAAATATTTCGATATCACCGACCCAGACAATCAAAAATCCACAATCGCCGATATCCAAAACTTGTTTGACCGCTACATGGCAGATGTCCGTTCTTCTCTTGACGAAAAACACCACAAGACACCCTTGCTTATGCTTGATATCCGCGAAGCTATATTCAGCCATAACTGCGAGGGTATAATCCAACACTTAGAAACCTTGCGCAAGTCTGCCGACAAACATACCTATGCCGCCATGCGCAGCGAATGTATAGAATACATTGCCAATTTACACGGTAGCCTGGATACTCACTTATTCAACCTGCTTGTTGGCAGCCGCATACAGCACTACCGCAAGCTAAGGCTAAAAACCACAACCCAACTTGCCGAACATCTTGAAACCCTAAGCAATGTGGTAAACGATGTAGAGGCCGGCAGGCGCGGCGCAAGCTTAGAGCGGATTTGCAATATCGCCAATTTTTTAGATGTGTCGGTAGAAGATTTAATTGGGCACAGATATATCACAAAACCAATTGTAGACACGGTAGACCCTAGGACACCTAAGCTGCTTAAACTATGGGACCAAATAGGAGACAAACATAAAGATTACATTTTAGACGTGTTGGCAACAAGCACAAAGCATTTATATTAGCGTAACCGTATCCAATGGCGATATTAAAACCAGCAGCGAAGCGTAGTAATACAGCAAAAAACCCTCTATGGCGGCGGAAGCTCCACTGCCATAGAGGGTTTTAAAAATACCTTTTATTTTTTTGCAGTTTCGGGAACGAAACGCCTATTAGCTGCAACCAACTTTTTTAAAATCTCCAACTCTTTTGCATCAGGATTTGTTACCGAAAAAGAACAGCTTTCAGGAAAAAGTTTACCCACGTATGTTCGGAATGGGAGATATTGAAGGAATTTATTGCGAGCGAATACAATGTAATCACGGCAGTATAACACGATTGCAAATGTCTTTTAAATTTCTGTTTGCGTAATACATGTGGCAATGTTATGCTTTAATGAAGAATTGTAAGAGGATTTATATTAGACAAAGGAGGTTACATAAATGATTGAATCAAGATGTGGTATTTTATGTAGCGAATGTGAAGAATATATAGTAAAGAAATGTGAAGGGTGCATTGCGCTAAACGGAAAAGCCTCTTGGAAAGATAGCGATTGTAGTTTATCAAGGTGTGTTATAGACAAAGGGTTGACACACTGCGGGGAGTGTTCCGATTTCCCATGTGATATGGCAGTAGAAATGTCACATGACGAGGATGCAGGCGACAATGGGAAACGAATTGAGCAGTGTAAAATATGGGCTTGCACAAAGTAATCATATTAGGTGGTGTATGTATGCCAGCTTCATTTATTGATGAAATAAATGCGTGGGAACAAGGAGAAGCATTAAAAATACTTATGGAATGCGGCTTGGATAAAGGCATGAGTGTTTTGGATTTTGGTTGCGGTATGCCTCACTACGCCATGCCTGCAGCAAAAATTGTAGGAGATAGCGGCATTGTATACGCTGTTGATAAAAACCAATGGATTTTAGACCATATTGGGCAACGCATGGACAATGAGGGCATCACAAACATAGAACGCATAAAATCCAACGAAAATAAAATAAAAAATTTTAACAATCCGGTTAAATTTATAATGTATTACGATATGTTCCAATCAATCGGCAAGGGAATGAACGGTCGTATAACGGAAAACAAAAAATTATTTCGCGAATTTTATCGAATATTGGACACAGGTGGTATTTTATCGTTTGCGGTTTATTCAGAAGTGGCAGCGGTTATGGATTACGCAAACGGACCTTTTACACCAAAGGGGGAGCCTAAATATATTTGGATACCATACGAAGAAGCATTTACCGAATGGTACAAGTTTATACCACTCATAGAATCATGTGGATTTAGGCTGAAAAATACAGCTAAAAACGGCGGAGTGCATTTTGACGAAATTGACCTCAAACTTCATTTGAAAAAATACGAATCAATACAATTTTCTGATTTGGAGCGCAGGGATATATATAATTTTGAAAAGGTCTCAGTATAAGCACTGTATCAAAGCTGACATCCAATAGGGCGTGTTTTAAAAATACTGATAAAAATCCGTCTTAATCATACCGTTAAACAGCTTGCGCTTTGCGCGGGCTTTTTTCTTATACGCTATTTCAAAAAATTCGTCGGGGGTTATTACATACACATTCCATTTTGTGGGGTTAAAAAGCTGCCCCAGCTCTGCATACAAACGCTCTGCTTCTTTTATTTGCCCAAGGCGTTCGCCATACGGCGGGTTGATAATTGCCACGCCAGTTTCCGAAGGTAAAGCTATATCTCTTGCGGCGCGTACTTCAAAGTGTATACAATCGTCTACGCCCGCCAGTTCGGCATTGGCTTTTGCAAGTTCTATCGCGGCCGGGTCTATGTCGGAGGCAAAGATTTGCGGTTCCAGGTCTGTGCGTATTTGCGCATATGCGGCAGCGCGCACTTCTTTCCATACCGCTTTGGGGATTTGCTCCCATTTTTCGCACGCAAATGTGCGGGAAAGCCCCGGCGCAATGTTCTTTGCAAGCATTGCCGCTTCAATTGGCAAAGTACCCGAACCGCAGCATGGGTCTAAGAAGGTCTTTTTGCTGTGGAAGCGTGCAAGGTCGATAAGTGCCGCTGCCATGGTTTCTTTCATTGGGGCATCGTTGGCTTTTTCGCGGTAGCCGCGCTTGTGCAAGCCATTGCCAACGCCTGTGGTGTCTATTGTAAGCGTGGCAATGTCCTTTAGCAGCGACACTTGAATGGTATAGTCTGCGCCGGACTCTGTAAACCACGATATTTTATATTTTTGTTTTAATTTTTCCACCACGGCTTTTTTTACAATGGACTGTACGTCCGGCACACTAAAAAGCCCAGACCGTACAGACTTGCCCGTTACAGTAAACTTGCCGTCTACGGGAATCCATTCTTCCCATGGTAGGGCTTTTGTCTGCTCAAAAAGAGCTTCAAAAGTTGTGGCAGTAAACTCGCCAAGTTTAAGCTGAATCCTATCTGCGCTACGTAGCCAAATATTGGCGCGGGCAATGCCCTCTGCCAGGTTTGGCGGCGTAAATTCTATTTTGCCGTCTTGGCCTTTAATATCGGTGTAGCCTAAATCTTGTACCTGTTTTTTAACAACCGCTTCTAAACCAAATGCGGCGGTAGCAATTAAGCTTGTCATTCTCATGCTCCTTAAAATATAATATGTACATGATATCACATTTTGGAGGAACATAGCATATGTACACAATACGCAAAACAGAAGGCCGCGCAAAACGCGCAACTTTTGAAACACCACACGGCATAATAGAAACCCCGGTTTTTATGAACGTTGCCACCGCCGCGGCAATAAAGGGCGCATTGTCGGCACAAGATTTGCAAATGGTTGGCTGCCAAGTTGCCCTTTGCAACACATATCATTTGCACCTGCGCCCGGGCGAGGGCGTGATAAAACAGCTTGGCGGGTTGCACAAGTTTATGAATTGGAACGCACCAATCCTTACAGATTCCGGTGGGTTTCAAGTGTTTTCGCTTGCGGCCATGCGTAAGATAAAGGAAGAAGGCGTGTATTTTTCTTCCCATATCGACGGGCGCAAAATTTTTATGGGGCCGGAAGAAAGCATGAATATACAATCTGCATTGGGGGCTACCATTGCCATGGCATTTGACGAATGCCCACCGCACCCCGCAGAACACAAGTATATTGTGGACTCGGTAAACCGCACCACCCGCTGGCTTAACCGCTGCATAAGCCGTATGAAATTTTTAAATGCGCAAGCGGACACAATAAACTGCCGCCAGCTATTGTTTGGCATAAACCAAGGTGGTGTATACGAAGATATCCGCATAGAACACGCAAAAGAAATATCCCAACTGGAACTGGACGGCTACGCCATTGGCGGGCTTGCCGTGGGCGAAAGCCACGAAGATATGTATCGGATACTGGACGCAACCGTACCACACCTGCCGCAAAATAAACCTACCTATTTGATGGGCGTTGGCACACCAGAAAATATATTGGAAGCCGTAGAGCGCGGTGTAGACTTTTTTGACTGTGTACTGCCGGCCCGCAACGGGCGACACGGCAATGTGTACACCAGCCGCGGCAAACTGAATATGTTTAACGCCAAATACGAACTGGACGACGCGCCAATGGACTCGGAATGTACTTGCCCGGCGTGTGTAAATTATAGCCGCGCGTATATTCGGCATTTGTTTAAAGCCAAGGAAATGCTGGCCATGCGGCTGTGCGTAATACACAACTTGCATTTTTTTAATAAGCTTATGGCCGATATAAGAAATGCCCTGGACAATGGGGTATTTGCATGTTATAAAAAAACTGCATTAGAAAAATGGAAAGCAGGAGGTACGCCATGAATCACAGAAAAGGTAAGCAAGTTGTAAACATCGGCAAGCCCGGAAAGCCGGTGACAGTAAAGCAACTGCGTCACAAATTTCTATTTGGCTGTTCCGAATTTAGCACCCTGCCATACATAAATGGCGAATTTACCGCAGAAGAAGCCGCCGCCGCGGAAAAACGCTACGGCCACATGGCAGAACTTATGAACTTAGTAACCTTGCCATTTTATTGGGGCAGGTACGAGCCGCAAGAGGGGCAACCTGACACAAAACGCATGTTTGCTGCTGCAAAATACCTAAAAGGGCTGGGTATGACACTAAAAGGTCACCCGCTGTGCTGGCACACATCTTGTGCGCCATGGCTGCTGGAAAAAACAAACGACCAAATCCTGCACATTCAACTAGAGCGTATAAAGCGCGACATTGCTGCCTACGAGGGTTTAATTGACATGTGGGACGTCATAAACGAGGCGGTCATTATGCCGCTGTTTAACAAATACGACAACGCCATGACGCGCCTGTGCAAAGAAAAAGGCCGCATCAAGCTTATCAAGGAACTGTTTAAGGTAGCCCGCGGCGCAAGTAAAAACGCCACGCTACTGATAAACGACTTTGAAACATCGGAAGCGTATGACATCTTGGTAGAGGGTTTGCTGGAAGCCGGGGTAGAAATTGACGTGATTGGCATACAGTCGCACATGCACCAGGGCTACTGGGGTATCGAAAAAACCGAAGAAATATTGGAGCGTTTTTCACGCTTTAATTTGCCGTTACATTTTACCGAAAACACAATTATCTCTGGTGATATTATGCCGCGCCATATCGTTGACCTAAACGACTGGCAAGTAGACGAGTGGCCAAGCACCCCGGAAGGCGAAGCCCGCCAAGCGCAAGAAACAATCACCCATTACGAAAAATTATTTGCCCACCCGCTGGTGGAATCTATTACATGGTGGAGTTTTATGGACGGGTTGTGGCTAAAAGCCCCATCCGGCATATTAGATAAACACAGCGACCCAAAACCTGTTTACCACGCGCTACACGACAAAATAAAAGGCGAATGGTGGATGAAGGAGAAAGCGTTTGTTGCAAACGAAAGCGGCAGCATAGAGGTAGAGGGCTACAAAGGGGATTATGTAGCTATTTGTGACGGAGAAGAAATAAAGTTTTCGATTGACTAAAGGAATAATTCACATAAAAAAGCCCGACGATTTGTCGGGCTTTTTCTATTTTTCTAATTTAACGGAACCATCCACACTTCTAAAATGGTCACATAATGGGGTATGCCAGCCCAGATATCTGCAAGCTCTGTACCCAGCCGGAAAGTTGCTTCGTTAGCACCAGCACCGGAGCCGCCGAATGGCGCAGTAATACCATTAAACGTAAATGTCTGCGGCACAGTGGTAAGGTTAACACTTGTGAAATCACCGGCATTTCCTGCGCCGGCCACCCTTACATCAATAGACCTGTCGATAGAAGCATAGGCAGTAAAACCAAATTGATAGGAGGTACCGGCTACCATAGGAACTGCGCTTTGGATAAAGGTTGCATTGCCTCTATAAATAGCACTTGTAGGCCCTCCACCAGTCAAATTAAGCTGGATACCCCCACCGGGAAGCAAGTTGTAAGCCCCACCGCCCGCGACAAAACCATATTGTGTAGCACCTGTGGGTATACGCCACCAACGGCCTCTACCGGCAGGGTTGGCACCGCCAAAAAGTTCGCGATGCACAGTACTCTGTCCGGTAAAGAAGGGGTTAAAAATCAAATTACCAGAACGCCCATGTGGCATCAAGTTAGACGGCCAAGGCGCGTAATTGCCGGATGTGGTTAGCAGCGTGGCATCAATAAGCACATCGTTGGTACGGGTGTTTCTAAGCGTGAGGGTTGACGTGCTGTTATTTACAAACACGACGATGGGAATCAACAAGTGCCCGCTGGCATTGGCAGGAATAGACCCGCCGCTTGCCGTAATGGCTAACGTATTACCTGTCACACCGTTTGCGCGGGTAAACGTGATATTAAACGGATGCGCATTGGGTTGTAGCCCCATAGCATCTGCCGCGGCAATGCTTACGGCATGCCCAGTGAGTGTGCGCGATTGGCCTATCGGCAGCCCTGCGACTGCATTCCACAACAGGCCAGAATTCCCGGCTTCGCCAACAGCACCGATGTTTGTGCCAGAACCGGTTAGGTTTACTTCCAGCACCAATGGATTGCTTGCGCTTGCAACCTGCCCTGCAATGTCGGAAAGGTCAACAGCCATCCAAAATGTGCGTACAGAACGGTTACCCGGCGCACTTTCATTTACCCCTCTTGGGGAAAGCAACGTTGACCCACTTGCTTGGGGTGCATCTCCCGTTTGTGGGAATACTGCTGTCACTGCACCGCTACCTGCCGGGTTTGTGGCTGCCGCCCCAGGTACATGGAAGAAGTCCCTAGGCACAATGCCCATTTGATAGCTTCTGCCAGGGGCGCTTTGCAGGCGTATTGTTGCGGTATACGTTGTATTCCCGTCAAACACGCCGTTAGGAGGCGCAGGAGTCCACGTTACATTTCCAACCAATTGCTGGCCTACTGAAACAGTAGTCGCTGCGCGTTCTCCTGCTACCGGTGCCGCCAAATGAATTGTATTTGCGCTGGTTGGTAGCACGATATCAAAAGTGCCTGCTGCATCTATTGTCGGCTCCAGCGGAGGCAGTACATAACCAGCCGGGTTGCCACTGTAGCGGAATATCAGACCCAACGGCCACAATGCGCCGGTATGCGGGTCGTAAGTCGTGCGCATTCCGCGATAGTTTGTGCCAACACCGCCTACTGTAGGCGAGCCAGGGACATGTGGCCTAAAAGTAAACCAGGCAAACCGCTCTATCCAGTAGGTGTCGCTCATAAAATTGATGAGTTGCTCAAATTCACGATACAGCACGTTGTCCTGTGGCCACTGATGATTAGGCCAAACCCAGTCTGATGGGCTGCGTGCGCCCATTTCTGTTACCCATACAGGCAGTGTAGGCCAAAGTTCGCGGCTACGCAGCAACTGGGTTTGAAATTGAGCAAAGTTAGGCCAGTCTGCATAGTGATGATATGCAATAAAGTCCATGGGGTAGCTACCGTCCGGCCTGCGTACACCGGCCATAAAATCCTGCATGTATTGATTGTTGGGAACAGCCGTAACCGGCGAACCTAAGCGAATTTGATCCCCCAAGGGCACAAATGAGTCTAGCCATCGGTTAACCACCGTCTGAACCGGCATGTTGGCTTCGGCGGCCAAATCGGGTTCGTTAAAGCCTAAAAATGTGGTATCGCCACGGTTAATTGCGGTACGCATATTATTTTGAATGGTTGCTTGCGTGGCATTACCCCATTGCATTGGGACAAATTCTAAATGGTCGGCACCCGGTACAGGGTTCATTCCCCAGGTATAATACCAAGCCACGCCCATCTGTGGCGCACGCATTGGCGCGCCTGCCGCAAGCCCTTTACTGGTGACAAAAAACGCTATTTCGCTACTTGCAACCACGGTAGAGCCGACCATGGCATTGACCCTTACCGTATGACGGGCCACATCCAGTGCATAAAAACGGTGCGTAAGTGTACTTGCATTGCTTTGCGGAACAAGTGCCTGGAAAACACCATTGACATACACTCTGTAACCCGTTACTTGTGCGTTAAAGCCATTGGCATTCGCCCAAGTTAGGTTCAAACGGCCGGCCGGGTTAAGCCTGTCCCTAATCGGGCTGATAATGGCGAAATCTTCCCACGAAGTGCGGGTTCTGGTATCGGGCACCGGGCCACGTACCAAGGCTTCGTAATCTGCCGGGAGTATATTCCACTGCGTGGCGATGTCGTTTCGCCCTACTGCAGCACTTAGGGTAAGTGCGCCCCCAGTTGCCGGGTTCGGGTTAGAAAGATAGGTATTGGTTGCCCTGTTTTGAATATGACGGTAAACACCATGGGTAACAGCCCCCCATTGATGGTTTCCGCCTCTGGGGTCTACCCAGTTGTAGTAGTGAAGGCCTTCGGCGGTATACACCAGCCTAAAATGCTGGTTATGATTGCCACCAGACCGTGGTGCCAAGGTGACTGCATTGCCGGATACAGTCAGCACGTGGTTATTTGTCATAGAAGTGATGTAAAACCAGCTGTTATTACCCGGAACTGCAACCAGACGGAATACCTGATCCCGCCGGGATGCACCAAAGACATTCACCGCCGCAGAATTGGTACCCGTAGCAGTAATCACAACGACATCCGGTTGCGTAGCCGCACCGGTTACATGCCGCCTGCCCCAGATACGTACGTAGTTGACACTGTCGCTGACTACCAGCGGCTGCGCAACTGGAGTGGTGAAAAATGGCTCTATGTCGGCAAGTGCCATTGGCTCAACCCCATAGATGTCTTCGCTTTCAAACGGTGTGCTGTATTCCATAGCCCTCGTGGTAAATATGCTCGGCGGCATACACGTCACTAACAGGCATAGGCAAAGAAGCACGGCAAAAAACTTTGACTTTTGCATTTTCAGCATCCTTTCTAAATTTGTTGTCACACAACTTGTACCCATTGTACAATACTACGACAGAAAACGCAATACAATATGACAAAATTTTGCAAAACAAACTAAAAAATCAAAAAAATTATTGGGATATTGCTCAAAAAATGCATAAAAACAGCACACAATCCAGCAAATATGCCCGGAACACACAACAAAACCACTTTCCCATTGCACATTTGTACATAAAAATCCATAAACTACAACATGATATAAAAGCGAGATGATAAACATGGCAACGCTCCCTACCCCGCCATTCCCCGGCGCATCGTTGCGGGTTGGCACCACAGGCGCAAATGTGCGCACTATACAGGAATACCTAAACATCATCGGCACAGGCTTGCCTACCCTAGCAACAGACGGCATTTTTGGCCCACGTACAGAAGCTGCGGTCATTGCTTTCCAGCGGCGGTTTAATTTGGTGCCGGACGGTATTGTTGGGCCAATTACTTGGGCAGAAATTATGCGACAGTTTACCGCCACGCTTGCCCCACCCTTCCCCGGCACATCGCTGCGGGTTGGCTCTACCGGCGCAAATGTGCGCATGATACAAGAACGCCTAAATTCAATTGGAACCGGATTGCCCGCCCTAGCAACCGACGGCATTTTTGGCCCACGTACAGAAGCCGCAGTCATTGCTTTCCAACGGCGGTTTAATTTGGTGCCAGACGGTATTGTTGGGCCAATTACTTGGGCAGAAATTACGCGGCAATTTACATCCCCATCACAGCCCCCTCCTCCACCGCTGCCTCCACAGCTAAACAGGCTGGTAGTGCTTGACCCCGGGCATGGCGGTAGCGACCCTGGCGCAGTACTTGGCACGCGAAGGGAAAAAGACGATGTATTGCGTCTTGCACTTGCGGTGCGCCAGATACTACAGGCGCAGGGGCAGCGGGTTGTTATGACCCGAAGCACAGACGTTTTTGTCACACTTGCCGAACGTAGTGCAATATCTAACCGCAATAATGCAAATTTATTTGTATCCATTCACAGAAATTCCAGCACTAACCCAGCCGCAAATGGTGTAGAAAATTACATTTTTACTACAGCACCCACAGCTGACGCACTTTATGCCCATAATGTCCTTGACGAAATTGTCGATGCCGGCGTACAAAACAACAGAGGTGTTATACGCGCAAACTTTGCCGTCTTACGCAATACCAACGCCCCATCTATGCTACTGGAGATGGGATTTATAACAAATGTGCGTGACAACCAGCTTTTTGATCAAAATTTTAACGCTTATGCAGCGGCAATAGCCCGTGGGATAATGACATCACTATATGGGCCTGCCGTACCGCCGCCAACGTATTCCCTATACACAGTCGTAAATGGCGACAGCCTACCCGTAATTGCACGTAGGTTTGGCACCACAGTGGCAGCGATTATTTCATTAAATAAGCTAACCCGCGATATTTTAATTACTGGGCAAGTTCTAAAAATACCAAGATAAAAAAATCGGGCAGCCTATAGCTGCCCGATTTTGTCTTTTATTAACCTTCGCTAATCAATAATATTTCGGCGTTTTAGTCGTGTCCTTACCATACTCTGCATACTCTTTTACAAACTGCGGCGATACATCGTCCGCTTTTACTGCCTTAATCATTTCCACAACATTACCAACCGCCATGTCAAAAATCATTTTGCCAAGTTGCGGGGTAGAATTTTTGTGGTCGCCTGCAAAATGTTCCGGGTAGTTCGCATACCAGTGAAAACCGTTAAACAAGCCATGTTTCGAGATATCACTAAGCTTGCCAAGTGCCACAGACTCTTTAGAATCCTGCGTTTCCATGTTTACAAGTTCTGGGCGCAGGTGCATTATCAGCGATGTTTCAGAAAGCCCGGCATGTGCGCCAAGGTTCTCGCCGCCTGTTACTTTTGCAATTTCTTCCCGCTGGGTGGACGACAACGCCCAAGAAAATGCGGTGTACACGCAATAGTCACGGTCTAGGCGTGGCATTTCTTGCGCAAAGAAAGGCAGAAAATGCCCGTTGCCACCATGCCCGCTTAAAATAATAATTTTTTTGAAACCGTTGCGACTAATTTCGTCGCACATGGCAAGCAACGATTCCATCATAAGCTTATTAGAAACAGAAATGGTTCCTGCAAAGTGGCGCCCCTCCGCAATTTGCCCTAAGTAGTAATACGGGAACACCACTGCACCCTCTTTTTGCGCTGCGGCCTTGCAAATTTCGCGACATGTAATCATGTCTGTGCCAAGGGGCAAGTGGTTGCCGTGCTTTTCTAATACGCCAATCGGCAAAATGCAAACGCCGCTTTCCTTCACCGCTTTTTCAAACTCTAAAACCGATAAATCTTCCCATAACATATAAATCAACCTCTCATTTTTTGTAAAGATTACCATGCATTGCTGGTTTCGGCAAGTAATCCGCTATCTCTTGCGCTAAAGATGTAAGGCTCGCGACATCCAAGCCATATACCCTGCAATTTGAATAACAAAACAAATTGGTATGATAAAATATAAAACCACTGTGGGCAACCCTAAGAAATACAAGCCTAGTGATATTGTGATGAGATTGATAATGCACAAAGGTGATATTTTTACCACTTTATTAAATATGTTGAAGTACTCTGAATTGTATGTATCGCTAGTTCGGAATACAGTATTTGGAACATTAAGATTTTTGTTTAGAATTAAACGTATTTCTGAAATTTTTTTCAAATATCTATCAGCCGTAACACATTCAGATACATAAATAATGTTAAATATAGTCCCCAATGCGGTTATCATAATCAAAAATAAACCCGAGATGCTCTCGCCAAGTATACTATGATGAGGAAGTAGTGCTAAGACTGTGCCAGAAACTCCAATAAATAAGCAATAATTTTTAAGCATATTATTTCGTTCTTCTAAAGTTTTATGGTAATGATTCCAAAGAATTTGATATTCCCTAAAAACATATTCGGAGTCAATTGCGCTCATTTTGTGTTTCAACCTCATTTCAATGACTTAATCTCATAAACCCAAATATTATGTGGGTTCTGCTTTTTGAATAAAGGCAGACCCGCATATGCAAGCCTGCCTCCTCTAATTTTTTATTAGCAATGTTTATTTATTTTTCAAGTTAAACCATGCATCCAAACCAGGATATTCTGCAACATCGTCAAGTGCTTCTTCAATGCGCAATAGTTGGTTGTATTTTGCAACCCTATCGCTACGCGCCGGCGCGCCTGTTTTAATTTGGCCAGCATTTACAGCAACGCAAATGTCCGCGATTGTAGCGTCCTCTGTTTCGCCGCTGCGGTGGCTGATAACCGTTGTCATGTTATTGCGGTGCGCAAGTTTCATGGCTTCAAATGTTTCGGTTAGTGTACCAATTTGGTTTACTTTTACCAAGATAGAGTTTGCTGTACCTGTGCTAACACCTTTTTGCAAACGTTCTGGGTTGGTAACAAACAAATCGTCGCCAACAATTTGCAAACGGCTGCCCAAGCGGTCGGTCATAAGCTTCCAGCCTGCCCAGTCATCCTCGTCCAAGCCATCTTCGACAGAAATAATTGGATATTTGTTAGCCAACGCTTCGTACATATCAACCATTTCTTCTGCGGTGCGGTAAACTTCTTTGCCCGTCATCTGGCTTTCGCCTGCAAAATAGTAAAGACCCTCTTTGCCATTTTTCTTAGCGTCACCATAAAGCTCTGTTGCCGCAACGTCCAACGCAATGCGGATATCCGCGCCCGGTTCGTATCCTGCTTTTGTCACAGCTTCTAAGATAAGGTCAAGCACTTCGTCCGGGGTTGCAAGGTCTGGTGCAAAGCCACCTTCGTCACCGATAGCAGTTGCAAGGCCTTTTGCTTTAAGCAATTTTTTAAGATTATGATAAATTTCTGCACACCAGCGCAGGGCTTCTTTAAAGCAGCATGCGCCAACAGGCATAATCATAAATTCTTGAAAATCAACAGTATTATCCGCATGTTTGCCGCCATTAAGAATATTCATCATAGGAACCGGCAATTGTGTGGCGTTAAAACCGCCAAGATATTGGTACAAAGGCATGCGCAACGCTGCAGCTGCAGCTTTTGCAACAGCCATAGACACGCCAAGGATCGCATTTGCGCCAAGTCGCGCTTTATTTGGTGTGCCGTCAAGTTCAATCATTTTGTTGTCGATAGCAACTTGGTCAAGTGCGTTCATGCCGCAAATTTCGTCTGCGATAATGTCGTTTACATTGTCCACAGCTTTTTCTACGCCCAAGCCCATGTAACGGTCACCGCCATCACGAAGTTCTACCGCCTCAAACGCGCCTGTACTTGCACCAGATGGCACTGCTGCAATCGCAGTAAACAGCTTGCCCTCTTCATCTTCAACTACTACTTCTACTTCTACAGTAGGATTTCCGCGCGAGTCCATAATTTCGCGGCCATGTACTTCAACAATTTCGATAAATGTTTTTAGCATTTGATTCACTCCTTATATTTTTTCAAGCAAAGATTTGCCTGTCATTTCTTGTGGTTTTGGTAAGCCCAAAAGCTCCAACAATGTTGGGGCAACGTCTGCTAAACGTCCACCCGGTATAAGGTCATAACCAGGGCAGTTAAACAACGAAAACGGCACAGGGTTGGTGGTGTGCGCAGTAAAGGCTCCGCCAGTTTCGGCATCAACCATTTTATCGGCATTGCCGTGGTCTGCACATAAGAACATGCGCGTCCCTGTTCTAAGCATAACATCCATAGCGCGGGCAACGCAGGTGTCAACCGTTTCTACCGCAGAAATTGCTGCAGAAATGCTTCCTGTATGCCCAACCATGTCACAGTTGGCATAGTTTACAACAATCAAATCATATTTTTTCGACTCGATTGCTTCTATCAATCTGTCCGTGACTTCCGGTGCGCTCATTTCGGGGGCAAGGTCATACGTTGCCACTTTAGGTGACGCAACAAGAATGCGTTCCTCACCTGCGTATGGTGCTTCGTTGCCGCCGTTAAAAAAGAACGTCACATGTGCATATTTTTCCGTTTCTGCGAGGCGTAACTGTGTGCGGCCGTTGCCTGCCAAGTATTCGCCCAACACATTAGACATAGACTGCGCATGGAAAGCTACATGTTTGTTGCGAATGCTGGTGTCGTATTCTGTAAAACATGCATAGTATAATGGTAATTGCTGCGCCCGCAGGAATCCATCAAATGCTGGGTCGCAAAACGCGCGAGTAATTTCCCTTGCGCGGTCTGGCCTAAAATTAAAAAATATAACCGAGTCATTTGCTTTAATTAAACCCTCTGCATCTATCACAGTTGGCACAACAAATTCGTCGTTTACTCCGTCTGCATACGATTTTTCTAAGCAATCTACCGCAGAACCAGCCGTATTACCCTTACCAAGTGTCAGCGCATCATATGCAAGCTGTACACGCTCCCAGCGGTTATCCCTATCCATCGCATAGTAACGCCCGCTAATTGTCGCAATTTTGCCAACGCCAATTTCGGCTATTTTAGCTTCAAGTTCTTTTACAAAACCAAGTGCAGAAGCTGGCGGTGTATCACGCCCGTCCAAAAATGCGTGAACATAAACCTTTTCCACGCCATTGTTTTTAGCAAGCTGTAGCAAACCATACAAATGCATATTGTGGCTATGCACGCCGCCATCGCTTAAAAGCCCATACAGATGCAAGGCAGAATTATTGTCTTTTGCATTTGCAACCGCGCCAAGCAGGGTTTCATTTTCAAAAAAGTCGCCGTCTTGGATAGATTTTGTGATACGTGTAAGCTCTTGATATACAACGCGTCCCGCGCCAATGTTGGTATGTCCAACTTCAGAGTTGCCCATTTGACCGTCGGGTAAACCAACGTCCATGCCGCTAGCAGCCCCAAGCTGATACGGAAATTTTTCAAAAAGCCAATCCAGGTGAGGTGTTTCAGCAGAGCGTATTGCATTGTGTTCAATTGCGTTAGAAATACCGTAGCCATCTAAAATCATCAGCACAAGAGTGTCTTTATTCACAAGCTTTTACCACCTCTGCAAATGATGCTTGCAAGCTTGCCCCGCCAACCAAACCGCCGTCGATATTTGGTTGCGCAAAAAGTTCCTTTGCAGAATCTGCAGTAACGCTACCGCCATAAAGAATGCGTACTTGATCCGCAATATCCTGCCCAAAATGACCGCCAATGTCTGCCCTAATACGAGCGCAAACTTCTTCTGCTTGTTCGTTGGTGGCAACTAAGCCTGTGCCAATTGCCCAAACAGGTTCATAAGCAATTACAAGCTTTGCAACTTCTGCCGCAGTAAGAATGCTAAGAACTGCCGTTAACTGCGTTGTGATAACATTTGCCGTTTCATTATTCAAACGCTGTGCATGTGTTTCGCCAACGCAAACAATAGGCACTAGCCCATGGTCCAGAGTCAATTTTGTTTTTGCGCTTACTGTTACGTCAGTTTCGTTAAAAAATTGACGCCTTTCAGAATGACCAACTATGACATATGGAACGCTCATGTCTTTTAACATGGATACAGATATTTCACCTGTATACGCGCCTTTTTCTTCTTGGTGTACGTTCTGCGCAGCCACTTTTATGCTTGTGCCTTTAAGTGTATCCTGTGCAGTTTGCAAGGTTACATATGGAACACAAAGTATAATTTCTGCTTTTTCAGATTCAAAATTTACTTTGTTTGTTGCTATAAATTCTGCCGATTGACTTGGTGTAAAATTCATTTTCCAGTTGCCCGCTACAATTTTTTTACGCATTTTTCAATCTCCTACTTATCATTAACCGCCACAACACCCGGCAGTTCTTTGCCTTCCAAAAATTCTAACGATGCACCGCCACCTGTAGAAATGTGGCTCATTTTGTCGCCATAGCCAAGTTGATTTACCGCCGCCGCGCTGTCACCGCCGCCAATAATGGTAATTGCGTCAAGTGTCGCCAACTCCTGTGCAAGAGCAAGTGTACCTTTTGCAAAATTAGGGAATTCAAAAACGCCCATTGGCCCGTTCCAAATTACTGTTTTTGCATCTTTTAGCGCATTACAAAATAATTCACGAGTTTTTTCACCAATGTCAAGACCGCCCCAATCCTCCGGAATTTCACATGATGGCACTGTTTTGTGTGGAACGTCTAGGCCAAACCCCTGTGCCACAACAGTATCTATAGGGAGAAGTAGCTCCACGCCTTTTTCTTTTGCTTTTTGAATCATCTCTTTTGCAAATTCAATTCTATCAGCCTCAAGCAATGACGTACCAACGCCGTAGCCTTGCGCCGCAAAGAATGTGTATGCCATACCACCACCAATAATAAGCTTGTCCACTTTACCAAGCAGATTATTAATTACAGGAATCTTGTCAGAAACTTTTGCACCACCAAGGATAGCAACAAATGGGCGAACCGGATTTTCTACTGCATTACCAAGGAATTGCAATTCTTTTTCCATTAAAAAACCCACGGCTGCAGTTTCTACAAAATTGGCAACACCAACGGTAGAACAGTGCGCACGGTGGGCTGTGCCAAAAGCATCGTTTACATATATATCTGCGATAGACGCTAAATCTTTAGAAAATGCATCTTCGTTTTTACTTTCCTCTTTACGGAAGCGTGTATTTTGAAGCAATGCGACCTCACCATCTTTTATCGCTTCAACCGCATCACGTACAGTATCGCTAACTACCTCGTCATCTGCTAAAAATTTAACAGGCTGTCCAAGATGTGCAGAAAGAGCCTCTGCAACTGGTGCAAGCGTGGCGTTTGCGTCCGGACCTTTTGGCTTACCCAAATGCGAACAAAGAATCAATCTTCCCCCATCTGCAATTAGCTTTTTGAGAGTTGGAAGTGCCGCGATAATACGGTTTTCGTCTGTAATTTTACCATCTTGCAATGGCACGTTAAAGTCGCAACGTACAAGTACGCGTTTGCCTTTTACATTGATGTCGTTAATGCTTTTTTTATTTAGCATCTTTGTACCCCTTTCATGATTTAAATGTGTCCGATAGGAATCGAACCTACGACCTTTCGCTCCGGAGGCGAACGCTCTATCCCCTGAGCTACGGACACAAAAAAGAATCTGCCAAACATACGTTTGACATTTTCTAGGACATAATATAATATTACCATACTGTTACATTTTTGAGAAGAACATTTTTGATAAGGGGAAAATAATAATGACACAATCCAGTAAGATAACCATCAAAGGTGCGCGCAACAACAATTTGAAAAATATTGATTTAACAATCCCACGCGACAAAATGGTGGTGTTTACGGGCGTAAGTGGCAGCGGTAAAACATCGCTTGCGTTCGACACCATTTATGCAGAGGGGCAGCGGCGATATGTAGAGTCGCTTTCTGCCTACGCGCGGCAATTCCTTGGGCAAATGGAGAAACCCGATGTAGATTTTATAGAAGGGCTTAGCCCGGCTATCTCTATAGACCAAAAAACAACCAACCAAAACCCACGCTCTACAGTTGGAACAGTTACCGAAATTTACGACTACTTGCGCTTACTTTTTGCCCGTGTTGGTACGCCGCATTGTCCCAAATGCGGCAAAGTTATAGAAAAACAGACAATTGACCAAATCGTTGACCAGGTACTAGAGTTGCCGGAAAATGCTCGCTTACAGGTGCTTGCGCCTGTGGTGCGAGAACGAAAAGGTGAGCATACAAAGCTATTAGACGATGCCCGAAAAAACGGTTATGTCAGAGCCCGTATAGATGGAGAAACACACGACCTTGGCGACACAATCGAATTAGAAAAAAATAAAAAACACACAATAGAAATTGTGATAGACCGTATTGTTGTACGCGACGGCATTGGGAAACGGCTTTCAGAATCTATAGAGGCTGCTATGGTACTAACTGGTGGGCTTGTTGTGATAAATTCTCCAGATGGTGATATCACATTTAGCCAGCATTTTTCGTGTGTAGATTGCGGTATAAACCTTTCGGAAGTTGAACCGCGTATGTTCTCATTTAACAACCCTTCCGGTGCCTGCCCAGATTGCGCGGGGCTTGGCGTTAAGCTTATTTTTGACCCGGAGCTTATTGTGCCTAACCCCAAACTTTCCATTAATAATGGGGCAATTGTTGTCACTGGCTGGAATGCGGCAAAAACCGAAACGAGCATGGTACACGCCATTTTTGAGGCATTAAGTGCCACGCACGGGTTCAACCTAGACACCCCATATGAAGAGCTGCCACAAGAAATTTGCGATATTATAATGAATGGCACAGGCCGTAAACTCATGTTAAATTATATAGGACAAGATGGTAATTCTCGCTCCTACTCTTATGTATTTGAAGGGCTTACTGTCAACCTATGGCGCAGATACAAGGAAACCGCTTCTGGCGGAATGCGGCAAGAGTACGAAAGTTACATGACTAGCATAACTTGCCCAACTTGCAAAGGGCAACGCTTAAAACCCGAAGTTTTGGCAGTGACAATTGGTGATAAATCCATATCATCGATTACAGAAATGACAATTGGTGCGATACAAGCGTTTTTCCACGCGCTAACACTAACCTCGACGCAAATGATTATTGCTGGTGCAATTTTAAAGGAAATACACGCACGTACGGGTTTCCTTATGGATGTGGGACTAGATTATTTGACGCTTGCACGCTCTACAGGCTCACTTTCCGGTGGTGAAGCTCAGCGTATTAGGCTTGCAACGCAAATTGGCAGCGGACTTGTTGGTGTTGTGTATATTTTGGACGAGCCAAGCATTGGCCTGCACCAGCGCGATAATGACCGCTTGTTAAAAACTCTGCGTCACCTCACAGACATTGGCAACACATTGATTGTAGTGGAACATGACTCTGACACGATGTGGGCGTCGGATTATATTGTAGATATTGGACCGCGGGCGGGTAGCCACGGCGGGGAAGTTGTATTTGCTGGTGACGTAAAAGATATTGTGAATTGTGAAGCCTCTATTACTGGGCAGTATCTTAGCGGGCGCGCTACAATTGAAACGCCAAAAACACGTCGCAAAATTGACAAAAGACGTGCTTTGAAAGTTGTGGGCGCAGCAGAAAACAACCTCAAAAACGTGTCAGTGGAGTTTCCGCTGGGGGTATTCACTTGCGTAACAGGGGTGAGTGGCTCTGGAAAAAGTTCGCTTGTAAATGAGATTTTGTACAAGCGTCTTTCGCGCGATTTAAACCGTGCGCGTGTTAAACCGGGCAGCCATAAAGACTTAACGGGGCTAGAGCACCTAGACAAAATCATAAATATCGACCAAAGCCCAATAGGGCGTACGCCGCGTTCTAATCCTGCTACTTACACAGGGCTTTTTGACTTGGTGCGCGACGTATTTACCCAAATACCCGAAGCAAAAATCCGCGGATATCAAAAAGGACGTTTTAGTTTTAACGTGCGCGGCGGGCGTTGCGAAGCTTGTGCGGGCGACGGAATTATAAAAATCGAGATGCATTTTTTGCCGGACGTTTATGTGCCATGCGAGGTGTGCGGTGGCAAGCGTTATAATCGCGAAACGTTAGAGGTTAAGTATAAAGGCAAATCTATCGCGGATGTATTGGACATGACTGTTGAGGACGCGCTTATATTTTTTGAAAACTTGCCACGCCTAAAAGAAAAATTGCAGACGCTAAACGCAGTTGGGCTTTCGTATGTAAGGCTTGGACAAGCGTCAACCACGCTTTCTGGCGGCGAAGCACAGCGCGTAAAACTTGCGACAGAGCTTTCGCGCCGGGCAACAGGGCGTACATTATATGTATTGGATGAACCTACAACAGGGCTACATGCTGCGGACGTGCATAAATTAATTGGTATTTTGCAACAATTAACCGAGGGCGGTAACACAGTGGTGGTTATCGAACACAATTTAGACATGATAAAAGTTGCGGACTATATCATTGACCTTGGCCCAGAAGGCGGGGGCGCAGGCGGCGAAATTGTTGTATGTGGCACACCTGAAGATGTGGTAAAGTGCAAAGGGTCATATACGGGGAAATTTTTGAAAAACGTGTTATAAAAAATAGAAAAGAGATGATGCTATGAAAACGGCGTTGGTAATCGACTTTGATGGGACAATTACAGACGACGATTTTTTTGTATACTTAAAGGAGGCTTACTTTGACGAAAATTCGCTTGCGCCATGGCAGGTTTACCTTGATGGTGGCTTGTCACATTTTGATGCGTTGAAGCAAATTTTTGGCACATTACGAGTCGGCGCGGATAATTTACATGATTTAATTGCCAGGGTAAAAGTAGACGAGTGGGCGATTCTGTTATTTGAACTATGTCATAATATGCAAATTCCAATTTATATCGCCAGCGCGGGTTGCGACTACTATATTAACCGCATATTGGGCAACGAAATTAAGAGATATGGTATCACGCTTGTTACAAACGGCAGCACTTATTCAGAAACTGAGGGGCTTGTAATGGAATCTCCGCAAATTGATAGCCTGTATTATGACGAAAACACAGGAATATCGAAGCGCAAAGTTGTGGAAATTCTAAAAGATGAGGGGTATCGCGTTATTTTTGCTGGCGACGGCCCACCGGATATCGAACCTGCAAAAATTGCCGATGTTGTTTTTGCAAAAAAAATACTGTTGGAAAAGTGTATAGAACACGGCATAACCACCGAAACATTTGATAGCTGTCGGGACATATGTATGTTTATTGAAAGCGAGATAACAAGATGAAAATAGGCGATGCAACCAGCAAGCAAATAGAAATCCCCTATTTGCTTAAAATTGGGAACGGCAAAACCGCAAAAGTCGGTAAATATCTTTTTGACAAAAACATGAAACACATCGCCCTGTTTATGGGCGATGGCATTGAGGATTTTATGGGTACACCATTAAAGCACAGCTTCGACGAGTGGGGTATAGAAATTGCGTACGAACAAGTGGTGTCGTCGGTTGATATTGACGAAATTACGCATTGTGCGTTTTTTTTACCGCCTGTCACAGCAATTGTGGGTGTTGGTGGTGGCAAGGCACTTGATTTTGCCAAGTACGCTGCGCATCTGTTAAAAATTCCGTTTATCAGCATACCAACAGCCATTTCGCATGACGGTTTTGGCAGCCCTTCGTCTTCTTTGACTGTGCTTGGAAAAAGAAAATCTGTAAAGTCGGGGATTCCATTTGGGGTGGTTATAGATTTAGACGTAATAAAAAACAGTCCCGATATTTTTTTGTATTCCGGCATCGGTGACATGTTATCCAAGATTACCGCACTTGATGACTGGCAAGCCGCCCGTGACAAAGGGCTTGCCAGGTTTGTAGACCTTTCTGCCGTTTTGGCGTATAACTCGCTGGATATTTTGTTTTTAAAGCATACGTTTGATATCCGTAGCGAAAGTTTCCAGCGTAGCCTTGCGTCGTCGCTTATGATGAGCGGACTTGCAATGGAAATTGCAGGGTCGTCGCGGCCGGCAAGTGGTAGTGAGCATTTAATATCACACGCGCTGGATTCTATTTGCAAAAAACCCAAAATGCATGGTATCCAGGTGGGGGTTGCCACATATCTTTGCGCGCTTTTACAGGATAATATGCAAACCGAAGGCATTAGGGTCGTATTTGAAGAAACCGGATTTTTGAAACATGTTCAAGAAAACCCACTGGAATATGACGAGTTTGTAGAAGCACTTAAAATTGCGCCGACAATTAAGGATAATTACTATACTATACTTTCTGAGCCGGGGAGTTTTGAAAGAGCCATCGAGTTTATCGAAAGGGATAGTTGCTTGAAAATGGCTATACGGTAAACAAGTGATAAATATAGAATTGAATTGACCGCAAGCATCACAAAAAGCCCGACGATTGTCGGGCTTTTTGTCAAATTATAATGCGTATGTTACTCTATATAGAAAAAAGAAAGCAGGAAGTAAGCATGGTCAAGTTTTGGATTAAGAAATTATTTTTTATTGTATTTGCAATCGCATTAATTGCTACGGCTGTAAATGTGTTTCTTGCACCGCATGATATTGCAGCAGGAGGGTTGACAGGGCTGGCTGTACTGGCAGAGTCATTCTTCGGATGGGATAGGACTATAGTCATTTGGGTGGGGCAGGCACTTGTTGCGATACTGGCACTTGTGTTCCTTGGCAGGGAAATATTCCTTAACACTGTTATAGGCGCGGCACTTGTACCTGTATTTATAGCAATTATACCGCGGTATCAACTGATAACCGATACAATGCTATCGGCTATCGTTGGCAGTGTCATGTTTGGTGTGGCGGCATGTATGTTATATCACAACAAAGCATCTAGCGGGGGCACCGCAATACCGCCGCTTATATTCCAGAAATATTTTAAGCTGCGGCCTTCTATTGGCTTACTTATAATCGACTGCATTGTAGTTACGCTGTGCTTGCTGGTATTTGATGTAGACACATTCTTCTTTGCAATTTTATCGAATGTAATCACTTCTATTGTAATGTCGCAAATTGAAAACGGCTTAAACAAGAAAAAATGCATTTATGTGATAAGCGAAAAGCATGAGGCAATAATGAATGAATTGCTACACACGTTTGAGCGTGGCATTACGGTATTGCCGACGATGGGGGCGTATTCTAAATCGCCAACCCCAATGCTAATGATAACCATCGGCAAGCAATATTATCGACAACTTGTGGAAATTGTAAACAAACATGACGATAAATGTTTTATGGTGACAAACATTGTGGCCGATGTGCATGGGCGCGGATTTACGTTTGAGTCGGGTAGTGTGTAAAAAAATTTGGGTTTTACAAGGGGATGTTTCGTTTTTTCTTAATGAGCCATCCCCTTGTTGGCGTTGACTTTGATACAATAACACGGTGACAAGATTTGAGTGAAAATCTTGCACCCCACTTGCACCCTGGATGCATTACGGCATAAGCAATGACTTTACGTCCTCTATAACTTGGTCTAATACAGACCCTCGTTCTCTGGATGTATCATAGACTGTGAAGCCATGTTGCAATAAATAATCAGAAAAATAACGATTATCTTCTACGAAATCTTCAGAAAGTTCTTTGAGGTCATCGTCACTAAAACCATACGTCCAATCAGCTTCAGTATCATATTTTTTAAAATCATCCACGAACTCATTAACGGTTTTTTTATTTTGCACTAAACCAATAAGCAAAAAATTATTCCTCAATTCCTCTACTCCATAGGATTTTAGAATAGGTGTTATCTCTTCAAATATGAAATAACCACCTTCCAATACAAACCTATTTCCGCTTACTGCGCCATGGCTGTACGAATGTAACCCTCGCCCATCAGCTGATGAAAACATACCAATAAAATGACCAATAAACGGTGCTAAATTGGCTCTGGTCTTTTCATAATTCCAATTAAGCCTTATGTCCAATTGGGGATACGCTTCGCCAAATGTCGCAACTAGCTTATCAAGACCAATGACAAAATAATTTAGCTCTTCGTTTATTTTTTTTGCCAGTGTGGATTTACCGGTTCTTCCAGGCCCTGCGATGATAATGTTTTTCATAAATCCTCCATTAAAGGCACTTGGTCAGTTGTAATGATTTTTACAAGACATTACAATAATAGTGTCCTCCGTGACCTTGTATACAAGGCGGTTAACTTTATCAATACGTCTACTCCAATAACCGCTATAATTATGCTTTAGTGGCTCAGGCTTTCCAATTCCTTCAAAGGGGTTACGCTTGGCGTCTTTTAGCAATGCGCAGATACGCCTAGCTGCTTTTATGTCTTGCGTTAACCAATCATTAAAATCTTCCCATGCATCCGGTTCAAACCTAACGCCCCTAGACATTTGTCAACGCCTCTAAGTCTTCGATAGTTACAGCAACCTGCTGTCCCCTTGTTTTACCAGACTCGTAAAGCTCTATCCTTCGCGAAAGTTCCTTTTGATTGTCTGCCCGGTAAAATGGGTCAACAGTCAATTCAAAAGGTATTGTGCCCGTACGCACTATGGCTTTTGCAAATACTGTAAAGGCTGCCGACATATTTAAGCCAATCTCATCTAAAGTCTCTTCGGTCTGCTTTTTTAGCTCTTCATCCATACGGAAAGTTATCGCTGTTGTTTTCATAGAATCATCTCCTCTTGTAACTATTGTGTGTTATATGACATGCAATGTCAAGCGTTTTTGTGCAAAAATGATTGTGGATGTTTAGAGTGGGGTAATTGTATCAACCCCACCGTTCAAACCCCCGTGTTGGCGTTAGCGTTGATACAATTTCGCGCAACTCGGAAGGTCTATATTCTGGGCTTTCTGCGCTATAGGTACATAATTTCACAAAAATTTGCACTATAAAACGACATGCTTGCAAAAGTATTTCGCATTCGTTTGCACCCTTAATACGGCACATAGACACAAAACCAGAACATTAACACGATTGTACAGGTTTCGTGTGAATGTTCTGGTTTCTGAAGAAATGCTTATTAGTGTAAGGTATAACAAAGTTGATTTATGCACCTCGCACCAATTTTAGATATTCTCGCATACCATCCTCTTCATCTTGATAATATGAAAATCCAAAATGCTCCGCCACGGATAAAGCCACTGACGGGAACATTTCGCACATTGTGTCAATAGCTTTCCAGACGTTTTCATAATTCCCATCGGGATATGTTGCGGCGTACTGTGCATACAATTCTGGCGTGAGGAATTTTTTGAAAAATTTGCCGTCTTTGCCTGTGGAAATGTTAAAATCGTACTGTATTCCAATATGCCAGTTAATCATTTCATGCAAATTACAACGGACAGCATCATGTATCATGTTCATTACATAAGGCAGTTCATCCCGCATAATTCCTTTTGCGACATTGTTCAAACACCACCAAAAATTACTGCAATTAGAGCGATAATCAAGTGCCGTAGGCTGCTTGATATTCCAAAAGTTTTTGTCAATAGTTATCGGCGGAAAAAAACCATTGCCATTATCCTTATCAAGTAAAACAATAACAGGCTCGCCGTCATCGATATATGCTCCATCGAATATAAAGCTTAAATCAATGCGAACGCCGTCGGGGAAAATCATGAGGTAAAAAAAGTTTCCATCACCTTCCGCACCTCGCAACGTTTCTGGCATTTGCATTATAAGCGGTTTACCGAATTTTTCTTCAACCCATGCGGGATTATTGAAAAACGGTTTCATATCCGTAACGGCAAAGGCAATGTCATAATCTTGATAGCAATCCTTTGGCACAGTGGAATCTGAGCGCGAACCTGCCAACATTACCCCTCGTATGCGTTCATCAGAATTGGTTACATTCAAAATTAAATCCATCATTTCTTGTTCCGTTCTCACTTCAATACACACCGCCCAATATAAATTTACTTCGCAATTATATATTACAATTATAGCATACCTGTTTGAGTTAAACATCAAAAAGGACGTTGGATATCGTGCGCTTGTATCAAAGTTACCATCCAAACACCCGGTTTTACTACAATATTGATACAATTATAGGAACCCACAAAACACATGAGAGACTGTCTTTGCTGTTATTTTTCTTGTTCTCTCCGCTTTATTTCGTCCTGCCAAAGTTTTTCCATTTTTTCTTGAGATTTCTTTTTCGCACCATCGCTTTGGCGAATAGGAATACAAATTTCGCCTTGCACTTTACAGTCGAAATACCACCCGTGACATTTTTGGTCGTAAAATTCAAAATCTTTACGGGTTTCGTCGTATTCAAACTCGGAGTTAGGCAGCCATTGCGCAAAAACATATTGCCATGTATCTCGTATGGCTTGAGCAAATTGTTCTCTTTGCCCAAAAGGCACGAGTGGTGTTGTGAATATCGCATACAATCCGCTAACCTCAAAGCTCACCATGTTTGGTAAAATGCTTTGCATATCGTCTGGGTGAAAAATTCCCCTACCAGCGAAGTAAATAAATTCTCCAGTATCTTCATCGACATCGTAACACATTTCAATCTCACAATGTTTGATGGCATCAGATTTACTGAACAATTTGCTTGTATTATCAAGCAAGTTATGAACATCTGATTTCGCTTCATCAAAATCAAATGCGGGAATATCAGCGGTAGTCTTAACATTTGGCATTTTATGACGATTAGTTCTGCCAGCTACCGTGAACGGTGTTACTACCGTAATATAAGGGGTCATATTGAATCCTCCATGTTTTAGTTTTAGGTTATTGACTGTCATTCTTATGGGCAATCCTTTTTGAAAACGTAATTGAGATAAAGAAGGCGGGAAACCGAAGCACTTCTTAAATGCTTTTGCGAACCCTGTATGGGTGTCGAATCCGTAATCCATTGCCACATCAATGATTCTTTTGCCCTGTGACAAGTCATGTTGTGCGTGTTCAAGTTTGCGTCGGGTTACATAGTTCATTACCGGCGTCCCGGTAAAAGCCATAAATACCCGACAGAAATGGTAAGTGGAATAGTTCGCCGCGCGCGCTAATTCATCAACCTTGATTTTCTCTGTAATCCTGCAGTCGATTTCGTCAAGGACTGATTGAATAGTTACTTCATAATCCATCGTGCCACCTCCTCCAACTTTGTAAATTTATTTTAACAAAGAGAAATAATTGCTGCTATTCCCATATTGCTATATCGAATATAAACGAATAGTCGTATAAACCACAAGACAAAAATCACTTTTAATTAACGTTATTAACGCAAAAAAACGTTTGAATAATATGATTTATCGTTGATAATTTATATTTCATTAACTCCAATCTGTGCTAACTGCCCCTTGAAAATTCAAGGTTTTTCAATCCAACAAGCCACCTAAAACCAAATAAAATTAAGTTCGATAGTCACACGCAAGACACAAAAATTTCTCAGTTTCAAAAGCGAAAGAAGCACCCACTTATATATAAATGGGTGCTTTATTTTTTTATATCCAATTCACTCTATAAACAGGGTGGATTTTTATTCTTGCCGATACATAAATTAGGCTTGTGTTGCCTGTTGTTCCTGTGGTCGGAGAATAATGGTTCGGTGTAGCTTCAAACAGTTTTTAATCTTCAAGAATACCAAAACCGCCATTCTAATATTTATCTTATACTAAAACGATGAGCCAATTCAAAACCTCTAATTCTCTGATCCTTCAAGGTTGCTTTGATGTAACAAAAAGAAAAAAGTTTTTGACTCTGCACTAACATTGATGGGGAATTTTCTTGATTGATGGGGTCTTGATTTTCGTTTGAAATTATATTATTTTTTGTTCTGCTTTTAACTCCGCATCTTTTCGCCTACGCCTTTCAGCTTTCAAAGTGGGTACAGGAATACCAGTTATTTCTGCCACGTCCTTGTAGGTTTGCTGTTCTAACAACTTCATAGCATGATTGTATTGTTTGCTTTTCCACTTTTTGGGTCTGCCTTCTCTATATCCTTCTTTCAAACGTGCGACTGCCTTGCCTTCTGCCATTCGCTCCAAAATCAAAACCCGCTCGAATTCAGCCATAGCGAGCATGATTTGTAATTGGAAACGATTTGCAGGACGATTATCAAAAATGCCCATGTTCAAAATATTTATGGTTACGCCCTTTTGCACTAATTCCTCAATAACTGCCACGCCCTGACTGACATTCCGAGCCATCCGATCCAACTTGGGGATTATTAGAGTGTCGCTCTCTTCTAGCACCGATAAAAGTTTTTTCAGCTCTGGTCTATCACATTTTGCCCCCGTGAATACATCTTCAAAAATTAGGTCGGGGTCTGCACCGTGTGCGATTACAGCTTCTTTTTGAGCCTGTAAACTATTTCCACTCGCTTGCCCCTTTGTTGACACCCTTATATAACCATAGGTCTTTTTCATTCTTGAACACTCCCTTTTTCCATATCGAGTTACTATACTCGACAAACCCTTTGCAGACGTGATAAAAAATAAACAAATGACGAGTACCACAACTTTTGGCTTTTTGAACTGACTCAATAAAACACACATTTGGAAGGTGTAATTCCTGTAAATGGAGCAAAACCGTTGACACATAATTTCCACCAATTGTCCTGAGCGTCCTTGCAGGCTTGACTACCCACTACAAATAAATTCAACATTTGTATAATGTCTGCATATCTTGGGTTAAATTTTGCGTTGCCCCCGCTTGCAGAATTACATACACAGTAGTGATTACCTAAATAATTTATTTTTCTCATATGCCTACATTTT
>Ga0123352_10001853_pt1 | contig 28744 bp, 23 predicted proteins | sample TergutLab28metaG_FD_89700 | JGI IMG/M metagenome (GOLD analysis project Ga0123352, IMG submission 89700) | Labiotermes labralis P1 segment gut microbial communities from Petit-Saut dam, French Guiana - Lab288 P1 | ecosystem: Host-associated > Arthropoda: Insects > Digestive system > Gut ... | reverse complement strand
GTGGTGTGATGTGATGTGTGTTGGTGGGGGGGGGGGGGGGGGAGGGGTGCGAAGGTAGGTATGGGTAATAGAAGAAAGGTAACAAATGTTTGACATTCAGTAACAAACTGCTGCCCTTCCTGCATGATATACACTGACAACCTATTCTGCGAAATCTGTTGTTGTGCTGTGTTCACAGCCACACTCATCTCCACATTGTTAATTGTATTTTCCATCAGTTTACTGAATTTCAGTTCAAAATAAATGATACAGGTCTAGGCCTTCATTCATCTGCAGCATGGCAGAAGCCTGAAATCTCACATGATACAGGTCTGTAGTGGCAAATTAATTTTGATACTAGAACAGATACGCTATAAGTTAATATTCCATATTTTTTGTTTTGTGCATAACTTTCTAAGTTTGGTGGAAGGGCAGACGTTTCTGAAAGAGGTGTAAAATTGCCTCACTGTTTCTGGTTAAGCCAAACAGTTACCTAGCTGTGCCAGCTGCAGCTATGTACCACATTATGTAGCTCACCTTGCAAGTTAGCAGGTACATACAATATAAGAATGTGTCAGTACAAGCATGGAATTGAGGCTTACAGTTTTGTACAGGTGTTCTTCTCTTTTTGATAACTGTGTTTTAGGAGAGGGATACTGCTGTAGAAATGTGGCACCTGACATTACGTGAAGTGGACAATCAGGAGGAGGCACTGAGATCTTACCATGACAACAGGCAAATGGATTTAGCACAGAAAAAGAATGAGGATGTATGTTGGATATCTGTGACAAATTTTGTAACTTAAGTTGCAATACATATAAATTTACTGAAATCAGTTTGTTGATACTGTGAAAATTTAATGCAAAAATGGTATATTGAATGAGTTTCTAATACACAGATGAAGCAGGATTTCTCAAATGCAGTAACATTACTAGAATCTAAACTTGCAACAACGAGAAGTATTTTGGTGAAAGAGAAGGCAACACGAGAAGAAATACAAAAGAGACTGGAACAGAGTCTACAAGAAACTGCAGCTCTCATGTCGACATTAAAATCCAGAGAACAGGAGCTTGAAAAATCATTGGAAGGTAATAAATATACTGCCTGACTGCCATTGACAGATTTATTTATTGTTTACATCAGCGGGTACAGGACTTCCATTCTTTATTGTTCATAGTGGGACATGCATTATGCAGTTTTAACAGAGATAATCGTTAAATATCTTATTATATAGGGCAATGTGTAACTGCAAGAAAACTACAGGAAATGGAGAAGAAGTCAGAGGAACTACAGGAACAAGTGGAGACTATTAAAGTTACAGTGAATGATCTGGAATTAGCCCTGACACATTGTCATGGCTGCATAGAAGAGCTAGTCAAAAAGAAATTAGAGGCTCTTGAGAAGGTTAGTGAATCATTGCACCTAGTTGAGTGTGCAATGGCAGAAAAGGACAGTGCAGTTCTTCAGGAAAGTCAGATTAGAGGTAAGAACACATCAGTAAGTAGAGTACATAGTGGCAGAGGACATGGAATGTAGCAGTATTTGGTTATGTATGATGTCATCCATATATATTACAGTACTTGTGTGCAACATGGACGCACATAGTAGACATTGCGTATCTGTAAGACTGTAAAATTGGGTACTTTTTCAGAAGAAAATATACAGCTTCAGAAGATGATGGCAAGTATTATTGATGAAGCAGGTGCAAGAGTGAAAGAAGAAATGGAAAATATAAAGCAACAGTATAATAAGAAGCTTGAAATTCTGCTACATGACATGAAAAGGATAGAAGATGTAGGTAACTATATTTTGTTATATCTTGCGCCAACTTAATTACAAGCGATGTTGTGACACCCCTCCCCACACATTTCTCTTTTAATGGTGAAAACCAACCTTCTCAATGAAGTAAACTCCATACTATCAAGATTAATGAAAAGAAAGAGGAATACACTGATAAACCAAAATGTCTTTTTTTTTTCTAATCTTACGTTCTGTTGAATCATTGACTGCTCATGCTTGCATTAGTCATGTTTTAGTGGTTACAAGTACAGCAACAGTGGAGCTAATATCATACAGCACTGTACACAGTGTCTATCTGCCCTCCTTTGACTCATCACATTCCAGTAACAGGTTTTGCAGTGTGAAGGCCAATAACCAGGTATCATAAATGTTGGCTTAGTTTCCACTTAAATAAAACTTCTACTTGCCAACTGTTCCTCCATAAGACACGCTACACCTACCCTTGCCACTGTCGTGGCTTTACATCAGCCTTCTCAGTTCCACATAATGTACAGAGATAAAAATACTATGTCCTATATAGGGTCGTCATTGGATCTCATAATTCTGTGCCACTCCCTGTAGGCCCATATATTGTTGTGACATAGTCCACCTGGCCAGTGGTCCATATACGCAACAGAGTAACAGCAGGAGTGAAAACTGATAATTGCAGATAAAATGTGTATAAAACATCAGGTCTACTGTGTGATGTGAAGAAATGAAACAAGGTAGGGAGAAAATATTCTTCTTTGTTTCTTGTTTCAACCTCATTCTACCTACTCTTTGTAGGTGTTGAGGGTTACTGTGTTCTTGATCACACTCAGTGACACACACACACATAGTAGGAACTTCTGTGGTTAAGGGATGGGCCCGTCGGAAGGACCTTTACCCGACAACACACAACCAGCACAAGGGACAGGCATTAATGTCTCTGGAAGGATTTGAACCCGCAGTCCCAGCAAGCGAGTGGCCACACACCCACATCTTCTGCCGCATGGCCACCAAGATTGGCTGGAAGAGAGTGTTAATGCATCAATTTCAATATTTATCCACTTGTCAGCTGTTATTTTACTTGTCATGGACAGCAAACAAGTGGATTTGTTAAGAAATGTAAAATTCAGATCTCACTGTCTTTGCTGTATATCCACAGATGTAACAGTTAACCTGCTTACTGGAGACTTGCTTATTAAATTATGTACTCCATGTGCAGTGAAGGTTTACATTTAAGTGTTTTTATGTTGATAGGAGAATACTGAGAAGAACAGAAAGTTACAGAAAGAGTTACACGAAAGGTATGTGCTTGAAGAGAGGCTACAAAAGATGCAAGTTGAATCACCACTTGCAGCTACCATATTGGAGAAGAAGCTGACCATGGCTTACGATGAGGTGTTGAGTCTGAAACATTATAACATGCAGCTTAGTAGTGAGAAAGAAAACTTGCATGTTGAGCTGGAGAGACTGCAGGAGAGGTGAGGTACTGATCTGTTGGGTCATGCTGTTATCCAGTAACTGGTGGTTGACGCTTTCTGTTGGCTTGTTTACTGTATTGACATAGCAAATTAACACAGCAGGAAGTGACAAACATCATTTGTCAGATAAATTAAAGACCCAGTATTGATTCACAGTAATCATAAAACTGGAAATCAAATGTAGGAAATGTGTACATTGCAGTATAATACTAATTTCAGCCATGCACTAGAGATTCAAAAGATGAATAGAGTACATAACTTCATGAAAGAACAGATACTGGACCTCCAAGCAAAGGTAGAAGTGGAAAATCAAGTTAAGAATAAGACAGGCGAACATCTAGAAAAGCTGGCAGAACAAGCACATCTCATGGAACAGTTACTTGAAAAGGGAAATCTGATGTCCAGACAGAAGCTACAGTGAGTACCAGATGCAAATTGTGTGCTGAATAGAATAAAATTTACTTTCCATGGACCCTTCTTTGGGCTGAGCCAAAGGATGTAGAACAAATTCTGATTCTGTCAGGCAATTTGTGATTTTGATTGCTTCCTTCAGTTATGTATCAAAAAGTTTTTCTCCTGCAAGTAGTTCTTTCCTTTCCTTTGTCAGAAATCTTCTCATACTGTCATTCCCCCCCCCCACAGGTTCAGCACCACTACCACCACCACTACATTATAATTATGTTCCAAATATTATATCATTTACTTCATTGACATCTCTTGTGGGAACTCATTTGTAGAAGAGATGGCAAGAGTTGTATGTTTTCCCACACATCTCTTCTCTTTTAATTTCTGCATAAATTAATTTGTGGTAGGAGTGGGGCTGTTAGTAAGAACAAGTACAAAACAACGTATTACTGTTATCATCTCATACTTGAGGTTCTGCATCAACGGACCATGTGACTGCTGGTGGACGGGATAACCACGTCTGGTTCTGGCATGCGTGTCAGAGTTTTTATTTCTATCCTGTCCAAAACACTTCTCTGCCCAGGAGTAAAGTTGGAGAGAATGTGAAGCTGGGCAACATCCATCTGGTGCTGAGGTTATGGATGTGTGTAGCTTTATCTCCACATTCCCCTTACACCTTGATGGCATGAGGTTGCATTATATAGTGTAATAAAGTGTCTTATGACTTGAGCAATAATCTTGTCCCGAAATGGTCACACAACTCAAGGTCATGTAATCTCAAATTTTTGTTACTTCTTTAATTTCATTGCCTCTTAATTTTCTTAAAAAAATTTAACTTGAATATTTGTTGTCAGTTTATCAGTTAATGAACTGCATGTAATTTTCTTGTGTCATACAGTGAGTTTCGTCATACTCTAGTATCACAAAGCTAAATCCAAAAAATAAAAAAAAAAAATTTAAATGGAATTCACATAAATCATATGTGTCCCAGCATTGTTGCTGAAGATGGCCTTTGGAATGTGACATTGTCATAGGGTGAGCAGTTCTGAGGTTTCAAAGGTCTACTGCCTTCATCATCAGGGTCAAGGGGTCCACATCGTTCGTCTTGGACTGTACAGTTAAGGCACGGCCGACACTGGGAACTGCTTGCCCAGTGACACAGCATTGTATCCCAGAAAACGTGTGCATTAGTCTGATGTTTACAGACAAAGGCAGTGGCAGCAGTATGCAGATGAACATCAAGAGCTGGCAAAACAAATACAGGAAATTCAGAAGCAGAGCAGTGCAACAGCCAGTGAATTTGAACACCATCTTGAGAAGCAGCATCTAATGAAAACCAAGTAATTAAGCTTGTTGTCCTTCAATTCTGCTGTCTGCCTACAATGTGTAATTTGGCTCTTAACAATTCATTGACATATGTTGACACTCACTGCAGTGTTTGGCAAAACAGCAGTTTGAGGTCATTATACAGCTAATCCCAGGGAGATGAAGGCACCTGTGTACATTACTGCATGCATCAGAATATATGACCCACCTCCATACACAATCATTCTTCAGGAAAATATGTACACAGAATGTGTTCAACTTTGTGCACAAAAATGTGACCACCAATTTTCAGATGAAGAATTGGGGGGGGGGAATCTCATATATTCAGGTACATATGGCAATTAAGATTAAACTGTAGTTTTGTATATGCATGAGCTACCCTTCCTAGAGATGATACCTACAGATGTTCTATACATCTCTTGGACTGTTTAATAACTGTGTAATGCACAGAAAATATGGAAAATATTAAGATTTTGACCAGTGGTTACACAATTCAGTTACTTGCAGTAGAGTTATGTGTAATGTCGGTTACCCAAGTGCAAGCAGTTCTTATTTATATACTGCATTTCCAGTAATATGCATCCAGATTTTAGGCAGCATCTTCCAGGCAGATAATGCTTCCTGTACTCCAGAAAATCTTCCGGATTTCCTCATGGCATATCCTGTAGCAAAACTGAACACCTCTGAGTTTAAAGTCATCAGCTTATTTTATCCCACTGTGAAATGGAAATACAAAGAGCCAAAATGGGGGAGCCTTCTTTCTGTCTGTCTGAATACACAGCAACATGTACAGCATGTCCAGCTTCAAGCAGTACTCATTCATAGAATCCACACCTGCTTACAGTGTACATTAACATTGTGTGATACAGGCTTTTCTTCTGTCATGGACATCATTTCTGCACAGCAGCTGATGATGTCTGTTCTGCAGTGCGCATGCCTGTTCAGTCCCACATTAAAACTATCCCTGTATGAGTTACCTTATTGTGTGCAGCTGGGAAATAAGGGCTTGATTACAAGTTTTTCTCTTCTGCACCACATCAAGACCTACTTTTGATGCCTCCCACCTCCCATTTAATGGTTATCAGTGGTTGTGTCCCCTGGGTTTGAAGTAGCTGGTTTGTGAAGCCAACCATTTCTCACCTAATCAAGAAATCCCCCACATTTTATGGAACTGGAAGGTTCATTACCGCATTAACAAGTGTCCACCTTGCCTCCAACTAGTGCCATGATTGAGCATGGATGGATGTCTGAATGGCATTGTGCTTAAATGTGCACAAGGGTATATAGTCACATGAACTTTATCACTGCATTTTCCATTTTTCATACAATTTAATGTTATATAGAAAATAGATTTTCATTTGATACATCGTTTTACCAAACAAGTCGAGGAAGTGAGTGTGAAAAAAAAACCTCATATAAAATTTGTGCTGTTTGCAGGTACCAGAAGGCAATGAAGAGTATGACTGAAAAACTTGTACTGCGACTACAAGAACTCCGTAGTGAGGTGAATGTACTCAGAAAAGAGAACAAAATTTTGAGAAATGGCCTGCATAAAGGTCAAGAAGAAACAGCTACCCATAAATCATCAAAGAAGAATGAAATGTAAACGTTGTACAATAGTGTGTGTGTGTGTGTGTAGATATATATGTACAGTTACATTATATTAATTCAACAGGACAGTGAATAGTTACTTAATTCTGTGATGGCAAATTCAGTATTTTCATCAGACAGGCACTACTTGTCTCCCATCGCACAAATCATGACAAAGGCACCAAGATTTGTGACTCACAGAGGCAGGTATAAACATTACAGTTATACGGGATCAAACACTGTGTATTCTTGTATGTTTGTACACACATAACATCCATTTCAAAATAACTTGCCGTCTCCACCTTCATGGCAGAACTGAGCCAATTTGGGAAACTAACTTCCCTTGTCTCTCATGACAAGCTAAGGACTGCTTTGCTAATCAAGAAACTATGTCCACAAGAACCTACTGCTGGCCCCTATCCTCAGCCTACTTAACTTACATCTCCCACATATGTAATAGTGGTGGGAAGCAATAACTGTTGTCACATGGCTGTACAATATTTTTCCACATTATATCACAAATGGCAAGATTATTCCACACAAAGTGCATGTTTTGATTTCCTGTACAACTTTTGTCTGAAACATTTCTCATTCTAAAACTTCAGCAAGTTATCATAAATGTGCACAAGAGCTCACATAAAGTACCTGTTATTCTTGTCAGATTTTCCTCGAACTCAAACTTTCAAACATTTTTGGAAAATACTCAAATTCCATGAAATTCTGTCCAGTGGGAGCCGGGTGCCAAGCAGATGGACAGATATGATAAAGCAGTTTAGTGAACATGCCTAAAAATTGGGTAATAAATACAAGCTGTACACAATTAAAACCATGCTAAAAATGGATTACACTATCTTAGCAGTGGTAATGAGATTAACAACCAGAACTGTGTTCTATGTTGTACTGAGTGTTACACACAGTAAGGAATTAGAATCACTGTAATGTGAACATAAGGAAGAGTGGGAAACAACATGCAAGGAAAGTAGTGAATCACGTTAAGCTGAAAATGCTATACACTGTTCAACAGTTAAGTCCTACATTTTAATAATGCAATGAGCATGACAAAATACACACTCCAATGTGTATGCACTAGATACAACAGTCTTCAAAAATTAATCAAGAAGGCCAACATCCAGTTTTTTATGTTGTTCCTGGTATGGACCACAAACCCTCTTGCTGCACCAGTAACAATGTCAGATTTGTTCCATTTCATTTGGGTTAGCCTACTTTGCTTACATGTACATTTGCCACCAATCTTTAGATACATATGTGTTCCATCCCTTAATGACAACAGAAAAGGATAAACTGGCACATCGTACAATATGTCTCACTTGTGTGATCACAGAACATGTGAATAAGTGGCACATAATAAAACATACATTCATCATGCACTAATACATGCAGAAAATAAGCTTGGAAACCAATACAAATCTTCTCCTGGGTTTTGCTTATCAATCCATGCAAGACCTTCCTTAACCATGTGATCAAGCGCCTTCTGAGCACGTTCACTCCCCCACTTCAAGTGGTCACGAAGCACAGATACTGACACATGCGCTGTACCACTATTGGCTGCTTGCTGCAAAACTGCTGTATGATCCATACTAAGTTCACCAGGAACAGACTGTACTAAGTACTGGCCTTTCCCTATTGGAAGGACAGAAAAACCACTACCAAATATTCTGAGTTTCTGTGCTGCACGTAATAAGTCGTCTATACATATTTCTTGATGCTGTTTGTTCCTGCCTCGAGCTTGCACTAATCGTTGCCGTAATTCATCAAGACTAATAAGTCCACCATTCTTATAATTAGTGGCAAGACAGACCTCAACAATTTGTACACTCAGTTCATAATAGAAGTCGCCTATGCCAAGAACTGACCAAAATCCTTTTCCGGAAGCCAATGGATCAACGCCAATTGCCGCACACATTTCTTGGAACTGTCGTCTGAACTGTGCGTTTTTTCGTATTTCCTTTTTGTGTTTCGATGCAAATTCTTCTAGATTACCTCTAAACATTTCTAACTGTTTGGACATTTGTTCAATTTGACCCTCTTGAAGTTCTGTGCCTTTATCTTTATATTTTTCTTGTTCCAATTTCTGCTTTTGGATAGCCCCAACTCCCGCTCTGCGTCTCATATCGTAGCTGCAGATTATGTCGTGTATCCTATAACTGCACTCCCACTCGACTAGTAGCTGGCTGTCTGCGTACAAACACTTTGCGAAGGCTAAGAACAATAGCATAAGCACATTAACGAAATAACCTTTTAATATTCACATTACTTTCGCATTCACCCACGTCATATTTGTCCACAGCTGAAGTTTGCAGTCCCTCAATAGATATCAGAGATGAGGGATAAGAGCTATGCAGTGATATAAGCTATAACCTGTACCCCTCCCTAAACGGCTATACATCTAATCCATGACCTATGAAAGTTCGTAAAGATACAACCTACCTCCATTGAACAGTGATCTGTGCCCTGATCCATGGTGTGTGGAGCCGCGAAAGAAGGATGGTGTTCTGTAGTGTGCGTACAAAGCTAGGTCTTGTAAATACAAAAGCGTGTGAATGCCATAAAGCGACTTCACCCTTGGTGTAGTTGTTATGTCACACCCACTTCCTGAAGAATTGACACAGTGATCCGTGAACAATTAGATGCGTGCATGCCATCATTATCAGTCCACGATCCGCCAGAGTTTGTGGTTATAATATGGCTGTTCTGCTAGTTATGTAACTGCATGTTGCAGAGTCCTTGAGAAGACGGTAGTTCTTCAGTTATATATTAATATTCCGTCAGGTTTCCCATCAAATACCCTGTGTGCACCTCCCTTTACCCTGTAAGTGCTACATGGCAAGCATATATTCCTAATCTTGATTTGATCAACAGAATAATATTTGCTGAAGAGTGCCGATTATGCAGTTAATTATTACGTAGTCTTTTCCACTTCGATATTACCTCGTCCCTCCTAGGTCCAAATACCCATCTTTCCAACTTCCTCAGCGTGTGTTCCTGCTAATTTGTGAGAGTGCAACTTTTACACCCTTACACACCAATGGACAGAATTACAGTTCTGTGTATTTTAAGCTTTATATTTCTGAATAGCAGACTGGAAAACAAAAAATATTCTGCACTGAATGATACCAAGCATTACCTGAGTTCATTCTTCTCCTAATTTCTTCAAGAATTCGACTTGAATTTGTTGGTGTCATTCCCAAAATTTTTAACTTTGCCACACTTGATATTGTGATTTTTGCCTGCGTTCTGTTCATGAGGCATGAATATGTTCTTCATATATTCAGCATTTTCTGTGATTCCAGAGCACTCTCATTACTAGTGACTTAAGATTTTGTGTTTACAGTATTTATGCTGTTACCAGATAAACTGACTTGATCAACGTAATCCAGAAGCTAATGTGTACCATTCAGTTTCATCCCATTGTGGTTTGCTGGAACCTTCTTTTTCCACAAAGTATGATAGCTTTCAGTGCCATTTCTAATGAATATGTTTTCTTTTAGCACCTAAGCAAATATTCCATGTGAGATACGTCCTTTCAGAACTATGGAGCTGAATCACTAGGATGTTTGTTAAGTCACTGTCTCATGCAACACACAAACCATCATGTGTGGTGAACAAGTTTTAAGTTTCCAAAAATTATTTTGCAGTCTGTTACAATGCTACAGTGATCTGAAGAAACATTTCCAGCTCTGAGAGAATGCACAGTGATTTATGTATATATGCATGCAAAGAAGAGAATTTTATTCACTTATTCCTGCGATTTACATGGTCACAGGAACAAAATGTTATCTGCTAAGATGGTGCTAATTCTCATTCCCCATTATTTCAGATTTATAAGAATGGCTGTACAAATGCTAAGCATTAAATGCATTTTGTGTCTTGTTTACCATTAGAATGAACAGTGCAAGGAGTATTACATGGACAGGTTATATAGCATACATGTAAGATGAGAAATACATTCAATGAAGTTTATTTCTAAAATGGATTGTAAGGAAATTAGGTGGGAGGTGTGACCTCAAATTCTTTGGTTCATGGTAGGAATGAGCAGAGAGTTCCTTTGAACATGGCAGTCACCTTTCAGGTTCTGTAAAGGGCAGGAAATTCCTTTTCTAGGGGATCAGCCGGTAACATCTGTAGAATAGGATTGATCCACGGAGTCTGCTGGTAATGGTCTTGAAAGTTATAGTGAAGTAAATCTCTACAAATCTATTGTTACCAGATTGTTGTTGTGCCAAGGGAATAGAATAAACTGTGTCCCATTTCACACAATGAGAGAGCACAGTTAAAGTTTTAAGATATGTTGGTTTTACAGAACTGCATGGATATAAGTAAACATGAACCTGGTTTGTGTAGTGAGACATGTCACACATCATCTGGTGACTGTAATCAGATCATTGGTATAAAAGTTGAAGAGGTTATTAGTATAAAAGAGGAAAATGGTCCAGAGCCAATATCACTTCCAATAATAAAGACAGAACATGAGGTAAGTTGTACATCTGTATGTCCATTATTATGCACATCTTACAGCTATTGAGAAGTGCCAAGTGCCTTTCTTATCTCCATTTGTCTCTCTGTTCCGTACATAAAATGCCTGCATTTGGAGAATGGATTTTGGAGGATTCTTTCCAATATTTCTCAAAGGGAATTGTGTTCTGTTCCACATTGCTTGTGGCATGCCACTTCCCTTTTGTCATATGTCACTTTTAGTGGATGTGAAGATAAATATCAAGGATTTTTTTTTTTTTTGTAACCTCTTTACAGACTAGCCATACAACACAGTGAGGTTCATACAATACTCTAGGTTGTTGCATAGTGTTTGTATTTGTCTCTAATCATTGCTCCAACATGTTTCGGCCACAATACGTGGCCATCTTTGGGGAGCTGGCAAGTTTCATCAATAAATGCAGTTGTATATGTCGTTGAACTTGCTAGCTGTCTAGAGATGGCCAATAATTGTGGCCAAAACATGCTGAAGCAATAATTAACTGCAAATACACTCTGCAACAAGTTGGTCATAAGTATTGTACATGTAATATAGTTGCATGGAAAATGTATGATGTTAGAAAAGGTTTAAATTATTAACTGGTTAGGGTCTGTAAAGGTACACGATGAGTCGCTAAAGATTTATGAGAGTCTTATGTTTGCCTGTTTGGCTATTGAAACTAATTCATGTGCATTGTATAGTTCCAACTCAACAATGTGAGTGGATGGTAGTAGACTCAGGTATGTAAAGACTTTTTTATGTTATCTGAATGGTGTTATTCCCGTAGTATTTTACATAACTAAATTAGATATGCACACATTAATGTTAATGAATTTCCATATTGCATTTTCCAACAGAATTTTAACATAACTAAAATTGTGTTTATATTTAAAAATCCTACTTTTAACCATCCACCATTATTTTATACATCTTATCCATCAAGGCTAGTAACATTCAAAATAACCAGCCTAGAATTTTAAATTATATAATTTAAAATTAGTAGCAGCATATTTATTCATTGCAGTTGACCAGTGCCAGAAGCTGTAATTACAGTTGTACGAGCTCCTGGTGATGGATATCAACACGTGAAACATGTAGAGCTGTCTACAGAAGTATAATAAACCATATACAGTCACATCTTGTTGGACAGTTATTCAATTTGGTAGTTATCTCTCAAAAAGGAAAAGAAAAACCTCCGTACAAATACATAGCTAGGCATACCCATTGTCCTGTGTAAGAGAATGATGTAAAGAAGACAGTCTTACATATTTACTTCACCATTTGCCATCTCATGAGCAAGACTTTTATCCTGAAGACTGCACCACTTTATCTGGTTTGGGAAGTATCATTTCCTGCCCTGGTGATGGAGGCAGCATGTCCTTGAGAAGTGAATTTCTTCCAGACCACATGGAATGAAATCTCAGAAAATGGTAATCTTCACAGTCACCAAGATTGCCTCAGACTTCATAAAAATCATTTTGCTTTTGAGTTTTATGATTCACTTTGATTCCTTATTATGTTGTATGAAATAATCTAATAGAAGGATGTGTTTGGAAAATCAACTGAATTTCTACATGATCTGCAAATTACATGCCATGTGGGGAGTAAAGTATATATAAGTATGGTAATTTATAATGTAAGCATATGTGTACATGGGTACACAGATTGAGGAATCAGTAATTCAGTCAGCAATTGTAGGTGTCACTAGGTGTTTTAATGACAGATAAAAAGTGTTAATAAATTGCTCCTCTCCCCCCCCCCCCCAAACTCAACAACAAAAGTGGATGGTAGTAGATCCGGTTAATCAATACCAGAAGCTGTATTTACAGTTGTATGAGCTCCTGATGATGGGTGTCAACACCCGAAATATGTAGAGCTGCCTACAGAAATGTAATAAACTGAGTAAGTCACATCTGGTTGTAAAATTGCTAAACTTAAATTAAAATAAAATTGGAAAATAGTCCTTAAACCATACTGCATTATTATTCTCTCCTGAGAATGTGATGTGAAAGTTCAATACTTTCTACAGAAGTTAAAAACAGATTGTAGTGTAAAACAAACAGGGGAACTGTAATGCCCTGTAGAAAGAATTTTATTTTATTTATTTTATGTATGCTGTCAGTAGATTGTAAAGAATGGCTGGGTATGTCCCTCAGTTGGATAAACAGGAAGGCTGGAGCACCTATTCTTTGCATAGCAACGGCAGACCAGTTGAAACTGCAGAAAACTGTTGCTAGGTGAACTAGGTGAAAATGGGAACGCTGACTTAGGCTGAGAAAGCGTGTAGGAGCTTTATGATGTGGCGGTTGGGAAGGACTCTTTTCCAAACTCTGGTGGGAGCAGACATGTAGGGAGTGGTTGGAAAATAAATCTACAAGATGTGGTCTTTGCTACCGACTTGCATAATGCAAGGTAAGCATGTTTTAGTTGTCTAGAACCAAATTAAGGTGTGCAAATTGCTCAGAGATATATTTTGTCCCATTTTTTGGCCCTTGTGTGACTATATTCCAGATTGATCAGTTGCAGAAGGAGAAGGAAGGAAACATGCCGCAGCGGGAGGTGGTCGGGTATTCGTTTTGGTAGGAAATTGTAATCTGTATGTTAGAGTAATATTTCTGTTGTGCTTTACAGTTTGATTGGGTTAAGTGTACTTTGTTTATATATAATAATATTTATGTAGAGATGCTGTAGTGATGTAGAATATATTACACACACATATATATATATATATATCCTTCATATTGTTATTCAATGTTGGCAGCGATACCCCTTTAAGGTAATGGTGTCGGTGTTAGCGGCCACTGCACATTGTTACAGAACTAATAACAATGTCAATATGAAATACAGGACTCAAAACTGGATTATTTTAACAACTGGAAATGTCAGGAAAAGTCCTTCATAAAGATTTAATTTACCATGATTGTAACAACAGCAACACTTTTAAATTTTTACATGCTGTAGTGACTTTGGGGACTGTTGTAGAAATAAGACACATTCCAAACTTATTTTACCCCCTTCCTGATAATATTCTCTAAAATGGAGACTTTCTTGAATATTATTAGGGACTTTCCCATCCAGGAGAGGGCACCAATAGCAACACTGCTGCTCAAGGAGTAGTAAACAGTAAAGATGTATGAAGGATACAAAAGAGCCTGACGGTAACATGTATCAGTCTGATATGTCATTGCTGTCCCCATCCTCGAATATATCATGGGAAAAAAATGGTCAATTTAGGGTAAAGCGGCTGGAGAGTGAAGCTGACCACTCGCTTCCATTCACTGCCAACATAAGAAAGGTGTGGAGACCCACCACCATTCACACGTCTTCATAGTACAATGTATACAGTCGGGCAGGGACTTTTGTAAAGTGACCACACTTCGAGTACGTAACAGCGTCGCAAGAGAACTTAGTGAGTGAGGTACATCATAGCAAATTGTATTCACATGGTAATGTACAGTATTTTATTTATCGCTGGTGGGAAAATTGAAATATATTTAAAAACACGGGTCCAGAGTACCTGAAAGTACATAACTGAGAATTCGTTTTGCAGTATATAATGATCAGAATTATGCCCTATACTTGGAGAATAAGTGGCATAGCAATTTGATTATGAAATTTTTCATAACATATGCCAGTGCTGATCCATGGTCCTTTGCTATGTGACCATTTCCACATCCTCATATTAGGTGTCTATGATTGATTTATGGAAAAGAATAAAGATGATGGTGATGAAGAAGTTCTCAGCTATTAAAAAAATTCCCAACATTGTATGGAACCCGAAGGTTCATTACTTCCTTCACAAGAGCCACCCACCTGCTTCTCTCCTACGCCAGATCAATCTAGTCTGTGCCACCAACTCACTTCATGATCCATTTTAATATTACGGAACCCGAAAGTGCATCATCACATTCACAATTGCCCACCACCTGACCCTATCCTGAACTAAACCAATCAGCCCATGTTCCCCATCCCCCTTCTTTTAAGTCCATTTTAATATTATCCTCCCATCTATCATCATCATCATCATTTGGTACTATAACCCTTTGTGAATTTTTGCCTTCTCAGCCAAGTCTCTCCAAGTTGTTATATCCTTAGCCATTTCCTTCCACTTTTTAACTTCCAGCTTTTTTAGATCTTTCATAACATCCTCTGGCCATTGTTGTCTTGGTTTTCCTACTGATCTAATTCCCATAGGTTTCCAGTCTAGTAGTTTCCTGGTTCGTCTTGCATGCTCCATTCTTTAGTTAGTTAGTTAGTTAGTTATTCTGTATTGTTCAATTGATCCATACAGCATGGGGTCATCACCCAGCAGGATATAGAACATGTCAGAAGTTGCATAGCATAAAATAATACAGAAAAATAAGCATAAAAATAGTATAAAGTTACAAGAGAGAAGGTAAGGCAAAAGTAACGAATAAATAGTCGGAATATTTACATTTAAAGTGTGTTACAAGTTCTGAATAAGTATGACACATATACGTGATACCTTTAAAATTAATACCATTCAGACATAATAAATAGATAAGAACAAAGCCAATAAAGGGAGCTGTAGGTTTCCAATCTTTTAACATTTATTGTAATTGTAATAGTCATTTAAGCTATAGAATGAGTGAAAGTATAAAAATTCTTTCAAAGCTTCCTTAAATTGTTTTTTAGTTTGGAGAAGGTTTTTTATATAAGTGGGTAAGTTATTGAAGGCTTTAATTCCAGAGTAATAAGGTCCTTTCTGGAATGTTGTCAGTTTTGTAGATGGTAAGTGTAAATTACATTTGTTTTTAGTGTTGAAACTATGAATTTCAGAGTTTAGTCTGAAATATTCAGTATTTTCAGCAACAAATCGCAGAAGTGACAACCAGTATTGGGATTGTACTGGCAGTATTTTCAGTATTCTAAAGTGCTCTCTACAGGAGTCTCTATTTCTTATTCCAATCATAATTCTCATAGCTTTCTTTTGCATTTTAAAAATTACATTGCTGTGGGGACTATTACCCCAAAATATTATTCCATATGATAAAATTGAATGGAAGTATGAATAGTATACTAATTTCAACGCATCTACAGACAGAAGGGGTTTTAATACTCTCATAGCAAAATTAGCGGCGCTTAGTTTGGGTATAATAGCTTCAATATGTTTTTTCCATGTCAGTGAGTTATCCAGAGTTAGTCCTAGAAACTTTATATTGTCAACTGTAGTTACTTTCTTATCTTTATACATTATGTCAAAGTCATTAAAAGAATTATTTTTTGTGGAAAAATACATAAAGCGAGTCTTTTTCCCAATTTAATATCAAATTAGTATCGAACCATTTTTGTATATGTTGGAGGATTTTATTAGCATCATTTCTAAAATTTATTGGATCCAGGTTTGAGATGATCAAACTTGTATCATCCGCAAATAAGATAATTTTGTTATTGTTATCTGTTAGGGAGGGCAGGTCATTTATGAACAGGAGGAAAAGTAAGGGGCCCAGTATCGATCCCTGGGGGACACCATGGGTTGTTTTGCCCCATTCTGAAACCAAATTTGAGTAGTTATTGTTTAAAACAACCCTCTGGTATCTATTCTGTAGGAAGGTTTTTATTAATTTGAATAATCGTCTTGTTACTCCATAAGAGTTTAATTTATCCAGTAATATATCATGGTTTACACAGTCGAAGGCTTTTTTTTTTGTAAGTCAAAAATATGCCCCAGCCATTTGATTCTTTGTCCCTTGCTGAATCTCACTATATCTGCACCTATTAATTTATCAATCTCCATGTTGTTTCGTATTCTCCATATATTGTCAATATTGGCAGGACCAAATATCTTCCTTAGTATTTGCCCTTCAAAAATGAGTAGGTTGTTTTCATCTTTTGCTGTTAATGTCAAAGTCTCTGATGAGTACATAATGACTGGTCTTATCATCGTTTTATGTATTTTCATTTTAGTATCCTCCCATCTATGCCTAGATCTTTCAAACGGTCTCCTACCCTATGGCCTTCACACCATAAACCTGTATTCACCCCTCTCTTTCCCCATGCTATATTCTATACCCGTGACATCCTTCTTGATATGATCACTCAAATAATATTAGGGGCCAAGTACAGATCATAAAGTTTCTCCTTCTTTTGTCTTCACTTCCCTGTTACATTGTCCCCCTTAGGCGCAAATATCTTTCACAGCACCCTGTTCTACTTTCCATGCATTCTCGTAGATACGTCTTTAAATATACTAACTGAATGCACATGTATATTCATATAACAATATATTTACCACATTCCTCCTACATATTTTGGCGTGTTATGCACCGTTTTCAGGGAGATCTATTCGTATTTCTGCGCAAAATTATTTTTTTTTTAATTTTCATCTTTATATCTTTAATTATGCACTGAATGATAACTTGCACTCCCTAACTTCAATTTGCTCTTAATTACAATCGTGCTTTTAAAATTAAAAATAAACTATATCGTATACTATTGTTTGGTGTGTGTTAATGACTTGGTCTCTCACATTAAGACAGGAAAGTACAGTAAGCTAAGGGTGTTCCAAAATAATGAGGAATATAATTGAGCCTAAGAGCGATGAGGTAACGAGGGATTAGAAATTGGATTGGGAGGAACGTCATGACTTTTTACTCCTCACGAAATATTAGGTGGGTGAAGAATGTGGCAGAAGCGCAAGTAGCACGCATAAGGGAGAACTCATGTTGGGTTTTGGTGAGAAATTTGTGGGAAAGAGGTCACTTGGAAGACGTAGATGAGAGAATAATATTAAAATGGATCATAAGGAAATAGAATGGGTGGGCATGGACAGGATTAGTTTGGCTCAGGATAAGAACAAGTGGCTGACTCTCGTGAGAGCGATAAAAATCCCCATATGGCGGTAAATTTTTCGACTTGCTCAGGAACTGATGGCTTTCGACAGGGAGTTATTGTTGTTGTTTTTTTACTGTAGTTAATGTTACTCTACTGGCAACGTAGTAATCTATGATCAACAGGCGATATTAGCGAAGTCGATTCAATCCGTTCGCCAGTCATGTGACTTGCTTCTTTTCTTTTCTTTTTTTTTTTTTTTAATGAACTGCGAACGCTGATAGTTGCGTGGTGCAGGATCATACGCAGTGAAAATAGTGGAAGAATTAGTAGTTAGGTTAATTTTGTGGAGTTGTGTGTGCATTTAGTTTCCATAGCTGTTTTCCGTGATTTGTTTATGCAAAAAACACGAGCTTCAACAAGTGATAGAACGTGAATAAGTTGTGATCAATCACGACATCCAAAACATGGAATCTGTTCGGAATCCATTCGTCTTCTTGGACGTCTGTATTGGATCAAACAAATGTTAGTATGTACCGCTGAACTTTTATAAACGTATGATTTTATTATTATTATTATTATACCGTATTGTGGTTTACAATGCGCAAGGAAAGCGTGCAATTTCTCGCACAATAAGGCATAGCTGTAGCTGGAGATGTAGTGGCGATAGGTTCCTGTTACGTTTTGCGTCTACGACGAAGTTTACATGATTTCAAACGTAATAAATCAAATAATTTAAAAAGAAATTGCATGAATGTAGTGTCAGTGCTATTGGTTATCTCCCTAATTCTGTTTTACAGCTCTGTACAGTGTTACCTTTAGTGCTGCATAACAGAAGTTTATCAGTAGTTTTAAGAAATACGTTGCGTCTTTTACAGCGGGACGAATCATTATAGAATTATTCAAAAACATTGTTCCAAAAACAGCAGAAAATTTTCGAGTGCTTTGTACGGGAGAAAAGGGAATTGGAATATCTGGAAATCCACTTCATTTGAAAGGAAGTATATTCCACAGAGTAGTACCAATGTACATGATTCAAGGAGGAGACATTGCAGCATTTGATGGAACAAGTGGAGAAAGTATATATGGATGGACATTTGAACATGAAAATTTTACATTGAAGGTAATTCTTTGATTTTCTTGTCTGGGAAGATACAACTTACATAGTAAATGCAGTGTATCAGTTTTATGTCCTTGGTAACAATTCCACCCAAGTTTTTACACTTGTACAGTATTGTGTCTGTTGGCTAAAATAAGAACACAACACAGGAACCTAAATGAATATTGGTTTGCATGTAAGATGATGCATGTGAAATGCCTGTATATGATCAGTTATTCCTGAAACATTGATACCCTTAGCCCAGTTGTAAAAATGATGTGAGACAGGCTCTTGGTACTGTGGGTTCTGATCACCTTAGTGTAAAGCACTGTGTGAGAGATAAGTATGAGCACTAGTGGAGTTACAGTTGAAAGGGAAAACTGAAATGCTCAGGGACGAACCTGCTTGAGTATCATTTTCTACATAAAAAATCCCACATGGAATCCAGGGCTTGAAGCTAGGCCTCTGGTGAGAAGCCACAAACCTGTGGCATGGTCTGGATATGTATCATGTAGTATTTGTTTCAATAGATTGAGTGTGATTGGCAGGTTGTCACCAAGTGGAATTCAGTGGATAGGAGACTGAGAAAACTCTAAATGGTTCTGTGAAAAGTTGTAATGATATTACATTTAGGACACTGGAACAGTCAGGATTATGTATGAAGGATGTCCAGTAAGTCACGTCCCCAGGTCATAAAAATTAAAGTACGGGGAATTACAACATTAGATGTCATTTATTTGACTGAAATATTGTCATTTTTTAACACAATCCACAAGCACATTGTTAAATATATCCCATCTTGACACAATACAAATTCCATCTCAGCAGAAATTAGGATGTTGTATTTTCAACCATTCATAAACAGCCATTTCTTACTCTACATAATTGTAGAACTGGTGACCTCCCAGGAGTTGCCTCAGCAGAATGTCAGAAAATGGTGCACATATTTTGAAAATTATTGAATAGACATCCACGATGGTTATAGCTATCAGCCGAGCATGTTAAGGACCATTGTGAATGCAGCACATGAATGAATGAATGAATGGTATTTGGATTTGAGCCCTTCCGGGCCTGATGCACTTAGGCCTTAAAACAGGCCTTTGTGCCCCATGATCTATCACTAGGTTAAAGGAGCCCTGTTCCTTTACCAAAGTTCCAGATGGCCCCAATACTTTGTTTCCTTATATCCTCAGGGTCCAAAAAGAAGGATCCCACATGTGCATGTCTGAGTGAAGCCTTGGCCGCACCAGCACACAAGATGTGGACTGAGGGTTTCCTCCTCAGTACCGCACTTCCTGCAAATGGGGTTATTACTCAGCCCCATTACATATACATGTCTTCTTAGGCCGTTATGTCCTTTAAGGAGATCAATAACAACCCTGGATTGTGTCCTATTAAAGGACAATAATTGGACCGTTATAGCCAGGTTAGGTCCCAGCATGCAGCACAGGTGGAGTAACTGATTTTGGAAGGCCGACAAGTCACATTTCAAGATTTATCTGCTGAAACAATACTTCAGAGGTCACTGATACCACAGTAATAAGGAAGTGGAATGCAGATAATATGAGTTACAGATATTGACTTTGTGGAAGAGCCATTACCTTTGTGGAGTTTAATCAGGACCATGACCTCAACTTTCCACCCTTGTTATCAGAGTCTAGTTTTTGTTAGCCCCTGATACTTTGCCTTGATATAACTGTTTATTTTTAAAAGTTGTGGTAGCTCTTAATTAAGCACTAAGCCTTGAAGGTGTATGGAGGAACTGAGGTACAGCTGAAGGTGTTTTTAACCTGGGCACTAGACAGAGGTGAGTAGTCAGCTTCGTGGCCAAACTGTGTCACTACCAGGGAAAGAGGCCCTAGTACCCATTCAGTGGAAGGCTGGGTGTGCCTCAGAGCTGGTCTGGATATTTTGGAGATGAGAATGATATTTTTCCCTGTTGGGAATTGATCCTTGATTCTTGGTTTATCAAAACATTACCTGTTGGCATTAATGTTAACTCACAGTGACAAAGCAACACTGTTCAAAGTCATACCATTGAGCATTTGTATATAAAATACTGTAAATGCATAAGAAGATGTGATTTGACCCACGACAGTCAAAGAGATTGTCCATCCTACACCGTTCTGGCATTTGCCTGAAAGAGAATAGCATAGTCGGTATTGTGACTGCTGTGCCGGCCATGCAACCCTGGGATTCTGTTCTATAAAGGGGCCAGAGATTTTTCTATTCCCCAAAATGTCAAGTCTCCTATTCAATGGGTATCAGGAGGTAATTTTGCTGGCAGTAAAGCAGCTGGAGCATCAGATTGGCCACTATTTCCATTTAGTGCGAAGGTTAAAGAGTGGAGCTGTACCTCTGGTCCTGTGATGTGACCACATGACTTGAATAGAGACAGCTTTGCCTTTACCTTTGTTGCTGGGAGGAAATGAGAAAAACCTTGCTTTAAATAATCACTGTATCAGCCAAGATTTGAACTGGGAGCTTCCGAAACACAAGCTGTGTTACCACTTCATCTTGTTTCTTGGTTGTTTGATGTATAAAGGTGAAGGGTAAGGTAAAGTAGTCCTTGAGCCTGATACAGTATACACTCTAGCCACCTTGTCCCTGGTACTCATTGGATAGGAGATTGCATGGGCTCCACATGCAGTCTGGGCATAGTGCTGAGGGAAAAATCTCTGCCTCCTCCACAAAGGAAGCCCTGATATTTCAGCCATTGCTTGTGTGACTGAATCAGTGTTTGCTGTTGTATTGTTTACAGTACTGTCCTGTGTGGTCATTTGGATTACAAAAGTATTTTGTATGAGTTTTTAGGTTGTCTGGAATGAGACAGTATGTTGGGTGTGTGGTTCACAAAGTTTTGAAGGAATATTGTCCCTTCATATTCAAGCATCAAGTAGTCTCAGAAAAACAACCAGGTGTGGTAACTTGTATTGTCTTATCGGTTGGTGAATGGCTGGAAGTGGTGGCATTCTCGGTCACTGTACATCTGACAACCCCTGTTAAGGGACATACCGTTACATCCAGGACATTCCTACACTCCCAATTGGCTAACCACCCTCATCAGCCATCCACCAAATAGTAAGACAATATATATGTATATTATCACACTTTTTCCACTGTGGTTATTCTTCTTGGACTGCATGACCCTTGAAGATATAGAGACTGTGTTACTCCAAAATGTCAAGAACAACTCACCCAGTGACACAACATTATGTCCCAGAACACCTGATTAACAGCAGCATCACAGTGAGAAAATGGAATATTTTTATGTTGTATATTTGCCAGGTGGTACATAAGAATATACTGCCTGGCATTGGGCAGCCAAGAAAAAAATGCTGACAAACCTTGGTACCTTGTTTGTACCTGCCATTTGGTAGCTGTCCTTTGTAATATTACGTTTTGTATTTCAGCACCATTCACCAGGCTTACTTAGCATGGTGAATGTTGATGACAAGACGTGCTGCTCCCAATTCATCATTACTGTAACTGCGTGCCCTCAATTAGATGGTAAGAATGTTGTATTCGGTCAAGTGAAAAAGGGTCTCGGCATCGTACAAGAAGTGAATTATATCGACACTGAACAAGGGCGCCCAGTAGTGGTAATGTACTTTATACATGTGACTTTCCTCTGTCATAATATCAGATTGATGTCTCACGATACATAAGGCATGATTGTTCCATGTAAAATCGAGTGACATGAATATTTTGTAATTTTCTTAAGTGAAGGCATTGTAATCCCCAGTGTTTTAACACTGGGACTGACTGGTAGCCAATGTATATTGCTGTGACAGATTGCACTGTGGAACAAGCTTTCTCAGCTCCAGAAATTAGGTTTTGTCATCCATTTTGCTTTGTAGATGTTGTGTGGTTATTTTTAAGTGGATGTAAATTACAAATACATTTTTATATTAATATTCAGTATTTTTTAAAGTTCTGTAACTGATTTTCATGAATGCGTGGTACCCATCTCAGCAGTTTAACCCTTCTATGTCCTCTGTCAGAAGATTTGCACAACAAACTATGCATTTCGTGCCACAGGATCATGTAGTGATTGCATATCTTTGCTACTTTGCTGTCTGCATTTGTTGGTATCTCTTTCAATAGTCTGCATATAGGAACAGCAGGTGGCAGGAATTTTATATTTTTTGTATGACCTATAGTCACAAATAATGTTCATCTGTATACATGCATGTAACAGCTGTAGAGCCACTGAATTGGTCCGTATGAAACGGGGGATTGTACAAGAAATTGTCAGGCCACATCAGTTGTGTTTGTTCCTGAATTAAAGTAATTCTACCTATTTTAGCCCAGCAAATGTGTTACAGCAGTATTATTTTTATATTGAACATATGCTGAATCATACATTTTAATCGGTTGCTAATATTTTGTGTAAAAATTAACCTGCACACTTGGTTAAAATACAAGCCAGCACATCTGACACAGGCATCCCCCACAACAGCACGCTTCACTAAATGCTGTTTTGCTACAGGGCTCTTGCAGACTTTATGCAGTTTAACAATTTTTTAGTGCTTTCATTTGTGTTACTACCACTGCTTTTCATTAACTGACAGCTGAGCCAAGATGGTTAGCATTAGCAGCTTGTTGAGTTGAGTAGGGGATGGCCATGCTTCTGAAGGAAGAAGGAAGGAATATGGAAAGATAGTAACTCCTTTAGGTACAGCACTTCCTGGACAGGTTGTGAGGGTTCCAGGAAGTTGAGGCTCCCAGATTTCAAGACAGTCAGCACATGAATCTGATAAGGTTTTCAGCCCTACGCACCAACTGCCTTTACCCTCGCAGGAAATATTCCTGGTACTCATTTGTGTTAGAGGCTGAGTTGACCCTGGGGCTATAGTGTGGTCAGAAGGATTATGTCAATGGAAAATTCCGGTGACACCATCCAGAATTGAACCTGCGACCCTCCAGCTTGTAGCACAGTGCCTCAACCAATTGCACCACCACGTGCCACCAATAACTACTTTAAGGGCCTCAGAAATTAAATAGTACTGTGTATGCATCTAATTGTTAATCTAATTTCAGTACTGAAATATGTCTAATGTTGGGAATTTATTATCATTGAAGGGGAAGCTGAGCATGGTAATTAGATCTAGGAACATTAATTTTTATGGCAAAAGTTCCTTCACTTAGTGCTGAATGGTAAATGAGAGATCCCTCACCAGAACACCAAAACACAGAATAAACATGTTATTGTTTGTGTTACATTGCAATGTGTGATGCATGATACATGTATAAAGAAATTTATTTCTGTGACTAGACATGAAATTTTGTAACAATTATTTTGTGTGTATGCTCACACACTGTCATGTTTGTGTGTGCTGTTCAGACACATGTGTTCAGAGATTAGCTCTGTTATGTTGTCAGGTCTAAAGTTTGCAAATTGTTTGGAATGTTTCATCATGTCTTCATTTTCCTTATCATATACTGATTCATGCCAAGGTGGTAATATTGTTATGCAATATTTAATATTTCACTTATGTTTCAGAATCAAATTGTTTAATTTAATACACTTTGCTCCAGAATTTGTGATTGAGATTATGCTGTTTGGGATATGGCTAGTTTGGTAGGTAGGTAGGTAGCAAAAGTTAAGGAGGCATCTGCCTCAATTTTCAGGTTAGATGTGTTATTATATGTTTGTTTCCTCTGATACTGTTGTATAAGGAGGATGTACAGGAAACTGTTACATTTCTTTTGCAACAGAAATGTTGGATTGAAAACTGTGGTGAACTGGGACCTGATGATGATTGGGAATATGGAGAGTTGGATGGAACCGAAGATATTTATCCTCCATATCCAGCTGATTGGAGTATTAATAACCAACAACTTCAGGTAATGGAATTTGTTAACCTTATGTTGAAAAGTGTTAGAAGCTTCCATTCTTCTGGGATATGAAGTCATGAGCCAAGTAGTTTCTTGTATTTGAAAAGGTTGAAGTGCCTTCAAAATTTTGGGAACTACTCTTCCAGTAATGCAGTGTTACATCCCCAGAAGGCTGGAATCTTCAGCAGCCCTGCTGTTTATTTGTTCACATATTCATTATTTTTAAGTTTTGTTTTTGTATTGTTTTGCAGATTCAAGCGCTAGAAGATGTCATTAATAAAATAAAGAATTCGGGAAATTATTACTTCAAGGCCAGGAATTTTGTACGTGCTAATGCAAAATATAGAAAAGCACTACGTTACATAGAATGGTAAGGTATTAGTATTAATTGTGTATTGTTTATAGCATGAAATTTTTTGTGTCACATAATATAAAGCCTGCTGAAATTTCATTAGGAAATTGCAAAAAAAAATAGCAAAAATTACGGTTTGCAGTACTTTGATGTGTTTCAGAAAGACACGTACATATATACTAAGATACTGAATTTGATCTAGTTACAAGAGGAGCTGGATTCATCCAAGGTAGACACTTTAATATCTGCTTGCGCACACTTTCTATTGTTCCCGTCCTTTTTTAGTTGTAACTACCAGCAAGAGTTAGTCATTTGTATATAAAAAATCTTATTAATTATACTGTTTCGTCCCGGCAATGTCTTTATGGCCCATTTTGTTTGCATTGTAAGCAGATAAACTGAGTGATGATGTAGCCATATGTATACCAAACTACATGGACATCTTATCTGGCAGTGCATACTACTTTTCAATCAGACCATTTCACATTATCACAGGTAGTACTTTATTTGGCATCATAGTGAACTGACAAAAACAAAGGGACCAGACACAGCAATGACTTGTACACATGTGTATTGCATTGACAAATCACAGGCCTTACTAGCAGCATCATGGTTGTAAGTATGTGTAGTTGTAAGTCATTAGTGTAAGTTGGGGAGTGCCTACACTTGGAATTAACCGTTTGGTGCCAGAATTATTCTTTTTAATTTTAGCACACCCTGTATATAAAATGTGAATAATACAGGAACCAAATACATTTGAATTATGAAACAAACTGCATTTTGAAGAGAAAAGAACGGAGAGTATATACCGTGTTTAGAATATTCAGTACCTATATTTGTTGAATAAATATATAAAATGCAGTGCGGTACGACCCCTATAGGGGTCGTTAGGCGTCAGAGGGTTAAGCAGGACTGTGTGGAACTTTTTGTGAGTTACAAGCCTTGTACTGTATTCTTCCGGAACTAAGACACACAGGAAGTCAGATCGCTATACTTACTTTAAAGAGTTTGAATGCCATTCTGCTATGTCATCATACAGTGCTTGGTTTGAATCATTACAGGGCACATCTGTTGCCTTATATTTGCTATGTGTGCACAAAGTATGGATCGCTGGGACCATATGTTGTCCCTCTAGGCTTGAGAATGTGCTGAATTGTTCCTGAATGAAAGCATGTCTCCTGAACTGGGGTATTTCTTTTCTATGTGTTTAGCGTGATGATCGGCCTTTGATACATTTCTTTGCATGTACAGAATGACAAATCAGCCTCATATATCTGCCTTCCGTATATGAGGTGATGGTTAGCCAAGTATATCTGTTCTCCACATACAGGGCAATGGTCCACTTCTTCTGTTTGTTCTCCACACACAGGTCAATGGTCAGTCCCATCTTTCTGTCCTTGACATACAGGGTGATGATCAGCCTTGCATATCTGTCCCTCATATACAGGATGATGATCAGCCTCATATATCTGTTCTCCACATACAGAGTGATGATCAGCCTCATCTGTCTGTTCTCCACATACATGGTGATGGTCATTCTTATATATATTTGTCCCTCACATACAGAATGATGTTCATCCTCATATATCTGTTCTCCACATACATGGTGATAATCAGCCTCATATATCAGTCCCTCACATACAGAGTGATGGTCAGCCTGATATATCTGTTCTCCTTGTACAGGGTGATGGTCAGCCTCATATATCCGTTCTCCACATACATGGTGATGATCAGCCTCATATATCTGCCCCTAACATACAGAGTGATGGTCAGCCTGATATATCTGTTCTCCGTGTACAGGGTGATGGTCAGCCTCAAATATCCGTTCTCCACATACATGGTGATGATCAGCCTCATATATCTGTCCCTCACATACAGAGTGATGGTCAGCCTGATATATCTGTTCTCCATGTACAGGGTGATGGTCAGTCTCATGTGTTCCCCAAATACGTGGTGATGGTCATCCTTGTATACGTGTTCTCCAAATATAGGATGGTGGTCAACCTCATACTGTATATCCTCTTTCTCCTTGAGAATGGTGAAATACACACTACTTTTGTCTTGCTGCTTTCCAGGTCTCGATCAAAACTGGAGGAGTGTCGGTCTGTTCCCGCACCAATGAAATTTGTGAATGCAGAACAGGTTTGTCTGTTGAATGGTGCGGCTGCATTTTTAGAAAGGAGGCTTTTCAGACAGGCTTTAGAGAACTCAGACATGGTGAGAGCAATCATATCTTGTGTTATGCGTGTGATTGGTATAGGACTCAAATATGTTGTGTATTATTGTTCATGTCCTTTGGTATAATTTAACAATAAATTTGAAACCCACAGATTATGAAAACCTTTTCTGTTTTGTATCATTTCATTGAATATAACAATCTGATTACCATACAGCACATACCACAGAAACACATTGTACTGAACATTCTCTTCCATTGTTGGTGATCAACTAATGTGGAAGGGTAAGGTTGCAAAACAGTTGCTGATTCAGACTTGGTGAAATGCTGATTTCTGCACGTAAATCACTGCAGGAAGGAGCAGGTTAAGGGAAGCTGGTGCATAATGTGTGTTAAAGGTAGTGCAGAGCTGTAACATAATTCCCCATAGTGTGTTGTATAGAAGAGAGTCTGTAGAAGGAAGTAAACTTTAATTTATCCTTTTCTTGGAGTGGGAGCAAATTCTGGTGAGGTATTCATGAGGTGACACTTGAATGTGTAAGGTAACAGAAGTATAAAGTCTGATCTCAGACACATAACTGAATGCTTCTAGGATACCTTAGGACTGTAAGATGCAGGGGAACTTCAGGCAACATGCTCCAGGAAAACAGTGTTTTTGTGGTCTGGAAAATATAGTAAATTGGTATAATTTTGTATATCATGGTAGACTTTGAGAGATAATAGGTTAGAGAGACTTTTTGTGGTAAGAAAAAATCATGTTTCTTTGCTTTTTACTTAATTTTCAGGCACTGAAACTTGACAGCAAATGTGCAAAGGCCTTATATAGAAGAGGAAAGGCAAAGGAAGGACTGAACGAATGGGCTTCTGCTCTGACAGACCTAAGAGGGGCTCTTATTTTATCCAGAAACAATAAAGTTATACAGAAAGATATAATATGTTTGAGGAAATTAATGTTGAATTACTTGAGGAAGGAAAAACTTTGGTGTCAGAAAATGTTTCCAAGATGTGCAAGGAATCAGAAGTGAATATTTGCTGCTGGTGTGTGACTATTCTTTCTCCTGGATATCTCTATGTAGTGCTGACAAATGCTGCATGTTTGTAACTGTTATACTGAGGCAACAGATACAAGTGTCATGCAGTGATCCTGTACACACTCCCTTAACCCTTTCTACTCGCATTATTTCTACCCTTTCTACCCTATGCACTCGTATTTTTTCTGTCAGAAATGGTAACTGAACACATTATGTTTTAAATTCTGTTTTATAAAAAATGAACACTAACACAGATACAAAATTAGCACATTCGTATGATAGTTTATCTTACGGATGACTGTTCTGAGTCTGTATTTCAGTGTTTTACTTGTATTTCTTCAGGGTGTGGTATTTCTCGGAACACTCTCCTGGATGCAGTCCTGGCTTCCTGGAACATGTCTTGCAATAAAACACAG
>Ga0123352_10001850_pt1 | contig 28749 bp, 14 predicted proteins | sample TergutLab28metaG_FD_89700 | JGI IMG/M metagenome (GOLD analysis project Ga0123352, IMG submission 89700) | Labiotermes labralis P1 segment gut microbial communities from Petit-Saut dam, French Guiana - Lab288 P1 | ecosystem: Host-associated > Arthropoda: Insects > Digestive system > Gut ... | reverse complement strand
GCAGACAGAAATGTTGTGCAAAAGGAAGCGGAAAAGAAGTTAAAATACAAGAGTTTGTGTATAGAGATACAACGAATGTGGAACCTGAAATGTACGATTGTACCAGTAATAATTGGAGCCACTAGAATAGTAACGAGAAGCTTAAAGAAAAATTTGGAAACTGTACCAGGAAAACACTCGATAGATTCACTACAAAAGACAGCTATACTTGGAACATCACACATAATACGGAAAGTACTGAAATGTGAAGCTTGAAGTCGGAGCGGTGGGGATCACCGCTGGTTCAAGAGAAGTACCAGGAAGAAATGCCTGTGACAGGAGACATACATATTGTATAATAATAATAAACTGCAAATGGGCTGTCACCCGGTGGCAGTGGTTATTATGCACTGCATAAATATGAAATAACGATTAAGAAATTTAAGACGGGATGGCTACATGAGAAGCATGCAGTAGCAACTTAAAGTCTGGGGACCCACTCAGCATTCACGTATAGACACAGGGAAACCAAATTTCTGTACCTAGGTGGCCGGTCGCAGCACCTTCCGGATACTGACTTCTAGCCAGCAGTACGGCAACTGAAGTATATAAGAGAGCAATACACACATAGTAAAACCATAAACATGACGTAACAAAAATACACACAAGATAATAACACAGTACACAAAAGACCAACTACAATTAGCAGCAATGCAAGTAGTAAAGGCAACACAAGGGGAAGGAAGTACAGAACCTAGTTACTGATATTGTTAATCCACAGTTATTACAAATCAATTTTAACACGACCTTCACTTCACTTCACCATCCGTAAATAACCTTCATGATACGCCCCGATATACCCCCCCCCCCTTCATTGCACTACACTTCACTTCACTTCACTACACTTTTTGGATAGTTTTCAACATACATTTTCTTCAGTTCACCACATTAATCTCCTTCCTAACTCTCTTTCTAAAAGAATTTGGTTTACAGAGGGGAGTCCCCAAAATTTCTGCAGGTAACCGGTTCCTGAGTCGAATGGTCCTATTCACAAAGGAATATTTTCCGATATCCGTCCTATGCTTCCTGTTCCTGATTTTCCGTCCATGATCAAACTTGCTCAATAATAGGGCCATTGTAATCTGTCACCTATAGCCTGTCACGCCCGTGTTCCAGAGTACGCTTTGAAGTGTGCATATGTGCGTGATATCTTTCTACGCTGCGACAAAGTTTCCCAGTTCGATTCGTTCGTATGATATGCAAATTTAGCATCTTTCTTTTGCACCCTGTCTAACACACGTATTTGTCCCTCCCTGTACGGATCCCAGAACACAGCCCCATATTCGAGAATCGGAAGTACTGGTGTCGTGTAGGCTAAGCTTTTGGTACTACTATTCCCCTTTTTGAGTATACGCATTATGAAATGTAGTGCCTTCCAGGCCTTTTTCACCGTGTTGTTGACATTATCAGCCCAGCTTAAGTCGCTGCGTAAGATTATTCCCAAGTATTTGCAACTGCTCGCTTCCGAAATTAATAGATCCCCTAACGTATAAGTTAGCGGGTCCTTCGCCCGAGCCATCGTAAAGCGAACTGCCCTACATTTACTTGGATTCATTTTCATCGCATTTTCATCCACCCACTCCCCCAGCCTATCCAAACCTTTATGCAAATTTTCAATGTCCTCATTGTGAAGTGAGAGAGAAAACCAACAAGATGCAACAGTTACACGTTTGTTATCAACACTTCACAGTGCTTGCACCCTACAATGCAGCGCACCACAACCGCTACCAACCACATCCAGCAGAACCAGCGCAGCACACCACGTGCAGTAACACACGTCTTGGTCTCCTGAAGATGGGCATAATGATGCCCGAAACATGTTGAGAAAATGTTGATAATAAATATCTAACTGTTGCATCTTGTTGGTTTTCTCTCTCACTTCACAATATGCTCACGATGCACGGTCACAGAAACCTAATGTCCTCATTATCAATAATTTTTCTATATATTACACAATCATTAACGAAAAGTCTAATAGTTGACACAGTGTTTCTCCGAATATCATTAACGTAAGCTAGAAACAGAAGAGGACCTAATACGCTCCCTTGCGGTACACCAGATGCTACTCTAACTTCCTCTGATAATTGCCCTCCTAATTTTGACACTCTGCGTGCGACCCAAAATGAACTCCCTTACCCATGTGACTACCCTCGAATCCACCCCCGAGATCGCAATTTCATTAGCAGGCGATCATGCGGAACTAAATCAAAAGCCTTCGAAAAATCGAATACAAGATTGTCGATCCTGTCTTCGTTGTCCATGGAGTCCGCAATGTCCTGGCAAACCGTGATTACTTGACTTTCGCACGAATATCCCGGCCCGAATCAATGTTGACCCTCGTATAACCATAATTATTATCCAAAACTTTCCTTATATATTATGCTATTACGTGTTCCATTTGCTTGCATACCACCGAAGTTAAGTTAAGCGGTCTATAATTCATAACTAATGATCGATCACCCCCTTGTGAATACGAACCACTAAGGATCTTTTCCAGTCAGCTGCAGTGTACCATTATTCATTGTTATGTCAAGTAATCGCGCAAGGTATGGAATCATGGCTTCCCCACCCAGTTTTAGTTATGTCACCAGAAATACCGTCTGGGCCTATTGATTTGTTTTTTCCGATACTAGTGATTTTAATATCGGTACGCTTGAGTTGGCGCACTGTATATTTTGGGTGTTACCCTTGCTGCTGAATACCGAAGATTAATAGTAATTAAGAGAATTAGCCTTTCTTATCGGATCTTTGATGAACCGACCATTAGAGTCTTTGATCGCAGGAATATTTTCCTTATATCCTTTACGCCTTTTTACGTACTTGTAGAACTCAGGCCAGAATTTAAATTCTTTACTTAGTATTGATCTAAAAAAGTCTCTTGTGCGGGTTTTTTTGGCTGCAAGCAACTGCTTGGATAGTCTTTTCAATTCCTCTAGGTGGTGCTGTCCTAATTTTCTTCTATTATATGCCTTTCTGACCTTTATCTTTAAACGATTAACTTCCTTGCTCTAGTATTCAGTGTCCGAGTGTTTTCTAAGTATTTTGTGTGGAACAAACATTCGATGCTTCCGGATACTGTTTCCTTGAAATTATTCCATATCTCCTCCATGCTACTACTATTGTTTGCCCATATTCCAAATTTATCCCGGAGATGGATTTGCAGACCTAAAATTTCTGTTTTGTGGTGCACCAGGACTAACTTTTCTACCTGACGTACACAACAATTTTCTTCCGATTCAACTTCCAGTATTACCCCCTGGTTTCCATCCAGTCATGTTCAGGATAGGTAGCAGTAACGGTCTCATTAATGTCAGACACTGTAGATACAGTGTTATGAGCTCCTGATGATGGGTGGAGATACCACTCGAAACATGTACAGCAGTTTGCAGACATAAATAAACTGCATATTGTTGCATCTTTTTGAACAATTATTGACACATAGTCCAATTTGCATACAAATATGTAGTTCTTACCTCACAGAAATACTACAACTCTAATAAAACTCCATAGATTTATGGTGTTTAATGAAATAATTATTGTGCGAATCGTGCAGAGCGAATAGACCCCAAAACACTGTGTAGCGATAACGCAGTGCTTTTAAATGCCGAAATATATGGTATATATATTTACCACTCTGCTTTAAAGTGTTGGATAAGGAAGGATGATTAATCATCTTTACACATGAGTCTCTCCTCTAAATCTATAATTTAACAAGACAGGCAAAGTAGTTAAAAGTAACATTGTGGTGCGTTGGTGTAGCAATCGTTCTTGCAATGGAAACGCAATAAGAGGCCAGCAATAATTATAGTTCTTCGATATGACAGACCTAAATGGATATCAAAATTGGCATATTGATGGCGTTCCCTTAGCACCCTTCTTAAGTGACGACATTTTCACTCAAACTAAGGACATTTTTGCAGACACCTTACTGATTTTACCGATGGTATATGATTGGGATATGACACCGTGTAGATTTGTACATTTTTGCATATGTTTCCGAGGAGCATCTTGTATCTAGACTATGGAAACTACTTGCGCCCTGAAATGGAGACAGAAATTTCCTTGGACAGTGAGTAAATATTATTATATACATTATTTACTTTAATAAATACTTCTTAGATGTCAGTAACTCAGACGAATTTATTCATCATCAGCACAACTGTGAAAATCTCAAATCTCGAGATGCTATATATTTTTTAGAGGTGAGAATTGGTTTTTGAAATTTTATCTAAGTGGCCTGATTCTATAAATACTTAAAGAAAAGCAACGTTTTTCCTTTTAAGATTCTAGTCCTCTGAGCTGTGACATAACGTAGGCTTTGGAAGTCACTTCAACCATGACGACAGAGGTAGTCTTCCATCAAAATCAAGAATCTACAGTGTCACAACCCGTAAGAACACTGCACTCCCAGAGTTACAAAACCATGAACAATTAAATTCCTAATTTTTTTCTCATCTCGTGCCTAGAAAAGACAGACAGACAGAATTACGTGGCTGGAAACTCTGTGAACAGAGAGCGCCGAAGAAGAGAATGATTTTGAAATCTAAACTACATGGAATATGGAAATTAGGAATTGTGGAACAGCGTCTGTCGCTACCTGCCACTACGGTATATGACCTCCCAAACCGAAACAGGAATCCGGTTTCTATTAATACGATACGGAAATGCTAATCACTACACCGTAATTACGGGCATTTCTTCTGGGGGAAACAAAATTGTACCCCAGTAACTCGACAGTATAATTGGCGGACCGATCTACTGTAAACTTGTACCGTATTGCGTATGAACATCATGTCAGAGCAGAAAATAGTAAATTGAATGACATGGAATATGGTGGAGTACCTATAAAAGTCAAAGATACGTCTACAGTGAAATTCACGTGTAACAAACAGATCACAAATTCAAGTAATTTGGCACGTGGGACACTGTTGTAGGAAGAAGAGTTTGTTTATATGTTCCTCTTTCTTGCACCTGGTTGTGTGGATGTTAGATGATGTTGCTGACAGCTGTGGATCTGACGAGGTTTCTCATAATAACTGCACTCACACGGAAGAGAGCAGTTAAATCTGCACACAATACAACGTAGCATGTGACTGCTGTAATTCAAGTTCACAACCCACACTTTCATATTACGTCTTCCGGAAAAAAAACCATAAAATTTGTAACCTTAACGTCTACCTGCCATTTAGTTTTAGGTTCTTTCCTGCCTGGCACGAGAAATTTAATTTCGAACAGCTGTAGTGGATTTTAATGTTTTCTGGGTTTAGATACGTCTTTTAAGTTCTTCAAATTTTTTAAAGCAATTTGTGGTCGTAATTCTCGGACGTCCAGTCTGTAACCTGGTCACTATGCTGACTACGTCATAAGTCTATTTTGAATTATTATTCCATTCCATATGAAGTTAAGGGTGAAATGTAATCATATACATGAACATTACTTTCATAGGGGAAATGTACATTAAATATTGTATGCAAGTATGTGGTTAATTGTAAAGTACGCAAAATTAACATTCGATTTCTGTCTTTATTGCTTCGGTATTATTCTGTTATATTTTTGTTCTTCTTACTTTGAAGTTTTGCAGTTACGTGTTATTCACTGTCCTACTAATACAAGTTTTAAGGAAAAGAATTGTTTTCGTGGGCCCCAAATGCTCCAAGGAATTCGCTTTTTCCTTTGTCAACTATTAGCGACTGAGTAGTTTCTTTATGCACAAAGGTAAGGACAGTCACAGCTGTCTTCGTATAATAAGTTGAAATTTGTTTGGTTACGTGTTTCGGCTCACCTACATAACAGCCATCGTCAGGAAGTAAATACAAAGGAAAAATTATATATCTGTTACAGCTTATTTAATTTTAGTGTTATTTGCATTTTATATATATATATATATATATATATATATATATATAGGATAGACCGAGAATTATTGGGTACAAAATAAATACACATACTAACAAAGAGAAAGTTAAGAAAAATTTGGTTATAATCATAACAATAATATGAATCAGAATTTATTAAAATTGTTGAAATTTTAAAAGTAGTGCTTCCCTGTAGAATTGTAGAAATTAGTCAGTGATAATGGCCAAGGGGATATTATGTTTTATTACCACCGTATATATAATTTTTAAAATTTTATTTTTTCGTGTAAGAGTGTATTTATTTACTTTCTTATTGGTCATTTTCCATAGGTATGAAATAATTGTGGATAGACTTTCTGAGTTCCCTGTGGCTCCACCGGCCTCTGTAATCCATCACATTTTAGGGTTGCCGATACTCTCACTGTATATATTTGCATCACGATGTTACGTCACACTTCAAAGTAGTGTCTCGCAGTTAATTGCTTTACGATATTATAACTGACGATAATTATTCTTACAGTTATCCTCTGAGACCTTGTGCCACAGCGACAGGCTTAAATTGTACGACATATTTTCTACACAGCACAACTACGAAGGACACCTGACTGGAGGAATATCCAACCGCTCCACCCGAGAGCGCCTTCCAATGTCCACGGCATATTTTCATACAAAAGACGTGCTGAAGTTTGTGTACACAACGTCTTCAAATACTCTTTGTCATTTTATTAACAAAAGTTTCCTCATTTTCAATATTAGTAGCGACTCGTGGTATCAATATAGAATGTGATAAAATCTGATAATATTCTTCTATTGTAAACTAATTACACGAAAACTGAAGTAGAACCAGCTTCAGAACTGTCAGATGTATGCAATATACCTCAGACAATAGACACTGTCCAGCAAAGTATTTGCACAATTATGGGTAGAACTACACACAATAATGGACATTATTGTCATAAGGTTCGTCATCCCCGTTGTGTTCATAAATAAACTAGATTGGAATGTATGTACTTGTCTAACGCAGGTTTATTTTATGGTAGATATATGTATAGAATTTATTACATAAAGAACAACTACATGTTTCGGCACTTCACAATGGCCTTCTTGAGGTTGAGAGATAAAAAACGTAGTAAGCAGCTATACTCGATTAATGTGGGCGGTATAAAGTGGGGAGGTAAGAGGTGAAGTGGGCACGATATCTCGCATGTGTTGTGTAGGATGGGCGCTGTGGGTACATAATTGCTTACTAAGTATTTTCGTTTCTCAACCTGAAGGTGGCCATTGTCAAGTGCCGAAACATGTAGTTGTTCTTTATGTAGTATATTCTCTACATATATCTACCATCAAATAAAGTTGTGTTAGACAAGTACATACACTCCAATCTAGTTTAAGGACATTATTATACAGGCAGATTTCACGTAATAGGAACGTGAAGTGGCACTAAACTCATTCCTTATTACCTCACTGAATCGTATTAAAGCAGGACATCCAGAGTGACGGGGGGATGTTTTGTGTCATTAAACCAGCCGCAAATGGTAAGTATTGGAGTAGACAGGTGACAACGGAAACTGTGTCGTCTAATTCGTAAACCGAAACCACATTCTGTAAGAGTGTATATGTGCGGACGACCAAACAATTAGTGGACATCAGGCGTGTTTACACATACAATTAGTCAGTGCAACAGTAAATTACTTTCTACCCGTTCAAACTCGCTCGTTTCTCCCCCATAGTAGAAAGCAAAAAGTTTTACTGTGAAAAGAAGTGTGTTGGAGTAAGAGGGGGGTTTTGTTATTACATTGGATAAATTACGGCTGATTTTATAAACCAGTCACCATAATTTGTTTCGACTCACCTGAACAATTACAGGTATTTTGATTGGTCAATCACTTTCGAATATCGCAGGTTTGTGTTATTTTGTATGTGTAATCTGGGTTGTTCACATTAGATCAGAACATGGCTACATTTATAACTCTGTCACTCAACAGTTAATTTGTGATTGAGTGGATTTTGAAGGAAGGGTGACACGTGTTACATGTTTCTGTGTTTGGAGTTCCACATAGCCATTATTACGTTGTAAACATTTTGCCACTAGCGATTTTTGTTGAATATGTGGAATGCCTCATGTAGTTTTAAGCATTTTGACAGCATCATTAGGTTCTCAAATAATTTAATACCATAATTACGTTTCTAAGAATTTGGAAAAATTATCTTGTTGCTTAATTGTTGGACATCATAACTACAATTTTCAGTAGTTGGTCAGGAGCCTTACATTGTTGGATATTTGGGCAGGGTCTTTCGTTAAATATTTGGACTCAGTGTTACTTACTTATTTACTCCTTCGAACAGAGTCCTTCTTGAGAAGTCAGCTAGTCAAGAAATTCTCCATATTTTATGGAACCCGAAGGTTCCTTACTGCATTCACACGTGCACGACACCTATTCCTATCCTGAGCCACCTCGATCCAGTCCATTCCCCACATCCCAATTCATGAAGATACATTTTAATATGATCTTCCCATCTACGCCTGGTTCTCCCATGTGGTCTCCTACCCACAGGTTTTCCAACCAAAACCCTATATACGTCTCTCCTCTCCCCATACGTGCTACATGTCCCGCCCATCTCATTCTTCTTGACTTTATCAACCGAACAATATTGGGTGAGGAGTACAGATTATTAAGCATGAAGCAGTGAATCAGATGTTTATGAATTTCAATAAAGCTTAAGATTCAGTTAGGAGCGAAGTCTTGTCTCATTAAGATTGGTATACCCATGAAACTGGTAAGGCTAATAAAAACGTCTGTGAATGAAACCTATAGCAGAGTCTGGGTAGGCAAGAATTTGTCTGACATGTTCCTATTAGGAATTGTTTGAAACAAGGAGAAATCTATCGCCATTCGTTTTCAACTTTGCTTTATAATATGCCATTAGGAGGCTTTAGGTAATTCAGGAGGGCTTCAAAATAAATGATACACATCAGCCCTTGGTTTATGCCGATGATATCAATATATTTGGAGGAAGCGAACGTACTATAAAGAAAAATGCAGAAATTTATTAGTTGCTCTTAAGGAGAATGTACTAGAAATAAACACTGTTAAGACGAAGTACATGGTCATGTCTCGAGAACAGGATACAAGACGAAGTCACAGTATAAAGACTGATAATAGTTCGTTTGAAAGGACGAAGGAGTTCATATATTTGGGAACAACATTAACAAATCAAAATTCTATTCAGGAAGAAATTAGAGCAAATTGATGTCAGGGAATTCTTGCTATCGTTCGTTGCAGAATCTTTTGTCTACCAGTTTGCTAACCCAAAATTTGAAGATTAAGGTGTACAGATCTATAATTTTGCATTTTGTTCTGTATGGGTGTGAAACTTGGTCACTCACATTGAGGAAGGAACGTAGGCTGAGGGTGTTTGAGAATAGGGTGTTGAGGAGAATATTTTGGCCTAAGAGGGACGAGGTAACAGGGGAGTGGAGAAAATTACATGATAAGGAACCAGTGTTAGGTTGTTTAAATCGCTTTGAATTTTAAACAATGAAAGAATGTTTTATATTAAAAAAAGTTGGACTTGTTGGGGGTTTCCCCAAGAATAATTTAAAATTAAGGCTACAGCTAAGAAAATATCTGCTGAGTAAAAAAATTCACGCAGCAACGAATAGCGCAATAATTTTAGCTCATTCAGCCCTCATATTCATTACACGTAAAATCATTTTGGAAAACGTTTCGTTCGTATAAGTACTTACTGGAGAGACTTCAGAGGCTTCACAAACACATTAGGTCCTCTTGCGTAGCTTCCGTTATTTTTCTCTAGTTTAGCAAATTCGGAAATCATCGGAAAGTTGTACCGGGGTGCTGATAAATCCTTAGCCCAACCAGGAAGGAAACAAGCTTGGAAGTATGTCAGGGACGCGCGTGATTTCAACAACATCGAGATGCGAGCTGTCATCAATTTTTTTTTTTGCAAGGCAAGGCGCCGAAGGAAATTCACGCCATTCTCACAGAAACATTAGCTTGTTTCCTTCCTGGTCGGGCTAAGGACTTATCAGCACCCCAGTACAACCTACTCAGTCGCAAATTCCATGAAAATCGGTTCAACAAAATATCGAGCTGCTCTGTGCAAGACAGACATGGCAAATATTTTTACCCCTCTTTCGTGCTAACACCTCACAGCAGGAAGTGCGTGAAACTCATTATCAGAGCTCTGGTCCACATTTTCCTACGCATTAATATTATTCTTACATCAAGAAATTAATCCCAAATTATGCTAAAATAAAAATTCCGTGAATTTCTCCCTCCACAAACATAACTCAACAGAAAGCACAGACAATCCGACTAAAAGATAAAATAAAAAAACTGGTATGATTTTAGCTTTTATTAGTGTAAACAATATGGGATCCCATAATGTACGTACACATTGAATGTACCTTCATAAAATAAATATTGGCCCGAGGATGGGGCCGGGTAGCGTAGTCGGTATAGCGACAGGCTACGGGCTGGACGGTCCGCGGATCGAATCCCGGTGGGTGCGAAATTTTCCGCACCTATCCAGACCGGCCCTTGGGCCCAACCATCCTCCTGTAAAATGGGTACTGGGTCTTTCCCGGGAGTAAAGAGCGGCCGGGGCGTGACGCTGACCCCTCACTCCCTTCTAGTTCCGTGGTCAAGAAAGAGTAGAGCTACACCACTACTCCTCCTGTGGGCCGTACGGCCTGTATAGAGCCTCAGTGCTTGTACAGAGCCTCAGTGCTTGTACAAGGGTGCACTTTACCTTTACATTCACGATGTGTGCAAATCGGTTTTGTATATGGACATATTCCTGTCAGAAAATTGAATGGGAGTGTTGATACGAACTTGCAGAAAATAAGCTCACATGACCTCTTGTGTTGTTCACAGTAATCTTCGGAATGACACGAAACAATTCGCATTGTGCTAAGTCTTTTAACATAAGTGCCTGAAGCTGTCTGCATTGGTGTTAATGGGGTTACTAGTTTGAATCAAAAAGTTTGTCCTATTTATTATTCATACTCGAGCAGCGATCGTGATTACAGGGCATTTTCTCCATTACTGGCTCTCCATGAATTTTTGGAACCTACTGTTATGACATTATATAATAAAATTTTAAAACCCAAAGAGAAACGTATTTTAACTTCTTTTGTATTTAAAACTTAAACAAAGCTCCGAATTTTACTGAAAAATTAAAGGGACAATTATGTTATCGTGCGCCTTCCTAGGCACTCTATTGTCATTCGTTAGCATATCATCGTCTCTCTCCTTCTGTAGCTAAATGCAGCGACCTTATTAAGTTATTCATTACTACCCGTAACTCAAAATTTCACAAGTCAAAAATATGAGTTTTCCTCGCTCCCAAAGCTTCTGTTCTGCTCTGTATAATATTAAATAGTCCTGTTCGCAAGAGGTTAAGTAAGTAATTACTTATTTACTTACTACCTAACTGCACATTAATTTACTTTAATTTAAATATACCATTAATTTAATCTCTGAATAGGTCAGGTTAAGTTAGGTTAGGTTAGGTTAGTTTAGGCTATACAGAGTTCAAAATTAGAGCGTTTTGTAAATTATAAATAGGAAAGAACCTATAAATACCCTTTCGAAACCCAATTAGAAGTACAGGCGCGATGCCCATGCCGTGGGAATATCCCCTTAGACTGGTTTATAGAAGTAAGTTGAGTAGCTTTGACAGAGAGAAGTTGTCCAGCGAAACAAAATATCCAATACCGTCACTGAATATAGCTAACGTCTATTTGCATTCTGTGAAGATTATCAATGTCACTATAATGAAACCCAGAAATGATCATGTCAAGTGGATATGGAAGGCTTCGCGCAGTAATGGGTTTCATTTTTTGTATGTGGTAAAAATCATCGCCCATCAACCAATGGTCCACTTATGGCAGTTGACTGCCAAATAGTTGTTAGTGTTAGATTTATGACAGACGACATGGAGTCTACTGAATTTACCGCAACCGGACGAATATATCTTTCACAATCGGCAAATCTTTCACAACATGATGCCTTCTGGAATGTGAGGTCGTTTACTCTGATAGATGTGTGTATGATATGAATATATGTCTTCATAGATGTCGCTGTAAGAACCGCATAGTTTAAAGAGATTATGTAGTTCGCCGTTCGTTTCAGACGACTACAGACTAAGTTTTGGATATTAAAATAAGCTCATCTTTACTGCCTCTATTGGTAGATATTTATTATTGTAACAAATTGGGTGTTGACGAATAAGACAGGCAATTTTTGTAACAGTAGCTGCTTCCGTAAGAAGCATGTAAAATGGACCGCGTTACAAACACCAGATGGGGAAAACCAACAAAACGAAAAATTGGGAATATTTTGTATGCTTTGTGAATCAGTTCTAGGGTAAAATCCTTGTGTGTGTCTGCAGACACTAAGGAAACCCGTCCTTTGAGGTAGCCAGTCTCTTGCCTAGGAAAAACTCGAGACGTCTGAAACAGAGGTGTAGCTAGAGTGGAACGAGCCGTTCAGAGGTGTAGCTAGAGTGGAACGAGCCGTTCAGAAGTGTAGCTAGAGTGGAACGAGCCGTTCAGAGGTGTAGCTAGAGTGGAACGAGCCGTTCAGAGGTGTAGCTAGAGTGGAACGAGCCGTTCAGAGGTGTAGCTAGAGTGGAACGAGCCGTTCAACCGCTCCTCGCAACAAAGTCCAAGAGACGGCAAAATGAAAACAATTTTGATATTCTGCACTCAGAATGTTCTAAATTACTGAGACAAGTAGAAGTAAATTCAGAATCAATTGTGATTTTTTAAATTTGCAATTTCTGTCAGGCCCAATCCGAGTGAAGCGGTATAAGCCTTTGTTCTGCGGTAGCTCGCTTGCTGGGATGGATGTTTCGAGTCTCGCCAGGGACATGGAGGTTTGTCTCTTATGAATATTGTTTGTTGTGCAGGTATAGGCCTCTACGACTGGCCGATCCCTGGTCCAGGGTAACCCTACTTGGTTTGTGTGTGTTTGTGTCTTTAGTTTGATCGGGTGCAACAATAACCTTTTACAAGAAAAATAAATAGGTAGAAGAAGCCCGAATAAAAAAAATGAAATCAGGCGTGGCCATTTTTTTCGTTTACCCCGGGTGTCGTCAATAAACCTAATTAGGCCACTGGTCTCGAGTACGAACCAGAAGTAAAGTCTGTGCCTCCTTTGGTCCTTCGGAAGGTGCGTCCAGGATATTCGTGACTGAGCTCGCACACCGGCTGTTGTGTCTCGTTAATGTGAAAGGTTTCACAGGAAGTCCCCGAGTCCAAGCAACTATACCCTGAGCGGTTCAGAATAGAGACGGTAATTCAAACAGAGACTCGCCGAGGCGTGGTTGGGTAATGTCTGCCAAAGACAGAGCAGCCTGCCCACAACCAGCAAAACACCCTCAGAATATCACGACCGTGAACACGAGTATGTATACTGTAACGTGCAGGAGCTGAAGGCGAACTGGAATGAGTACTGAGAAACCACAGTTTAATTTAATAGTTGTCCAACAAGATGTGACTTATTCAGTTTATTACATTACAGAAATGTAATAAACTGAATAAGTCGCATCTTGTTGGACAATTATTAAATTCGATTCACGATGCACGAACCCATGTATATAAAAAAAAAACACAGTTTAATCACCACATTTCGGTGGAAGGTCCGTGAGAAGGGTTGTTAGATGCAGAATTACTTTCATAAATCATAAGAATATTATCAGTTTTTGTTGATTTTAATTTTTATTTAACCTATGTTAAGGTAAAGCACCCCCGTTACAGGCCTGGAGTGGCCCAGAGGGTTCCAGGAAGTTAAGGTTCCCAGATTTCATGACAATGGCACAGGATGTTGATAAGGTTGTCAGCCTTATGCACCGGCCACTTTTACCCCCAGGAAATGCTCCTGGTACTCATTTCTGTTAGAGGCTGAGTCAACCCCAGGACCATAGAGCGATCGGAAGGATTTATGTCAATGAAAAATTCCAATGAAACCAGCTGGGATCGAACCAGCGACCTTCCGATTTGTAACACAGCACCTTAACCACTGTGCCACCGCTTTCCCCGTTTAAAGTATGTTAAACTACATAATGACATGCCAAAGCAAGTGTAACGGTGCTGTATTATAATCCATGTAACGTACAAATATGTTTGCTGGCAACGTACCATGTATTTTCTGCTTCACATGGGCTAGCGTTAACACTAGGACTATGTTGTTAAACGTATCAAATCATACTTCAGTAAGAACATCAAGATACCTACTAGAGCTGTAGCTTACCAGTCTGCCAATAAACAACATTTTGAGGCCAATTGTCCTTTTTTCTTCAGTTTGGACAAGTGATGATCTCCAGTCTGGACAGTTTATCGCGGGTAACAAATCAAATGTCAAGCAATGACTGACTTACCGAATCGTGTATCCAAACAAAAGTTCCGTTTCATTGTGCTGATTATTGTTATAATACTGGAAAATTTCACACTTGGAATATTTTGGGACTCTTACTTCCCGAAATATCCGGACGTCTGCTTTTTCTGCAGCAGAAATAAGGAAAGTTGGGCAATTACAGTATTATGGTTTCACCACTTTGTTAAATAATTTCACCGCATATTTTGAAAATCCGAACATTAATAACTTGTTCACAACAGTACACTACCGAACACATAACGAATTCAGATCATATCACATTATGCATTATAATATTATTATTATATAAGTGTCTAAAGTATTATCGTTCCTCCGGATTTTTTTCCTAGGAAGTTGTAATAAGTTTTCATATCCGCCTGGCTTTCTTTATTGATTTTATCTTCTAAATATTTGTTGAATAATAAGTGGCAGTAGTAGTAGTAGCAGTAGTAGCAGTAGGAGTAGTGCTGTTGGTGATGGTAGTAGTGGTGATGATGGTGGTGGTGGTAGTAGTAGTAGTAGTAGTAGTATTAGTAGTAGGAGCAGTAGCGCTGTTGGTGATGGTGGTAGTGTTTGTGGTGGTGGTAATAGTAGTAGTGCTGTTGGTGATAGCGGTAGTGGTGGTGATGTTAATAGTAGTAGTAGTAGTAGTAGTAGTAGGAGGAGGAGGAGGAGGAGGAGCAGGAGCAGGAGGAGGAGCAGGATTTGAAGAGGGAGGCTGGACGCTATCAAAATATGAATTAGAAGCATTTAGAATCACCTGCCTTCAATGACTGCCGCATTTTATCTTGAATATATATATATATATTTATTTATTTATTCAATTACGAGTATAAATATTTAAGCCTCTCTCCCCTATTACGAGTGGGAAATAATTTCGAATCATTTTATGTTTAAGAAATTTAAAATTGCTCCTTATAATAAATACCTGGCAATCGAAAAAGTTTTTATTTGCAAAAGAGCCGCAGAAAAGTGGTGAACCCTGATCTGGAGGTAACTAATGGTATAGCTCCCTGCCACTAGGTGTCATATTATCACCGTCTTCTGAGTAAGACCAGTAAGTTTTTCATCTAAAAAGCGGTAATCAAACCGACATGGAACTACGGAACAAAACTGTGGGGTTGCGCCAGCAAGTCCAACATAGTCATCATGCAGAGATCCCAATCCAAAATTCTCAGAGCCATAGCAAATTCACCCTGTTATGTAACAAATCATTCTCTACATACAGACTTGAACAGCCTTTACGTAAGTGACGTCATCCATTAAAGAATCAATAAACATCACAACAAACTGAAAGCCCATCCCAATCCACTAGTAGAGCCACTACTACAACCTGTAAACACTAGGAGACTAAAACGATGCTGGCCTTTATACTTGCATGGCACCTGAGGTGACATCGCTGGACGGATACCCTACCACGTCATTGTAATAGACGGTATCGTAGAGTATTTTGTATAATCGTCACATTAGCTTATAGATTTATTATTTCTGATTGCTAATAAATAAATAAACCAGTGAGTTTGAAGACATAAACCACTACACTGTTGCTGAATGAGCGTTACTTTTGTATATTATGTACAGTAATTGATTTTTAATATCTGATTTGAAGGAACAACTCAATTGCGTGAAAGTTTTTCCAAACTATAATAATAATTGTAATTATAATACTCTAACACGGCAAATGGGTGACAGAGGATTGATTGATGTAACTCTACTACATGATAAACAGGTGAAGCTCCTTCAGACATACTTCTTAAACAAACAGGTCACGTCTTCTCTTCATGCTGCAGTAGTAAATGCAGATGATAGGTGCACACCACTGGACTTAGTGAGCGCAAATGCAAATGAACTCCCCACAGATGAAGAATATAATAACAAAGTCAAGAGACAATGGTCACAAAAAGACTTGCATGGCCGCCATCCGTACGAACTCAGCCAACAACATGTAGACATAGAAGCGTCGAACAAATGGCTGACAAACGCGGATTTGTTCGCCGAAACAGAGGGCTTTTTAACAGCAATACAGGACCGAGTCATACTAATAAGAAACTACAAGAAATAAATTTTGAAGCAGCCAGACACCGAAGAGCTATGCAGAAGATGTGGAAAAGAATCGGAGACAATCCAACACATTACCGCAGCATGTGAGCAACTAGCACCTACCGAGTATGTAAAGAGACATGATGGGCTAGCCAAAATTATCCATCATAAACTGGCAGAAGCAGCCGAATTGATTGAAGATAAAAGTCCATATTATAAGTACACACCAGCCAATGTACTGGAGAATGAAAATTTCAAGCTGTACTGGAATCGCAACATACTTACAGACAAAACAATACCGTTTAATCGACCTGGCATAACTTTTATGAATAAGAAAACAAAGAGCACCTTTTTGATAGACATAGCTGTCCCAAACACACGTATTCTCGCCAACACAATAACCGACAAACAAAACAAATACCAAGAACTGGCGAAAGAAATATGTGCCATGTGGAAGCAAAAGGCAGCACAAGTGATCCCGATATTTATATCATCTACGGGAGTAATTCCAAAGTCACCATCACAAAGCCTAACAAGACTTAACCTGCACCCGAATAAATATATAAAACTGCAAAAATCTGTAATTCTTGGCACATGTTCAATTGTAAGAAACTTTTTAAACTGTAAGTAAGACCACCGAGCCTAATTCTGTTGATTACTACATCCCAGGATAGGTGAATATTTCCCAGCCAAAGCTGAGTATTAAAAAATTCGATAATAATAATATTTGCTGTGTCAAATTCCAGAATGTCAAGGATGTGTTTACTAACAACTTTAAATTCAGAAATTCTGCATCGGAAGATAATTAAAGTTTCAAAACCCTTTTGGCAGTCAGCGCCATGATGAGGACACAAATGTTTGAATGGTTGCTTCCATTCCGAATTGAAGAAGCTTCGTTTGACGATTGTGAACGTTCAGGGCGTTCCTTCACAGTTCCTACAGAAGAAACGTGGAGGAATTTCGCAAAATAATCAAGGACGACTAGCAAGGTAATGGTTTTGGAGATTGCTGGCATGCTAAGTCTGTCGTATAGACCATACCAGCTATTATAACGAGAGGGTTTGAACATGCGCCGGAGCTCTGCGACGTTTGTGTTTTGCTCACTGACAAGCAGCAGCAGTTTCTGAGTTTTGCCAATAAAAGATGATTCTTGTTCGCCATACTGATTGGCCTGATTTGGTCATTTGTAATTTCTTATTTTTGTATGGTCTGGAATTGCAGTTATGAAGATGTCCTTTCCAGAGTATTTTTGCAGTACAAAAAATAATCGCTGACGGTCCTACACACTGTTACAGTATGTCGGCTACACGATGCTTCCATCAGTGGTAGAAACATTAGGCCCTCTGCATATATTAGGGAAGGAGACTTAAATAATACGAGCAAGTTTACTTTTCCTTATCGAGTCAGTCCACGAACTTCTGTATAATACCTTATATGTCCTATACAGCACTAGAACCCCTTATCTTATGTACGAAATTTGAAATTTCTTACGAGGATTTCTCCGACATACGCGTCCATATCAACGAACTAACTGTATATTTCACGGCTGTTTAACCATCCGTACAAACATAAAATGACATGTTACCTTAAATACATTAGGGCTTGCCTTACGTGTACGGGGTTACTCATGTTTGATAATCTTATTATTCTATGTCTTGTTTTACATTAATTAGAGTAAAGGGTAGATGACGTGATGAGATGGAAAGTTAAGTCCTTATTTAGTGCTGGATTTATGTTCTTGGGAATCGCTAAGTATAGCGCAACAACGTAAAAAAAAAGCTTTTCTCTTTTGAATTAATTAAAACATCCGAAAGTCCGGCCACTAAAAATGCAGCCAGCTGTCGGCGAAAACACTGATAATGTGTGTCCGGGAAAAGTTAAAAGAATATTTGGTCAATAAAATTTGTCCGTATTAAAGGAAAATAACCTTACTGGGGCAAACGTAAAAGAAGATTGTTATAATTTAAGGTCTTCTATAATTTAAGGAAAGTTTCCTTTTATTTCTGTAACATGAGCTTCAGTCATTCCCTAATTTATTAATGATCCATTACTCAGTACTGAGTGGTCTGTCGCAATGCGATTCAATATTTATGGATATCACTTATAGACTTACAAGAAAATATAAGGAGACCTAATAGCCAGCTTTCTTTTCGTAAGCGATGTACAAAGCAAAAATTGATGGTGGATTTCTTAGTAGAGGGCACTCAGAACACACCGTCTTTGTTCCTTGTTAAGCTTGCATTTGATCTGATCTCGGTTCAGGAGGCAGTTTGCTAGTTCTATGTTTGTCAACTGGAGTATTCATCAATTATGAAAGAAGGTTTAATGGTGTGTTAAAGCTGATAGTCTCCTTGGGTACATACGTGTGCTTATAAAAATTCATAGACACTTTAAAAATCATGTGAAGGAGTCATTTTTTATGAAACTGCTATTCGCTCAAATGTTCAAGACATGTCCCACTGTCATGGAATCTGTAAAAAACCTATTATCGTGTTCAGCCACTTGTATTGATTTCACATTTCCATGTCATATTCTTCTAAGGCAAATAACTTGTAACCAAATAAGTAGTTAACTAACCAACTCCATGCAGCACGGGCATTAAACTGAAAGCCTTAATAAAATGACCACTGTTTATGTTAGAAGAATTTTCGTTACCTTGCTCACAAGAACCCGGTATTGGCCACTGTCTTCTTACCAATCCAGTGTACACATTTCAATATTATCCTCTCACTGTTAGTTATTTATTCGTTTTAAGTTTTCTTTTACAGAAAAATTTGTAAATATTTCTGAATTATTGCGGAAAAGCATACCACGTTTTCACCAGGATCACTAAAGAGACGTTTTAATATTCCCCTCCATTCTAGCCTTCTTTCTTTTCTTAAAGGATTTCCGACAAAAATCTTGTAAGCTTCTTTCTTCTCCACAATAATCAAACTCTTTCTTTAAAGCACTTCTTAACCTTGTTACGTACTACGTTTGGTCAAGAGTAAATATTAAGCTCCCCATTACACAATTTTCTCCATTCTCGTGCCACTCTCAATTACTCAGGCTTAATTGTGTTTCAGATTTACGTGTATAATTATTTTTTAATATTCTCATTGCACTTTCTGTCTTAAGATAAAAGCCCACACACGATCGCTTAAACAAAAAAAAAATAAATTTATTTTTCTCTATCCCATTTTTATACCTACGTTTTAGATATGAAGTTGTATATTACAAATTTTGAATATAATGGCAGTATTAGTTATATTTATTTTACGACATTTTTTCACATGATGCTGACAAAAAAATATAAATTGCTCGGAATTGTTTGTGGGTTTATTTTTTTTACCAAATTCATTGTTATTCCCTAAAGCTTTAAACACAGCGATAATTTTATTCCCAGTTACTGCAGGATTTAACGACAGCATGTGTTTCGTCTTTACAAGATACTGCGTTCTCTTATAAAGTGCATTTGTGTGTTTCACATCACTAACAAATTAAATAACTGTTATATCCCTAGACATCACTAAAATATTAGTCTTGTAATGGAGACCATTGAATACTACTTTGAACTTCATGTTCAAAAGGTTAATAAAATATGGTTTTTTTTATTGAGCTGAAATTTTTCCCTATCAATAAGCAGCTGCTTCCATGGAAGGTAATTCTCAATCAGAAGACAATAGTCGCTTGGCTGACATGTAAATCGGCCGCCAATTGTAGAATTATGAATATCATTATTGTCTTCGTGCTAACTTCAAACTGGTCAGCATGCTAGGATAAAATTAATCAACTTCACATCTTCCTACAATATTTAAGATTTAATTTAGCATATTGTACCATTTATTCTTAGGAGCAAGCAACGGTATTTTTCCTTATACATTCGACGCTTCACCGCACAGTGGTAACAAAATTATCTACCTGCTTCAAGATTTAAAACAAAGGACTACATAAACCATGTATTTACCAATTAATTCCCCTTGTCTAGTATATTAAACAGAGGCCTATTTAAGAGACTACTCTAGTATGGCTCGGTTATAAGCTAAACTCATCTTCAACAAGTACAAAAATATACAAAGAAATATGGAGTTAAATGTAATTTCCTCAACACTAAATCTTAATACATACATACGTATACCGTTGAGATATCAAAGTACGATGTCAGAAATATATACAGAATTTGGGTTACAAACTCATGTATATAAATATCTTGAATGATAAAGTTCTCGTCATATCTGGTTGAGCAGGAAGCCCCACATAACGTCAAGTTGTCTGTTCATTGAAGGGATAAATTTCGCCCTGTATACATCAGACACATTACTGTTCTCAGCCAGAGCTTCAATTACGTTAAACGCTTTTCTTCGTTTGCCTAACTGCTTGATATCCTAGACTCTTAAATCACGTAACATTAATGACCACATAAAGCTTATAAACATAATATTCAATATTATTTATTTTAGACTTTTAACATTTCGTAATTTTATATGTAAAATAAAGTACTCCGTAATACCGAAATTCATCCTGGTCTACATAATTATGGCACGAAAGTCACGTGTTTCAAATTGTTTCATACATCTCTTTCCGGATTTTTTCTCCCGCAAGTATGGTGCTGAATTCGTTTGGATCCTTTGAGACCGATACCGCAATTAGATTAGCATCTGACCTAGGGTTCCTCATCGTTTAGTGAGCGGGGTCAGTACCTGTAAAGTTATACACAGCACGACTCTGCAATACGTATATGGTATTAGTCTAAATTAGTACCTAATTTGTTGTGCAAAACATAAGGAAGACCTCACGTAAAACGAGGTTTTATACAGTTAAAATGTGTACAGATTCATTCGACTGTTTAGTCATCAGATAATTTACAATAAAGACTTTCCCACACATCTAGGTTCCAAAAACGCAATAATGTGCCCACATAATCACAAAATTCGTATACAAAAATAATAATCCTTGAAGAATAAATCAAATGTTGCATGATGCTAAAAGTAGTATAAATATTTTCAGCTGTCTTTTACCTCTATTTTAAGTCTCCAATTAAACGTTCCACAAACGCCATCAGTGTTCATCAACAGAAGTACCATTGCGAATTCAATCCTAACTGAATTAACCATTACCACTGTTGAAGAAAATATGCAGTTCCCTACTCTAGAGCCCTAACAAGGTAGAAACGCTGAAAACATTAGGACGGGAAAAGTTTCCAAAACACACACACTCACTGTGTTATACATGCGTGCAAGTGAACATTACTCATTTGCATTTAGATGGAGTTTTCATCATGAACACCCACACAAATTCTACCTACCGCTGCTCATTGACATTGCTTAGAAAAGTTGTGAGGAACTTGTCAGCGCGACATCGCACTCAAGACTTCCAGCTGTCTGTCTCCTTACTCGTGTACTCCTTCTCGTATATTACACTTCCCTCACTGCAAACTAAAATTACACCGAACACTTAGTGAAACAGTAGTGTGAAATTTCAAGTCCAATACAAATGAACAAAAACGTTTTGACTTGCATCTATTTAACGAATAAAGAAGAAACTTGTTAGTGTATAGCACATTGTAATAACGTAAAAGTAAAGGTAAAGCAATACCAATAAAGGCCTGGACATGCCCTGAGGGTTCCAGGAGTTTGAGGCTCCCATATTTCAAGACACTCAGCACATGAATGTGGTATGGTTGTCAGTCCTATGCACCGGCCACCTTTACCCCCCAGGAAATATTCCTGGTGCTCATTTCTCTTTGAGGCTGAGTCAACCCCAGGGCCGTATTGGGAAAGGAAAGAATATATCAATGCAAAGTTGTCATAGTGTACGAGAAATTAATTCGTGACGTTGTCCAAAATACAATAAATCATAAGTTAAATAGTTTAAACAGGTTTTGTAGGCTTAATAAATTTCGTTCGCCATCCGGCACTTATATTACAGTGTAACGTAATGAAAGAAAAGTTAAGGGCAAAAAATGAGTAAGTAAACTATAGAAAATACTTATATAAATAAATTACATATAGCTGAGACATTTGAAAACAAGTCATTATGACTTGACGTGGAAAATCCCATAGTGATATACACATACATTGTCTTTATGTTTCATTTTACGGTAAATCATTCATTAAATTCGAAGATTTACCACTGTGTAAATAAGATTTCTTCAGTGATCCATACATTCAGAAAAGCAAGTACCTTCCATGTTCTCTCAGTGTATTTCTTTAAGACGAGTCCTAAATTAAAATCCGCTAACTTCCTAGGGTTTCCAAGCAGTCATGCTTCTTCTGTTTTGTGACTAAGTTCTGTAAGCCATTTATGGGCGCTAGGTGTTCCTCGTACCCAATTTTCCTCGCGTTTATCATTGAAAAACATTAAATATATTATTACTGGCTACAGGTCCGTCATATGACGGGCTGCCACGACATTTCCATGCCACAACACCTTCTCTTTCATTACTTTTTCTTGGCTTGTGATGATTTATTGATTCATAAAAATGAATGATTATTCAGTATTTTTTTCTAAATAAAATTATAACTTCCAGTTGGTGATCTACTTGTCTGAGCTCTGTGCTGTACTTGCCGTGAATATGCCTTTTCAGCACTTCATTATCTTCACGTGAATGGCCCTCCTTTCCAACTTTTCAGCATGTTCTAAACGTCTTGAAGCTGGCCCTTCAAGCGTCTCATTTGCCTGCGCTCTTTTCTCATTGCTGCTACAAGTTGTTCGCGTCATAAACCTGCAGTATGAAATGTTTAATTTCCTTTCCGCGATTGGCCCCATTTAACCCTTGCTTTCTTCATTTCGTGTCGTCTCAATGTATTTTGTATCCGAGATCTACAAACCTCGGTATGCAGTGTATAATCACTTTGATCATTATGCAGACCACTCTAACCTACCTTCCATCATTATGACATCCATTCATTAAAAGCGTAAAATTATTTTTGCTACTGTTTATCAGTGATTCACCTACATATACAAAAACAAACCTATTAACTTAAAAAAGACCATTACTTAAATATACCCCATTATTTTAAAAGTTTCAATTTCATATCCTTCATAACTTTTCCATATTCATCACGCTTACTCGCACAATATCATAATATATGAAAGTTTTGACGTTCCTGTCAGATTTTAAACGCGATAGCAAAGTTGCTACAATCAAATATTTACATCGCCATGCTTGTCTGCCCCCACTCGCATGTAACAACTCTGCTCCCATTGAAAGGGATTTAAAAAACATTATAACACAGACTTTTACTACAGCCTCTCGATATAACTCCAGTTGCTTAAACTGTGACAAAATTAAAAGGCATTACATGGTTACCGAAGAAAGATTGTTACAATATCTCACTTAATATTCCTTGAACTAAGAAAATTGTGGTGAAAATTTATGACAAATATCAAAATATATGCTGAATGAGAAACGCAATTTTTCATGAAATCATGTCTTTTATGACATGATTACACAACAAACATAGATGATCTAACATAATGTGGCGGAAGAGATTCGATATGCATTATGGGTTTTCAAGACAAAAGTAATAAGAACTGGGGTAATAAAAATTTTATGCTTAAGTCTATCAACTCTCTGATAATTTGAAGTGTAAATAAATTTTTCATAACTGCTATTAAAGCAAAAATGCACTCATTCGTAACTTTTAATGTTCGCGCGTGTTGATTTATCCGTGATAATAATTACGTGATAATACGGAGTAGTGTATGATAAGGTGCTGATGTGTGACGCAACATTCAGTGACGTAGAGTTCTTATTATGTCGTCAGTTTTCTATGTATTTATGTATTTTTTTCTTCCCATTTAGATGTTGCATACATACTGAAACTAAAGTGTACAAACATAACATTTAATTTAAAATTACCCACTTTTCTTGCAGGAAAATAAGTCACCATATGTATATAAACAATTGCAAATGGCTTAATTGTTGCACCGTGCACTTCGTAGAGTCACTTTAATTATACCAACTAATGCACTTACATAAAATTTCACATTAAAACATTTAAAATCGCTCCAACATGTTTCGATCCTAAGATCATCTTCAGGGAGCCATATTGTTCCTTGCTAAAGTCACATAGCTCTTAGGATGGAAACAAGTTGAAGCGATTTTAAGTGTTTTAATGTGAAATTTTATATAAGTGCATTAGTTGGTATAAATAAATTGAATTGCAAATGATTTGATACAATTATCGAAAATATTATCACATGTTTACATATCATTTTATCAAATAATAGTGCAGTTGATGGTATAATATTTAATATCTGCTACTTATGTCTAGGAAATTGAAGTTTTATATATACGGATTATAAACAAACCTATAACGTGTGTATTTAATAAATTTGTTAGTCACACAGCAAAAATATTTCGACCGTACGATGGCCGACAAATTTAACAGAGGGGAACGTCCAAGTGTAAATAATACGTTATTCAAATAAATAGTATAAGAGATAATAATAATAATAATAATAATAATAACAGACAGTAATGTATACACAATTTTGAAAAGCAACAAACAGTATTAATGCAGTGCACTGAAGGGTATGACCATCCGAGCAGATCTTAAGATGCAAATAGCCCAAAGCGCTACAACGCTGTTACACTTACATCTCCTATATTTTTTATCTTTCTTTTCCTCGTAATTATGTTTCAATTTTAAACAGTTTAAACTTGAAAACAGATTATGTGAGACGAATTTATCTGGATGGTGCTTTTATTTTTCAAGTTTTAAAGAATGCAGCTCTTTTTCTCCCATATTTTCTGTTAGTTTTCCTATATCCAATATGGAGGTCAGGCTGTTTACGATTTTTAATCTGAGGTATGTTACAGTACTCCGTCCTCAGCTTGCTGCCTATGCGGACATCAAATGGCAGTTTGTGTAAGAAGTAATATTTGCCTTTAAAATAAATTTTTCATGTTTGATCCTTTTAATTGTTTTTTATCCTTAGTTTGTTTCCAGTGTTCTTTTGAATTTTGTATAGTTTAATAATTCACACTCCTTATCTGCTCTTTACTGTAGGCAAGATGCAATAACGGAATTAAATTTTTATTATTAAAGTTTTCGCCTGTTTAAAAATTATCTGAATGCTTCATTTTTCATTCAGTACCGTGATGAAATATAAATATGTGTTATGTTGGCAGTTTACGTTAAGCGGGACGGACGGTATATAGGCTAAGTTAATTCCCTGTACCGTACTGCGTAATAACAACGCAGATCATTCTTTCTCGTTCCTGTATAGTAATAAACCATAATAAGGCGACCCACTACTTATGTGGGCCGTATGGAGCAACTGCTTTGCTACATACCGCAAAGAAACGACACAGAAAACAGATTGCAATAAAATGAATTTCGCAGCAGTAATATTTACAGGGAATATTTAATGGCACCGGAACTTCGGTTGGAAATAGTGCAAACATGCACGGTGGCAAAATGTTTTTCACTATTGCAATAAATTTTTCAAGTATGAAATGTATTATAATTTATATATACACATTATAACCGTCAAAATACAACTCTCATGAATTCCTCATTTTAATTCATCCCGATACCTTTCGAACCTAGACCGTTGTCGTGATGATACTGAATAATTTAATTTGAACCGAATTATAAAAATAAACAATAAAACCATTTACAGTAATAGTATTGTACATAAATATCTAATACGTGAGCTATAAAGACATTTGATGGGTTGGTTTAGAACGGACATTGGATAACTTTAAAATACTTTTATTTACTCTTTACAATTACCAATCCATTATTGTCTGCATGATATAAAACCTAAAACATCTTTACGTAATTGTGTATATGTGACTTTGATAATAATGCCAAGCTCGAGATATGTCTCTCTGACGACATTCTAATATTTATTTGTTATTTATTATAGCCATTAATTTTATTATTCTTATTTTTTAATTTTGTTGATTATTAGTTGATGTTTATAGAAAAATGAAAAGACCTTCACATTATATTTCAAATTACACATTTTAGTAATCCGCATATGACACCTTGATTTATTTCACGATTTTATTGGCCTTTGATGTTTGTGTGACCGTGCATCACTGATACAATAATATAAACAGCCAACTGGATGCAACAATACTAATTTTATTAATAATTTCAATCAACTCAACATGTTTCCGGCCATAATTTTGCCCATCTTCAAGAGCACTAGACTGTGCTTACAGCTTGTTGTATAAAGCACCGACGATGGTGCCTGCTGGTTACCAGGATGAGGTGGAACTCAGTTCCACCTCATCCTGGTAACCAGCAGGCAGCATTGCCGGTGCATTATACCACAAGCTGTAAACACAGTCTGTTGCTCCTGAAGATGGGCGAAATTATCGCCCGAAACATGTTGAACTGATTGAAATTGTTAATAAAATTATTATTGTTGCATCTATTTGGCTCTTTTTACTATTTTATTGGTCTTCTTCGTTCAATTCCCAAAAGTTCGTTTTTATGGTTTTTATGGTTTTGAATTTCAGTTTTAATAGAAGATAGTGAATATACTAATTCCTCGTACTGGATTTTCTTAAAGTAAACTACAGTGAAATAATAAAATTAATTTCTCACATAACATATTTTTAACTAACCTACGCTAAAGTGCGTAATTAATTTTGTTTCTGTCAGATAAGTATTTTAAAGTTAGTGTTCTGGACAGCTATTCCCTAACGCCAATACGTGCAGTATGGGTCAGGCCCACTTCACGGGAGTAGCCTCAGAGCGTTCCGTCGGTTAGGAGAACAAGCTTGTGGAAAAATAAACTTAATATAAATTCGTATCTAGATATTTTAAAACAAAGGAAAAACCGGCAGATGATCTTGACGTTTTCACTTAGCACTGCAGCAAACACTGAAGTTTCAATAAATTCAAGTTATAAACTGTAGAACCAAAAGACATAAGCACAGCCTCAGTAAGGGACCTTTGCCTCTTCATACAAGGCGCAGGGTTATTGCGGCTGTGCTGAACGAAATATTTGAGCTGCACAATAAGGCTAAGGCTGCGGTGCATTCGGTGCAATAAGCTGACAGGCCCTAAGAAGAAGAAGAAGAATAAGAATAAGAAGAAGAATAAGAAGAAAAAAGAAGGAGGAGGAGGAGGAGGAGGAGGAGGAGGAGAAGAAGAAGAAGAAGAAAAAGAAAAAGAAGAAGAAAAAGAAAAAGAGGACGAAGAAGAAGGTTTATACACAAGGAGGTAACTATGCTTTACCCTGTCTTTTCTTTACCGCAGAATTGCTTCATCGTGTAAAGTACTATACATATGGACTAAATCGTTTCCTCTGTTTTACAGGATGTTTATACCGTTTCATAGCAAATAATCAGTGGCAGACACAGATCTTTCTACGCAATTTATCTTACTTAATCCTGCAGACCAATATGATTAATGCAGTACCAAAGGACATGCGAAAGCCGGATGTTAAAGTTATATAAAACCTGCGGAAGTATATTATTCGGTCTCATTGCAAACCATTTCCTGAATGTGATGGGGAAATATCTATGGATCGAGGTGCGCTTCTACATAAGAGCATGAGAGATGATCAAATAAGTAATTGTTTTAATAATTTGTGATGAACTATATTACTAGAAAAGTGGAACGGGTCATCGTAAGTGATGTAAAATAGAAAATAGAACACGCAATTCTGGAAATACGAGCAGAAGGCATGCGAACATATATTTGGGTAACTAAAAAAAAAAATTTGTTAAACTTATAACTGTGCGATATGTTACAGCTTAGACCGTTTATCAATACGGAAATAATCTCTTCGAACGCGCAATCAAGCAGCTTCCTGCAGCGTCAACTGTCGTCACACTGCGGGAATCAGTGGGCCATAATGAACACAGGTTAACAATTATAAGATAAAGTTTTACCGCTTACAGTTTTAGCAGGATATGTTGTTTTTCTGGGTGCTGATTTGGTTTATGCCGCTGTACACAGGCGGGAGAGTCCAATCGTCCATCTTCCCATGCATCAAATGCAAACCCCAGGATAACTCAGAGTTTTTTTTTAAAAATGCGTGGGAAATCAGACACATAAATCAATTTTATGATATACCAAATTTCAACTTATCAAAGAAATGATAGTGGTCATAAAATGAAATGTATCAGCTAAATTTATGTGTACCCACTCCAGAGTCACAATATCACCCTTAAAACAGCGTCACATAAATGTATGTAGGTGGTCTCTTTAATAATGGAAATATTTTCTAGATAACAGGGAGAATATACTTTGTCTACCGGAATGATTGAAACGATATTGTGACTGAATTTCTTCACTAGGCATAGGGAATTCATAAATGTTTCTTGGTGTTTCTTCTAGCTATGGTTACTGTTGACATAAAGAGAGTCACAATGTTTATAATTAGCTATGGTTACTGTTGACATAAAGAGAGTCACAATGTTTATAATTAGCTATGGTTACTGTTGACATAAAGAGAGT
>Ga0123352_10001847_pt1 | contig 28771 bp, 22 predicted proteins | sample TergutLab28metaG_FD_89700 | JGI IMG/M metagenome (GOLD analysis project Ga0123352, IMG submission 89700) | Labiotermes labralis P1 segment gut microbial communities from Petit-Saut dam, French Guiana - Lab288 P1 | ecosystem: Host-associated > Arthropoda: Insects > Digestive system > Gut ... | reverse complement strand
ATTATCATGTTTGGCAGCAGTGTTACATATTTTCCTTTGCCCTTTTTTTTTTTTGTCCTGTTACTTCATTCCTATAAAGTTATTTGTTGAAGTACACATGCAATGAATATGTAGCCAGGTACAGTAGTGGCCAGATAACTTGCTAGCTAAGTTTTCAACACAGTATATAGCTACAGTCTGCAAAGCATGGTCACGAACAGGCTCACCCCGATTCGTTTGGCCAGGCAGTATTATACCTCTAGCAAAAACTCTTTCTTTGTTGTACATTCAGAGCTTCAGTCACTGTGGATGTCTGAAATTGGTGGAAGATGCTTGAAGGTGCATCCTCAGTTCTTCCCCTCTTACCAGCTTGTCTCTTCATGTCCACGCCAACAACTGACAAGTAGTCTGGTCACTAGTATGTGTCAAGTTAGGTTGCCAGATGATTCACAGGCACTTGCATTCACACTACTGAGATGGGAAATGTCTGTTGTCCTATATGAAAATGTATGTAGACACACACATACACACACACACAGATTTGAATTAAAACAGATTGTGACAGTTCAGGTATTGCAACAGCAGTGATGAACTGAAAGTCCATTCACAAGGAATTTAAGAGCAGATTAAATTTTCAACTGGCATTCTACCTTTCAGAACAGAATCTTTTTCTCTGGTCTCCCACATTAAGGGACAAACATGGACTGATTGCTTTGGAGAATCTTGTGCTGATAATAGTATTCGGCCTTATGGGGGAGGAAGGAAAAGACTGCATTATGAGGAGCTTCCTGATTTTTACTGTTCAACAAATGTTATTAGGGTGATAGGTTAAGGACAATGAGATAGGAAGGACATGTAGCACATGTGGTAACAATTATAAATATGAACAAAATTGTAGCCATGAAACCTGAAGGGACTATCACTTGGTAGGAGACCTAGGGGTACAATAAGTGGTAAATTTAAAATTCAGCAGAGATGAGTAAGGAGGTGTGAAGGTAATTCATCTGGCATTGTGTAGAGAGCAGTGATGGGCTCTTCTGAATAATAAAGAATTTTTAGATACCATAAAATACAGAATTTCTTGGTTAGTTGAACAGCAGTCAGCTTATCAGTAACTGCTGTGTGGAGTCGCAACAAATAACTGCGGCCCCAGAACTGTGACATTTTGTTAAGATCTTTGTGCCTCTATGTGGTGTGCACTTCCACACATAGAGCTAGTGTAGTCACCTGTCCATGTACTTGCCTTGTAGAAGCAAAACCTTCCTAAGTTTTTTGGTGACTTTCTTCAGCAATATCATGATGACAATCCATATGGGACCCTGCCACAGCTCCTTAGTCTTTCTCAATGTTTTGACCAATTTTTTACAGTGTTACGTATAATACATAAGCTTTATGTTACATATGTCAACTATTTTTTATATATATATAGTACTTGATATTTTTATATGTATACCCACATTGTACTTGGTGAGATTTCTTCATATCATTTATTGCAGTATGTATGATATGTTAGTAATGATTCTGATGTTTGGACATTTATATTGCCTAGTGGCCAAATTACAGACTAATTTTCTTCCTACTATCAGCATACTTCTAATAATTTATGAAGCCTTCCTTTCAGGTTTAAACAGTTCCCTTATGTCAAACTCAGGTACAGTACTCTGTACCAAACTGCCACTCAGTACTGTTGTTTACATACAGTCAATGACTACAAAGTAACACACCTTTGTTCTCAGAGGTTGGCATACTTGTCACATCCGGTACATGTCTGAAAGCTACAGCTCTCTCGCACAGTCTGGATGTAGACTCATTTGGATGCATGGATGCCAAGTTATAATGCCACTCCATTCTTATGCACTTGCTTTTTTATACAGTGCCTACAGACAGTGAAACTCTCCGTAAGGTAATACACATGTTTCCATTTTATACCTGTTTTTCTTTAATGTGAGCATTAATTTCAAGATAAGAAATGTAGCACAGTCTATCTGGTGTAAAGCAGAATGACACACAAATCACTTGTGATGTCCGGGGAACGATCCCATTGACTTCACATTTTCTGCGGTATTTGAGGTTCTCACAGCAGCGTTGCTGAAGATTCAAGTTTTCTGGGATGTGACACTGTGTCACTGGGTGAGTAGTTGTTAGTGTTTTCAAGGAACATAGTGCCTTTGAAACGTCTGGGAATATTCACACGCTGACACAGCATCACTTCCTAGACATTCTTAACATTTACTCACAAAACACCGACCAAGAATTGTGATATTTGAGGTTTTCACAGTGGTGTTGATGAAGATTGAAGACATCTGGCTTGTAGTGCTGTGTTGTTGGGAGAGCTGTTATGGACATTTCAAAGGATCACAGTACCCAGTGCCACATCACATCCTGAAGACCTCACTCTTCAACAGGTCCACAAAATACCAGCAAGTGGCACTTCGTTTCACATCAGGTTTCTGTCTCGGATGTTCACAGTACACTTAGAGAACACACCTTCAGCCTCCTATCATCTAAGCTTTCTTTTCTCACTTTCAGTACAACCCTAATGTAATATACAAATTAGTCAAATATTAATGACGCAGCACAACTATTATACTATTACTGTTGTTATTTATGCTTGCTATTTGGTTTAGCTATGCCTTAGCCACCTCCAGGCAACCAACATTGAAGTATTGTAGAAAAGCACTTGAGATAAAGTGCCAAATATCCTGTTGTAACTATATATATACATACACACACACACACGTAAGTGTACTAGGTGTGCCAATATCACAAATATTTGACCATGACATGTATGTTCCTTGAAATGTAGCACAACTGGCTATACCAATTAAAGAATTAGCACTAATGATAATTTTATTTCCAGTTGTGCAAGGTGTGCTTGTGCAAAGTTCATTTCAAAATAAAATTATATAAGCAGACAAAAAAATATTTGAGTAGAACACATTCCATTAAATTAATTTTTATTTTCTGTTTTATATATATATTATATATAAATTTACTTGGCATGAGAGAGAAGTTCCATTCATTACATGCAGTATATGTAATGGTGGGTTGATTGTTTAAAAGTTCAATAATATGACACAGAACATGCGGGCTGCACTGTAACACATGGGTGTACACAGCAATCTAGTTCAGTTGCACTGATCATAGTTTCAAGTAATGGAAACAGCAAATGGTTTTTAACACCCCTGTCTTGGCATTTGAATGGCCTATTGTGTTCCATGCGCCAGCCATGCTCCATGTTTGTTCACATCGCAGTTTCTTTGCTACTATGCAATTCACGAGGTAGCTGAATACGAAAGTTCAGACATCAGTATTCTCATTGATGACAATTTGAAATAGTAAAGGTTTGGTTATTTGTATATGATCACGAGTTCACTTGCACTTCACTGGGAATGGTCTCACCTTATGAGTCAGACAAGATATCCAGATGCAAGGGGCTCTTTATTGTCACTTAAATGGATACCATAACAAGCAGACTAAATCAAGACAGTAATTCTGTAACATGTCGTCTGTTTTGCATGTTGCTATTCACACTGTACATTTCTTACTTCATCTGCTCTTTCACAGTTGTATTTACAATTGTGTGACAACTGAACAATACTGTATACTAATATTTTATACTATGAGGGTCCTGCAGCCATATAAACAACTGTGCAGTTCACCACAGATAGAATGAGCCAAGGAAGCTAAGGAAGTCAGACTGCTGATCCGCTGCACGCTGATTGCTTACAGCAGCATTTGTAACATCATACCGGGTTGCTCCAGTTTTCAGAATATTTTCTGATTCTCGTTCTAATAAAATATGCAATTTCTGTTTTTCCAGGAGTGGAACAAGAAGGTTATATTTATCTATTTTTGCATTGAGCTTTTTTACCATTTCTTTGTGTTTAGTCAGAACTTCATTCCACCTGTTTTTGTCATCATCATTTAGTGGTAAGTGACCAACTTCAGTTCTGCACCTTGCAAGACTTTCACGAAGATGTATCGTATCATTTGAAATTTCTTTCTGCAGTGTTATCCATTCCGGAGTGAAGCCATTGTCAATCAGTACCTGATAATGTAAGAAACTGCGAGTTACTTCATCAGATAAAATTACTGCTGTTAGGCCAAGCAGATGACAGGCTGGACAGGCAATTTAATGGGAGAATAAGCAGCACATAAAGAAGGTAAAAAAACACAAAGTTGTCCCTTTACAGACCATTAAGGTATACAAGGAATGTAGAGGTATAGCTCCACTCATTCTTAATCACAGCTCTAGATGAATTTGAGTGGTCAACTGCATGTCCTGGCCACTTTACCCCCAAGGACATAACTTCTTATACCCAATGAATAGGAAGCTGGGTGGGCCTGAAAGCCAGTCTCAACATTTTTTAGAAGATAAAAATATATTGCCCCTGCTAGGAATCGAAACCAAAACCATAAGACCCGTCTAGTCACTATACCAATTGAGCTATCCTGCCTACCTAAGTAGCACCCACATAACTTAGAAAGCAACACAAGATATATTTTTAGATATACTACATGTACTTGCACTGTATTTCATTATCAAGGATGTAAGATTTAATTTTAGCAGTGTGACATTTTTATAATACATATAGGTATAATAATGACATGCTCTAATTATAAGTATCATTACAGTTAAACATAATGTAGGTGTATGGGGGGAGGAAATGAAATGCTGACGGGATTTTGGTGGGGAAACCTAAAAGCAAGAGACCAACTGGTCAACACACGTGTTGAGAGGATAATATTAAAATAGGTATTAAAAATAAGATGGAGGCTGTGGGCTGGATTAATCTGGCTCAGGATAGGGACAGGTGGTGGACTCATGTGAACACAGCAATTAACCTTCAGGTTCCATACAATGTGGGGAGCTGCGTAACGATTCTGCTCCATGGAGTTCGATAGTGCATGAACATGGTATTGTACTGCACTGACTAGGGAATGGAGAAAACCCTAAAGGGAATCTGTATATTTTTCACCTGGCACTGTTAAGGTAAAGATTCAGGTCTTCTGGATGAGACAGTTTGTCAGTGAACACGCAGTTCCTGGCATTTTGAAGGACTGCAGTGCCTTATTTCAGGATCCAGCAGTCCAAGAAGAATCCTTGGAAACCTCAGGAATTACTCACACAGCATCACAGCCTGCAAGACTACTGCTGCAGGATTCTCAGTCTCACAATGCTATGATTATTTTGTTCAGGGATGCACAGATGTGTGTGTGCACTGTGCCTTCCACAAGATTGCAAGATTTCACAGTCCATCACTATAATATCCATGGCAGCTAGGGACTGCACTACACATTCATTACCTGATTCATTTTATGAGTAACAAAATCAACATATGGATTGCTTGCTTGGTGCCTCAGCGGTTTCCCACTTCCAGCCAAATTATCAAATTCACCTCTTGACATTGATTCTTGGATTAAATCTTCCACAAGCCTATCCATTTCAGACCTGGCAACAAAGCAGATGTGATGTCCAGCACAGAAATCTTTATTTCACCACTTATATTACATAGATAGTGTAGGGCCACCAAACTCTAACATTACTAATGAATTGCCAAAGCCAACAGATTGCACAAAGGTTGTAGAGTTGTAGAGGTGCAATTTCCATCCCATAAGGCCATGCCATCTTCAGGGATGGCAACTATGAAATACAGACAGACAGTACAGAAATTGACACAAGTATACGAGATTTAATTAACAAAAATATACAGTAATTAAAGTTATGTAAGAATTTAACACATATCAATTTCATTTCCTAAAATCACTTCTTACTGTTTTTGTCTTTTGGATTGGAACCATGTCCAAGATGTAAATTGTAACATCTTAAAACATGCACCTACAGGAGGTACGAAAGTCTCGCAATATCATCCTACATATGGGTATGAAGTTTCACATTATCATGTCTATAAAAACTGGTGTAGTACCAGCAACACAGGCCTCCATCCTATGCGTATTGCCAATCAAGGCACACCCTTACCATTTATGACAAGCTTCCCATCTTATTTGACACTACAGCTTAGCCTCTGAGCAGTCTATCAAGAATGTTTGTCAGTAGAAAATTCAGAAACTGATAAAACTGCAGTGACCATGGGTCTGTTTTCATGCTCTGTATATCAGGCAAATTACCTTAGCTTAATCTTCTGTGCTTCATATTTATCTTTATGAATAAGCCCCTGTTCTTTGCCGAGGGCGACGTTAGAAATTCTGTGATTGTGAACATTTTCAAGAGCTTTCTGTGCTCTGTATTTCTGGAACTGCTTCTCTCTTTCATGTGGCATTCCCACACCATAGCCACCATAACTTAAATACTGTCTGTGTTGTGGTGCTGTATGCTGGATAAGAAAATACAGTTTATTGTTTAGTTTCTGTAACTATATGTGTAGTCATTATGTCAACTGACAACTGCTGGTTGTCACAGTCAGCTTGACAAGTCCTAATGTAGCCCACTCAGCTGACTGCCCACACACATACACACAAACAGTGAAGTAGTGATGGAAGTCACAAACAGTAGTCTGATAAGATAAAGATCGTGTGTTAGACATTTCACTCAGCATTACATATCCCTATACACCAGCAGAACACTGAATTCACCGTGAGCCTATATATTCATACCAATCTCACAATTTGGTATGCAGACCTCACATGATGCAGCCTCATGCCAGCATCAGTGAAAAAATTTGTTAATCATTTCAAAAGACAAGGCACATACCTCTTACCTTTATGTCAAACTCCTGCATTTTTTCTTTTTCTTGGTAATATAAGCCGTATTCACCTGCTCCTTCACCAGTTCTCCTTCGATCAATTGCAAACTTATTCTGCAGCTTACGATACGCATCCTCGATCTGGTAAAGAGTAATATGAACTTATCAAACACTATGGATTCACTACAAATGTTGCAAAGAATATACATTCCCCAAATTATCAGATATGTTGAAAGTTTCTCAGTCCTGGGTAATTTCAAGTATAATGAGCAGTACCCCTATTGAAATGTGCCAGCAGCTGAATATAACGTGAACTGTGTTTGCAGGACATGTAACATAGTAAAATGCTTGCAGGTGATTTTTGAGGAAACAGATTTGGTCACATACCAGAAACTGATTTCCACTTACAAAACTGAACAAACATGCTGCTTCTGTGAAAAATGAGAGAGTTGCCAACAGTGACAAAATTTGCTAGGATGGGAAATCTATGTTTGTGGAGCCATTACTATTCTAATTTTTTGCTCTTCTGAAAGAAAAATACAATTAATCAAGCCATCTTTTTGTCACATTTGATTCTTTTACTTGACACAGCATCACATTTGTTGCACTGACATGGTTGCATGATAAGGCAATGACATTTACCAAATACAGCACATCCATCACTTTGTTGTGCTTGATTCTGTGTCCATTACTATCCCTTTAAAGCTTTATAATGTAATATTTCAATAACAAATGTAATGCATCATATACATGGGATAATTTTTTCATTACCTAAGGTAATGGAAAACTTTAAACATCAGAAAATCATACCAAATGAAATCTGTCTGTATTTGCTTCTGGAGAGCCACTATCAGGATGAAACCTCTTCACCATATTCAGAAAAGCTTGACGAACTTGTTCCTGGTCACAATCACTTGATACTCCTAAAATTGTGAAATATTTCTGCAAAAACAATTTAATATAACAATATACACAAATCATACTTAAGCTTAGAATTTGAAGGCAATACTTGGCAAAAAACATGTAAAAAAAAAAAAGCTACATGGGAGCTAAGTTATTCAGACTGTCAACAAATTCTCTACCTTGCATGTAGACCAGTGAAGTCAGGGATTTCAGTCATGTCTCCTATCTAAAACACAGTCTTTTTATGGATGTGGAATTTTGTCAACCGGAGGGGAAAACATCGACTGCGGTGCTCAGATCAAATGAAATAAATATGGGAACATAAAATAAATCTGAATAAAACACTACCAATGCGCAGACATTCTAAAAAGTACTGGAAAATTTATAACCATCAACGGATAACAGCAAATTAACACTACACACTGGAGTAGGCAAGGGTCTGTAACATTATTGTGAGGAAGAAATATTTACCGAGTAATCGTCTTTGTCTCCAGAACTTCGGTAATTATGGTTCAAAGTCTTCATTACAGACGAAGGTGCACTACAAAAAATGGGCTTTTGAACAGTGACAACTCTAAGTTGCGTTGGCAGGCCATTAATATTCGATGTGACACGCATCGTAAGAACATTAGCCATGCTCAATCTTTTTTTGTGGGACAGAAAAGTCAAATGCACACGACAGGTTAAGTGTTGTAAAGTTTACGTGAAAAATAGGTGCGCGCCTTTATTTCAAAGACAAGATCTGGATCAACGCTTCTGGCAATAACTATGCCATGACATCCAGTTTTGAATTTACCAGTCTTAAAAAACTACTTGCAAACCGACAATTTCGAAACATACACCACTATTCAACTCGTCCAGACATGGCCTCTATGGTCGCCAACTTCTTGTCCATATATCGCTAACAAGATATCGGAAAGTCTGATTAACTAGAAAAGTCCCAAGACTTAGAATTATATTTTATACAAGATAACATATTCTGAAAATAGTAAAATAAATGAAATAAAAATAATAAGCATCACTCTCCAAACGCTGAAAGTCTAAAACTTTTTATGGAACCTGGTAGTCTACAATATTTAATCGAAGCCTCTACTGTCAGCAACTCGTGACCGCTCTGATCACCATGGTAGTAAATTTCCACAATGGACTTAGTGACTTATTCTTCAAATTGCCACCACTGGCCGCCTGCCAGAACTGTAACCTAAATCACATACTACGCAGCAGAACACTTTTAGGAGAAGTAAGGAAAAATAATAAAAAGGCAACTTACAAGAAACTCTTCTCCTTATTTTTTGTTTCCAAATATTCAGATTTTTTTACTTTAAAATTATTTATGTGAAGTGATTAGTAGTTAACAAGATGGCTCAGGAAAGAACAGAATTACTATATTGGCATCCCTGGTCGTCTGCTGGTATTACAACCTAAGTCACGTAGTTTACAGCATGAAAGTTTGCGGGGAAATGTTTGAAGACGTGGCAAAATTAAATTCGTAGGAAAGTTTTATGCGTACGCATTATTTCGAAATATTCAGTTTCTCTGACTTGGAAACAACTCGTATGATGTGATTAGTAGTTGACAAGATGGCTGAGAAGAGGAAAGGGAAGAGACGAAAGGAGGTAAATTCGTCTTCATTTTACGTGAGCGTTACATCCGTTTATGATTTTGTTCGTTATAACTCGTATTTACACGCACGAAGGTGGTTTGTATGTATTTTTTTACTCAATAATGGAGCTGTTTTCATAAGATGTCTGTGCAGAAAATAATGACGTTGGCTGTTGGTATTTTGTCATGGCACTCAGACCTTAATGTTGTAATTACTTAAGTAATGTGTATAACATTTATGCAAACGTTATTATGTAGCTGATTACATTCCAAGCGCTGTAATTTACGCATTTGAAATTGTATGTTTCCGATGGATGACTTGCGTGAATATGACCAAACTTGCGACGTAACGGGACTGCTATACAGTGTGATCCATTATTACATAGCTTGCAGATGCAGGTCATTGTGGGTGCGTTAACATGAAGGGTTGTATAATGTGAGTGTACGTCCATCAGAGGTTGTGATATTGGTTTTTCTCGTTACGTTTTATGTAGTAAATTGTCGTGTTTAGTTTCTTAGACGTCCGGAAATGTTAAGAAATGCGTGGTGTAAGGACAGTGTTTCATGTAATAATTGTGCATAAGTCCGTTTATGTTTTCAGGAATTTGTTCTTGAAGAACCACAGAAACCAAGTCGAGAAGAATATGCCATTGCAAAATGGCTTCGCAAAAATGTACCAACAAAGAAGACCAAATTTTTAAATCATAATGTGGAATACTTCACTGGTTGGTTATTTTAAATTTTCTTTTAGAATTACACATCTTCTGATTTGTTGTATAACTTTTACTTTTGATTTGGGATGTTTACTCTGTTGTTTGTTGATAGCTGTCAAAGCTGTGGATGCCCTCATGGAAACCCAGTGGGCTAATCCTAAAGAAGGAGATGAAGCTTTCTTCTCTTCAAGAGCTGATGTAGTTGAATTTCTTGACAGGTACATTTTATGTTCAGTTCTGATAATGTCCTTTGTCACATTGTTTGTTGCTTCTGTTATGACAACCTGAATACAAATGTGAATAATTTTATTTCCTGTTACTTATGTAATTATTATGAGCTTCATAAAATCATTTGACTAGACTAAGCCAAATTAATGTGTGTAGAAAAAGTATGCAAACCTGTGTTTAATGTGTGAGGGTAGATATTCTTGGAATGTAACTCATGCAGTCTTCCACTTTGATGCTGGAGGTAGCCGGTTCCTCCAAAATGGTGACATGCATTTACAAGCCTGTGTGGCATCACATGGTGTTAGACTGTATTTATGCTGCCTGATACATTCAACATTCCAGTGAATGTGAAGAGTATTATGTGCATCTTTTGAGTTATCAGAGTCAAGCCTTGTCCCTAAGTCTGCTGCAAGGTAACCATTTAAAACAATAAAGAAGTTGGTCACTGAATTGCTACTTGTATAACAGAGTACTACCCCCAGCTGTCATGCGTATGTTTCTTTGTGTGTTTTCTGACAATAGCATATTACACTTGCAATGACTTAGTTTGTGGACTTTGTTGATTGGTGTGTTCAACAACAAACAACTTTTTGGTAAACTGGCATCAGCTTTCATTATCACATGAAAAGGTGGGTGGGGGGGGGGTACCTGGAAAGTTGGGTTTGTGCAGTTGACAAAGGAAGCAGGTCCATTTTCTAAAGCACTGTGTCTGGAAAATGTATGAATAAAGTTTACAAGTACAGTGACTGTAAGTACAATGTGCCATTGTCAGAAAAACATGAAATTGATGCATTTACTTTTATAAAAATGAGCTTTTACTTGATAATTGCAATTGCAGATATGTTAGATTCATTACTTGGCAGATTGTTCGACATAATAATTTAGAAATATATCTGAAATTAAATTTGCTTACTACCTTTATTTTCTATCTGATATAGTAATATTTTAAAGTTTATTAGAAACAGTTTGTGTAATTTATATAAATGGGTAATAATTTCTTTTAGTATGGTTGGAGATCAATCGCTGGTTGTGAGGAGATATTTTTTGTTTGTTTTACATTTTTCTGGGGTGTTACTAAAACACAGCCTCCAGTTTAGGATATAAGGAAGTAGTAGTTTGCGGAAGAAAGGTACCAGATGTCAAATGGTGGTAGTGGTAGTAGTATCAGCAGCAGCAGCAGTGGTGGTGGTCACCATATAGTATCTACCTTATAAAATGTGTTGTTTTGTGAGTGAGTGATTAGTTGATGATTGTTGTGCCAGATGGCAGTTTTCATTGTAAAGCAGCCAAGAGAACTCTGGTTGGCATTGCGGCATTGGAGATTTCATAGTGTCCCTTTAGGGATATGATATGTATGAATAGATCTGCTGGTGGGTTATCTGTGGGCATTGTAGGTAGAGATGCCATGGATTAGTGCACCAGTATAATGTTAACACTTGTATTTTGGGGCTGTTTCTAGTGCTGTAGTAGTACAAGATTAGAATTAGTTGAGGCAGGCATATAAATACAAGGAGCACAGATCAGTGTGAATAAGTAGAATTTGCTGCACACTGCAGCTGTATCTTGTGTCATATTGGTACCTACATGGCATTGTTGTAGAATGCTGAGGCACAAGTTTTTCCATCGAGCCAAGAAAGTCCCTGTGTCAGAGCAGGAGCTGAAAGCAAAGTTGAAGAAGAAGGACAAGGAAAGAAAGCATGATGGAGGAGAAGAGAAGTGCAAAAAGGAGGAAGATAAAGGTGATGCGGATGCTGAGAGTAGCCATGCTGAAGGAGAGAAGAAAGAGGAGAAGTCTGTTGTTTTGTATGTAAGTTATGGAGCACAGAATGTTGTGGTTATGTGTTGCTGCAGCCTTGTTCATGCACTATTAATAAGGTCAGATATTTCTCATAAGACAGTGTATAGTGCTTGTCAGTCGTGCTGTGTCTGTTATATCGTGAAATGTTGTTGTGCAGTGATCCATTGCCACTCCATTGTGTTTGGAACATGCATGGCTATGTTGATTTAATTGAATTGTGTGGTTGATTTAGCTGCTACAGTAAGATGTCAAAATAATATTCTAACATCTAAGTATCTTGGTGGGGTGTGACATCAATCTATCCGGTAGGTGGGTGCCGACATTTCAGAGAAATATACAGGGCACCATTTCTACACTGAAGACAGAACAGGTTCTTGACCACCAACCAAACTATACAAGGTTATAACTTAGAAGATAATGTTGTGATTCAGAAGTGCCATGAAACCCTCAGATCTTTATATAAAATGGCTGTATTCTGTACCATTAAAATTCCAGGATTCACAATTAGCATTGATTTGTTCGTATGATATACAGTGTGATTTGTGTAATTGAACTATGTCATGAAATTTACAAATAAATTCGGCAGAATTGACTCTCAAAATTATACATCCAATTTAGGGTTTATTCTTCCAGTTAGATCTGGTGTTTCATGCAACTTCCCCTATGTTTCTTTCTAGTCTCACCCATATGCAATACAAATTAACATGTTCAGCAATTTAAAATCAAAAAAATATTTTGGTGTGTGGAGGCATAAATCTCTTACCACCTACTGTTCATACAAGTGAACTACTAGATGAGGTCTGTAAGAGATGTGGAGCAAATATGTGACACCCAGCATAACTGATCATAATGTGGCACAAATTCATCAAGTTGGTGGCTGAATGCTTGCGACAGTGAATATGACAGGATTTCATGCATTAGTGATGTTTTCAGACCATTACTGTGAGTATCAGCAGCAAACCAAACCACAACATATCTCCATCAGCATAGCTGGTCTTCAGGCAGAGGTTGAACTCATGACCTCCCAAATAATAATTGTGAATGCTACCCACCATGACTCTGGGACAGCTCAGTCACTATACAAACTAGGCTACGGGCTGGATGACAAATGAGCTGTGGTTCACTTCCTGCCAGCAGGAAGAGAGTTTTCACTGTAAAGTGTCCATACCAGCTCTATGGTCTGCCCAGCCTTCTGTTCTGTGAGTAATGGGGGCAGATTTGCTGGGAGTGAAGCAGCCAGGGTGGATCTGTACTTCCACTGTCTGATATGCCTTCCAGGCAACTAGTGCTTTCTACTTGGCTTTGATGCATGGTACCAACACAAGTAAAGTTAAAGGTCATCCCATGACTTGCCTATACAGGCACAGAGTGGAGGCAGAACTATAGCTCCCAACTCATTTGCAACCTTGGCGGTAGAAAGGGTGTGGTTAGCACCACACCCCAGCCATCAGCACCATGTCCCAGCTGCTTTATCCCTGGGTGAGGCTCAGTACTCTTGTACAAGAGATTGGGTGGGTCTGGGTGCTGGCTTGGAGGGCACAGAAAATCCCGCCCCCACTGGGGTTCAGTCCCCTGACTGTCCAGCCCATAGCAAGTTCTGGCCACCATCAACACAAATACTTGCTTGAAATATGTGATGTTTCTGTGAACAGATTGAGATGCATTCCATTGATTTTGTTTTGTTCTAGGAGGAGAAGGAGAAGAAGAAGCGTAAGATCAGGCTTGAAATGCATTTAGATCAGTTGTTTGTTGATGGGCTGGATGCATATGTGTGGATATATGATCCTATACCTGTGTATTACTGGTTCTTTGGCACTCTGTTAGTGCTTGCAGCTACTGCCATCTGCCTCTTCCCACTGTGGCCACCATCTGTAAGGTATGAGGATCAGCAACATTACAACTCTTAATGGAGAGTCAACCCATCCAGGACAGGCACAGGAATGTGTTTTGTTGCGTACTGGCTGAGATTAGGAAATATTATCTGGGTGTCTAGTGACATATGTTGAAAAGAAAACAACATTGCATGTTTTGCATTGATATTGTCTTGGATTATTAAAACATGTAAAACCAACATGAATTAGAAATATGGAAAAATATGTAATGCCATACCAGTATGGTGCACAGTAGGCAGCAGCACATGTGACATGCATATTGTACCAGAACAACACCCAACCTGCAGGTTAGAAAATCACAGCAGTCAGAGGCTTACATGTGGAAAAATTAATGTACTTATGTTTCACTCAGAACAGAAATATGGAAAATATATATGAGTGTTTACAGCAGTTGGTCATGCTGGTTGCAATAGAAATTGTGCCCAAGTGGCACCCTCAGTTGAATGAAACAGCTTGACTTCCATCGTGAATGTATTGCTGCTAACAATTATGACATTGGAGGGAAGTGAAACTGAAGTGACATTTGCATTACAGGAAGGGGGTTTACTACTTGAGTGTGGCTGCTGCTGGGTTCCTGATCTTCATAATTGCACTGGCAGTTGTACGACTTGTTGTGTTCTGTGCTCTTTGGGCACTGACATTTGGTAAACACCATTTCTGGCTCTTCCCTAACCTCACAGAGGATGTGGGATTTTTGGCCTCTTTTTGGCCTATATATCAGGTAAACATTGTTATGAGCTAACGTAATGATACTAGTTGAAGGTTTTGATATTTGTAATAGATGGACAGTGTTTTATTTGACAACTTCCTTAACTTAACTTGGACCATTTCAGGTGATGGCAGGCACTGTGGTATTTTCTGCTATTTCAGTTTGCCATAGGTCAGGGTCAACATTTACTTATGTACTTGCTTCATGGAGCAGAGTTCTTCTTGAGAAACTAACCGGTTCTCAGCTAGTCAAGAAATTCCCTACATTTTATGGAAGCCGAAGGTTCATTACCACGTTTGCAAGTGCCCGCCAGCTCGAACCAGTCCAAATCCCCACAACCCACTTCCTGAAGATCCATCTTAATATTATCCTCCCATCTATGCCTGGGTCTTCCATGTGGTCTTTGTCCCTCAGGTTTCCCTAGCAAAACCCTATATACATCTTTCTCTGCCCCATACATGCCCCATTCATCTCATTCCTCTTTATTTGATCACCCGAATAATATTTGGTGAGCAGTACAGATCTTTAAGGTCCTCATTCTGTAGTTTTCTCAACTCCCCTGTTACCTTGTCCCTCTTAGGCCCAAATATTTTCTTCAGCACCTTATTCTCAAACACCCTCAGCCTACTTTCCTCCCTCGGTGTGAGTGACCAAATTCACACCTACAGAAAACAGCAGGCAAAATTATAGTTCTGTATATCTTCATCTTTAAATTTTTGGATAGTAAACTGGAAGACAAAAGATTCTGTACTGAATGATAGCAAGCATTCCCTGACTTCATTCTTCTCTTAATTTCTTTATGAATAGAATTTTGATGTGTTAAGGTTGTTCCCAAATATTTGAACTCTTCCACCCTTTCAAAGGAACTATTATCAGTCTTTATACAATGACTTCGTCCTACAGTCTCATCTTGAGACATGACCATGTACTTAGTTTTATCAGCATTTATTTCTAGTCCAGTCTCCTTGCTAGCAACTTGTAAAGCATCTGTATTTTTCCTTATAGTATGTACATTTATGCCCCATATATGTACATTATTAGCATAAACCAAAAGCTGATGTGTACCATTTAATTTCAAGCCCTCAAGCATCTTCTCGTTGCAAACCATTCTTATTAGGAAACATGTCAGACAAGTATTTGCCTACCTGGACTCTGCTATATGTTTCAGTCAGACACATTTTTATTAGCTATACCACTTTCATGGGGATAGCAAACTCAGTGAGAATATTACACAAGACCTCCCTCATAACTGAATCATAAACTTTCTTGAAGTTATAAATAGCTGATGAATTGCCTCATTGTATTACCATTTTCTCTCAGATATTTGATGAATGTGGAATATTTGCTCACTAGTTGACATGTTGTGTCAAAATTCACACTGATGATCCCCAAATAATTTCCTTTGCATATGGCGTTAACCTTGACAGCAAGATGTTGGATAAAATTTTGTACATAGTTGGCAAAAGTGATATGCCCCTACAGTTACTATAGTCAGTTTTATCACCCTTCTTATAGATCAGTACAGTGATCGACTCCTTCCGCTCCTCAGGCAATTCCTCCTTATTCCTAATATAATTAATAAGTTTATGGATCTTGGAGCGAATTGTTCTCTCCCTGTTTTAATCAGTTCTTCTAGGACTTCATCAGTACCTGGTGATTTATATCGCTTTAGCTTTTCATTGCTATCTCAACCTCAAAGGCACTTGGCTCAGGCACTAGTGGTTCTGCTGTGTGTATTTCTACCTACCTAACATCATTAACCCCATGTCCATTTAGTAGCTGAGAGCATGGTTCCTCCACCTAACCAAAATACTGTGACATTCTGTAACCAAATCACCCTTCTCATCCTTTACTATATTAGTTCTAGGCTGGTGACCCTTCTTAAAGTCATTCATGCCCCTGTACAAGTGTCTGATATTTTTGATTGTACTATTAGTTTCAGGTTCATCTAGGGAAACTTTGTGTTCACTGCAAACTGTCAGTCATGTGTTTGTGGTTCATATGCATTTAACTCTTTTTTGCTAGGTTCTGCCTACAGTTACCATAATCACGCACCCATTCGTGGGGAGGGGGGTGGGGTGGAACTGACATGATGAGTAATGGCATCAGTAATCTTAACAGTAGTACTATGTATTGTCTGTGAGTAATAAAGAGCCTGCAGTAAAGCCTGTGAGAGGGAATTTGATTATCCCTGACCGAACATCTGTGCCAGTGACAATGTGGAAAATCTACCATCCATAACAAGCTTAATAACGTTGAACTAGGCTTGAAGAACAAAACTGAGATGGAGAATAACACGCCTTCTACCTTAACCATCATCATACCAGTTATGAAATGAGCACAACCAGTCCCTAACATGACCACAGAAAGAAGCTTAATGATAAAAGTGACTGAACTGTAAAGGCTGTGAGAGTGAATTTAGTCATCTGTGATAATGACAATATGGAACACGTGTCATCCATGACAAGTTGTTTACAATTCTTTTTCAGTTTACATAGGCTAAAAACCTTGCTGGTTTCTGTATTAATATCAGTAACACAGTAATGATATAATAAATACACGTACATGTACCACTTATGAACAGGCTGTCATTGGTATGATTGCTTCTAACCCTAACCTGTTCCATTATTGCATATGGAAATATCATTTTTGATGTATGCCTCCTTTTTCAGGAACACAACTAGGGTGTAAAACAAGGGCTACATGTAATGCAGAGGGAGGGGGGATAATATGAGGTGTATGAGGAAGGAGGGAACATGGATGCTTGGAGGGTCCTCCCACTATCTTCCCCAGTTGACTGTCACCCACTGTCCACAGCTACTACTCCAATATAACTCACTTTTTTCCTGTATCACTGTTCTTCTTGGACTAGAGGCACTGTGATCCTTTGAAATGTCAGGAACTGTTCGCTCAATGACAGTGTTGCATTCTTCAGCTACACCAATAAACTTGAAAGAACACCCCTGGCAGTTTTGTGAATTACATTATGGAGTTCAGCCTTTGCAGTCTTGTTCACTGTGTGATTAGCTGTTTCAACCATTCCTTTCCAGTATGAGTATAAAGGTCAAAATACTGAAGTAATGAAAAAGTCTGCAAAAAAGAAGAAGAAAGATAAAGATTCTGATAATGAAGAAGAAAATTTGGAGGGAGAAGTGACAGAAAAGGAGGATGCTAACAGAACAGAAGAAGAAAAGTAAGTACCAGTATAAGCAGTAGTAAATTCATGGGACCAGGTAAAAAAATGTACTGAAAGTTCATTATTCTGGTGTATGTTGAAAGGAGATTTTGCTCTACACAGTGTGTCAGGGAGAAACAACTGTCAGCTTACTGTTCATGCAACATGCTTAGCCAGGCTTAGCCATCGTCGGGAAGAATATGTAAAATATGAAGCATAAGTTGCTTAAATACTGAAATGAAAACTATTGCATTAAGTCAGGTGACAGTTATAGAGTATAATTGCATGATCATGTATTGCCAGAATCTATATAAAATGTCCCTGCTGTGTTATTCTGTGCCACAAGTAAGATGATCAAATACCATAGAATCTTTCCTGATTCTAAGTTAATGGTAAGATATGTGCTATTTGTCCCTAGTAAATTGATGCCTTAGGTCATATCCTTAGGCTTTGGTCTGTGAACATCACAGTTTCATTCAACCATTTGTAGTTAGTTGTTAATGTTACATCAGTTACCCTTCAAAGAGTAATGTGGAAGGGGTAAAGCCTTCAGTCACATACAGTATGTGATATTTGTGCCTCAGACTTGGGTGTCGTGGTCACATCATCATAATAGCATTTTGTTATGTTACAACTATTATAGCACTTCGCAGAATATTACCTGGAATAATTGATGTACTGGAAAATTTGACTTTTGTGCTATAGGAACATCTGTTGAGTCTTGTGGAAAATTGCATTCCAGGACTGTAACACTTTGCTGTGATGATGGACTAATTGAAGTGCCTGTTATATACTGGACCAAGGTTGCCGTCAGACAATGTACTATAAAATTTTGTGTTGACTTGTTGTCAGGCCACCTGACGCAGAAGGGAAAGCTGTAGATGGAAAGGTCACAGACAATTCAGAGAGTGAATCTGAAAACAGCCAGAAATCTCAAACAGGGAAAGACTTCGAAATGGTAGAACGGGAGGAAGTAGAGTCTTAACACTTAAATACGTGGTAAGAAATATGTTTAACCATTTATTACAGTTAAATGTAGACAATGGTGATAAGAAAATTTACTTTGATTTTGCAGTATATGAATTAGATGCCTTGCTGAAATTTAACACTGATATAAATTGTATTTGTAATTATTATTTCTGTTTATACAACAGTTATGTTACCACAGTGAAATTAACAAGCAAGGAAGTTTTGCTGCATGTATTTCAATATTGTCATACTGTTGTCATATGGTGGCGCTCTCTTAAACTCTGTACCAGTTAATGATTTCACATTTGTTTTACTGTCCTTGTCCTGTTCTGATGTGCCACCACATGACGAATGTCTGTTTCTTGTAATGTTTTTGTATCAGACAGGTTTTATGAAATTAAGGTGCTAAACAAAGGATCTTACCAGGGATGTGGTCACATAGGAAGCAAATGCTGCAGTGGGTGTAATCATCTGCACCAGATGTGTGAGGTTGAGGTATCCCTTTACATATATCATTACTAAAATGTACTGGAAGTGGCTTATCCTAGTGCAGCACAACAAAACCAAGCATAAAAGTGTTATGGGTAGTCAAAACCTAAAAGAAAACAACTTTGAAACTGAGGATTCTTTTCATTTTTGGTATGTCGCAACACTTGGTAATCAATTCCCGACATTTTGAGACAACTACATTGTCTTCAAGTCAGGAACCAATTACCTGATGTTGTGGGTGCATATCCCAGTAGAACGGAATCCTTAACTGCACTGCTGCAAAAATGTTACATCCTGTAACTTCAAACTTACTCACCCAACAAAACCATAAGTCTGGAAATGAGTTCCAAGACCAAATTTGGATGACGTTAACTGGATGCCGTACCAGGAGCAAGAAGCGAGACTCAGTTCAACTTACTTCATCAGATTTGAGAGTGCAACTACTGCATAACTTGTGGAATAAGGATCCCGTTTTTCTGTGATATTACACAGCATCATGTCCCAGAAGAATGATGGAATCCTCTGCTACACTGCTGCAGAAACCTGGAAACTCACAACCAGGGGGATACCTGTATTTGCAGATAACATTATTCACAGGTATAGACTGCTTTAAAATTATTCTTATGATGGGTGCTGCAATTGACAATATTCTATGTGATCATAACCACAGCCATTCCATAATTTATGTTGTAATGAACCTGAGTGTAAGCTTAAACTTCAATACTTCAGTGGACGTGTCATGTCCGATTATTGTGAAATGTTGCAGTAAAACAGTATGTTACTGTGGGCTATGGAGGAATGTGTTCAGCAAAACTGCTGAAGGGGTATCATTTAACTAGCTTCTTGATTTTTAGAATGGTGTACATATACACATATAATACACAGTTAAAGTATTGTATGAAATGTGACAAGCGGAACAAGTGTATGATGTTACAGAGAGCAGTGTTAAGTCAAACAGCAATTAAGATAAGATAAATGCACTGCAAAATTTCCCAAGTGAAAACAAAGTTATATGACAAAGGTACAATACTTTCCACCCACTGACATTACATTACTGTATAAACATACAAACTTGCATTTTCTTCTCCTGATAAGTGACATTTAGTGACTTAGCCCTGTTATCCATAGCAACACAAAAGCGTTATAATTGGCCAATGTTCTTGATAGCTACATTTGCTTTCCATGCCAGAATATGCATGCTGTGTATGTTCATACACATGCACATGCACAGTGGTCTTGTTTCTAGTTGTTGTGTGTCCCTCAGCATGACACTTATTCTGGGAACTTGCATCCTCCAAGAATTCAGAGTCCACTTTTCACCTGCAGTTGAACTGGCCTTATTTCATGGGAAGTCTGGGAAGTGGTGACCTCCAGCTTCTGTGCAGGATTTGCACCTGCTGCAAATATTTGACACACAACAAAGCTCGTCTTGAAATATTAACATATACCCTTGAATTCCTGCAATTATGGCGAACTTCCCTGTACATTTTCACTTAATTCTGCATATCATTTTGTTGGGATTAATTGAATTGTAATCAGAATTTATTTCTTCCAAAAACATGTATTATCTGATCTGACATGCACTCAGAGCACTGTAAGGTCACTTAAAGACAACTTTGTGAACTGCACAGAGATCATTTCTGGGATGGATACTCATAAGAGTTTTTATCTTAGTAATTAACCAACTTGATGCACAAAATTTTTTTACAATAAGAGGCATGAAATAAACTTACTGTAAAACAAGTTTTGTGGATCAAGTTGGTTAATTACTAAGATAAATATACTGAGATGCACAGTCAGCAAAACATTAAAAACTCATAAAATTGTTGCAAATGAATACTCTTAGTTCAGCTAAGTAAATTTTACAAGTGCACAGATACCATCTGGGCTTCGTTTGTAATAACAGTGGACTTAGCAAGTGGCCATTCAGTTGCTCACTTCTCAACTGTAGTAATGCACCTGAAGTTTTGGCTCATAAACCCATACGTGCTGAGTTAATGTTTTCCTGTACTCAGGGACACAACTCAACCTCTGTTTCTATGTGCATGTATGTATATACACACATGCTGTAACTATTTCACAATCTCTCCATTTTAATATTGTTGCTGTTTTCAAGTGTGAATGATGTGTTTTTGTTTTGACAAATCTTGTCATGGATCTGTAGCAGTTATAATAAATCTTATGTATCAAAAAAAGATGTGACACTGTTTACAATTTTAATGCAAGGTTGGAAATGTGTGCAAGCACCAAACTTCACTCTGTTTTATACAGGTTGCGGCAGAATGGACTCCCATATTTCAAAGGGTAATAAAAAACGAAAGAAACAAGTTACGGAAAAAAACTTTATATTTTCGAAAAGTACTTACAAACTAGTTTTTTTCCCCATTAGGTTTTGAAAATAACATCACTCAGGTGGCGGCCGTTATTCGTGATGCACTGCCGAAGCCATTCTCTAAAGTTTTCCAACACTATGTTGGTCATCTCTGGGGGAATGGTAGTAACTTCCTCACGAATAGCGTCCTTAAGTGCTTTGAGGGTTTGAGGCCGATATTTATAAACCTCGGCCTTGAGGTATCCCCACAGGAAAAAATTGTAGGGGGTCAAATCGGGCGAGTGCGCGGGCCACCCGATATCGCCTCGTAAGGAGATGAGTCGACTTGGGAACATCTCTCAAAATTCCCAGTGAACAATGAGCTGTGTGGGCTGTGGCCCCATACTGCTGAAACCAAAAGTCCTGTGAATCATCAAATTCCTCCAATCTGGGCCGAAGGAAGTTCTCTAACATTTCACAATACCGATTAGAGGTTACAGTCACGGTCTCACCACCTTCCTCGAAAAAGTAAGGTCCCACTACACCTAAATGGGACACAGCACACCAGACAGTGACTCGAGGGCTGTGCAGAGGTCTTTGGTGAAGGTCACGGGGGTTATTCTCTGCCCAATACCGAAGATTTTGCTTGTTCACAGTACTGGACAGATGGAAATGCCGTCTGTGTCGCGGTTACAGAATCGTTTTTAAAGAACACCTCAATAACGAAACCGCGATGTTCACCGGACCAACTCATGGTGTCTACTGACAACTAGACGATCCACCCAAACCATTGCCACCTCCCGCGCCACCCTACCCCACCACTTCCTTACCAGTGACCTTGAGAAATGTGGGAGTCCATTCTGCCGCACCCTGTATTAGCAGACTCAGTATAGACAAAGTTAGGAAGTACATCACAGCACATTCATTCAGGTACGTTTATCATCTTTATCTTGAGAACACCAAAATTTACAGAGATGTAGTGTGCTTGGTTTGTTTGTGTAACCCCACTTCCACTACACACTTTTGTCACCAATGAACATTTAGGCAGTTACACTCAGAAACTGTCTCACTTTCAACAAGAACTGAATGTATTGAAAAATTTTTGCGAAGCTCCACTATCAAATTTCATTAAAATCTATTCACTGGTTCAACATTGTTGTATGGAGGCAAATGTGATATATGCTTTTGTGGAAATTTTCATTATACAAATTAATTGTGTAAGGAGCATCACCTTTCTAGATACTGTCATTCCTTTTGTAATAGTGTACAGCCTCTAAGGAACTGGTGGTAGGAGTTAGGAGAACACATGGTGCCAGTCTGAAGTACCAGAATGTACACACATAAACACATACATTATACTTGTATATTCCTTGGATCCAGTATTAATATTGTTGTACATCCAATTGTGTCATATTATACTGGGTATGAAGTTCTACAGTGAAACACAACTCTTTAAAATTTGTCATCATTGCTACATGTTTTGGTTCAGTGAACCATCATTGGGCATTACTTTACAAAAATTTTAAAAACATTAGTACATTTGCAATATGCATTGTTGGTTGTAAACTAGTGACATCTCACTAACCAACTATGCATGTTGCAATTGTAGTTGCATTTTTTAAAATGTTTGTAAAGTAATGCCTGATGATTGTTCGTTGAATCGAAACACGTAGCATTCATGACATATTAAAGAGGTGTGTGTGTGTGTGTGACTGCAATACTTAATTTCTATTCAGTTCAGATTTTAGTTCAAGGGACAACAGAATGTGGAGTGAGTCACAACAAATATAAAATACACACAAGCAGTACAATATAAAAATACGTTATATATTTCACATAAAGTATTCAAATGTTACACTAAAGCCATTATATAAAGCAGTTAACAGCACAATGAGTTATTTTTAGAATATATTCTTAATGCCATGCGTGATTTCAGGCTTCTGCCACGAAGATGATAGCTGTGCTTTTCTGGCCTACTACACAGCTAGTATTGGTATTACCTTTCTTGCAGTGTAACAGCCCAAAGAGCACAGTTCTTAATGCTACTTCAGACTCAGCCCCTTTCATTCATGTGACTTGTGAATCTGCATGGTAAACTATTGAAAATTTTGACATCATAAGACATACTTTTTGGAACCATGAAAGGTTGGCAACTGGCCTTGTACAGCTGAAATCTCAAAATTTTTCTTGTTTATTCACAGTGAAGTGAAAATATATATAGGCATGGAAAAGGTAAATCTCTTAACCTTTACCATCCTACGTGACCATATGCTGGTCTCTGAGAAATACTGGTGAACAGCATAGCATAACATATGTGGGTCTGTGTGTGTGTGTGTGTGTGTTGGTAGTGTTCTGCAGGAAACATAGCAGAGTAAACTGTTTATTGAGATGTTCCGTGATTCTGAAAACATGATATCACCAGTTCATACACCTCAATTTCAATTTAAATCAGGTTCAGTGAGAGGGGAGTCAGAAGTCTCCATGTCATTTTGGTCCCACATGCAATCCAGAGGAGGGAGCTGTTCACAACTATCGTGCCTACGAAGTGAGGATGTTTAGTCTATCGTCATTTTCATCACCACTGAACTGAATGATCCTGGTGTTTGTTGCACTTGTCTGTTTTCTCCAAGCCGAATGCTTGGAGATATATGTGGAAGTGGTGTCGTCAGTCTAAGAACTTCTGTATTTAGTGAATTCTTAGGCGCAGCTATCCATCTGCCTCATCTTTCAACCCTGTATGTACATCCTCTGATGGGATGTAGTGTCTGTCATTTTGAATTGGAAGCTATCATAATCTGCAGCATTTGTGGAAATTTGTAACACAGTAACATAATAGGTACCTGCTCAGGTAACAGGAGACAGAGAACGGTTGTCGCTTCACTGACAAACTAGCCTTCAAAAGAAATTTTCAAGGGCCACATTGTTGTTTTCTTGACCTACAATGCAAGGTCATACAATCTGACCCACAGGGCTAAAATTGCATGAGGATGACTGTACAGACCTCAAAATTGTCAGGCACATTTCAAACAAAACAACGTAACTTCTTGTAAACACAGACAACAGAAGATGTGGTGTAATACAGACCAATAGAGACTGAATGGTTACACATTCGAATGCATGTAAAGTCATTTTTTAAAAAATCACTTTTGTTTGGCCCTTATAATGTTAGCTATTTTAATTTATATGATTTGTTTCTAACACCTGCATTTCAGAAATGTTGTGATGTGAGAAAAACTCCAGTATATAAACCCATCTGCTAAACGGTTAAAGAGACTTACACATGAATTTCTAGACTGTGCCTTGTGGATGCTCCCTGGTTCATCATCAGAAATGTTAGCAATTCATTTCACGGAGACATCTGCTTCAACAAAGTACTTTCATGTAAAAGTAAAGTCCATATGATGGTCATAATTAAAATATATTTTTAAGAACAATATACTGATGCTTGTCCATGAGAGTCCTGTCCAGTTTAAAACTGCAGTTCAGGCAAGCCTGTTCAGTAGCCAGTCTGTTTAAAGTGGCCCACCATAGATTCTCCCATGGTTCCAATCCTCTCCTGTCCTCTGTGAGAATACTTCCAACTCGCATATTCCCATGTCTGTCAGAAGATTGCTGCCACCACCACATACAAATTTACTGTGACATGATCATGTGTTGATTATTATATCTTTGCTCTGTATATTCTCTGCAATCTCTTCTAGCAGTTGGCATTCAGAAACAAAGGATGGGTAAGTTTTACAGTGCCCACATCACAGTGTCTCAGTTTATCTGCTGATGTACTAAACACCACAATGATCCCTGTGAATTACCATTGTTACCAGTTCTTTCTAGCATTAGCATCTATCTCCAAGACAGATACAAAGGGTATCCCACAGTTCCATCTCTGACACATGGGTACATTCAGAGCCTGGTCCAGAATTCTGTCTCTATGATGCATGAGTAAATTCATAACCTTGTCCAGAAATTCTGTCTCTGACAGGATACAATCACAGCCTCTTCCAGAATTCCATTTGTGACACGTGGATATGCTCAGAACCTCTTCCAGAATTCCATATGTGACACATGGGCACATTCAGGGCCTGTTCCAGAATTTCGTCTCTGTGACATTTGGGTATGTTCAGAGGCTGTTCCCGAATTCCAGCTCTGTGACACATGCATATGTTCAGAGCCTGTTCCAGAAAGGCACGTGTACATTCAGAGCCTGATCCAGAATTCCTTCTGTGACAAATGGGTACATTCAGAACCTGTCTGACAATTCCATTGTATGATGCGACTGTTCATACGTTGGTACGTTCAGAGCCTGTTCCAGAATTCCATTGTTTTGACACATGGGTAGGTTAAGAGCCTGATCCAGGGTTCCATCTGTGCCCCACACAGGTACGTTCGGAGTACATTCTGAGATTGTGGTGGAGATGCATGGATAAGCTTATGCGATGGCATGTTAATTGGATGCATGTGCAAGATGTTATATTGGGGGTTTTATTTCTTGCAGCTGTCCATCTGCACTTCATATAAGGTTTTTTTAATTCTTCCCTTGCAGACAAGATTTGGCTCTGTTAGCCATGTTCAGTGCCTCCTTAAACACAAGGTTACTGCCAGCTGAATTACTTGTAACACATCATGCACCTTCAGCTAATGACATGTATCTATTTCTTATGCACTTTTAAGTATTACGTTCTCATGATAAGTGTATTGTTCATGAGGCACTGAAGCTAGTGCGTTAAAAGAGGAAAATATATTCCTTAATTACAAGATAAAAATATCAGTTATCTTTGCCAATTAAAAGTAAGAATAGATCAGCCATTACTGATTAATATCCTCCTCCATAGTTTTTTTTTACTTGCACTAAACAAAAGAAATGTCCCATGACATCAGACAGAGATGGTACATTAGAAGTGATAATGGTGACTGTGACATATGTAATTATGGCAGGAATGAATATGGCTGACTGAGCAGAAATGTGTCTTACAAGAGATCAGAAGGTTGTGTGCCAGAAGTGTAGGTGGATTTTTGCAAGAAATAAATCAGTTCCCGGTAATTTACCTGATATGAGTAAGAGTGTAAATTAAAGGAAGAAAATGTGTGAGATTGTAAATTAAAAGGGGAAAGTGTTAGTTTTGTGTGCTTTTAAGTAGATACATTGAACCCAAAATTCACACATTTTGATCCACAGCAATATGCATGACTCCCAAGTGTTGTTAAGCCTGTATGCACAGTAGTTACAGTCAGTTTCTTTGTCTCCATGCCCCCACCTCTCATTTCTGCAGTTGCAGTTTTCCCATTACATCATGTAACATTTGATTGCAAAGTGCAGCATATGGATTGAGCTCGACAAGTTGTATTTTTGCAAAGTGACTTCCAAGTTTGGCAGCAACTTCAAAATCTAGTCTTGCCAAGTCATCATGGCCTTCCTTCCTGTTCATAATTCCACGCTGACAAAATGCTTGACATGCTGATCTTCCTCGCCCTGCACTGAGACTGATAGCTTCATTTAAGTCGGCAACAGCCGCTGAAAACAAGTAAATTTGTTCATATGAAAACTGAGACATATGACAAGCAAACCACAGCTGTCATTGTATTTGTCCTTCAGTCCTCTGGGCTTCATGATGCTTTTACTTTTACTAATTTTTAGAACAAAAATCGCCACACTGAAGAAGGAGGTTCTGTAAACTATAAAAATTAGAGGGGAAGTTACTACAATCTCAAAGGTAGCTAGTTTATGTGAGTGAACTACAATTTTTCAAGGTAAGTGCCAAAAGCATTGAAAATTTCTCCAGCTTTGGCATAACTGTAAAACTCGATCACAAAAGAAATAAGGCTCTTGTATTCACAACCAATCATAGACAGACATTTCCACTTCCTTAGTGTTGTGGAATCAACAACCTCCCAACTGTTGTTTTACCAGACCAATCAATAGGACAAAAGTTCCCAGTGAAACAGGTACAACAACCCGTTTGTCAGACATTTACTGTGTGGGGTTGGGCTGAAGGATCACACCTTGCAACAGATCGTTGGGGCCACTGTAGGAACACTGGGAAGGTAGCCAGTTGCACAGTAGTGGGACATGGAAATGGCTGTTTGTGAACTGTTGCAAATGCAAAGGCCCAGTTTCAGCCATAATGGAATTTTTAAACACATGTAAAGATCAGCTGCATGAATGTGCTTGGGGGATTAGACTGCAAAATAATATTTCAGTGAAATAATTAACTACATTTAATGTTTTAATGGCTTCTCATTTAATCTTTATGACTCGGGCAATCTTAACAGTTGAACATCCCACATACACGGACAGCTTCTATTCAGTGTGGCAGTGACAATGACAATGCCTGTATGAATAGTAATTCAGACATTTTCTATGTTCATCTCTCCATTTGCAAGCACCTAACCCATATGTGGCTCACTGCATGCTTCACTGATTTCTCCATCCCCCTGAACCCCCAGGCTTCCACAAAATTATTATATAAGCAGGCAATATAAATGGAATTCTTAACAGCTATGAACAAAAACAATTTTATTTATATTTTCTTCTTTAATACAACAGCCCAATTCAGGACTTGGCTGCATCAGCTATGCTGCTACATTTGTTCCTACATAGCACTTGGTTTGTTTATTTATTTTAATTAATTATGGATGCCTTCTGTTGCTCAGATTATAGGGTCACATGAATAATGAATCAGAGCAGATGTGGAAGGAAGGTGTCAGGATGTAATATCCCACCATTTGCAATGTGAGCCTAGAAATGAACTCGGTACATCCCAAACATGAAGGTGAGTGCTACACGCTTGATTTAAATACTGGCAGTCGTGCGTGTATGTCTGTATGTTTGTGTCCATGACCTTATCACAGGCATACCAGCAACAGAGGTATGCTTGCATCCAGTGTTGACTATTTCTGGCTTGCTGATAATCCTACACAAGTGTCATGGCAGTGACGTTTCAAAACTGTGTTTGCTGTATATTAAAAGTTAACAGATAAAGTTGTTGCTGTGTATACCAAGAAGGCATACAAGAGTACAGGTATAGCTCCACTCACTCATAACCTCCATAACCAGCTGGAGTGAGCTATCAGTTCACACCCCAACTACTTAAACCCCCCAACACACATGAAGAATACCACATGCTGATGAAATAGGAAGGTGGGTGGGACGAGCCAGTCTGAGCACTGTTGGGGAGAACACTCTCTTGTGGACTGGATGGAGAGAGGCCTTAGATTGGCACGATGTGTGACATGAGGGGGGGGGGGGGGGGGGGGGGGGCGGGCGCCACCAAGACAGTGGGTTATCCTCTCTGGGGCGCT
>Ga0123352_10001844_pt1 | contig 28796 bp, 14 predicted proteins | sample TergutLab28metaG_FD_89700 | JGI IMG/M metagenome (GOLD analysis project Ga0123352, IMG submission 89700) | Labiotermes labralis P1 segment gut microbial communities from Petit-Saut dam, French Guiana - Lab288 P1 | ecosystem: Host-associated > Arthropoda: Insects > Digestive system > Gut ... | reverse complement strand
GTCATAACTCCGTAACCGTCCAAAATCGGACACATGTTTATATGAACTTTTTTGATCACAAAGACCTAGGAAATCACCTCCTGCAGTTATGCCCTAAAGTCGTGAAACACCCTGTATATACAGTCCACCAGGTCAACCACCAAAATATCTCTTGTGGCAACATGGCACCCTTTGGCAGTTCCTGTAGGGTGGGGGTTCCTGAGGGGGAGGGGAGAAGTGGGATCTACAACAAGTGTCAACTTCATAACATACAATCTCCCTTTGGAAGAAAACACCAGTCTAATTGCAATAAACACTTTACTACCAATAAAAACATGTTACAAGAAGGCACAATAAATGAGCCCCAAGAGAAGAAGATAAAAACAATAACACTATTACTAATAATAATTGTAGAGACCAAACAAAATAAGTAAACAGAATACAAATGAGAAACAAAGGAGGTTGACAACATACACAAAAAAATGAACATAAGCCCCATATCCTAACCTATTCCAGGATTGGGGGGAGGGGGGGGGAGGGAGGAGTTAGCCAGTCCAGGGGCAATACTTTGAGGTTAAAACAAACTATAAAGCAGCAATGCACTTATGCTCTAAGTCCATATACCAACTGTCCCACTCTCGCCATCTTGCCACCACTACTCAAGAACTTACCCTATAACCGAACTTGGCCCGAGCACAAGGGCATCTACTGCCCAAGACCACATAAACAAAAAGTAAAGAAGAATGAGGGGGGAACAGACCAGGGTCACAACCACCAATGGCCCTCCAACGGTTGCCAAACTATCCACACAACTTAATAAATTACTCCATGGTCATAACACTTGGACTATGATGCTTTTCCTGCTGCTTCCATTTATTCTGCATGAATTTGATCAATGACAGTCATAAATCAAAATTATATTTAAAAACAAATGAAGAGCATACTAAATTTAAGTAATGCTTGCTACCACTTCATTCAAAATCTTCTCACTTTCTACCTAAAAATGCAGACACTCATCACAAGTAAGTAAAAGGACTGCTTCCATGGCCTTTAACACATACACTACACTATGTACACACACGACATTTCGAAAGCACCGCTTTCTTCCTCAGGTGACCACACCTGTGTCCGTATGTGTTTTTGAAACAGGGGGATAAGTCCTTTTACTTAATAGTGATGTGTTAAAAGTTGCTCCATTGTCAAAAAAATTCCATGGTGCAGCTGAAACACACAATCTTACTTTCACTATGGGGAGCACACAGATTTGAGTGTGTTACAGAATAGGGTGCTGAGGGGAATATCTGGATCTCAGGGAGAAAGTGACAGAAGGATGGAGACAATGAACAAGGGGAGCTTCATAATTTGTACTCTTCACCATATGTGGCCAGATCAAAGGGAATGAAATAGAAAGGACATGAAGCAAGCATGAGATATGAGTTAATACCATATTTTCTTTAGAAAACCTTCACGACTACTTGGATGGCCAAAAGGTGGATGGTATCACAATATTCAGACAGACCTTAAGGGAAAAAAAGGGCACACCAGAACCATAAAACAACTTCTTTACATGTGCTCCCTTATATTACAATTACACCTATACTTAAACACACACACACAGAGGCAACTGCATGCGCATGCACATTTGCACATGCAAGCACTTGCATGTACCATGTACACACATTACAAAAAAGCAAGAGGATATAACAGCAATGCTTTAGACTTGTACTGAGAAGGTGCCCAGTTTGAATCTTAGTTGGGGCATTAATATGACAAATGAGGTCCACATGGTCTTCCTCATTCTCGCCAGGCAAATGCGAGGAGAATACTTTGATTATGTCATGACTGCTTCCTTCCAAATGCTTACCAATTCATCACTCACCAATTTCCCTACCATCAGCAATATACACTATGGGATATTGACAGCACTGCACTGCATTCTAACTTCAGTATCTTTGAAACTGAAGTCAAAGAGACATTCAATGTAGCAACCTTTTAACTACAACAGATACTCACTTATTCTTAAACAGTACTGCGCCTCCTAGAACACCATCCTTCTGTCTGCAGCAGTGCAGAATTTGCAGTGCCTCCAGGAATACGTTACTAGCACTCTGGAATTTACAAAAAACAATTCTATTCTTGTATGAGTTAACATACAGTACTAAACAATATAAAATAATGCAGTGGAACACAAAATGGCTTATGTTAGTAAGAAAAGAAAGGCTACAGAACTAAATAACTTCTGATTACAGTACTCACTTTCGGCAGTCTGATAGTGGGAATGTTTCCAAATATGTTTGCCGCATATGGTAAAATAGGAATGTATGTCTCGAATATCTGATTCAGTTTATTTGTGAAGTGATTTGTATCTGGTCCAGCTAACAAAGAAATAGTTTCAAGATCTCTGTGATAAAACTGTATCAAGTGATTCAATGTATCGGCACGGTGCTCAAGAACCCAGTCTGGAACGTTCTGATCTGTGCCAATTGTCTGAAAAACAAAATATTTTATTACAGGTAGCATACAAACATAAATTTCAAGCAACACTTAATAATTGTTTACTATCGACTTGTCACCTCCAATTGTTTTCATATTGAAATCTACCACACTTCATATGCTGAAATGTAAAAAGCACAAAGAAATGTCACAAAGTTATTAAACCCAATGAAATTTAACCTAAGGTAACATAAATGATGATAGCAATTGTGAATATCAAGACTCAGTAAGATGCACTATGATATAATTCACGTATATTTTTGTTCAACATGAGTAATATGTCATTAACAGCATCGATTAGGTTGTTCAGTTAACTTTGCAACATATCTTTGTGCCTACTTTTTACTTTTCTGCATAAAAAATGTGTTACATTTCAAAATGAAAACAAATGGAGGTTAAGTCTACAGTACACAATTACCTAAGACTTCTCTAAACAGTCACTGCTGCAGTCACTTCTTACCAGTATGTAACGCCCAAACTGTCGTATTACAAACTTCCCACTATTAAGTGCAATGATACGAGGGCAGCTGAATGATGTGAGAAAGAACTGTGTTGCTCCCATGAGCTGCCCACATAATGCTAGCCTCTGTTGATCATTCACCCATCCCGGGTGAAAATACAGCACTGCTTCTTGGGGATCATCTTCTTCCCTTTGGCACCGCTGGGTGTCATACACAAACATAATAAACAGCTCCCTAATAAAAGACACGATTCTTTTAGTTCTCTGCTTACAGCTATCAAGACCTAGTACAAAATGTGCTTCGAGTTTCATTCGAGGTATTTATGCAACGATAAACAAAGCTCAAAATGAACTTACTTTGCCATGCTTAAAAGTCAATAAAATAGATGTTGCCCTGTTTCAGAAATAAAATGAGGCTCTTAGAACATTAACAAGGGCTGGTCAAAAAAATTGGCAAGGCCATATTTTCCTCAATGACAAGTTGTCAACACGACTCCTGGCAAACGTGAACGACCGAGTGGCACTTCATTAATGCAAAGAGACTGATTTATGTTTATTTTACGTTATGTTTAAATTGTAATGCAAATTCTTCCAACTCCGCAATTCATCACAACCGCACAAGAACTATTTTATTCCTTAAAACACATGGCTCTACCTAACGATGAACTTCTTTCCCAATTACTGCTTCCAACGGTGTACGCCATGACGTACGGTTTTTTATGTCATGAGTCACACATACCGTGCAGCGTCTACTGGTATGATCCGTGGCACGCATGGAGTATCATAGTACCAACTTATATATGGTATTTGAAATCGTGCTTGGTATCACAGAAGACGAGCCCGAACCTAGACACTAGATGATCAATGCTTGGAACGGTGTTCGAGGGTAGAGGAAGGGGGGAGGGGGAGGTGTAGGTCAGGTTGCTGGTGATACGGGGGACGTAGTGAACAAAGAAAAACAGTATTCGTACACAAGATTAGGAAGTTAGATTGTATAATTTATGCTTTACTATTACTATATTCTAAGTTAAGCGTAGTCGCAGTTTTTGTGACAAGTGACTGAGCGTAGCGGTAAAATTCTTTCGTTATTGTTGGATTAAGGTAAATACGATACAAGACCCACGGGTTTGGAAGTTGAGATTTCCAGCTTTTTGTATTAAATTCATAATTTTTTGTCGGAAAGTAATATCTTTCTCATTGCTTGTTTTCCAACACAACCTTGTGATCAAGAGTCCGAACAGGAATCCGTTTTGTCAGGATTAAACTGCAAATTATAACGTTACGTAATGTACAGTACTTATATTGAAATCGTTTATTGTGTTGTATATAATTGGTAATCCATCAAGAGTTGTTAACATTTTCAGGGATTTCTATGAACAGTATTGGGGAAAACTGCAATGAGTTGAAGAAGCAGTATGATAATTGCTTCCTTATGTGGTTTTCTGAGAAATTTCTGAAAGGGGAAACAAATGATGACATGTGCGCCCCCTTTTTCAAGGTTTACCAGCAGTGCGTCAAGGTATTCACATTTCAATTATTTACTATTTGTTGACTAGAGGTGGAGGCATGTAGTGAATTCAGGATTTAATGCTGCAATGCATGGTTTTTTTAGTTTGCTTAGTTGATGTGACAGTAATGCAGTACACCTTTCAAAGAATGTATGGAGACATGGATAAAAGATTAAGCCATAGTACATGTTAACTACTTGAACACCTTGCTTATTTTTTCATGGTGATGCAACATGTACATTCTCCCAATTGGGAGAGTCACTAATAGTTCTTTGTTTTTATCACCACCACCAGTGATGATGATGATGATGATTCTTTTTGTCAGTTTTGGTACTAATCAACATTTCATAATAGAATTTGTGAATTGTAATAAAGAGAGTTTCGTTTTACATTATTTAATGATATCATTAATAGCGTTCTGGATCTTCTGTTGCATATAGAGCCATATATTTTGGCATTATTTGGATAAGTTGTCAATATACAGTATGTTAGGTTGAGTTATTCAGCAGACATATGCAGTAATGCTTGTGTGAAATGTTAATTTTTTTTGCTTTACTTTTAACAGACATGGTTTTGGATTGTTAAGTACTGTTATCCTGTGAACATTATCTGTGATGTGATGGCAAAAAGTGTGGTAGAAATTTACTTATGTTTCAGAGGAAACAAATGTCCCTGTTTTCTGCTTTGGAAATAGAAATGGTGGGTTCTTCCAACATTGGCCAATTTCTACCACACTACACAGCATCACATCTGAGAGAATATTATTCTTTGTATGCAGGTATAATTGTACCTTGTTTTAAACATGTTCTCTTTTCCCAAACAGTGAACTTGCCTTTGAATATTCTTTATACCATTTCTTTATGTTAACAGTCCACTAATGTAGTGAATTCATGACTGCTCCATGCACTAGTTGGGAACATTCACGTACCATTGTTGAGAATTCTGTCTAAAACTATTTACTGTTTTCATGACATATGCTATAAATGCCATGATTAATATTTTGTAATCAGGCAACTTCCTAGGTGGAATGAAACTAGTGAAACATAATTTTCAAAGTATTATGTTTTGAAAAATGTGGAACTTGTAGTAAGGTAATTGTTGGTAGAATGTAATATAAGGTGTGGATGTTCATAATTTTATGTTTCAGTTTCATGCCAATAAAAAATGAACCAATTATAGCTTGGAATGTGAAAGTAGTAGATATATCATTCATACTTGTACTCAGCCTGCATAACGTGTTGCTTTTAAGTCATGGTTATGAACATAGTAACTATGCAAAACTCTGAGACTGTCCACTAAATTTAACATGCTGTTTAATTTAAAAAATTACTGATGCAAGTCAGATAGTGTATGTGGTATAGTGATTAGGCTACAGAGTCAATGAAAGAGGAACTATGGGTTCATTCCTGGCAGAAGCAAGAGATTTTGTCTTCTCCCAAACATCCAGACCAGCTCAGGGACCCACCCAGCTTATTTAGTGGTTACCCCCATTATTTCCTCTGGAATGTGAAGCTGAGCAACTTCCTGAATATAGTGCTAAGATTAAAAATGAGAGGAATGCACCTGTACTCCCCCCTCATGTCTTCATGGTGTGTACAGGGACTTCAGTATTTTGTTTAACAATGATAGTAATATATCTCTTGCAATATAAAATTTGTGCAGGCGGGATAAAGAAGTTGCTTCAGCTTTAGTGTTTTTACACTGCTGCTACTGTACAGGTTTTCCTAAATTAGGTATACAAAACTAAGGTGTAATAATACAGAAAGTAGAAAACTTAGAGTATTATGATATATATCACAAAATGCAGTATATGTTTTAAGTTTTATCCACAGATATTCCCAGATGTTCAGTGTGGTTTTGTCATGTCACTTGGCAGTTGTCCCACCTGTAAGTGATTTCGACCCAAATCCCTTGCATCATGTCTGTATCTCTGGTCGCAACCGCTTATGTTATCTTTACCACACTACAGTACTCATTCTTTGGGGTTATTTTTTGTGATACTCGGTCCTGAATTTTCTCTGAATGGAAGTAGGTGATTGCGAATGGTGAAACCACAAACATCACTGTGCATGCTTCACACCAGTATGTGACTCCCTGGTGACTGGCAGGATTTCTAAGCAGCTCTGCACAAGTGATGCCACTGTGGAGTTTGAATGAAAACTTGAGGACTAGGCACAACTTTTTAAAGTGTACCTGACCAAATTGTTACTTCTAGTTCAGAAGTTATGACAGCAGATTTTTATGTAACTAATTTAGGAACACCCTGTATTTGGCAATCTCACAGTTTCACTGTGCCGGTCCCAGTAGCCGCGCGGTCTAAGGCATAGGTCTGGGGCAGCTCGACTGTCGAGATCATGGGTTCAAATCCCATTGGGGGCATGGATGTTTGTCCGTTGTGAGTGTTGTCAGGTAGAGGTCTCTGCGACAAGCTGATCACTCATCGAGAGGAGTCCTACCGACTGTGATGCGTTGTGTGTGATATAGAAACCTCAAGAATGAGGAGGCCATGGCCTGCGTTGGGCCGCAGCACCACAGATAAAAAAAAACAGTTTCACTGTACTACTGAATTATGTATTTACAAAGAGCGGAAATTAATGTTGAATGCTTGCTGTTTTGCCATTCTTCCTAAATCTGGCCAAACGACTCCACTAATCAGCTATACGAGTACAGAAGAAGTGTCCATCTGATTTAAGTTTTGTCTCCACTGTTTCTTTCTGAAGTCTTTACTGCAACATTCTTCATTTTTTGGGTATCATATATTTCCTGCATCTTTCCTCCCTGTTTCAGCACAGAATAGGACTGGTAACTTGAAATTTACAGGGTGAAGACAGGAAAAGGTAGGGGAGTATAGGTCAGTACTTATTTGCATATACAAAGTCAAAAAAACACCATTTCCATATACGTGACAAGGACGATTGAAAAGTGATTTCTGCAGTGCAGAGATTATCTAACCATAAAAAATTGTGTACTGTTGTAATATTAATATTTGTGTAGAGTGCACAAGTGTCATCTATACAGAACAAAATGAAATAAGACAGGCAGTATATGTATAATGTAACACTGAGGTGTGTTTGTGCAACCACTGTTGCAGTGGAAAAGCAATAAGTATTACAAATTATAAGCGTGTGTTTGTAGCCTTAGTTATCCAGTGTGCAATGCGCATGCACCATACTGCCATCTGTGGCATCCCCAGCTCTACATTATTTTTCCACATTATCCTCATAAACAGCAAGATTTTAGGGGGGAAAAAAATTGAGCATAAAATGCATGTTTTTTATTTCCTCAGCAACTTTACTCCTCATTCCAAGAACTGAGTGTGATATGATAAAAAATGTATATTGGTCTTCATGTAAATTACCCAGTGATTCTTGTCCAATTTTAATGAAACTTGAATTTTCTTGACATTAAAAAAAATGCTCAAATATGAAATATCATGAAAATCTGTTCACCATGAGTCAAGTCATTCCATGCAGACAGATGGACAGACATGATGAAGCTGATAGTCGCTTTTCACAATTTTGCAAATGTGCCAAAAAACTGTTCACCAAGAGGACAGGCAATCATAGCAAATATTACTTGGACATGTGACAAGGAAACAAGCCAAAACAGCTATTCATACTGATTAATCAAGCAACTAAAAGGGCACTCACTGACACAGCAAAACCTCAGTCAAAAATTCTGAGGAATCCAGGAAAACATAGGAATAGAATGCTGCCAGTCTATATAAACTCCTAAAATGTGCAAGAAAGAAGAGTTTGTGTTTGTGGGTGACTGGCGATTTTTACCAGAAACAATCCAAGATTTCTGTATGAGAAGAAGTCCCATGTATACCCAAGCTGTTTTACCAGTAATTAGAAATGAAATACACTTTCCTTGGGGAAAAAGGCCATTGTATAGGGTTGTAAAGAGTCTTAGGATTTAGGTGGGGGAATACGAGTCCAAAAGAAAACTTCAGGTAGACAGTTAACATTGTTTGATGGTTGCAATATCTGAAGCAAATAATGCAAGACTGGGGTAGACATAACATGGATAGGCACCAGCTTAACATCTCACAAATGCTGGCAAAATGATTAAGTCATGGGCATCCATACCAGTGGGATTCTAGAAGAAAACTTGTAATGCTGCATGTACATGGGAATTGATATCTTCCTAATGTGCAGTCCATCTATAAGGCTGAACTTGCAGAATGAAACTGCTATAGACAAGTGAATTTAACATGCTGTGAGAAGTGGGTAGCCATGAAACCGCTTCCAAACCTTCCACCTCAGTCAGTAATTCTAGATAGTGCTCCATTTCACTGTCTTCTCATTGCTATACTTTCTTATGCAGGAAAAGCATATATGGTGTAATGGCTCTGCAAGGAGTGTGTAGTGTGTGATGAGTCCATGAGCAAAAATGACTCATCAGTTAAATTTTCCACTGAAGCCCAAGAGGTGATCTAAAAATCTGACCACATAATGGCAAAATATGGTCACACAGTTGTCTGACTGCCTCCATGCATGTGTGACCCAAGTCATATAGAGCTTGTATGACCAAAAATTAAGAGACTTTGTCAGGAAGACACTATCATAATCAACATGAACCTCTTGAAATTACAAGGTACTAATGCTTCAGTGTCACTTGTAAAAAAGGATGACTGAAAAGAATTCTGTATACACGTTGAAAATGTTGATAAACAAGACAGGCAATGTATGTATAATGCAACACTGAGGCATGTTCATGTAACCATTGTTGCTGTGGAAAATGTGTATTAAATATTATGAACGTGTGGTGTGTTCCTAAGTTACCCAGCTTGCAAATCACGTCTTTTCTGTGTCGTACCGTAATATGTGGCCTGTCTGGCTCTACATATTTTTCTGCAGTATCTTATAAACAGCATGTAAAATGTGTTTTGATTTTCCCTACAGATTTGTCTGAAACATTTCTCATTCTGGGAAGATTTCGGAGAGATATTAGTAAAACTTGAATTTTTTGGACGGATTTTTGAAAAATCTTCAGATATCAAATCTCATGAAAATCTGTTCAGTGGAGCCAAGTTGTTACATGTGGACAGACAATCATGATGAAGCTAATAGTTTCTTTTCACAATTTTGAGAATGGGCCTAAAATGTTAGGAGAGAGACAAGGTTGTTTGAGATATCATAGCATAATTATATATCTCAGTCTTGAAATATTGACAGAGCTTGCACAGTAAGTATACAGTGATAATACGTTGTCTGCACAGGTAGGAGTCACTGACCCAAGCTCTCTTACCATACCGGAAACAAGCCCATGCTACCTGTATTGCTTAAAATTTCTTCAAAGTTTCAAGTTATCAGTACCACACTATGTATGTTAATTTATGTACTATGTGTTACTTCATCAGTATTTCCTACTCTCTTCAGTGGAGATGCATCCTATATACAAGATTTTGTTTCTTAGGTGGGTCCCAATTTTTGTTTTAATTCTTGTCACTACAAATCATATGGCTGTTCCCTTCCACAATCCACCCAAATTTTTTCCTCCATCTGACACTTAGCTTTAAATGAAAATAACATTTTAGTTTTTTTTCTTAGTAATAGCCATTTCATTATATAGTCACCATTTTACCTGACAACTAGGAGTTGATCATTCATCATAATGATAAAGTGCACTTAGCCAACTGCCCACATGCACAGCACAGCAGTGTGACAGATGACAGTTGTATAAAATATGATTCCTGTACCTAACTTGTTTTGTACCTCTTGGTTGAATGTATTTATATTTTCAGGGATTAGGAAACCAGCTTTCTAAAGTGTTAACCCCCACCAGATCAGTTATTTTGGGGGGAAAAAATCACTACCAATTTGTTCCAAACCACTCAAAAGTAATAGCCAAAATGAGTCTGGACTGAGTCCAGGCTGGAACCATAAAGGGTTAAATACCTTGCTACAACTTGAACTTCCACTGTTTACAGAAGGCCATGAAGGAACACCATATTGACTTGAAGGAGATTGAAAAAGATATGTTGGGCTCTGCAGATGAGTGTTCTGCACCTCCTCCAAAACATAGCTGACAGTTAAAGCAAAGAGGTTGGTGTGGCTGGTTATTTGCCTGTACATTGCCCAGAGCCCTAATGCCTCACCAGCAACCAATTACTGCCAAAGAAAAGCATGAAATAAAACATAGATGGTCACAATGTATATTGGAAGCTGAAACACCAGTTACAGATATGTAAAGAACAGTGATGCATTCCAGTTTTATTTCGTTTGCTTACTGTATTATTAGTTCTTATTGTAATTTACTATATGCATGCAAGGAACATTGTTTTAAAGTATTGTTTTTTTGCACTAAAGTAATCAGATGTTAGTGAAAATAAAAACTGTGAATACATAACAATCTTTATTGTTTAATTCGGATGTTTTATACCCTTTCTTTGCCAAGTACTTAATTTTTATCATTTGTGAAATGTCCATAATAATAATTATTATGGTAGCACAAAGCAATCATGGAAATGTTTATGTGTATATGATCTACTGTTATCAGTCATGCACCACAAGTGTATTTATTTTCCTGAGACAAATTTCTTGGTGTTTTCCAACAATGCGATGTACAGGCTGTGTTCATATGCTGTACTGAAGTCTGATAGTTTTTCAACAAATTCGTTGGAGATGCCTCTTTCTTCTAGGAGATTCATGAGCAAGTCATAAAGACACTGAAAGAAAAGGCATTTATTACAACTGTATGCAATGTAGTGATAGAGAGAGGAGTTGAGGAGTGCTGCAACTTTCAGGTCTCCAGGAATATGATGCCATGCTGAATGACATGGCATAATACCACAGGGGACTTGAATTTTGAAGGTGTTACATTTTATTATGACATCACTATTGAGCTGAGACACTATTAACTGGAGATTAAGTGTTCAGTTCTAAGGGCTTTTTAACACACACATATACAACTGCAAATGAAAATTCTGTGTGTGTGTATATATATATATATATATATAATGTCTTAGCCCATTAACCTTTATCCTATGGGAGTAAGTCTAAATTTTAGCACCCTGTTCCTGAAAAACAAGAATATCACTTGAACAGAGAAATATAAAATTATGCAATAAATGACATTTTGTGGGAAATAAAACAGAATATGCAGCTTGTCTCAAAAATGCAGCTCATTTTGTTGTTGCTTTGTTTTCAGACAGGTGCTTGCTTCTGTGAACTCTGGTTGTTAAAAGGTTAATCCCCTAAGACACTACTGCATTGCATGGGATTTTCCTCAAGTGAAATTGTTGTCACATCTATTATATCACAGTTCATTAAAAAAAACTTCTAAATATTTTATAGTGTAAATGATGCCAAAGGAATTTCCCTTCACAACACACCATATGAATACAGGGATTAGTGCAGTATAAAGATGACATACATCTCTCAATACAGTCACACTACAAGCAGAAGTTTGGGGTAACAGAAATAAAAAACATCATCAGAACTGGTGAGAACTCTCTTCACCAAAACTCTAAATATCAAACATTTATTTGTCTGCATCTGAACACTACTCATAAATGTACAGCAGTTATGCAGCTGAATAACTAGTGTATAATGGCAAAAAATATGATCTCTCTAAGATATTCTTAAGGAAATGTATTCCTAATTCTGTAAAACACTACACCAACTTTTAAATGACTACACTGACTAAGCCATGCAAATTTATAATTATCATTGGCTCTACAGCCCTGGGAGGGCCTTGGCCTCCTCGGGCAAATGTCACCAGTGATCTTGATCCTGGGCATCTGGCAGCCAATTTCTACAATCCAGATGCCTTGTTTTCCTCTGCCCTGTCAATCCATCTTGATTTCAGTCAGCCACGTCCTCGTTGACCTCCAGGATTTGTCCATAATATCTTGTTAGGCAATTCATTTTCATCCATTTACACAACATGCCCCTCCCCCACCTCAGTCTACTGGATTTTATTACATTAACTGTATTTGGTTCACTGTAAAGCTCTTCTAATTCTCTGTTGTCTCTCTTCCACCACTGCCCTCTCATATTGGACCACATATTCTGTGAAGGATTTTACTTTCGAAGATACTCAGTTTTATGATTATTTTTGTCTTAGTCCAGGTTTCTGCAGCACATGTAAGTAATGGCCTCATTAAGTGTTTTATATATAAGAATTTTTGTCTTCCTGGAAAGTAGCTGTGATTTAAGCTAACTTTTTAGTCCAAAATATGATCTGTTAATGGCTATAAGGCGGTTTGTAATTTCTTTTGAGACTTATTGTCGCCAGTCACCAATTAACCAAGATATACAAAACTATGAACTCTTTCAAAGCTGTATCTTCCTAGTTCAATGGCGCAGGGTTTGCTGCAATTCTGGGTGTTAGATGCTACCATATATTTCGATTTTCCTTCATTGATGACTTATCCCACTTCCTTACTTGCCTCTTCAAGTAACTGAAAGCTTCTTTCATTGATGCTAAAGACCTACCAATTATAAGTATGTCATCAGCATAGGCCATACGTTGGACTGACTTGTAGAATATGGTGCCTCTTGCTTGTATGCCTGATTTTCTAATAGCATATTCCAATATTATATTTAAAAGGAAGACATGCCAGTGCATCTCCTTGCCAAACACCATGGTGTATTATGAAAGGTGCTGAGAGTTTTGGGTGAATTTTGATCTGGCTCTGCATATTAGACATTATCATTTTGACCACCAACCTAATTAATTTCTCTGGAATATTTATTTCATTCATGGCAACATACATTTGCTCCCTATCAATGCTGTCATACACACTTTTGAAATCAATAAAAAGTAGGTGGATGGAAATTCTAAATTCTTTAACCGTTTCTGAAATTTATCACAGTCCAAAAATCAGATTGATAGTCAACTTTCTTGGGCGAAACCCAGCCTGGTAATTTCCAAATTTGCTTTCCAGAAGAGGACGGAGTCTTGTGTACAAGACATTATACAATACCTTATATGCTAGATTTAACTGAGTGATGCCTCTATAGTTAGCACATTCCAACTGGTCACCTTTCTTATGCAGTGGTCATATAATTCCCTGTAGCCACTCTTTTGGGATTTCTTCATTGATTCATATGGATGAAGATACACGCTTCAGCCATTGCTTTAGTCTGTCACTGCCAAACCTTGGTAATTCAGCTGTTCCAGGAGCTTTATTATTTTCAAATTTCTTCAGTGCTGTTTCAATTTCCACATTAGTGGGGGCATCTATTGTGTCCTGTATCTTTTCCTTCGATATCTGATTACTACTACTGGTAGTAAAAGTAACATATTCAGTTTCATTCCTTACGTTTAATAATTTTTCAAAGCGTCTTACCCATCTGTTGAGTATAGCATGTTCATTATTAATGATCCATCCTCATTCCTACATATATTAACTCTTGGTTTGAATGCTTCCTAGGTATGTTAATTTCCTTGTAAAATTTTCTGCATTCAAGTTGTTACCTTCACAATTCCACATTTTCTAATTCCACAATTATCCATTCTTTTTTCTTTCTTTTATGAATTGGCTTTTCTTTTCTGCTCTTTTCCTGGTACTCTTCTATTAAGCTTCTGGTACCATATCCTTGTTGCATCTTAAATGCTTTGTTTTTGTCTTCTGTGGCAGCCTGGCATTCCGCATCAAACCACATTCCTTTATTCACCAGTTCCATAATGCCCAGTACCTCCTCAGCCACGGATTTATGATTGTTTTACATCTCTTCCACAATTCTTCTTCATTGTCCTGTTCAGTAAGTGTAATATGATTCAACTTTTCTTCCAGTTGTTGCCTGTATTGTTTTGCCACTTCAGAAGATGTCAGTTTAGACACATTGTATTTACTGGTTCTAATGCCCGTTACTTTCTTAATGTTTGATATTCGAGCTCTTACATGGGCAATACTGAAATAGTGGTTGGAATTAACTGACATACATTAGATTAGATTTATGTCTCCTGTCAAAAGATGATCCATCTCTTTGAATGTTGCACCACCAGGCAACCTCCATGCACTGTTATGGATATATTTATGTGGGTGAAATGTTTATCCTATGATCACATTTTCTGATACTGCAAACTGTGGGAAAACTGACAGCTTCCTTGCCCACGTGAGCATTAAAGTCACCAAGAATATTTTTATGTTATTTTTCTTCATCAGATATCTCTGTAGGCGCATGGCCATCAACTATACTGTAATTAAATTTATAATAAAGAGGATATATTTACCAGGGGAGTGAGTTACTAGGCAGCATTTGTAAGGGTACGTGATGAATAAATTTGTTGCCATGGTCCATGAAGTGTGTTCATTATGCAGATTTTACTGTACAGTACAGTCAATAATATGCCCATCAAAATAAATTATGTATGTATTATGTACAAGAACTGCTTGTTACTAAACTTACCCCATCCAAAACATCACCAGCAACAGCATATGTTTTGTCACTCCATTCTCCACTAAATATTGTGACTTCATCAATCCCAAAAATGTCATCTGAAATCAAATTTATTCAAAATAAAAATGGTAGTTATGCACTGTATTTTCCCACATCCTAGTTCACATTCTATATTTTACATGTTCAATCCAAAATTAATATCTCCAGTGCCACAACACTTTGCAATTTTCTTTTTTATTCCTTGTAAAGTAATGATGGCTTATCAGTATCAGTGTGTTTAGGCCTACGACACCCAGTTTTATTTTGAAGCAATTTAGGAATTTTTATAAAACTTTGCACCACCATAGCAACTCAATTTTATGTTTTTAACATCTTTTAATAAATATGAAACACCCACAAACATACAAAATTGTATCTATATGGGTACGTGAATTCCATCTGAGGACAAAACTGCTGGATGATTATAAATCTGGAGTCTGATGTAACACCTCCATTACCAGTACTATATTCTATATTTGCTAGATATTTGAGAAAAAAATTGAAGTATAGTGGGACTACATGAACTGTTAATGGCCTATGGCTAAGGAGATAGGTGTTGCACAGGATGAACCATTTCCTGCTTGACCAAGAAGCACTGGCGAGTTTTTATCAAACTTTGTGCAGGTTATTACCACTGCAAATCTGTCTTGCTTGAATCACTGACTGCTTACCCTCCTGACATTTGACATATGACATGACCAGCTGGGCGTCCGCCTGCTGCTGCTTGGTGAAGGAGGAAATGGTCCACCCCGTACATGTGGTATACACCTGTAGTGGTAAGGCTAATCAATAGTTAACTTGTAAGTTGTTTCTCTGTGTGCATGCATGTCCTTGTGCAGTGCAGCACTTAATAAACTCCCGTTCCAAAGGTATGCATGACCTTAAAGACCTAGGACAAGTTCTGGCTGCTGTGTATATGTGATCAGGAGCACAGATGGCTCACGGGCATTGTGAAATCATTTTACTATATACTATTGAAATTTAACTCGCATTTCCATATTGGCTGAGGAGAATTTATATCTGAGATGACTGGTGTAATGACCATACCTAAAGTGCATTGTCTTTCCAAAAATATGCTTGTTTCAATTGTGTAACTGCATGATGAGATATACACAATAGCAGGCAGTGTGTTTTTATTCAAAATATCCGACCACACTTCTATCACACTTTAGTGTGATTTCCAAATGCAATTTGAGTGCAGGAAAGCATCAAGTCATCAATGAACATAACTATTAGTAAGTATGAAATGATTGGGTGTGTTGGCAAAAAAAATTCTGTCAGAACACCAAAGAGCACTTGCCATATTCAGCAGGGATTGAGACAGTCCCACAGAATCTGTAAAATGTCATTCTCAGTTTCAGAGAAATTTTTTTTAAAAATGATGAGGCTTGACCACACACTGAAAATGCAGCACTGTGCCCATTATGAATATTGACAGGGTGCTGTCTATGCTTGAATGGCATAGTCATGGATGGTCTTGATCACAACATTCTTGGTATAAGGATGCATGCAGTTATTTCTTATGGGACTTCCTGAAAGATACTGTTTACACAACTAAAGAAATGCAACATGTAATGTGTGCAGTGCTGACTAAAGTCAGTGAAGAACTGTAGCTGCAGTTTTGCAAAATTTCTGACATCAGCTGCAGATCAGCCCTTGATGCTGATGGCACACACATGGAACAAGTACCTATGTGACTCAATATCCCAATGCTACTGCAATTATTCTTCAGAAATTCCCCATACACTTTGGAACCCAGAGGTCCATCAAAACCAAAAAGAGTGCAAGAGATTCATGTACACTAAAATCCATGTAATCACTCTCCTATCTGTAATTTTCAACAGGAATATAATAATTATACATACTGTAGTCATCTGACTGTTGCACACTATCACTTGGTAAGAAGGAGCAAGAAAAACTTAATGTTTGATCACCAAGTTGAAGATCTACATCAAAAGAAGGTTTAGACTTCAACTCAGCAAAATCTGGTTTATCCATGTTTGGGTTCAACTCCGGTTCAGCATCAGCATCACTATCAACTGTATGGTTCACGTTGAAGTTAACGATTATTCTGTAAAAGAAATCCTGTTATTTAGACATCTTCATAATTCAATGAACACATTCATGCAAGTTATGCATTCAGTATATATATTACTTACATTTCATTTCCTGTTTTCTTTGTTAATGTCACTTCAGCCCCATCTAATTTAACATCAAAACCATCAATCTTACTAGGAATTGATTTTATCTTCTGTGCCTTACATTCAGCTGCAATTTCTTCAGACAAAAACTGAACCAGTTCCTGTTCACCTGAAAGTTTTAAGTATTCATTTAAATGTGTATTCTTCAGACTTTATCACTTACAATATTCTCATTAAATGTCAATAATTATGCGAATCATCTAAATGATGGTTCACATCCTAACCATTCTGACTCTTACAACAGCATACATCTATGTACACACGCATACTAAGAAACCATAAATACCTTATAAAAGAATTTCTGGCAATAAACAAATATGAAGGTAAGCCATGCAAAGTTAAACAACATATTTAAGCCCTTTGAAACTAACGAGTTGTAACAGGGGCACTTAGCAGTGTCGTTCCTCAGAATGTGAGTCAGGTGGAGGGTCTTTTATTTTTTTTAATTATTTATTTTAATTTACTTCCATACATCCTATTTAGGTACAAACCATGGAAATGGAAAAGGTAACGTACAATAAGCATCTTCAGGCAACTTGCAAATTGGTATAACTAATATCAGGTTAAAAAGAATACTTGTCAACAACAGTAATAACTTACATAAATTAACATTATACACAAGATATTAAAAGATTGCATAAGATAGTACAATAAATAAAATTAAAAATCACAGTCCATATAGTAGGATTTACATGTCTTTGTCCTCATTATATCCAAAGTTTTCTTCAATTCAATAAAAAGAATGATGATATAAAAATTTCTTGAGAGATAATTTGAAGTATTTCATATCATTGACCAAGATTTTTATATATTGTGATTAAAAACTTCAGAACCCGTTACATAAGGTCCTTTACAGAATTTGGTTATATTAACAGTTGGTAGATGTGGATTTGAGTTGTTCCTGGTTTTGTATTTATGTATTTCCCTGTTTGAGGTGAATAAGTGTAAATAAAATTAGTGAGAAAATGTATTGGGAATCTATCCGGAATTAAGGTTATCATCATTTACAAAAGGGCCAAATTAACTATAAACAATTACCCCCATTCTAATACACTTAAAGCATCGTTATACGTATTACGTTCATGCACGTGTAACTACAAAATGTACTTACTTTTAGTATGCTGCAAACGCTGGCTGCCACATCCACAACTACAAAGGGTGGTTGGATTTTTTTGTTTCAAGTTACTAACTTTACTGTTTTCAGACTTCGTCGAACACATGTGCCACAAAGTCCTCGTGAACTGTTGTCTAGTTGCTCCGGCCACCGTATTTCCTGGGAGCAATGCTTGTTTCAGTGGATTAGTAATATTTTTGAATGCTGAAAATCTCAGAGCAGCTTTCATCATTGCATTCATTTTCTCCCAATCAAACTCCTACTACGAGACCTAACGGCCAACAATATCTACAACACAACTTACACACAGCTTCTTTTTTCCGCAAAACCTTACGGGCGTGCTAACGACCAGAGATCACAGCTAACTACGATGCGGTCAGCACAGATGAGAGTTTGCACATGCTGTGGAGGAGACGTGAAGTAATCCGTGTACGCTTACTGGATGCACGGATGTCAAAACATTGAACTTTCTTCTCGTCACTACCAGAGAAGTTGTTGGTGGATGTAGCCCCATCATCATCATTATAAACAACAAGGGTTGGACTCTTTGATCCGTTCCGTCTCCAAAGTTACAACCGTAAATCTCGCCAACGTTTCTTCGGTCTTCCAAATGTTTTCCTTCCTTGTGGCCTGTAGTGGTATGATTTCAAAGGGATTCGGTTTTGTGGCATTCTTTGCAATTGAAGATGCCAGTTCCGCCCGTATTCATCTATCTTGTCTAGTATCCATGTAATCTGTAATTCACGGCGTATGTAGTCGTTTGTTTTGTGGTCTCAATAACTTCATTTCTGCCGCTTCAATTTTCCGTCTCTGTGAGGCTGTTGGAGTCCAATTTTCCGACCCATATAAAAATATAGGTAAGACTAAAGTGTTGTATGGATGTAACCTACAAGTAGTAATCTGTGGATGTAGTGGTGTATCTGACGATGCTCAGAAGCACAGATCATCTAGCTCAGAAGCTTGTAGCAGCAAACGTATGAACTGTCATTGACACATTTGAAGTTGATATCTCATGAAATGGACCACTCCTATGCAACTTTAAAGGACACGAAAGAAACAAGCATCAGCGACATCTCACAGCCGAGACCATCGAACTAGCGGCACGTACTTCCTAAGCCTGACCAACAGGTGTCAGTAAATGCGGCTGGCACACGTACACGAATTGGTGGTCCCGTCAGCCTATTACATAAAACAGTAGTAAATGAAACAGAATATATATCTCTGAAGAACAAAATAAAATAAACCCACACCGTAAATCAATAGAATGGAATACATTCCGTGCGCTGAACGGCAACATTTTTCGCGTGTCTTTCTTCGAAGGCAAGTTGTAAACACAGGTCGTAGCAATTTTATTTTTGGAGCATCTGGAATTTATTGTGAACGTTAAATTTGTCACTTAAGTGTTAAGGGTAGCCGAAATCATGTTGCGTTTATGAATATATGTATATGTGTGCGAACGTTGCGTTATTTGCAGGTTTTACGTGCTACGAAGTGTGCTTTTCTGTGAGACGCTGAGATTGGTTGTATTGTTGAATTTGGGGTTGTGTTGTGAATAGTAAGTTTGTTACGAATGTCTTCACCCTAACTTAAATGTTATGTATATAATTATACGAGTGCTGCGTTCCTTTTAAGGCATAAGTTGACCATCATGTTTCTCTTAGTTGTAAAGTGTATATAATTTGTTTTATTAAAATTTAGAGATTACTGGTTTGCTTTGAACCATTTATTTAAAGTTACAAACAATATGTGAATGTTTTTGTTGAAATCTATAAGATAAGAATGAGCAAATAAGATACTAGTATCAATAAAGATTATGGTTCCTGAAGTTCTATTTATTACTTTAGGTAAACCATTCTTATATAGAAGAAAAAGTAGAGTTCCCAAAACAGTGGCTTGTGGAGCTCCATGTATAACTTTTACCCAGCTTGAAACTTTATTACTGTTATCAATTGCTGTTTAAAATACCTGTTATCCAGTGACATGTAATGCAACAATACAAGGAGAACTCATTGTAGCATTGCCATAGCAACTTTGGTTATGTCAGTATGTCACTGTGTTACATTATATGTACATTGCCTGTCTTATTGAAGTTAAGGGAAGGAAACTGCAGTAACTATACTGTATATAGTAGACATCACTGTAGAAAATTTAGTTGCCTGGGCAACCAAGCATCTGAGATATGTGCACCCTTGCATGATGTCGAAAAACAGGATCAACATTGTCTTCACTTTCAAGCCTGTCATTCTTGCCTTTTTTGATCAGGGTGACAAGTTTGTTGCCCGTTGGATGCAGCGTCTTGTGTTTTGGGGCTGTAATACCCATGACTCATGACCATGATGGCATTGTTCACAGCATATGGTTTCTCTTCCATTTCATTCAAGGAGTTCAGATTTTGGCTTTTTTATTTGCAATTGTGGGTCGGAACTTAGGTTATCATTTCTTTTCTGATTTTGAAATCACTGATCATAGTCTTGCGAAATGCTTTCCTGTTTATATTTAGCATTTTGGCCATCACTCTGGTTAAACAGTTAGATAGTGTCTCCCACAAGTAATAACTGCACAGATTCAAATTTGGAGGTCTAAGAGACCACAGTTGGCGACTTAGGATCTGTTTGTAATAGCTCAGTGGGCACACTAGTCATGTAATCAGTACGCATACAAGAAGGTACCAGTGGCTAAACATCTTGTCTTGGGACTATTTTTCTCATGTACAGAACTGTCAGGAATAGTACTGTGCTTGTGAGGGAGATAGTGTCAGTCCAACTATGCATGTTTCAGCTGAAAGCTTTTGACAAATTTTGAAGACGTTTCATATTAGAGGTTTGGTAGAACTCCATTTATCTGGACGCTGGTTATCCAGATTGGCTTTGCTTTTCAGTTAAACATTATCTTACTGTAAATGTATTGCATCTTTTTATGTCTTAAATCCCCCCCCCCAGTTGTCAAATACATATAAAGAATTATTTATTAATGTTTTATTTGTATGTAAATAAGTATGTAGCCTAAAAGAAATCAATTAGTATCGCATAAACGTACGTCAGCACAGTCTGTTTATTCTAGAGTAAGGCTACATGTTTCGATTAAATGTTAGTCATCTTCAGGCCCCTATACAATTTTGTTACCAGATGTTTTGTCCACTTGGGACCCCATAGTGTTTACATTTGTGGATAACTTATTAGCTAAAGCTTTCTAGAAAAGTTTTAACTACAGAGTGTGTTATTTTCAGACTGTGTTTAAGCATTAAACCAATAAAGCACGAAAGTTCTTTTCTTTACAGTGTATTGATTCCACTGGATATTCAACTGTGGGGTACCATTGTCATAGTATGGTTTGGTGTTGGGGTACTTCTGCTTTCCTTATTTGATATGGATGGTTGTGTTTGTTTGCCGTTACTGCCTTCTGGAGTGTTTGCACGTTACTGTCGGTGAAGTTTCCCTGGAGGTTTTTGTCGTTATGCTATAACAGAACGGGTGCATTTCTAGTAGCTGGGTTTTATCTTATTACCTATGACCTTGGGTTTGTGATTCTGTTAGTTAATTTATTAGGAAGACTTACATGTATATCGTTGTTTGTCCTTGTTTTTCATCCCTTGTGGTTGGTCTCGTTCTACACCGTGGATGTGGGTACCTTCTCCTGGGTGTTGGCGTTGTTTTGCCACTGTTTTTTACTCACCGTGTTGTGGCCTCTGTGTGGCCACCAACGCACATCACCCACAAAGACAGTACACCAGAACAGTTACCCAAGTGGCCGCACAGAGGCCACAACACAATGAGCAAAAAACAGTGGCAAAACAACGCCAACACCCAGGAGAAGGTACCCACATCCACGGTGTAGAACAAGACCAACCACAAGGCATGAAAAACAGAGGACAAACAACGATACACAAGGGCCGTTCAGTGGGAAACTGGAAAAGTTGTATTAAAAATCGCATGTACGACCGATATCTTTGTGTGTTGGGTATGCGAAGGCGGTGACCTTGAGCTACCAATAGAAGGGGACTATGTTGAACTGTAATAATATAATTATTTCAGTGTTTGCAATAAATGCTCTATAAACAAAAAAAAAAAAATCCGGTTTTCCATTGAACATACTGATACATGTAAGTCTTCCTAATAAATTAACTAATAGAATCACAAACCCATTGTCGTAGGTAATAAGATAAAACCCAGCTACTAGAAACGTACCCGTTCTGTTATAGCATAACGACAAAAACCTCCAGGGAAACTTCACCGACAGTAATGTGCAAACACTCCAGAAGGCGGTAACGGCAAACGAACACAACCATCCATATCAAATAAGGAAAGCAGAAGTACCCCAACACCAAACCATACTATGACAACAGTACCCCACAGTTGAATATCCGGTGGAATCAACATACTGTAAAGAAAAGAACTTTCGTGCTTTATTGGTTTAATGCTTAAACACAGTCTGAAAATAACACACTCTGTAGTTAAAACTTTTCTAGAAAGCTTTAGCTAATAAGTAATCCACAAATGTAAACACTATGGGGTCCCAAGTGGACAAAGCATCTGGTAACGAAATTGTATAGGGGCCTGAAGATGACTAACATTTAGTTGAAACATGTAACCTTACTCTAGAATAAATAGAGTGTGCTGATGTACGTTTATGTGATACTAATTGATTTTCAAGCACATCGTGATGCCTTCATTCAGAATAGCGTAAAAAAGCTGTTTGTAGATTTTTTTTTTCCACTTCAGATTGCCACTGTTGCATATTTTCAAAGAGAAATCCAATTATCTGGATTTTCTGCATATCCAGATGGTTTGCCTTCCCTATTAATCCAGATAAGTGGAATTCTACTGTACTTGAAAAAAAAAGGGGGAGGCCATTTCAGATGTCATGAGTGTCACGACTGTATACTTGTACTATGGTATGGATTGTACCTTGCCAGTCTTGTCTGCAGGAAAGTTTGAACAATGGCACTTCCTCCTTACCTGTTTGTTCCTCATCCATGAGCCACCATGATGGCGCAGCAGCAGGTAGCGCATGCTGAGGTGCACGTGCAGGCACCTCATCCACAGGCTGCCCATGTTGCAGCACAGCGAGCTCATTTACAGGCTGAGGTGCATCGAGTGCACCACCATCCTCCACATGCCCAACGACAGAAGCAACACAAGATCATCACTGAGGAGAAATTGCAAGAGAACGGTGAGGCGGTAATCTCTTTACATATCACAGTTATGTCTCAGGTGAGATTATGAGTGTTTCCTTCCACATCTTGTGTAATTAATTATTAATTGTTCCAGTTCATTATTGTAGAGCTGTTGACAGCATTTAACCACAGTTTACAGAAAATCCTAACTTGATTATGGAATAGTGAAAATTATTTGAAACAGAAGTTGTAAAAAAAATGGAACACTTGTTTCATTCACAATGCACTAGGAGTTTCAGGTTACTGAGAAGTCTCAGAATGTGTCAGAATTGCTATGCCATGGTTACATTTCCCAATTTGCTCTCTTTTCACTTTGTATGTGGATATATTTCGCTGATACTTTCTGCATACACCTTTTTAGATTCGTCATATAAAATGGAAATTCTTTTGTCACATATTAAATTTATTTTATTTACATTTTACTCTTCATTTATGGGCATTCTATTAGTGCAGTGAAATATATGCCTCCCGCAGTTATGAAACTCTTGGAAAACATGCCAGTGCCTTGGGCGCAGATTTGAGATGTAAAAGTGTTGTACCATATCTTAGGAGCCATAACTTTTACGAGATACCATATGTCATTGAACCTGTGTATATAGTGCATTGGGGTGAGTAGTACACACCAACAGCAAGGATAGTTGAATGAATACATTTGTGATATGAAGTGAGCATGTACTTCAACATGGTCTAGAGACAGGCATTGGAGTGTGAGTTTATTCTGATGCACAAAGGTGATTTCTTGTGGCTTTCATCAGTCTTGATATCAGCCACAGCAGCATCCTGAACTACAGCTGAACTGAGTGACCTTTTGTACTGTTTCTGTTATTGCCATACCATGATCTGAGGTAGCTTAATCACAACAGGGCCTAGGCTTTGTTTAAAAAAAAAATCCTTGTTTGAAGTATGGGTAGAACTTTGCTTTCCTTTCAGATAGGTTGCTACTTGAATGATGTATGTGCCTGACATTGTATTGTCTCATGTAAACCAGTCATCCAGAACAAATTGCATAACTGATTCAAGAATGTAGATTTCTCTAAGTAGATTCTCAAAACGACTGTGAAAAGCACCTGCGATCTTCATCATGTCTGTCCATCATCCATGGCATAGCAACTCCAACTGGACAAATTTTCATGAAATTTCATTTTTGGAATTGTACTGAAATTTGTCAGTATGTTTTGATTTTGGTTAAAATTGCACAAAAGCAACAAGTCTTTTAAGATGACCTGTGTCTATTTCTGATAGCTTACTGTGGTCAGTCTTTATAATTGACACAGACTGTTCTCTGTGAGGGACATATTGAGGTGGAAGTTATCGTAATTGCAGCAGATTATTTTCTGTGAAGTGTGAACTGAAGCTGTAGAAAGATTTGAGCATGAATCTTGGTGGTTAACCAATCTATGCAGTGCCTTGATTAATTGTAGATCTGTTAGTAAGATGTGGAGAAATCCTATAGTGTGTAAAAATATTTGTGTTTTTTGAGACTGTTCACAAAATTAACATCTGTGGACAGTGACAGAATAAATGCTCCAGAAGTTGCATTTTCCTGCTAATTGTAATTGTGACTGGTCATAGGTGTTTGGTTAAACCATTTTTGTATAATCTTGTAAGATGCGGTGTGGTAAGTGTACATCATTTCATTGATCACTGGTGTGTTCCTAGGAAATAAAAACTGTGAATAGTGCATTGTGCTGGAATTCTTGAATTTATTAATCAACCTGTATGTTAATCAGATGCATATATAATGTGTGTGTATGTGCACATGCACACATGTGCCTGCATGTGTGCTTATGTAACAATTATACCTACAAGATATGTGCAAAATGTAGTTTGCAAGTCAGTTCCTAAAAAGATAGATCACTGAGGTGGAAGCATTGAGGTTGTGACCTGAGCATAAGTTCAAGTGCACCTCAGTTGTATGATATGCATACATTTCCTCTCTTAGCTTATTTATATCAGTGTTTCTCAGCCTGCAGGTAGTAACCAAATTTCAGGTCATGAAACATTAATTGAATCATTAAAGCTTCATACTGTCATGTTTTTATTTTACACCTGTCTTTATTTCTGACCGTGGGTTTGCAAGACTGAGTTATTGGCCCCATCTACTTGATGGCTCATAAAGGTTGAGAAACATTGATTTATATGAAGAGTACTGTACTTTCAGTTATAGCACAATGTGGATTATGATGCGATGGGAGAAGCGGGATCATCGGCACTTCAAAAGATTGTGTTTTCCTCCATTTGATGATGAAGACCCTCCTCTTGATCATGCTGATAATGTGCTGGATGTGGAACAAATAGAAACTATCCAAATTTAACTTGATCCTGCTGAAGGTGCATCTGTTTGCAAGTGGTTTTATGACCATAAGCCACTTGTGGGAAGCAAGTAAGTTGTCCGTGACTTGTGTTTACAGGAGTGCTGGTTATAGTTTAGATCACTGTGTAACACTTTCACTGTTCTATAATGACAGGGTTTTCTTGTTGTTTTCATTATGGGAAGGGCCTGAAAAATTCATCTCTTTGTGATGAGTGAAAATTCAAGGCTGCTGAGTAGCAAACTTGCCAGTATTTGTTAATAATTTATGCTTTTATATTTTGTCAAATGTGGAACAGAAAGTGTGAGCAATAAGTGGTATCTTGTACACATTTTATGTAACATACCTGACTGTATTTTGTGTTTCTTATATGAGGCTGGTGTGGAAAAAAAATATATAGTGGTATAGGTGGCCATGATTTATTCTTTGGGGACATAATAGGCAAGTATAATTTCTGCCTGATTGGTGACCTGTGTTTATGGATATTAAAAATTAGTCCAACTCCCACATTTTGGAAATTCTGTCTAAGCATCCTAAATACTGCATATTGTTTTCATTTTTTTTATTTTTTTTTTATTTTTGTGAAAATGTATTAAGAAGCTAGTGCTGAAGGAAATGCACCTTACAGTATGTTTCATTTACAGTGAAGTTACTGAAGCCTTGAAGCTTATCATTATTAAGTATCATAATCTGAGTTGGAGTTCCATACCTTATTGTTCCAGATATGTAAAGAGTTAAACATACAGACATTGGAACTTGTCTCTGCCTCAAATGGCTACTCTGTATCGACTTGCTAATCAGCTTCTTACAGACTTAGTGGATACCAGCTACTACTTTATTTTTGATCACAAGTTATTCATTACTGCAAAGGCTTTGAATATGGCTATTCTGGGAGGTCCTAAATTTGAACCTCTTATCAAGGACTCAAACCCTGCATAAGCATTTAGCAGTGTATGAAGAACATTACATATAAGTTTTGTGTTGATGAAGAATAATTGTGAGCTGTTTTGTGTTGTAGGGATGAAGACTGGAATGAGTTCATTGACTTCAAGAAGATTATAATCTGTCAGCCAATTCGTGCAAAATATAGGATTGCATTTCCATACTTGTACAATAATATACCCCAATATGTCCATCTGTCATACACACTGCACTGTTACTATGCTGTTCATGGTGTTTGCTGTTATTTTTCAGTTCTTAGGACCTGTAATTTTAAGAAATGACTATGTGGATCAAGACTTGCGAGCATTCTATTTTGATCCACTGATCAATCCTATTTCCCACAGACACTCACTCATGGAAAGTTAATCTGACACCGTACTTGCAAACATCTGGCATATTATAGTTGATGTAGAGCAGCATTTACCAAGGAGGGCAATTTCCCCATTGGATATGACAGATATCTGATATTATTGCAGCCAGTGATTTGTTGCTGCCTTAATTAAGAAAGATTATAGTCCGTGGTAGAGTTTATTTTAGTAAACCTTATTTACATAGTCATTTTGTATTCATCTCATATCGTGTGTACTTGTTATATAAGAGCTTGCATTCTAGGCAGCTGAAACATTACCTGAAGATGATGAGGAATATGAATTGCCTGAAGAGGTACAACCACTTCTGCAGGAAACACCATTGTACACAGACAAAACAGCGAATGGTAATGCCCTTCTTTAGGCCCCTAGACCCTTCAACATCTGATCAAGCAAGTTCTAGATGTCCATTTTATAGTGTCCTTTATATGGCATCTGTTATGGGAGCATTATCATATAGGATAATTTAAGAGTCCTTTATTCCCCTGAAGTGCAACATCCTTTCCATCACTGAAGAGTCTGGAAATACCAGCCTCCAGCTTCTAAGGAGATCTCACACCTGAAAATATTTTTTACCACATGATGGAGCTCATCTTTCTCCGTATTGTTTTTCTGCTGTTGCTAATAACATGGATTGTTTACATAAACTTTATTTTACTTTGCTCCCAGCAATTAATAATTGCATAGATTCAGATGTTGAGTTCAAGGTGACCACATTCTGCAAGTTATTAACCATTCCCTGTGTTTCTCTTGTTGGGTAGTCAGTGGAAGTTTGCTGTGAGCTGTGGCATTGTGCTGCTTGAAGTAACCATACATTTTTTCATCCTTTATTCATTGCCTATAGAAGGGGCTCAGAATTAACTGCACTGTAATTGTGGATCTAGGTCTGCTGCAATGTGATTATTTGCTGTTGGGCTAGTTCTTATATTTTGAAGAAATGTAGTCAGGTGATGCAGCATCACATCCAAGAAGATATGGATCCTCTATTATTGATGCAAAAAACACGGGCCCATTGATTGTGTGCATACTCACTGCATTCCAGACTCCAGCTTTGTCATCTATACAAAGGAATATGGGTTTTTAAAACATTAGTGTCTTATTTTGGCTGTTCACATTCCCATGTACTGTAAACCATGCCACCCATGCAAATGTTCAGCACCTGTATGACTCATAACCCATGACTGAGCACCATCTCACAGTCTGACTTTGACTGGTCCAGGAGCATGTCAGCTGACTCCATTAAGTGAGTTGAGCTTATTTTCCTGTGCTCAGGGGACTTCTCTGTCTGTCTAGTAAATGGTCTTTTCACTTTGACAAAAGTTTAGATTATGGTTTATTAAGTTATGACACTTCATAGTCTTGTAGGCAGACTAGTTGTTACGCTAAGGGCAGAATTTTTACATTTCAATTTTCTTTCTTGCAAGTGATTGCACAACTCGTGACCGTGTTGCATGACGCAATCATCACGAGTTGTGTAACGTCATAGCTCTTTGTTCAGTTTAGCTTGGCTTCAGTCGTCCAGCGTCTGTCCTTTGTCTGAACTCACTTCGCATCTTGCTGTGGCTTGAGCCGGTCGCAGTCTTCCAGCGTCAGGGATACTGTGTACTTGTGTAACAATCCAAGGGGGATTGAACAGACAACAAGTTTAGTTATACTTGTGATACAACAAAGGGTTGTAGTTTTTCAAGGCAACCACAAGGGTTATTCATACAACAATCACATCAGTTATTGTGTTAATTTAATGATGTGTTAAGAAATCAGTGTTGCAGTTGTCGTAGGAATCTCGATTGAAACACTTGTGAGCTAGACACAGTTTACAGACCACAAGGGTCTAACATTTAAATTCATAAGT
>Ga0123352_10001843_pt1 | contig 28806 bp, 14 predicted proteins | sample TergutLab28metaG_FD_89700 | JGI IMG/M metagenome (GOLD analysis project Ga0123352, IMG submission 89700) | Labiotermes labralis P1 segment gut microbial communities from Petit-Saut dam, French Guiana - Lab288 P1 | ecosystem: Host-associated > Arthropoda: Insects > Digestive system > Gut ... | reverse complement strand
GGAAAACACTCGATAGTTTCACTACAAAAGACAGCTATACTTGGAACATCACACATAATACGGAAAGTACTGCAATGTGAAGCTTGAAACCTGAGTGGTGGGGATCACCGCTGGTTCAAGAGAAGTACCAGGAAGAAATGCCTGTGACAGGAGACATACATATCGTAAAATAATAATAATAGTGGCCGCGCGTTCTAAGGCGTGGGTCTGCAGCCGCTCGCTTACCAGAATTGCGGGTTCGAATCCCGCCGGAGCATGGATGTCTGTCTCTTGCGGTGTTGTGCATTGTCAGTGAGAGGTCTCTGCTTCGAGCTAACCCCTCGTCCGTATGAATCCTACCGAGTGTGGTGTGTCTGAATGTGATCGTGAAGCCTCGATAATGAGGAGGCCCTGGTCCACTAGGGGCTGTTGCGCCATGGAAAATGAAAAATAATGACAACAATAATAGGGCAGTAATAAGTTATTACTACCAGAAAATCAAATGTGTTTCGCTTTCAATTTCATGATATTCATATTCTTTTTCGAAATGTAAACAGAATAATTTATGTTGAATAGGTTGTACCTTACGTATGTACTGGTATTTTGAATTGAACTGGGCCGGGATAGCGTAGTCGGTATAGTGACTTCCTACGGATGGGCAGTAAGGGGATCGAATCCTGGTGGGGCTAGATTTTCAGCACACGTCTAGACAGGCCCTGGGTTTCACCCAGACTTCCATATGATGGGTACGGGATCTTTCCCAGGATGAAAGCGGCCGGGGCGTAGCTTTGACCACCCACCCCGTCTAGCGTCGATGTTAGTGAAAGAGTGGAACTATACCTCTACTCCCTCTCCGGGCCTTCGTGGCCCGTAATAGGGTAATCTATACCCTTTTTACCTATATATTACCTTGCATAAATGACATTTTTGTTGATTAGGGCGTGTCTTACATACACAGTGTACGTACTGGTATTTTGAACTGAAATGTTCGAGCATAAGTGACATTTTTGGCGTTCAGTTTTTATTATGCAAGGACTATGAGTGAAGGGGGTGATAATTCAAGCGATAAGAGGTGGTAGGCCAGGAAATTAAAATCTACGTAAAAAAGAAACACTGACCTAAAACCTGAGAGCAAAATGATCCCTTGAAACCTGAAAGTCATTAAAAAATGCGTCTCTAGAATCTGAGTTCGTACCTCAGTGTACACCCACAGTTCATAGCTCAGTGAACACCTACAGTTCGTAGATCAGTGTACACCCACAGTTCTTAGCTCAGTGTACACCCACAGTTCATAGCTCAGTGTAAACCCACAGTTCGTAGCTCAGTGAACACCCACAGTTCGTAGCTCATTGTACACCCGCAGTTCATAGCTCAGTGTACACCCACAGTTCGTAGCTCAGTGTACACCCTCAGTTCATGGCTCAGTGAACACCCACATTTCGTAGCTCAGTGTACACCCACTGTTCGTAGCTCAGTGTACACCCTCAGTTCATGGCTCAGTGTACAGCCACAGTTCGTAGTTCAGTGTACAACCATAGTCTCGATGAACCCTTTAGGCACGAGGCGCAGACTGCTTTACTTAAAGACCCAGTCCGTACCGCGCAGTAAACACGTTTCATCTCGGTTATAAAAACCAATCAGTTTATGCTGTAAGTGGCACAAGTCGCTGTTTGTTCTCAGATAAATAAAAAAAACACGTAAATACAGTGTGGGCAGAGCGTACAGTTGTTGAATGTTAAACCTGTTGGTGCATCACGTAACAAGTAGGCTTTAAAAGGTAAATGAAATGAAACCATTTAAACTGCGTAGGAAAAGGATCGCTATTTATTATGAGAACAGTACGAAACATATAATATGGAGAGATTTTGACTGTTGAAGTAGGTGTAACACATTGGGTTCACTCTGTTTTAAATGATTCATTGTGCATGGTGTAAAATGTGTTACGTAAATAATAATATGTTATACTTACACATTTTACTATATTTTGTTACAGGCGTAATATCAAAGCTCGTATTTATGAATTTAATGTATTTGTTTAAATTGAAGTTCTCCTTTCTTACAATAACAGTACTGAAACGACCGAAAGGTTTAAGACCGTCTTCTGTGTAGAATAACACGGAGGCGCAATTTGTATTGAAAAGTTTCCGTTGTAAACTAAACAGTGTATTTATCAGTGCACATGTTCCTTTCTTAGTACTGGCAGGTCTCGTTTTACGCGATTTCGCTTTAACGCAACTTGAAAATTACAACATTTTTCGAATTGACACGATAATTTTCGTTTTAACTCTGCTTGGCATAGGCGATCCGTGGCCGCACTTATCTTCTGCAGAAGGCTAGCAGAAAGTGACACACTGCCACGCCGTCGGTCACGTGTATGGATTGATTACGTTGGTGATGTAATCATACGGCTCATGTAGTTTCCTCTTCTGCAACTTTGCCCTTTCTTACCAACTTGAGTAAGAAACGTGAGTATACAACACCCCTTGGAATCCAGACGAAAAACTGGCGGAAGACAATTGGTACTGAAGAGAAATTAGACGTAATAGAAGTGAACGAATTGTTGTCATATGCTATAATGTAAGACTTGCTTGTAGCAGTGTACGGGCAATTCTTGACAACGCTGACAGAATTACAGAAAGTGCTAAGTCCGGAACTGAAGTGTTTGTGTAACAAGACTACCACAGTCCGATCGAAATGATCCGTACCAAAAAGTGTGGATGTGAGTCTCTTTCATTCTTACTACATTAGAAATAAAGATACGTAACGTATAGAATTATATGTAAAGGTAAAGTTATCCCGTTACAGGCCCGGTGTGGCCCAGAGGGTGGGTAGAGGTATAGCTCTACTCTTCCATTACCGCGGCACTAGGAGGGGGTGTGTGGTCAGCAGCACGGCCCGGCCGCACTTTACCCCCGGGAAATACCCGGTACCCATTTTACGGGAGGCTGGGTGGGCCCCAGGGCCGGTCTGGACGGGCGGAAAATCTCGTCCCCACCGGGACTTGATCCCGGACCGTCCAGCCCGTAGTCAGTCGCCATACCGACTGAGCTACCCGGCCCACATAGAATTATATGTACTATGTAGAAATGTACATACACACTCTCTCTCTCTCTCTATATATATATATATATACATACACATACACACACACACACACACACACACACACACACACATATATATATTACAGATCCGTATGTCCACGAGTGGTATAGTCGTAGTGTATGAAGGATGAGGTTTTCAGTCCCCAAAACCCCAGAAATACTGTTTTAGTGGGATTTTGTATTCGATTTGCGTGAAGCTTCTCGGGAACTTAACCCAGGCCTAAGACGAGAGCTGCCTGTACTCGAAACTTGCCACATTAACTACTGGCGCGCTTGCATGTGCAGATTATGGCTTCTGTTAGGCTATAAACGTTGAAAGACCCGACGATGGCGACGTGGTGTCTGAAACAAAGTGTCAAGGAAGAACTTTTTTTTTCCTGGGGAGGAAATCTCTGATTGTAGAGCCTCCACAGGGAGTATTATTCCTTACTAGCCGAGTTGATGAACTCAGGACAAAGCCTCGCAACATTCTGAGCATACAGACTACTCTTCCGATAAATTTACAAATCAAAACCGACACCATCAGTTATTCCAGTGTAAAAGTGACACGCCAAGTTACAAACATGATACCCGCCAGTGAACCCTGCTTTCAGAGTACGTGTGAATGCACAGTCGGAGGTTCAGATGTTTTTCACCCTCTCGGGTACGAGATGGCACACGGAAGAAAATAATCTGCCATGAATGTGTTACTTGGGAGCGGGATGGCTTCTGATATATTTGCCTGTGAGGTATTCTGCACATGTTGGACTGGTGCGGAAATGAGGCTTCATAATAGGTTGCTGCAGCTAGGTTTATCAGGATATTGCAATTGTTGTTTTGTGAAACGGTACTAATTCTAGCTAAACTGCACAGCGATTCCTCGACTTTCATACTTTTTTTTTGAAACTGATAAATTTGTGTAAAGTGTATGGGGTATGATGGAGGAGGGAGACGTTTGATGGAACACGCGCGACCGAGAAGGGATTCTGTGAAAGGTGGAAGAGCAGTCGGCTCTTTCCAGGTACTGTTTGCTGAGTATAGTTTGTTACCGGAGGTGCTTCCGTTTTAAAAACACATTTCAAGTAATATGTTTACTTGCTCTAATTTGATTGGTTTTAATTACGCTGAGATTTGAACATTTGTAGAATACCCTCTTAATACACTGTCAAACAAGACTTTTTATTAGGAAACAAATATTTGTTTGTAGTTAAACTGTAGCAACATATCTCGGCTTCAGGCTAAACTTTATAGAAATGGAAAAATATAAAAGTGTAAAAATTACAACGTGTCTTCTTCTTTGACAGTCACTGGAAATAAGATCACAGTCCTGAGAATATCGTTTACAAGTTTTTAAATAAATAAATATATATATATATATATATTGGTTGTTTTAGCTACACAGTTTTTATTTAGTTCTTCAATGAATAGAAGACACTTTGTAATTTTTACACTTTTGCATATTTTTGGAGTAAGCGTCAACAAAAGCTTGTTTGCTGCTATAAAATTTTCTTTGAGAGCGTGTAAGTGTTCTTTGATATAAGCAGCACATGGTGACGCCACATATCAAGAGAGTACTTTCTTGTCAGAGGCGAAGCCTTGTAATTTTGTACAAATTTAGCGATATTCTAAACATGTGCTGCTTACCTCTTCTGAGTTTGAAAGTGAGAGTAACTGGTTCTCCCGAAACGGAGACGTATTTCTACTTCATTACACTGTGTCACATTTCACAACATACAATTCTTCATGGTTACTGCATTTGCTGATATGACAAATATGGATCAAAGTTACAAAGAATTTTTAATCTTGTGAGTGTGCACATTTTTATATCTTTAGGTATAATGTAATGTAATCTTAATAATTGACCAACTTAATGCACAAATTCTTGTTTTATAATAAGTTTATTTTATTTCTCTACATGTTTCGAGCACTATGTTGTCATCATCAGGGTGCCGTCCGGACGGCCACCTACAGGTGTGACGATACCAGATACTGTATAATACAATTTTGACCTCCTGATGATGAGCACATAGTGCTCGAAACATACAGAAGAATAGAATAACCTCATTATAAAACAAGAATTTGTGCATTAAGTTGGTCACTCACTAAGATTATACTGAGATGCACGGTCAGCAAAACATAAAAAAAGTAATGTCATGTAATTTTGGAGATGGGGGCCAATGTTCCTCCGATACCTTTATGCCTTCCTCCCATACAAAACACTTCATATCCAAATAGAGAGCATTTTTTTGAATACAAAGTACATTCGTGAAGGATTTAAGAGCAGGTTGAATTCACGATTTCCTTCTTACAACCCACGCCAGAATATTTTCATCAGAAAACGTAGATTAAAAAAAAGTACGGATTTGATACTTAGATACTCACGGGGGAGGGAGAGGGAGAATAAGATTGAGAGTGTTAAAGAACAGAGTGGTAAGGAGAATATTAGGACCGAAGAGGGAGGAGAGCAAGATTCTACAGAAAATTGCGTAAGGAGGAGATTCAAGAAAACGTTTTTAGGAAACAAGAAGGAAGCACAGATGGGCAGAACGGGTGTGAAAATCTAAAAGGTGACCTACTAGCAGACAGGAGAATAGTATTAAAACAGTTCGTACAGAAAATAAGGGCGTGAAATGGGTTTATGTTGCTCAGGATAGGAACGAGCTGCTGGTCTTTGTGAATATGGTAACAAACTTCAATGTTCCCGAAGGGCAGGGATTTTCGTGATTAGCTGAGGAACATTTAGCTTCTCAAGTACGCTGTTCTATGGAAGTAGGACGGAGATAAAAGATACGGAGGGTTATGAGGATAATATCATGTCAGTAGACATTTGTTGGTACAGAGAGGACTACTGTGATTACACGCCGTAAAGTTTTAGTTGTAAGGTAGCGGATGGCCATTCCGTTCTGGCTGTAATTGTGAACTAAAATCCCTAGACGAATAGTTAACGTTTTGATTGCTGCGATGCTGAGGGAAATTACGATGCTGTAATCGTTTTAGCATCCCTAATACCGGCAGTACTCCTGCCAGAATTTTAATAGCTGGGATGTATTTATCGACACCATACCCAGGATTGTTTAATATGGTAGGTGCGTGGAATTAAATAAACTTTTTGGAATGGGATTTGAAGCTTTCACGGTTGTGAATTTTCTATTGTGGCTGTCTCGTTTACGACACTGTGTGATGTTAGATGGACAGCAACATCTCGAACAAATATATTGATTCCATCTTCAGTGAAGACCTGAAAGTAGAGGCAGTTTGTTCCTATGGCACATTGGTATCATACAAGGCTACAAACTGTCTTACCTTGATAGTAACACAATGTAAAACGAGGTAGTTTCAGGTCTTCTCATTTTATGTGAAATATTTACTAGTCGTAGTTAAGCGAGCCCGGGTAGGGTAGACGGTATAGTGACGAGGTTACGGGCTGGAGAATCGAGGAATCGTGCTACAATTCGTGGAGGGCACGAGATTTTTCTCTGCTTCCCAGCGATCAGATCATCCCTATAGCCTCCAACCCTTCTATTAAATATCTAGAAAAGACAGTTTTCCTGTTTTAAAGTGACCGGGACGTGAAGCTGGCTACACCCTTCTGCTCAGCTTAAAAATACTTTGAGCTGTATCTCCACCCCACCTTATGCCTTCATGATCTCCTCAGAGATAACTTTACCTTTGTTTTATTCTTCAGTAGGTTTTATGGGCCTATCATTGGTATTTATTGTAGTATGACATTGTAAACCTATGCGTTTGAAGATCTTTATTTACGTTCGTATAAGACTATTTTTCCAACTACATTTATTTTCGTCTTGTACCAGTAGGATACCGAGAGTTCTAGATGCCCTCAAATGAGCATTGGCATTATTCACAAAGCCTACGTGCGATTTTTTTTCGCGTAGTGTTTCAGTTCCGTAAATTAAATGACGTGATTGACAGGGGAAATAGATTGTAAGTTGTGTCCGAGTAATTGGAAGTGAGTTATTAAAATGGGACAATTAGAAGTAAACAACAAATTGAGTCATGTTGTCATCAGTGCAGGGCTGTATACATTACCCTTGCAACAGGATGGCATGTGCACAAATGCGTTATGCAAATGCAGCTGCGTATGTTTTGTAAGCAGGTTTGAAATTTTGCTGCTGGCAGCTGGAGTGGCATGCGCTTTACGTTTATGGGACCACAATAGATTGAAATTTCAGTACTTTCCGAAATTGCAATCATCATTTAAACCTTTTTTTTTTCGTGGTATGCTTTGTGCTCCATACCCTTTAAACACTTGTTTTTGTAAGAAATATTACAAGAACTGACTTACTTTCTCACACAACATCCTAAGTCTCCATTATTAAAATCTGCTGTTTAGGTTAATAGCCGCCACTTATTTTGAGAGCCATGTGAAGCGGATAAATAGATCACTGGGAATCAATATTTGTTTATGTTAAAGCAGATGGTACGTATACTTACCTCAGTGATGTAATGTGCTAAAACATCTTAATAACATAGGTCTGTTCAACTCGGATTTTACCAGGGACGCATTCAGTATTTTAAACGTTAAAACTGAAACAATGTGGGTTTGAAAAAAAGGCAAAATCCAGTAGATTATTACATATGTTTTAGCTGTCTTCTTAAAATTTTAGACCTGTGAGTCATGGCAGTTATGCGTACCAGTTCATGCATGCCGTCGCGTAATCTTTGGACGGTTTTTGTTTAGTTTTCTGGTGGAATATAAATATTTTTCCCAAATACAGTTAACTTATTTGTATGTGTGGGTCAGTAATAATGCCGTATATTTTCTTGGAGGTGGGAATAAATGTTTTAAATATTAACGGATTTTTCACTTTAAGGTTCCCATACATGTACGTTATTTGGAGATCAGTTTGGTTTTAATTCCCGTTTGAATTTAAATACTGTGAGGATTTCTGCAGGAATAGTACGGAAGGACGTAGTTTTATCCTGCTGTTTCCGCAAACAAAGTTTCCGGGAGTAACAGCTGTTGTTTTACTGTGATATTTTCCTCAAATGAAATGATGAAACAAGTTGCGCCAACCCTCCAAATGGCTTGACGTGCTCTAGCCTGGATTCCCTCGATCCCAGAAACGAGCAGTGGACGAGTTTTCATTTAAAGAGAGTGATGGCATTGGAACACACAACAGAGGGAACGGAAAACAGAATGGCTGAAACAAAAGTGCAAAGCTGGAAGCCCCTCGAACCCTTCATATCCAATTGCCAGTCTTGAATTTTTCAAAATGTAAAATATTGATGATTCAATTTCCCGCAACCAAACTGGGTCAAAGCCAGCTGTTGGGTGCGTGCAGTTGCCTGTCCACAACCAGAGCAGACTGAACGCCAATGACAACTGTATTTTGAGACAGTATATTGTATTGTCCAAAACGTGATAGGTGTTTCGGATTTTTCTTAAAAGCTCTCATTAGACACAGGCATAGAGATGTAAGAGAACTCAGCACTTTATGAACAAAACGTTGCTAATTAAATAGGCGGGTTTGAGGTCTGAGTCGCACAGATATTCACTTGTTTCTGTTAGAGCCAACGTATAAAAATAATTATACGAATGTTCTCCTTTATAATTAGTAATGTTCTGTGCATGAAGTGTTCGTTTTCCCTTATATTTTTATGACTGTGCCAGATGATGGCTTTAAGAAAAATTTTAAAATTGCAGCACGTTTTGTAATATAAATGATATTGTCTGAAAATGCAGTTTTTATTGACGGCCCACCTATTTGTCTTAGTCATGTGTTGCAATGGGAGTCTCATCCTAAGTTTCTCCCTTATTTTCGCAGCAGTTGAAATCCAGACAGCTCTTCATATTTCGTGCAGTTATATTTCTTATGTAGGACCATCCCTTGCGCACACTTGTTTGACCCGCGGTTATTTGCAAAATATCATCTTATCCAGGAATTGCAGAGAGGCAAAAGCTACTATTTTAGAAGTTCTGTTCTCGCTTAGCAAGTTAGTTTCACAATAAGAAGTCGAGATTTGGGTTAAAAAGTGACTGTTATGGGGGTCTAGTTTACTGGAAAACAGAACAGTTAATTGGCCTGTTTCACTAGGCAATATATTATGTAATACTTTACAATATATTTTTTGATCTTTACTTTGTGGGAACGGAAGAACAGACAATATCGAAAAGCTTATGTCTAATTTTTAATGTAATATATACGATTATAAATCGCGTTATTTGCAGCATATTAAAGTCACTTTAAAGCGGCCTATTCATTTACTACCTTAAGTAGAGTTGGCTTAATGTAAGTCAGTTACCCCACAGCCTTAAATGCTGAATTAACTAAAGTCTGTCCAGTGGTTCAGACTATGGTATTAGGTAACAGACAAAATCTCAGTCGCCATCTACACATAAGCAGTTCTTTCTTCAGTCAGTAAAGTATGCCTGAAGTGTGACTTGCTAGTTACGTGTTTTAGACCGAGTATAAAAATCGTGCACCACTTCCACAACTGGAATTGTGATTGATATTATATGTATACTGGACGAAGGGTGGGCCAAGGCCAAATGTCAGAATTTTTATGCCGCAGAAAGAGCAAATTATTACAAGATTGTGAAAATAATTACGCATTGAGGAGCTTCACGATTGGCACTATTCGTGTAATGTGGCTGGGATTATTGAATCAAGAGCGATGGGGTAATGGGGGTAATGCTGCTCGCGTGAGGGAATGTTGAATGCGGACAAGTTTTACCCGGAAAACTAAAGGATGGGGTAAAACTTAAACGTCGATTGGAGGATATATTGAAAGAACTTTTAGAGAAATCAGGAATGAAGGCTTGATTAGGGTACCTTAGGGATAATAGGCGTTTTTGAAATGTGTAATATCTTCGATTTGCTTAAGACAATGGGGATTGAGAGTTGTTTGACCGTGCATCTTTCTCATGAAATAATGTGGAATGCCAACTTGATGCAACAAGGTAATTTTATTGATATATTCTTAGCTCGGCATTTTTCGGGTACATACGCTCATCATCAGGAACATTAGATGTTGAGTTGCAGCATACGGTTTTCTGTACCGAGTTTTTGGATGGGTGGTGGTCTTGAGAGTCGCTGCGTGGGTCTTGTGTACGGTGCGGATGGTGCCGTCCGCACCATACACACAACCTACGCAGCGGCTCTCAAGACTACCACCCATCCAAAAACTCGGTACAGAAAACCACAGGCTGCAACTCAACATCTAATGCTCCTGATGATGGGCGTACGTACCCGAAACATGTCGAGCTAAGAATATATCAATAAAATTACCTTGTTGCATCAAGTTGGCATTCCACATTATTTCACAATGGGATTTGTTTACAGACTAAAAATGTATCAAATTTTGCGAAGACTCTAGATTGAGGGCTTTATTTTTAATTCGAGATTTGAGGTTCTGAGTTGGGAGAGAGTATTAAAATTCTGTATTTGGAGCGTGACAACATGTAATTTTGTAGATAAATGCTAACGTTTATGAGAAACCTGGTACTCCCATCTTCAGGAGATGGAGGAAGGAAATTCCACCCAAAAGTTGGCAGCTCTGTACAAAAACAAACGGCTTCTCATCCAAGTAAACCGTAATATTCCATTTTGCCGATGTATTTCATAATGTGTTTCATTCGAAATAATGGACTTTATTTCAGAGCTTTTGGATATATCCAGTAGAGTGCTTTAGTGGCAGAAAGGGGCGCGTGAACTCCTCTGTCGGGCCCTCTTAACTCCATACGTGTAAATGCAGATGGAATGTAACAGGGCGCAAGTGTAACAGTAATTATCCAAGGGGTTACTGAAGCGTGACCGCATGATGATTATGGATCCTGAAGTTTCGAAATGGAACGCCTTATGTAATTTTAATGTTTCGTTACCGCTGTTTCTTTGTCATCTGAAGTACATGACGTTTAATTAAGTGCTGAGTAACCAAGTTGTCACATAACTAACTTACCACTTGCGTGACCCACTTCATCTTCTCAGTTATGTGGGCTGTACATCCAACACCATCTAACTGTGCTGCCTTTTATCCTAATTAGCACAGTAATGCATTTCTGTTTTAACTATTATACTGATGGCTTTAATCATAGTACTCTAGAATGGTTATGCATAATGAGTACATTAATAAATAACCGAAAACCTAATGGAAACGTTGATACACAGTGACTTTGTCACTTCCTCCGCCATCATGATGTTACAGTTAAACTACCGGAATACCCGGTGAATCTCAAAAGTGGAAATATTTGACATATCTCTTCTCCATGGTTGGTTTCGGTAGACTTCGTTGATGGACTCTTACATTAAAGACCTTTTGAAGGTTACCTTGCTAGTGCATTGCACTGGGTACGTGTGCTGTGTGCTTCGGAACTTCTTACAAGATGTCATCGTGAGTCGAGAATAATAATTGCAGTAATTCAGTTCAGTTCCTTTTTAATGTGTTAACACAATAGCTGTAATTCATTTACACAGACAGCACAGAAACGTAGGAGTAAATACATCCATTGACTGACTACAAACACAAATATATGGAAAAGAGATAAAGTAACAAATAATATCAGGTAACAGATGAATGTGTCGGTGAACTACAGACACTGTTGTTCTGCTGTATGTTATTTGAATGAAGATCGCTCTTGTTTTGCCCTCTAAATGCTAATTAGGCTTTTATACGAATGGATACGGCTTCCTTCGAAGTTTCGACGGTGGCTTTATGGAATAAGCAGTATCGCTGTGTGACCTAGCGGCAAACACTTTTCCAGCAATGGTCGACACACTAACAACAACTGAGTCGTGCGGTGTTGCACTGCCTTTTATTGCTGCCATCTGGTGGTAAATGAGATTTTATTTGGTGTCGGGGGGAAACAAATGACAAGCATAGCCTGACATTCCGACAAACAGAAATGAAATAAAATAGCAAGTGACATGAAGTTGGTCTCTTATTCTTCAACTTATCACAATGATGCACGGTCCAATAAACGTAAGAAAATGTTCTGTGTGGACTAATTAGATATATATGGCTTGCTTGTATGGAAACAAAAAAGCAGCTTCATATTCGGCGTTAAAAACGGGTTTCTTGAGAAAGTGTCCACTTTCCGGGAAGAACCATGTGTAAAGGAAGGAGTGCTAGGATTATACAGAGGACACAAGTTTATTTCTTCAGATTTTTTTTTCCAAAAGATTTCTTTGGTACTTCGTAATTTTTATGGTACATGCAAAGGGTAAGGTTGTCCCTAAGCACGACACGAAGACATGAATGGGGAATAGATAAATGGGTAGTTACTCGTTCTTAACATCAGCAGTAGATGGAGTTGAGTGGTCAGCATCAGGCTGCGGCAGCTTTTTGCATGGTGTAAGAGTCCCTCCGTCACCAATTGAATTAAAAGTCTGGGTGGAACTTGGAGCGTGTCCGACCTCGTTGGACAAGAGGAAGTAATAAATTTTTATATTCTTTTTTTCGGAATAATTTAAGCAATTTATGGATATATTGTGCCACAACAGGCAGAGACGACCTTTAAGATATTTATTTATTCCACGCACTTCATACAAAGAACAAGTAAAGCTACAAATGTTACATTTACTAAGCGACGCTACGGCGTACTGTTAAGCATGGTATGCAGGAGAATTGCTGGCGTTCTTCGGCAAAACTTAGCAGTGTTTTCTGTCATCTGTTACTACGAATGAATCAATTTTAATTAAACTTACGAACTGCTGTCAGTGTTCCTTACTGTAATGGCTAATATAAACGATTAGCTCGGTGGACAGAGACGATGCCTTTTATTAGATTTCAAGCATATTTGTAAAAGTGCAAGGCAGGATATTTGGCGTTTGTCTCGTCACCATTATCATTTGTGGTTTCGCCTCACGTCGAAATGTCTTGTTCAATTTGATCCATTTTCTCATTTTTCTTACTCTTTCCTTTTTCGTTTATATGTTTTTCTTTAATTTTCTCCTCACTTCGTTTTTCCTTTCCTCCCTACTTTCTCTTTATTTTCTGTGTTCATTTATTCTTATCTTTTATTTATCTTCCTTTTCGTGATGTAATTTAGCGAGCTAACACACTTTTAGTTCCTTCTGAGAACAAACCTATCTTTTGCTCTTTTTATTATTTTCCTTTGGGCTGTATTGTGATTGAATCTTTCCATTCGCTCTTATTTCTGCCTTGACACTTCTTTCCAGAAGCTCAATTTTCACAGCACGTCGGTCTATACAACGTTCAGTCTCGGTATTTAGGACACTTGTGTGATGGATTGAAAGCCAGACGTGTTTATTAGATTACGTAGGAGGGACTTGCGGCTTTAATTACTGAGACCGCACATATTCGCAGTGGGATGATATTTGTTGCAGGCTTTAAATTTTTCAAGGGAACATTACCTCTCAAGTTTTAAAAAAAAGGTAAAATGTTCTCGTTACAGGCCCGATGTGGCCCAGAGGGTGGGTAGATGTATAGCTCTACTCTTCCATGACCGCGGCACTAGAAGGGGGTGAGTGGTCAGCAGCACGCCCCGGCCGCAATTTACCCCCGGGAAAGACCTGGTACCCACTGTGCAGGAGGCTGAGTGGGCCCCAGGGCCGGTTTGAAAGGGCGGAAAATCTCGTCCCCACCGGGATTCGATCCCGGACCGTCCAGCCTGTAGTCAGTCGCTACACCGACTGAGCTACTGGGCCCACCTCTCAAGTTAGTAACCTGAAAAATAAAATGCAGACTGAAAGCAGCCAGCATTTTATGCCACATTCGCTTAAATATTTGAGTAATTGCTGCTCCTTCTGGCGTGCAGTTACGCCATGAAACCTGCTTTGTAGACTGCGGACCATGGGAGGATCTGAGCTTCCATCTTCAATTACAGACCTTGATTCTCAGCAGTAGGTTAGTTTCCTCCCGTAAAGAGCAATCAGCCTCTGAAAATTACACTAGCTGTTTGCTCTAAAAAAAATCGAATCTCCGTAATTTAAGTCTGTAATTCTGTTTCTGATACTGAGTCAGAGCTTCAATAAACCAAAATGTTGTTGCAGGCTGCGGTCACATTATTTCGGAACTGGGTCATCTCCAAATTTGTGGTATGTTAGGAATCTTTGGGCGATCAAATATTGCAGATACTTCAGTACTTACAGGATATAATCTTAGCATGTTGTGTGATGGCCCTACTCTATTTATTGAATGAGAACTGACCGTTTCAAATCGACATTAAATTTACGAAAGTTAAGAGATAAATTGACGTCGCGTTTGTGTAAACTATGTCATTTAACATGTTAACTTCTGTATTACGGATCGTCTTAAAATCATTGCTTTTATTTTAAGTATTTGCAGTTTATTATGGTAAAATATTTATAATATATACTCGTAATTGTATTTTTTGACGTTTTGCTGACCGTGCATCTCAGTGTATTTATCTCTGTAATTAACGAACTTGGTGCACAAAATTTTTGTTTTACAGTAAGTTTATTTCATGCCTCTACATGTTTCGAGCACATGTGCTCATCATCAGGAGGTCAAAATTTCTCTTTCAACCTGTGCACGAGACGGCCAACTATAGGTGTGATAATACCAGAGGCTGTATAAAGCAATTTTGACCTCCTGATGATGAGCACATGTGCTCGAAACATGTAGAGGCATTGAATAAACTTATTGTAAAACAAAAATTTTGTGCATCAAGTTTGTTAATTACTGAGATAAATAATCGTAATTGTATGTTATTTAAATTAGATATAAAATATCATTTCTTGTCAACTACTCTATTTCGGTCAGTAATAAAACTTTACTAGCATACTCGATCGAAATTTACAATTCGTGCTTAGAAATTGCAATTTCTTTACTGATACTTCCAAGTATCATTACAGTTTTTAAACTCGTGCGTGCAGCTGGCTAGGTGTGCGTCGTATGCTACGTAGCATACGACGCACACCTAGCCAGCTGCACTCTCAACAGCGTATTCCCACACAACATGACATGCTGCCACAACACCATGTTTACAGAAACGAATTAAATTGTGAATGTTATAACTTTAGCAAGGAGAAACATAGCCCCCTGATGATGGTCTAAAAAATATCGAAGCATGTCGGAGTGATTCTAATTTTTTAAAATGTTTTTATGTGGAATTTATGTAAGTGCAATTGTTGGTTAATCATTGAAGTGATTCTACGACATGCACGGTGCAACAATAAGGTTTACAGTAGTGTGCACTTTGCTTTCCTTCGAATAAAAAATTCCGTGTGAGTTATTATTCTTTCCTTCATCTCTGATTACAATGTACTTTTACCACGGTCTACGTTTAGCCTCATTTGTTCATTTCACAATGCAAGATATGCTGTTTGTCTCGTCGTAATATTGTCTCCAGTGCGGTAGTAACTCTTAGCCAACAGACCAGTATTATATAATCATGGTACCAACGTGGCGGCCGTGCTGAATTTTGCAGATCGTAATAACGCGCAGGGTTCCAAATACTTGGTGTTAATTGGTCTTCGAAATATATGGAAATCTTGTTTAGACAGCTTCTTTAAAAAAAAAGTGAATGACGTAAAAAGTTACGAAAAATCTTTATGAAACTTACCGTTTAATGGTAATTTAAAACCGTCGGACCTCAACAAGTGAAATCGGGTATTAAATTAAAATCGGGTATTAAATTAGGTCGTAAGCGTAACATTTTAAGTTCACTGCTTGCCACTGTTTAGCAGTTGTGACCGCAGAAGCAGTGAAGTGACTTAAGTTATATATATGGGACAAATTATACGTACATATTCAAAACTGTATGCTGGTGGGCGTTACGTATAGCGTGAATGGATACCTTTATGCTACAGCCATGAATTGGCAGAAAGTGTCACACTATGTCACTTGATTACCTTAATATATACGCGCTGATTAATCCCATTATTCTTCAGGCGTTCCTTCATTCACGATGGCTGATGAAGTCGTCAAAGTACTGGTTACTAAATTTTTAGTTTCTTGTGAATATGTTTGAAAGCCATAATTTTTTTTTGGGGGGGGGGGAAATTTAAACACTTAGCGTAAGACAAAATATCAAGTTTGAATTCAGTTGTTTTGTAACTGAATTTCTGTGATTCCTTCGTAACTGGAATTAAATGTTTAGTTAAAAAGCAATTTGTAGAGTAACGTAACAAACCGTTTTTGAAAGATTTTGTGAGACGAAATTCGAGACGGGTAATACATAAAGTGCTCTGTATCTGACCATAATAATTGTTTGTCGACAAAGCCTCATGAAAGAAGAAATTACAATAAACTTGAGCTGTTCAGTAACTCTAATTACAACAGTTTTCTTAAATGTTCTGTCACCTGATGTAAGTAATCATGATAGTCAACTATCAGCAGCAAAAATCCAATTTCATAGTATCTGAGTTTTGAGATTTACTAAGCGTAATTCCAGCAATCAGACTGATACTATCTGGCGAAACTGTAGTCAGCTAATCGCATCACTCATTTCACATAACCCAAGTCACTCACGCTTTACCAGACAGGTATATTATATAAGGCAAAATTTCTACCTTTGTTCAAGGAGCATATTAATTTTTTAAAAGGAAGGCGTGTGATAGATTTTCGCCCAGAAGAACTTGATGACAGCCATCCCTACTATTCTGGACAGAAAGATATGCCTGTTCTTAGCAAGAATCATGCTTGAATTATTTAAACTTGCAATAATATGCTTAGAATAGTGAATTAACCAACTCTGTAATGCAGACTCCCTGCTGAGAATCTAATAATCACTCTGATAGACTAGAAATTTATCTTCTTTTACGGAACCTATATCTTCATTACCTCTTCGAAATATTCAAAGACTGGACCTTATACTGTGGCGGATAAATTCAACTCACATCCTCACACCGTGTTTTCTGATGTTGTGCAGAATACTGATTTGGGCCCATTCAGTCTTGAAAGTGAGCTTTGTGATTAACAAGTGCCGGTTTGACCTTAAAGTGCAGTGAAACAGGGCAAGTGTCCTTGAGCTGCGTGGACGAATGTGATTAATGAGAAACATATTTAAGGTTCATTCACTTAGGCGAAGGATGTGAGTTTTAACCAAACCTGACAGACGTTTGCTGAAAATTTGTTAAAAGTGTTCGGATCGTGTATTTTGAGCTGTTTGACAGGTGAAGGTCTATGTTTGTTATTAAAACGGAATATTTAGATCTTGAACTATTAATTCTGCATGTGCAGGGTGGAGGGGATATAATGAATGGACTGATATTCAGCAAATGAATGGACTGTTTACATTATAGGATGTAGGCTAAGTCCCCGATGGTTTTCCACTTCGCGGAACCTGGTAAAATATTCATCACGAACACTTTAATGCAACACCCGTTTTACGGGGGAGAAGAGTGATGCAGAGGACAAACTTGGTGGCGAACCGCAAAATAATGAGTTGCCCCCTTACCCCCTCAAACCTAGCTCAAAGTTCGCTCTAGCCAACCTGCGATAGACTCAACGTCAGACTTACCTAGATTGAAACCGGAAGAAACATGCAGAACATAAATTTAGTGGAATTCACAAAAAAATCTGCACTTCTCTAATTGATTAAAAGAGTTGTTGGTAATGAATCAACGAATCACAACATAACTGTGGGACTATTTTTATATTTATATTTTGTTGACCGTGCATCCTAATATGATGATAGTCTGTTTTACCAACCTGATGCACAAATTCTTTATTTCAATACATTTTTATACTCCTCTACATGTTTCGAGCACTATTATACTCATCTTCTGGAGGACAATTGTATTAGTACAGCATCTGATATCGTCACTCTCTTGAGGTGACTGTTCAGACTGTAGGTTACGAGAGGACTGTCGTAACCTGTGGTCTGAATTTGTGCATCAGGTTGGTAAAAAAGACTATCATTAGAACTGTGGAACGTTTGTGTTTGTTGAACTGCAAGAGACAGTTCTGATTTTGTTCCGTATTCCACGTGTAGTATGGAGTGAGACAACGGTAATGAGAGACTGAAGTCTCAAAAAACTGCGCAAGAAAATCCCGCTGCTGTGCTGTAAACGCGATTTCCTGTCTGTATAATTTAATTGATACAAACCTGGAAACTGGGACTTCAGGGGTTTTGCGTGTAGAGAACATTGTGGTGAAGTAGTTACAATTAAGTATCCATGGAGCAGAGACCTGCTTGATAAGATGAAGGTGCTTAAGTAGTCAAACTTCCCTCCATTGATGTAATCCGCAAGTTTATGACCGTCGTCAAAAGAGCCCGCCACAGGATGTTACCTGATTAAAACATCCGTTTTATATCCGGGGATCTATTATGACGGTATGTAATGCCAAATTTCTGTCTTAAATTCCTTCTGTGATAGTTCTGAAATAAACATTAAAATAGGTTTCCTGCTGTATTCAGGAAACTACTGGGTTGAAATAACGAATAGCCTCTTAGCAGTCTACCCTCACGTAAGACTTCGGGTTAATGAACCTAATGCGCATATGGCATGCATATACTTCCTTATATTTGTTTATGTGTGTTCCTACGTTGCTTTCACGTAATTAGTAGTCTGCTTAAAGTAGACACATTTTTAACTTTACTGGTGTGTTTGAGAAGCTTGTTACGTTGCAGAACATTATACGTATGTAACTTGAGGCTGTAGACTTGGAAACCAGTAAGTAAATATTAAAGAAGTTAATCTGGCTTGACAGAAACGACAGAATTCTCAGTGGAATGCTGCTGTGGTGGAAACGTCATGTGCTGAAACCTTGTAAAATTCCCCGTGCTCTTTAAGGTATAAATATATTGATGTCGCTTTCAATTATGCGTTAATTAATACCCACTGAATACTGAAAGACAGAGTTTGACAAATACCATCACCGTAGCTATATTGTCCACAGATAACACTTCAGCTGATACAGCTGATTCGTACTTTTTTTTGACGTCTCGTGTTCACAGCGTGCACGTTCTGAACTTTGGAAGTAGAGGAAAAAAATTTGACAGAATAAACATAAGTGTAAGGATCTAGAGATACATATTTTCGACAAAGGAGCTTTATTTCCTTGAAGACGAAACGCACACCGAGAATTATCTCCAATGAACTATTATTATGTAACACACAATACTATAAATTCGTCTCCTCCGACAATATTTTTGTTGGGTACTTCATATTATTATACACATATTTTACTTAACAATACTGCAGTACGGAGTATCCACCAGACAGTACTGTTTGTGGGACTGAAATAGAAAGTACCTTACTGTGTTAATACGCACACTATGGCCCTGGGGTCGACTCAGCCTGTGACAGAAATGAGTACCAGGAATATCTCCTCAAGGGTAAAGACGGCCGGTGCTTAGGGATGATAATTTTACCACCTTCATGTGGTCTTGAAATCTGGGAGCCTCAACCTTCAGGAACTTTCAGGGCCTGTTCAGGCCTGTACAGGGATTGATTTACCTTTTACTATTGCAATGTGTAATGCCATATGACGTAAAATATGTAATTACGAGTGTATAATGATATAATAATCCTAAAGAACTTTAATTTATACTGACGAAAATGTACTGAGATCCTTCAGGGTATAGTCCAATCCGGAGTTTCCATGTTTCGCTGATTACAGTCTGACTGTAATATACTGTACGTACAAGAACGTTGAAAGTAATGTTCTGTTTACTTTGCTTCTGTAGAGTCCCATTTGCTTCAGTGTTTTAACGAGGCAATTGTAATATAATATGCATACAAAATGTAGAGTAATTCACGGGATATTTTTCTCAATTAGTTCTTCTCATTTCCCTTGCGGACATCAGAAATTGAGTGGTCTGGCTCAGGATAGGAATGTGCAGCGGGTCTTTTATGAACAAACTGAAGGACTTCCGATTGTCATAAAATGCGGGGAAGTTCTTGAGTGTCTGAGGAGCTGTTAGCTTCTCAAGAGGACTCTGCTGCATGGAGTTAGTGTAGCTAGTTATTTAGGACGTCGGAAATAGAGGGGTTTCTGGATTTTAAGGTCAAAGAAGAGCAGAACATCGTTTAACATTTTAAAGCACGAATTTCCTGTAACAGATGTTCAAAAATTTAATTTACACCTCGCAGTCATAATAACAAATATTATTCCGACCTTCACACTAAACACGTAAATATATTTTGTGGGCAGAATGCAGATATTATATTGTTAAAGCAGCTGCTCCAGAGGGTTCACTGATCTGTTTAGGGCCGCCTATTGATTAGCAGTGAAAGGTTATTTGTCTTTGCCTCTTTCAGATATTCAATCATCCATCGTAAGTGCCTGTGATCTGACATATAATTTTTGGGGGTTGCGCGGGGGTACTTTGTTACAGTGGCGGTAGTCTTGCATTTTTACACTCTGCAGCGTTTTGTGTTTGTTCGGACGTTTCGGAAAAACGTACTGTCTGTGGATTGTGAGGTACCCTTCCGCGTTCAACTCATCCAGATTTAGTCATCCGCATTTCCACAGTTGTTACGTTTGACGAATATTTGTCACGTTTGGATTGTTGCCACATCGAGCGAACGAACACAGACTACTTCCCTTTTCCCATCTCCGAGTCGGTAAATGACCCGTCTAAGAAATCACCAGTGTAGGTTTACTTGTAAAGTCGAGATGTGATACGTTTCGGTGATCGTTGTTTATATATGATAAGAAGAAATGTAACTTGTGCGTGTGTGTGGATAATCAGTATGAATCGGTTACGTCGAGAGGTCAAGTACACAGGACGTCGGAACGTGATTACAATGACCACGAAAATATGGTAGAGTACTCGAGCAAGAAACTGTGCTTTTCGATGGATACAGTGGCTTCTTTCTTCGAGGATAAGGCGGCCGGGTCGTGAGGTTAACCTCTCATCTGTCCAGTTCCGAGGTTAATGAATGGGGCCATACATCTACTCCCCGATACGCCGTCGTGGCATGGACAGGGGCAACTTAAAATTTGTTTACCCGGCTAAAACATTTGCCAAATACACCTGTCGTGGGAACAGATTGACAATTATTTACTTGGTTCCTTGTACAGTGCAAAATTACTGCTGCATGTGACACGTGCAACAGTCGTGCGACACGGTGTCAGAACGTGTCTATGGGCCAGCAGTTCTTAGCTACCCATCGCTGTTTCATCAGCGTGAGTTAGGTCTGTGTCTGCCATGACACCATCTACTATTAAGTAACGTAGGCCAGGCTGCACTCATACGCATATCAGAAGACGCATTATATTTTAGAAACGGGAGTCTCCACGACTTGAGGAAGCTACTGACATCCCCCGATCCAATTTTTTATTGCTCCTCTTCCAAAAATCAGGGTATTGTCATAAATACAGTATGTAGAATAGAGGAAGAAGTTCAGAGGTGTGAATTTCAATTTCACGGTACAGCAGGCTGGGTTAGCGTGATGCAGGGACGGTAGGGACAGAGTTGCAGCAATTTAGTACAGCCTTGTGAAGAGCTTGGAGGAGCTGGAGCTTTTGGAACCACAAGATCGAAAGTGGTAAGAAGAAGGGCGAAGGGAAGAGGGGGCTAATCTGAGACATGTCTCCATACTTGGCGGCGACAGTTTCATTTTCCTTCCACAGGACATCAACAGAGAAGGTATGTTCCATATGCCTATCTCCTTACTTCTAGCTATACTTGTGAGCAGATAAAGGGACATGGAAGGAGAATGGACTTAATTCACTCCGCTAGCAGCCAGGCTGACGTGTGCTGGTGATATTATGCACAGAGATACTGAACATGTCCATGCAACCTTCTGTGGTGGGAAGGAGGTAGCTTCTGTTGTGTAAGTAAGACGGTTAAAAGAAGCATCTGCCACCGCTAGCGGGGTAGACCCGTTAATAAGCACTGTAGACGAGCCGGAACTGCTCAGACCGTGTAGTTGCTAGACAACAGTCCGGACGACTGCGGAATCGTGGTTTGATTCCCGGTAGCGGAGCTGTCTTGTTTCCAAAACTATCAGCCCGGTGCCGGGCCAACGCAGTCTAATTGGTGTGCAACGAAGGTTATTTAACTGGGAGTAAAACGGCCCGGACGTGAAGCTAATCACTCAGCTTTGTCTGTCACCAAGGCTGAGGATGAGTGGAGTTATAAATCTATTCTCCCACGCGTATTTATGCCGTGCGCAGTGACAACTTTTCTTTTAACAAAATAATAATATCACGAATTGAGCTATGCTCCGGCCTTCCATATTGTAACTTTGTTTCTTCCTTAAGGGAAATTAAAGGTGTTAGAAATGCGTTAATTTAATGATCGTGTGGTAGGGTAACGTTGTTCATTCTGCTCAATGAATTGTTAGAATGCGTACTGTCGGGTATTAATTTGCATAATTATACGACTCGGCAACAATTTTAAGTGTATTAGCTCGCTGCAGTGGGTCTGCAGAGGTTTTACCAGTGCGTCATTTACAGCGATACCAGTTGTTTTAGAGTGCAAGGCGACAGCTGCTCTGTATGCTCAGGAGAATATAAGGGGAAGGAAAGAAGAGGAGGAGAGAGAATATTGCATAATGAGGAGCTTCTTAATTTGTAGTGTCACACCAAATAAGGAGATCAGATAGAGGAGGGTAAGATGGCAGCACAAACGAAAAGATGATGATGATGATGATGATGATGCATACGGAATTTGAGTGGGGAAACCTGAACGGAAAGGCAGTGTTGGAAACCTAGTCTAGAATGCACAATAATATTAAAATGAATCTTAACGGAATATGATGCGAATGTAAGGAGTGGATTATTTTGGCTTATCACAGAGACGAGTGGCGGGATGTTGTGAGCTCGGTAACGTTAAGATTAAGAAAGATGCTTGGAGCTTCTTGACATGGCGATTCATTGGTAGTGTATGAGGAACGTTTTACATCATGGAGTTGGTTATTGGATATTAAACATTTTGTATGATTGTGTCATCTGAGAATTCTCTAACATCGAGTTCGTGGCGACCGAGTCAGGAGTAACTACAAAGCAGTCCGTAGGCTTCTGTTTCTGTGTGCGTCTTTTCAGAAGCTCTCCTGAAAGATACCACGGAAACGAGTTTTTTAAACATCGTGGAACTTACGGGTGAAGATTCACCCTGTTATTGCCGTCTGCTGTAGTTGCGACGCACGTCCAGGTAGTGGCCTTTTTAGATTTCAGTCTTCTGGGATAAGATGCCACGTCGATTGCCATGTTTGCCGACGTTTCGGAAGAGTTTGCTGTCCCTATATTTTGGATAGACGAAGAGGAGTCTTCCTACCAAAGAAAGCGGCGTCGTATTCCGGGTGCCTGTAATCTTAATCAACAAGGTTGCGAAAACTTAAAATCACACAGTAGCTTTTGTTTTAGTGTGTCACTTGCAACCTATAGGAAGTGATATGGCAGTTCTTGAGTTTGCCTCTTTCCAGTAGCGATTTTAGGAATTTAAGCTTATGGGAACGACATTGTTTTATTTACAGCTCCCTGAAGAATGAAAGGGGAAAAATACAGATGGTGCTGTTGTTGGCAATCTAAGGACATGTGGCGTCTGTGTGCTGTATCTAGCCAGTTGGGTGTTAGTGTCGGTCATACACTGACGAGCAGGATAAAGTTGACACTCGGGTCTGATATACTGATATGTTCACTGTTAGGCTGTTCAGATGATAGTGTGGTCTGGGTTGTAGAATGGTATAATTTTGTAAATTCATACCGGAGCTTCAAAAGAACATGGAATCTCCATTTTCAGAACAGACAGTTTAGGTTCAAGTTGACACAGAGTGAGTAAGTTGGATTCGGTTGGCTGTAGTTATAGGAAACTCGTCTCTTGGAAATGTCGGTATCCATATACCAGGCTACACGGTGTTATAACCCAGAAGACTACAACCTGAACAGTACCCACCCTTGAAAACCTATGAATATGTGCAGTAGGTTGTGCTCTTTGTTCGAAACGTTGCTCTGACTTCAAATTTAGGGTTTTTTTAAAACTCAAAGTTGGAGGCAGTGTTTTCTTTCGAGAAGACGGTAACCACATACTAGAGTACATGTTATCAGAAGCCAGAGGAGAGAAGTATAAATTTCACCGCTATGAAAACCTCAAATCTCGTACGGGATAAAAATATTTTAAACGCACCAACTCCTGTCCAGAGTAAAATTGATGATAGGAAGGAAGCGGAGAAAAAGCGTGTGGGAAAGTTAGAGTGCGCGCAGGAAAGCCTCCTTCGAGTCTGTTTGCTACACTTTAAATTTTCCGTGGCAAACTGGAGTCTACACCTGTGAGCTTAACAGCCCTGAGAAGAACACGTTCGCCGAACAGAAATATCACTGAACACAGACGTGGCATCCAAACCAGCCGCAGAATGCAGCACATTTTACAAAGCAAACATTTGATATAAGAAATCAATAATATTGCAGCATCTTCACGACCTACACTGAAACTGCAAGAGTATATGATCATATGCCTGAGGGTATTTGTCACTTCTGGTGTCGGTGCAGACTCGCAGTCAGGTGTTATATTTCGAAAATCTTGATTGAAGACTTCCTGTTGCTGGCCATTTATTGCAATGTTTATCGTACTGTCACATTATATATGGCATTTGTTTTGAGTCTGTTTCAAACACAACGTCTCTGAAACTGAATCTGTTTTGTTATCAGCTATGCATGAAGGTCTCTGCTCGGGGGTCGTCGATGAATGAAACTAGTTCTTTCTGCCAGATGATGGCTGAAACAGATCCATTTTCCAAAACATGGGTTTTGAAAGAAACTCAAAACGATGGGATGTGTTTAAAATGTCCTGCTTTTTATTGCAACACACTATCGTAACAACAGTGGCACTTACTGCAGGGTTACACTGTCGCTTTAAGTCGACCTTATTCTTCTGTTTTTGGCATTGTTTTATATATATATATAAAATATTTGACTGAAAACAGAGACACTTGTAAATATATTGTATGCTGCATTAGACACTTCAGTTTTCCACATTACTTGCGTTACATTTGTAAGCACAAGCAACTGTAAGATCAGCGGCGTTATTGCATTTGGTAGTGTTGATACTGCATGGGGGTAGCAGTAGGCCTACCGTGTACTTGTTATTGTGTTTGTGGGCAAGGGTAATTTTCGACAAGAACATGTAATTAAACAGCTGGCAATAGATAGTATCATCATTATCATCGTCATAATCATGATCGGGTGCAGGAAACATTCATCTTTCAGCTGGAGCTTCTCATTAGTGTGTAGTGGATGGCTTATTTTGGTGTTCTCTTGTCATCCATTATTAACATTTTTCTAACATCATAGATCTCTGTTCATTATGTTTTATTCATAATTTTATTTCTAATCCTATCCATTCTTGGTTTTGATCCTTTAATTTATGTTGATCGAGTGTTTGCTGTGCGTATTATTTAACATCCGCGCTGTATTCGGATGTTAATAATGGATTTTCTCTTGTCTAATAGAATTTTAGTTGCTCTTCGTTCCTTGTTTATCTTTACGTTTCCGTGTATTTGTTGGAATCTGTGCATTTTCGACACCGTTACTAATCACCATTTTGATTATTTTGTGTTTTACTCGAGTGTCGTTAACATCGAGCAGCTGATGAAATTCTAAGAGGCCGTGTCATTTATGTTCGCTCGTAATGGATTGAAGGCATTCGATTCATCATGAATTATGACAGTTGCACTTGGTTAGTCGTGCAAGTTGTCCTGCATTACGTGAGAGACTTCACGTACATACTGTACTTTTTGCCTTCAGGTAGTGCTGCTCTGTGAACAAGTGAAATTTGAAAATAGTGTGCAGTGTAGGGCAATGTAAGAGACGAGTCCATTACCATAATGTCCGCCTAAATTAAGGAATTCGATTTATGTACTTTAGACAGAGTGTTCTTACCGCGGTAATCAGCACTGCAGAGTGGGTGCCATCATCGGTTTCTATTCAGCGACGATATCCGCTCTATGGTTTGTAGTTCCGTGGTAGAAGAGCACATTGCGGCTGAGAAAGTGTTAGTTTTTAAAGTTCGTTTGCATAAACTCTCTCCTACTAGTCATTCTAGTTGACGCTCGGTGACAAAGAATGGCTCTCAAGTTGCGTATTACGTTGCTAGCGAGACAAACCGATCACGTGGACACTATCGCTCACAACCCCCTACGGCGGTGACAAGGGACTGAGAGGAAAAGGAATTTTTGGACCAATGAAGATTTCAAAATTGATTACTTTTGTTCGCCAACTTGGCAACCCTGAACTTCCACACTTTGCCGTACATTCCATTTTCCCGCCACACGTATTTTCTGCTCTTTTTAAAAGCGCTTCCAGCACTTAAAACCCTCTGACCGTGTCTAGCAAACAGGCCAATGAATGAGAAGATATATTGAGACAGACGGGGATATCAGCTGTAAGGAAAACTTCGAAACTCTGTAAAATCTAAGATATCTGATTTGAAATTAGAATTTGGGCTTCAGGAATTATTCCCATTAAAGTATGTTTAGTTGTGTTTACTACGGTTGAAGACATTTCGGAAATATTGAGTTGTAGACCTTAAGATTTTAATTCATGAATACTTGGTGTCCAAATTTGGCGCTGCCTTCCAGCTATTGGGCTGCTCTTAGTTTTTTATTCATTGATTATTGCATTGTGATGTCTGGATCAACCTAATTTAGAGAAATTTATAAAAAAAATCTGCATGCTTTTACTTAATTTCGAGAAGTTTATAAAAAAAATTGGCATTCTCTTACTTCACCGCCACACAAGGTGGTGTAGGAGAAAAGGTAATATAATTCCACGCATTGAGAAACTTGGCACTAGAAGGAAATTACTGGTCAGTTTCAGTCTCTGGTAGACTGACCTGCAATAGACACTGGGCTAGAGGATGGCTGGACTCCATATTGAGTATGGAGGCGGATGCCATAGAACAGGCGATGTCACTGCTGGGAATCGACCCCTGGTTCTGTGGGCCGTAGACAGTCGCTATATGAATAGGATTTTTCACGTGTTGTATTCACTTTTTATGCAGTTATAGTTTGAAGTTTTGAGGAATTTGACATTCAACGACGACAGATATTCTGGCCCAGTTTCAATCCCCCGAAAAGAGCTGTCCATTCTGACATTTTAGTGTTAAAATAGCAGTATACATACTGAACACTAGCCTATAAAGGGATGATCATGACTTAGAAGCTGTGTACCTTATTGTCCGTCACTGGCAATACTGAACGTAATCAGATTAAGGGTAAAATCACTTTTACGTATATAAAGGGTAAAATTCCAGTTACTTAATTGAACTGATGACTCTGCACTCCCTCTACACGCAAAAAAGTAAGTATCGACACCCAGAAGTATAGGTGAAGCTTTAGTATGCAGTGTGTGTTGCAGAAGTTGGGGACCCATTGACCATAAACACTTTGCAACATACCCTCTGTAAAAACAGTTTCTCACACTAATGTGTGCATTCAACACATATTTCTCGCATACTTACACATTAGCGAATAAACATCCTTCATTTAACTCCATTTTCGAAGTTACATCTGATTTCATGGCGTGAAGCCCTTAGCGAGAAGCTGGTATTCAAGAAATGTTCCGCATTTTATCAAATTCCGAATGCAAATCAATCACTTATTATTCGGTTTCAGTGCTGTTTATTTATCCGCAAAGCCTTTCCATCTTTAATTAGTTCGTCAATTAAATGCACTGTTTCTGTGAATGATGCAATATTTTTTACATTGTCCAAATTTATAATTGGCGTTATGCTTATTCGTATCTACAAGCATAATTCGACCTTAGAGGTACATCTGTGTACAGAACAGTATTATATATCTCCACTGAAAGGCGTGGGCGTTTTATAAACAATGAATATTACTGACTTCTGGGGTGTAAAGTCTTGTGATCATCCGTCAAATTGGCAACACAAGTTTCTTCCAAACGCTCGTAAGTGGATAACGGACTACATAAAGTCGCATCCCAAAAAACACTAAACATTATATTCACCATTGTGATAACCTCAGATGTCAGTCGAGAAAGAAGTAGGCGGGTGACATTTTATTATTACCTGAAAACGTTTCGTCGTAACTTACTTTCACGTCTTGTGCAGCGGTCTGAAATTTCATAACTCGACACAAAAGCGGTCATGTTGTCAGCCTGCCATCCAATTGTTTTTCCGACTGATGAACCGTTTCCACTTCCCGTAGTGCAGTGATAATACCACGTAATTAGACAGTCAACTGACCCATGACTGCATTGTGCGTATCTTCTGTGGGTGTTGTTGCGGGTTTACATAATACGAGGGCCCACATGGCGAAATAATGACCAGGAACTATCAGTTAATCGCATTAACAATATGGCTAGTAATCTGATGATCGCAAAGTCCGGTATGTTTCAAATTAGACTTAATAGGATTAATGGGGTTTTTTTTCCTACCTTACGGGTTTTGTGATAGTGTTAATATGATAATTATAATGTGTAGCTTAAATTCAAAATGATTGCGCTGTTTATGTTGAGGTACAGCTTGATAATCAGTAGACCTTATCTAATTAAGCAGTATATGTTAGAAGTATCGCTTCCCGGAACAGGAATACTGAGAATATTTTTGGAGGATTTTGCTTTGGAATCATGATGTTTAACGATAATTTAAAACATGATTTTGCAAGCATGTAATAGCAGACAGTACTTCAAACTTTCAGCTCCGTGTTAATATAAATCCAACCAGATGCAACAGTATGCAGATATTTATTCACTGCAAAGTCACTCTACATGTTTCGGGTGTCACAGCACCCATCATCAGGAGTACTAAAAACTGTAACCGCAGCTACTTCCCTCCAACGTGGCCAGATCTGTCCACGTTGGAGGGAAGTAGCTGTACCTGTATTATGACCTGTACCGTAGGTTGCGGTTACAGTTTTTAGTACTCCTGATGATGGGTGCTGTG
>Ga0123352_10001842_pt1 | contig 28811 bp, 14 predicted proteins | sample TergutLab28metaG_FD_89700 | JGI IMG/M metagenome (GOLD analysis project Ga0123352, IMG submission 89700) | Labiotermes labralis P1 segment gut microbial communities from Petit-Saut dam, French Guiana - Lab288 P1 | ecosystem: Host-associated > Arthropoda: Insects > Digestive system > Gut ... | reverse complement strand
GTGCCGAGTTTGTTGATTCTGTGGCAAGGCACGGACGGAATTTGCAGACATTCGAACAGTGTTTACGCATCGTGCTGTGTGTTTATAATGTTTAAGAAAACAGAGAATCCCGCCGCATGTGAAATGCGGTCTGTAATCCGTTTCTTGAATGCGAAGAACATGACACAGGCTGAAATTCATCGTCAACTTTGTGACGTGTATGGAGAGCATGCCATGAGTAGTTCAATGGTACGGAGATGGGTGCGACTGTTTAATGAAGGACGCGAAAATGTGCATGATGATCCGTGGAGCGGCCGACCGTCTGTGGTGACTGAAGATTTGGTCCGTGCAGTTGAAGAGAAGATTAGGGAGAACAGACGATACACCATTACGCCACTTTCCCAGCATTTTCCTCAAATTTCACGGTCACTTCTTCACAAAATTGTGTCTAAGGTCAAAGAAGCCGTTATCACTTGCTTTGTATCGCAGGCGGCATCATTCTACGATGAAGGGATACAAAAGCTGGTGCAACGCTATGACAAGTGCCTCAACAATGGTGGAAACTATGTAGAAAAGTAGTGTACGGTATGTACATCAAATGGCAATATACACGGTTTGTAATATATTCTTGTTTTTTTTTTTTTAATAGTCCATCGGAACTTACTTTCTGGATAACCCTTGCATATTCTTCTTGGTTTCATTTTGTGTTACATATAGTTTGTAATGAATTTATCGCAAAGTTATGGAATGAAAAAAGGCTTTACAAATAGGGAAACAAGATGAAGAAAAATGGGGTAGGCATGACATGTAGCTTATATTGGAGAAAAGAGAAATGCAGTCAACATTCTGAGCGAAGAAACATCAAGGCCATACACCACCTATGATACCTGATCGTACATGGGAGTAGACCTAAATAAGAAGAAGAGAAACAGTTCTTTCTGGTCCAGGAATGATCATGTGAACCCGGTAATGGAAATTCGGAGACCATAAAACACCAGAGGTTTTGATCAGCTAAGTAACTATTAGTTTTTTAAAACGGTTCCTACTCGAAGGAGTTAGTGAAACGTGAAAGTTTGTGAACATGCAATGCTAAGTAGCACTCCCCAATGATGATAAGCAATATCGGTCAGCTACACATGCATGTAGGGACAGACAAATGATGAATGTATCCTGAATTGTAATGAACCTCCGCCACACCCGCGTAACGAAACAGCAGCATACTTTTCCTCTCTGCATTACACTAATCTTAGCTGGGAGATGCATGTAAAATACAGGGTTATTCGAAATGATTGTCGGGGTTTTAACAACTGCCACCTCGATCTCCAGATGCAACCTCATGTGATTTCTTTCTATGGGGTTATGTCATGGATCAGGTTTATGTTCCTCCTCTTCCCGCAAGTATCCCGGAACTGAAGGTACGAATCAGAACCGCCACTGAAACCATCACCGCTGACATGCTACACACAGTTTGGAACGCATTCGATTATCGTGTTGATGTTTGTAGGATCAAAAAGGGTGCATATATAGAGCACCGTAAGGTATTTAACAAAAACTTGAAGTGTTTTTCTATTAAATAAAAAATACATATACTCCTATCTCAAGTGTATCGTGCATGACAAGTTGTTAAAACCCCGACAATCATTTTGAATAACCCTGTATTTAGCTTCAAATAATTCTCCGGGAATAAGAGTGGAATGTTACTCCGCGGTAAAACAACGTTCAAGGACACATTCCTTTGAAAAAATTATGTATTATGTACAAGTCTATTACCCTTCAGGAGACTTGTGATCCCTAAACACTAACATTTTCCGTGCCCACTTGAACATTATGTACCTGCAAATAGCATGCAATGGCTGTCCTGATAACATGTGATAATCATTTATGCGCAGCAGTCCCTTCTCCACAGTTCATCCCAACATGTGCCACATATTAATACGACTACGGCACATTCATTTAGCAAGGAAAGTGAAACATTTTCGATTCGTCTTCGAGAAGTTCCGGGTTCAAATTTTGGCACGGAGACCGGTTATCCTGAGGCTTTTCGTGGTTTCATTCAGTCCCTCCTGGTAATGCAGGGGCATTACTTCAACGTGGACCAAGACTGTTTCCTTCCACATCGTTTCGTGTTCACTTCTCAACCTACCATTCAATGCCGAAATACATCCAAATCTGAAACGCTGAAAATATCGTTAAATAAATAAACAAGCAAATAAATAAACGAATAAACAAGAATGACCGAGCACACATATTTGCTATATTTTTTTTCTCTACTTTTGTCATTGAGGAAAGTGATAACTGGCCTTCATATTTATTCAATGCAGAGTTATTTTTGCATACACAGGCCCTAAGTGGTTAAGCTAACTAACTGATTAGAGTTACAAAAAAAAATTACACTGAATTTCGTTAAATATAAACACACGTCAAAAATGTTTTATGTGTAAACTGCAAATCATAAAGGTCATATTTTTGTGTCACAAACAAACGTTCCGCACAGTCAACTGCTTTTGAAAACGAAACTGAAATTTTTAAAGCTTACTTTACGTCATGGGGTATATGTGTACACTGGACCGCCACGAAAGAAAATAAAATGAGGTCAATATATGCTACAATATTCGCGACAGTCCCACTCAAAATACGTTCGGCAGTTCCTGAACTGAAACACCCCACACAGACAGAATATATCACCGTATTATACATTTTATGTAAACACATAATATTTAATTTCTAAATAGGACTGAATTTAGAGGGAGATTATGCATTCGACAGTCCAACGAAATGTCTGGGACGATAACAAAAATTCTTTCCAAAAAAATTATTTTAAATGATAGGCATATGACGATTAAAGTGTGATCTGCAGGACTGTATGCCTTACTCATTTATTATTCAAACTATCTCCCCGAACTGGGATTCTGCATGATTACTGGATTATAGGATTCGACGTTCTCACGGCGATGCATATTAATAAGGTCGAAGGTAATTTGTGTTTATCGTCAAAGACAACAACTTATTGTCTTTCACAAGGCTCAACAATGTTACATGCTTCGGTCTGAACGACCATCTTCAGGCATAAATGCGCATTATTTAAAAAACACGCAAAACGGGTTAAAATGTTGGAATTTGCGAGATATCGTAAATTTTACAATTCTCGTAAAACTGGAATATTAAGCATTTTATTTTGTGTACCTTTTTTATTAAAACCATACTGCATTCAAATTAAAATGTTTGTTAAAATATTTTACACCAACTGTATTACTTTTGACTTCTGGGTTCACCACTGGCACATATGGTGTTATAATCCAGCAGACTGTAATCTTAACATTAATAAACGTTTAACACCGAATACAAAAGCCTGTCCTCTATCCTCGGTCACTTAAATTCTTTCCCATAATCACTTTCACTGTACTAAACATTTGTTTCCATTACTCAATTATTATACCAACACTGTACATATATAAAATTTATAAAATTTACACATTAAAATATTAAAACATTAAAAACGCTCCGACATGTTTCGGTCCTAGGACCATCATCAGGGAGCCTTATCGTCGTTGCTAAAGTCACACTATAAAAAGTCACATTAATTTCGCTGTACCAGTTGGGTATTGTGGCAGCAAGCCGTGTTGTGTAATGTTATGTTGCGAAGAGTGCTCTGCTATGGATGTGCATTCTGTGCTTCGTTGCGTGCTGGCACGCAACGAAGCACAGAATGCACAACACGGCATGCTGCCACAATACCCAACTGGTACAGCGAAATTAATGTGACTTTTTATAGTGTGACTTTAGCAAGGACGATAAGGCTCCCTGATGTTGGTCCTAGGACCGAAACATGTCGGAGCGTTTTTAATATTTTAATGTGTAAATTTTATATATGTGCAGTGATTGGTATAATAATTGAGTAACTCAACAACATGCCCGGTGTAACAACGAAAATAAACATTTGTTTCCATATTGTTTTCCCACTCATGATAGTGCCCTGCTCTGTATTTGAGGAAGTAAAAGAGAAAGTAAACAAAGAATTCTGTGAAGGAGATACTAGTGCCTTTTGCGCACTGATGCGACAGACTTTACCTGCTGCAACACAGAGTACTGCAAATGTTGACAGAGAGATAATATGCTTTCACGATTATCGATTAGGAAAAAATAAGAGTTTCACGTGGTGTCTATGAGCAACTGTAGTGGTTTCCACGGCGGACCTATCATGATAGGACTAAACGATCGGTCAACTCTGATACTACTCATTCCACTCATTACAGCGCGCCCACGAGAAGTCGCCAGAACTGGAGAGGCAGTGTCGGAGAAACTTCACGCTACGCTGTGTGCCGAAAACATCAGTCCACTTACTAGCGCTACAGGTACGCGAAATGAGATACATATTAATATCTGTGAGATAAGAATAACTTCAATGGAACCCATCCCATTGTGCCGTAACATTAATATTAATTAATTCATTAATATTAATCCCAAAAATAATTTGATAAATTACTTCATCTAGTTGGTTTTATTATAAGAATCAACATACATATTTACTTATGTATTACGTCACGTATTTTAGTGCCTGATGATGGTCCTTGAGGACCGAAATATGTACCATTTATTGATGAAATTATTATAAGTTTGTTGTTTGACGGTATTATATATGCCAGTACTAGACACAGTAGTTTTCAATCACAGCGTCAAGTGCATGCGCGTGCGTACATCCCTCTGTGTCCTAGCTACATACACTCCGTGCCACTTGCGCCTCGCAGTTAAATCCATTAGCATTTCAGATGTATGTCTGATTTGCGGCACGCTTTCAGTGGTTCGGGAGTGACTGAATGAATGAGTGGAAATGATTGTGATGGTTAGGAAATGGACGAGCGAACAAATGAATGTGAGCGATCGACGGAACTCTAAATTAGATACCCTACTAAATTCAATCTTTACCACTCATTTCAGAGGAAATCAGGTACAATCAATGCAAATTAAAGTGGCAGACACAGGTGCCTTTATCAGCTTGTCTCGTAATGAAGTGTGTTTTTTTTATTAACAGCCGTTTCACGCACTTAAAGACCATGTCCCTCTAAGACAAGCCTGCTCACCCTTCTAAAGGGCGCTATACACTTTCAGTTAAAGTGATCGATTTTACTGTGTGACGTCATATAGACGGGAAAACTGACAAAACTGCGCAGGTTGGACAGGCAATAGCGCAGGCCTTAGAATTGTCCTTTCCAGTCGTCTTTCACACAGAGAACTGCGCAGTTCACTCAGGGAATCTCACAGTTTCTTCAGTTTACCTGCCGACACCACGATGGCATCATCTCAAGGCACTCAACCTTCTAGCAATTCATACAGCAGATGAGCATGGCATGATATATTCCCTTTCAAATACCACTTCCTAATCCACATTTTACGCTTTCTTTTCTTCTTTTTGGATAACATTATGGCCGATGTGGCTAGCAAACAGCAAACGACAGCCTTGTTTTTATCCATCATAGTCACACGCACAAGAATACATAAAAAAAACTGGCAAAAAAACTGAAAAACCTGATGCGAAACCCGTGCTGTTCCACCGAACATTCAGTTCAGTCTTTCGTGCAGTTTTTTTTACAGACTTAAACTGCACAGTTTAACTGAGGGTGACTGGGGCCCTTAAATGGTGCGGCCAACTTCGGCAAAATTTGGTCTGCAAGCAGACAACATGAAATGCACTACATAAAATGAAGAATGACTGAAGAGACGTACAAATTACACTTACAATTTTGTGCCTGTATTTTTATATCCGTCCTACGCAATAATAATTATACACTGATAGTAAAAAGAAAAATATATTTATAAGCAACGCATTTCACAACGTAGGCTAAGGTGTCGCTATTATTAACACATTTTTACAAAATTAAATAGAAATATACTAGTAAGTTTCCATAAATAAGCAGGTAAAAATTTTTTTCGGCCTTCTATATCGGTTTTTGCGAGGGAAGGATTAAAAGGTGTTTTCTCATTTCAAACATCTTCGCAGGGAACATAACATTCTGTCTCAGGCAACATACTGCTCGCGAGCTATGGGTTCAGCGGGCGTGCTGTCCAGTTTGGGCCATATATGTCGGGGTGATGTCACACCACGGTTGGACACTTCTCTCATTTGCCGTTCCACCTGAAGCAACAAGCGGATAAACCGCCACGACATGCTAAAAAGGTCTGCTGTGACATCGCGTTCCTTACTGTCGTCTTCTGGATTATGACAACGTTTCGGAGCAACTTACTGTCTCCGCCTTCACGGCTGTAATACACACACCTACCACACTAGAACACAGCGCCACAACCCAGAATAATCTAAATAGCCGCGAAAATTTAAAATCCTGTGCTATATTCTTTATTCCTATATTACATATTTCAGACTCAAGTCATCACACTACGAAGAGTCCTTTTTCTTAATGAAATCTGTAATGTTGTCACAGGCCAATTTGTTATAAGATAAACAGTCTTTGACAAACACATAACTGATCAATTTTAGTTTAATACAAAGTAGGGCGTTGTATTGAACCGACAGGTATTCAAACACAAAACTAGCCCGACAACTTTTTGTGTACTGCCCCCATACCGATTTTGATCGGAATCCTTTACTGAAACTGGCAGACAGACCTACATACGACTTTTACACAATGCTTCATAAATACTTCTTAAAGTTGTTTCCTACCGGTTAATAATGCTGTTAAGTCACCTCCTTCACACACAATACACTCGTAATTCGGGATCGTAGCGTGCGCTTCTCCGTCGTATTCTAGCGGATATGCAGCGCATTACTGTGAGCAGCTCGCCAAGCTTCAGGGCACCTGACACAAAGTGCTTACTTACTGAAGAAGATACGGAGCTGGACGAGACACGGGCAGTTCCAAATGTGATAAGTCATCGGGCTCTATGACAACAGGAAATCTTAAAGACTCAAACAGCTGTCGACATTTCAAAGTTAATCAACGATGCACTATCAAGCTGTAAGGTTAAGTCACGAAATGAAAGTTATGAAGGTGATCACGAATGAGTCCAGAGAAAAGTAACGTGAACCATTTTAACGGACTGCTGTGGCTGTCGAATCAGGAAGCTACGAAAACATGAGGCAGGATAGACGATATCAGCCTAGCTTCTATAGAAAATATTTAACACAATGAACAGTTGCCTATATATATATATATATATGACCGAGGCCTGCCTGCGATCTGTCTGCCCATGACGGGTTTTAATTAAATAACACCTGTAAAATAACAGCAGCTGCAAAGAACAAAGTTTCCTAAATTATTAGGCTTGTATAATCATAGGGAAAGCTTTAAGGGTCTTGTCTGAAAATTTAATTAGCAAACTTTTCATTAAATATCTAAGACGAACCTTCACTAAGGAACCTGATTATCAAACTGCCACTTTTTCTTCAGGTTGCAAAATTACTTTCAAAGTCTGTTACAAAAGCCTAGAGCTGAGTTCAAAAGGTTCATCCGTTTTTCTCGCTAATAGACCCTCCAACGTTCATTGCAGTGTTCACAAGAGCCCGTTAGTGGATTCTACCTGAATCAGACAAATTCCGTCCACATTTTTATGTTTTATTTCTTTGCCATTCACACTACTGAATATACATCCCCGTTCAGGCTTAAGTGTCCCAAGTGAATTTGAGGGTTGTTTGACCGTGCATCTTCATCATGAAATAAAGCGAAATGCCAACTTGATGCAACAATGTAATTTATTGAAGTTTATTTAGCTCGACATGTTTCGGGCGCATACACCCATCATCAGAAGCACTAGATGTTAAGTTGCAGCGTATGGTTTTTTGCACCCAGTTTGTAGGTGGGTGGTGGTCCTGACAGCCGCTGCGTAGGTCGTGTGTACGGTGTGGATGGTGCCGTGTGGCACCATCCACACCGTAAATAAACTTCAATAAATCACATTGTTGCATCAAGTTGGCATTTCACTTTATTTCATTTGTCCCAAGTAGTTTCTTCCTCTCATGGTTTTCTACGCGTAATAAGCGCATTTTTCACTTTTCCTACGCACGCTACATTATCCACCTATTGCATCTTCTTTATTTGATGATATTCGTAAAATATTGCAAAGAAGAAGCACAGTTGCCTGCTACTTCCTCTGTCCTCGGTCAAATATTCATCCCATGACACCGTTTTCAAACTTTAGATGTGTCATCCCCGTTGTGTTTAGTAATACAATAATGTGAGGGTTTTTAATGAGTGAAAACACAACTACGTTTACTAGATGTTATTACTTTAAGCTGACGACATGTTTGTGACCTGAAGATGGCCCACAGCAGGGGCCGAAACATGTCGTCAGCTTAAAATAATAACATCTAGCAAACTTAGTTCTGTTTTCACTCATTAAAAACCCTCTCCTTATCGTTTTCAAGCGTACTAATTCTAAGTTCTTCACTGAAATGAGAGCTGAATTATCAAACTGACACAATAGTTTTGCACAGAAAAAAAACCATAACCAAAGACGTGCCAATATATTTTCAGCTGCTGCGTTTATATATTAATACTCATACGTGTATAAAGATGACGCAATCACTATACAGGCCTGGACAGGCCCTGAGGGCTCCAGGAGGTCGAGGCTTCCAGAATTTCTAAGCAGTCTTCAAATGAAGGTGGTAAGGTTGTCAGCCCTACGCACAGGCCGCCTTTACCCTCAGGAGATACACCTGGAACTCATTTCTGTTAGACGATGAGTCGACTCCAGGGCCATAGTGCGAATGGAGGAGTAAAGACAATGAAAAATTCCGAAGACTCCATCGGGAATCGAACCTGCGACCTTCCGGCTTGTAGCGCAGTCATACGAATATAAACGTTGCCTAGTTCTCTACAGTCGCATTCCGACACATTTCACATACCAATCTTTAATCCAAGGCTGCCGAAATTCCTCGCATCATTGCTAACACACAACCGAAGCCGGCGGAATCTTATCAGCCCGAATCGCGACGAAGCACATTTATGACTTCGCCCGGATACGGATTAAAAGCAGTCTCTGCTGTGTTGCGTTGAACGTTTCCCAGTTGCTCACATACAGTTCAACTAGCTGGAACACAAATCGAACAGAAAGGAGTCTTAAAGTGCTATCAACAACGCGTGAAGGAAGTTAATGCTAGGTTTCGTGGTAGGTCGCTCGTAATGTCAAGGTCACTGAAGGATCGTTTTCCAGTGTCATGTGTGACGAGATGTAGGCGTCTGCATTTAGACGAATCAAGTACCGTCTTTCCGCCCACTCATATCGACACTAATTTATTCATAAAAGAAGGAGAAACAAAACTTCCCTGCTTCGCTGAAAGCACCACAAGACAGTCTAAACTTTGTATAAAGCCCTCGGTGTAGGTCATAAAAAGGCAGCGTTCCTTCACATTAGGGCGGTGCATTGTTAGAACTGTAGCTGTGAAATGGATTTTTGCGTTCTTCTTACTCCTTCAGGCTAATTTTGGGATAACTTCGATGCTTATACATTTCTCACGGTTGAAAAAGGCGTAGTTAAAAACACGTGCGAAACAAAAAGGAAATCTAAGTATGTCACACGTGACACCACAGGACAATTACACAGTCCTGTGTTAAGATTGTTAATTGAGTCCATGAGGTGTGGCATCCAGTGCAAATCTCGGGTGGCAACAGGATACTTATTTTCTTGAGGGTTTGTGTTCTTCGTCATTTCTCAAGGACACGCTCAGAATAATAGGTGCGGTCTGTTGTGCACTGAAAGAGGTAATATTCGCTTGTTTCCACACCCTTAATTTACGGGCAAAATTATAATAAATAAAGAAAAACAAAGCTGTGCCCCTTTTTGACTCAGCACCATGCCATTAAGAAGTATGGGGGAGCGAACATACAGCTCCACGCATTCTTGTTCTCGGCACTAGATACAGTTTCACGCCCCTGGCTCCCTTACTCCTGCATTAAGAGCCACGTTTACCCATTGGATAGGAGGCAGGGTAAGCCTAAGAGCCGGTCTTGGCGATCTGGAGAAGAAAAAGATCCCTTGCCCCTCCCTGGAATCGAAATTCGATTCCTTTATTGCACACTCCCTAGTTTAATCACAATACTGACTGAGCAATCCTGGCTGTTAGACATAATAAATAAATAAATAAATGAAAGAAAGAATACAAAGGAAATAAAGAAGTACACGACAATATTTCAGCAGCTATACGTTTAACGAAAATATGTGTATTCTGCGAAGCGTGAAAGGACTGATCATTAGATCACTATTATTCTAAATGGGCTGCATGTGTTTTAGGGTATCCTACTGCAGACTAGAAGCCAGGTCATGTCTAGAGTGCATTAACCTGACTAATGTTTTAAATGGAGTGTGCTGTCCTACAGTGAAGTTTCAAAACTCCGTCTCATCATCAGCGGCGGGACACTGTAATCTGTACCAGGCGGCGAACTTGTTGCCATTTCCGGAGCCGTCGCCACCGGCTGCCAAAAATTCCGCTCATTTACTTAAATTATCATTTGCATTGGTAAGAAATGAGGGTATCATTCCCTTTACAGGGAGGCCATGAACGTCGCGCAGCTGAATTAGGACTGTAGGCAGATCTAATTCACAACCATTTTCGAATAGTTTATTTGCAGCTCCGTCTAATTAACACCCGGTATCAAGTACGTACACTCCGCGGTATCGCAACTGACTTAGGTTTACTAGATATATGGTTCAGATTCTGGCTGCAGTCTAGCATTTAGTAATGTTATGTGCCAGGATATGGCAGTGTACCTAGCTCCCAGTTTCTGTTTTGCCCCTACCGGTACAATAACCATAATCGTGGATGTAGTGTTGACTTGTCATTCTGTAAGATTCATTACTCCTGAGAGCTAGTCTTTTTAAATCAATCGTGACTCTCTATGAGATAAGGCCGCAATTGGGACGGACTGTACAAGCCCACTGATTTTGACAGCTGAATATGCAGCATTACTGGAATAATAAAGGGCACGCGTAAAGAGAAGTGCTTGAAGAACAACCTTCTCTAGTGCCACTTTGTCCACTTCAAATCCATCTGACTGCCGCGGTACTGAACCCAGGTTATTGACAGCGGCTATCCATCTGTACTGCAGCGCGGTTTGACTATTAACGGCATCAAATACTTCCCAGCTTCTACAATTAACGAGCATGAACGCCAATAAGGTAAGCAAAGCTATAAATGACCAGTTTAGCAAATGTGCACCTTTTTTTAATTTTCGTCATTCTGTAATAATTTTGTGGTTCTTCTCAGGTTTCTGTCGTTATTTCAAAACATAGCGCTAGGTTTTCGCCCTTCTGGGATGTGATACGTGACTTTTCTGCCCTTGAAGATAAAACCAGTAGGTTACCCTGTCTAGAAACGTTGGGCAACAAACAAGCAGGACGCAGCTTGACGTCCCAAAATAACAAAAGTGTCAACTACGAGGGGGTGCTGATAAGTCCTCAGCCCGACCAGGAAGGAAACAAGCTACAGCGACCAAACTCGGGATTTTATTCAACATACTCTCCACGAAGCTCAATACACTTCTTATCCCGTTGCTCTAACTTTTGCAAGCCACTCAAACAAATATTCAGAAGGTTGTCCGTCCAACCAGGTCTCCGCGGCAGCAATGACCTCCGCGTCGGACGAAAAATGACGAACTTTCGATTGTTTTTTGAGTCTAGAGAACAGGCGGTAGTCCGACGGGGCCAGATCCCGAGAATAGGGTGAGTGATCAAGACATTCGAAGCCCAGGTAGGCCAGTTTCTTCCGGGTTGCAAGTGCCCGGTGAGCCGGGGCATGGTCGTACAAGAACAAGATCCCCTTGGTGACCTTCCCGCGGCGTTTTTCCTTCAAAATGTCCTTCAATTGCACCAGCAGAGATCAGAGATGAGTAATACTCCACGTTGATAGTTTGGTCCTTTGGAAGATAATCAATGAGGAGGATGCCGTCTTGATCCCAAAAAATCGAGGCGAGAAATTTCCCAGTGGATTTTTGCACTCGGAATGTTTTGGGGCGGGGTGAGCCGCTATGCCGCCACTCCATTGATTGTTGCTTTGTCTCCGGGTCATAGTGATATAACCAGGTTTCTTCTATGGTCACCAATCGCGACAGGAAATCATTTGGATCGTGCCGAAAAAATTCCGAAAGTTACTCAGACGACTGGCACCGTTAACGTATTTGATCTGCGTTCAGGCATTTCGGGACCCACTTCGCGGACAGCTTCCGTATGTCCAGATCTTCATGAATGATAGATCCAACCCGCTCATGTGAGATGCCCAGTTGCTCAGCTATTGATTTAGCCGAAATCCGGCGGTCTACCAAGATTAGCTCGTGAATTTGATCAATAATCTCCAGGGTGGTTTACCGTTTTGGGTCGTCTAAGACGAGGCGCATCACAGGTGGAAAAATCACCACGTTTAAACTGGGCCACCCACTTTTTTACAGTGGCATACGATGGTGCGTGTTCCCCTAATTTTTCTGTCAGAATGGCGTGAATTTCCTTCGGCACCTTGCCTTGCAGGGAAAAAAAGTCACCACAGCTCGCGTCTCCATGTTGTTGAAATCGCGCGCGTCGCCTGACATGCTTCCTTTCAGCCTCTGTGACAAGAAAAGACTTGCAATTCGGCACACGAACAGACCCATCTTTCCAACGACACTATCGATTCCGTCCAACGACATCGAGAAGTAGGTCGGGCTAAGGACTTATCGGCACCCCCTCGTACATCACCGCAAAAGCCCAAAAAACACGCATAGAGGGTACAAAGGTGCCAGGCCGCCTGTGGGGTCCACGTAGCCTCCTATACAATGGGTACCGTGGGCTCCCACTGTAGGTTTAAATCGGCCAGGTTGTGAAGCTGACTCCATCCAGTGCCGAGTTGATCTACATCTTCGCTTCCCCATAGCCTTCACGGCGTTTACAAATGAAAACTTGACGTTATACTCGGGCAATTCATGAAATGAAAACAATTTGAAAGAAATAGGTAGTAGCTTATTCAGTGTACTCTCACATCATTTTCCTGTCGGGATTGAGGAAAACCATGAAGAAAGTCAGTTATAACAGTTGATGTCCTGGGCCGAGATTCAAAACATGCACCTCCCGGCTGCAAAACTGTAGCGCTGCCGCTGCAACAGACTGCTCGGTGTTATTCTGTAACGCAGAACTGTGAATACAAAAAACGATTCTGTTAAATTACCTTTTTCCCTCACCCTGGCGGTTCGATGCTGGGGAACACTGACTTTGCTAATGTTTCACCCACATAACACTGACATTTAATTTATTACACAGTTAATGAACTTTGTTTCACATGAAACTTCCTTTAGTTGCATGTCTTGCAAGAAACAGAAGAAGCAGGGGAGCCTATAAAGAAAATATACAAAACTTTCATCCTTACACGCACTATGAACTAAAAAAATGTAGAAGGCGTTCAAGAGTTGAAGAACTAATCTTTGCTCGTGGCGTCAACGCTGTCGATTCCTCATTCCCTTGACGTGCTCTCCTTCATTAAATTTCCTTTCTCAGTAGTCTGTTTGTGTTGCTCGGGTCGCAGCAGACAACCCCGGAGCTGTAATAAATTCCCAGTACCTCAGTGAAGCCCTGTGCACTAAGGAGGCCCTTCCTCCTCGCGCACGTAACGGATCCGTTTCTTGTCTTCTTCGTTTTAAATCTTACTCACTCTCCCATTCGCCTTATCGGGTTTGTCTGAAACTGCACCAAAAGCCGATAGACAAGCGTGTGGTACTCCTCGTTCACCTAGTGTTGGTTCTATTGTTTAAATGTCCGATTCCTTAATTCAGAAGCCCCTAAAAGCAAATCAATCTACAGGCGGATTTTCAAAACGGAAAATGGTTTATTGGGTCAAGTGGTAGTGTGTGGTGCGTACTTGGCAATACTCTTGGAATATAATGAGTGACACCCGCTTTACGTGGTACATTCCGCTTTTTAGGCGCGTTAGCTTAGGTCGCGAAAAGCGCCTGTTAGCTACGTCATGTCCGTCCGTCCGTCTTCCAGCCCGCCCGCCAGCATTCATCACTCGGTTCCTACTGGACAGATTTTCGTGAAATTTAATACCAGAGAATTTTACGAAAATCTCCCACGAACATCAAAATTTGGTTAAAATCGGGAAAAAATGACGGGTACTTTACATGAATATATAAATACATTTCTATTGTTGACAACGACAAAAAATCGCTCAACAATACTAAATTGACGGCACAGTTAAATTTCCACGGCAACGCCTTCAATACTTTTGTTGCCCAGAGCGACATAAGTTGGTCAGTAATACACAGGAAATGCACTGTTGGGTTTACATGGCTACATTGTTGACGTCAACGCACTGTCGCAGACAACAGTGTAGCAAAAATTGTCATATGTTGACAGTGACATACAGCTCAATGATACACATAGAACGATTGCTGACGTTTCCATAACAACAGCGGTTATGCCAACGCGCCACCAGGTACAGTAAGTACATCCACAGCTTGTCCCGGTAGTGAAACAACTGGACTACATCGGTGCAGAAGAAAATTACTCCTAATTCTGGAACACCACCTGCCAGCCCCCCCCCCTCCCCCGTCTGCCTTATTGATTTAATAAATCAGTAAATACATAAACAACAAACCAATGGGTAGAAAACTGCTCCTTAAGGATCTGACAATCCGTCAGTTTGTGAAAATCCCTACACTTTAAGGAATACGAAGGGTTACTTCCGTCCAATGCGCGAGATATGACGTCCTCACGGTGGTTGTATGGGACGCCGTACAGGCTGTTAGAAATGTACCGACGTTTCGGAAGAATTTGGCACTATTAGCAAATGTAATCGAAATACGACAAAAGCTTTGAAGATGAATAAAGCAGGTGGGTGGACGGATATTACTTTCCCTTCACGCGTTCTTCATGCACTCGATGCAAAGAACGCCCATTGTGTTAGCTCAGTGAGTGAAATATAAGAACAAAATAAGCAGTTATAATGTTTTACTTGGCATAATACAACAAGCAGTTTCAGCTTGTAATGTCTTCTGAATGGACTGTCATAATGCGTGTATCCGCAGGAGCAGTTGCCCAATTTTGAAAGCCTGTCCATTATCGGCCCACGTTCGTGCCACACAGAACCTTATCCTCAATTTCCAAACGCACTTCATAACATGTACAGTACATACGTGGCTCGAAGCCAGGTTACGTCCAGGTGCCCGAAACTCCCATATTCATTTGCAACATAGTGTGGGAGATGCATATGGTCATACTGCCAAACCCTTTCTGAAAATGGAAGTTAAAATTTTGGAGTTTGGCTGCATTACGAGCCACGGACATAAAAGGACAGGGAAAGACGTCTGCGGATTGCTAGACTGAGGTTGCAACGAGGCAACAGGTGGCCTAACTGCCTGATTACTAGGTGACGATGAATAATAATAATAATAATAATTATTATTATTATTATTCATTTACGGCTTCCATGATCAGCATGAATTTCGTCAGTCCTTCCACGAACTATACGGAAAACATGACTTCTTCTACACCCTCTCCAACAGCAAATTCATTACGTGAGATACCGCGAAGAAACAAATAGGCCTAAGTACAAAAGAAACAGCAACGTGAAACAAACACAGGAATGAAAGAACAACTGAATGAATCTGAGAGGCAGAGAAAAAAACTACATAAAGAAAGCACCATACTAACACAGCAAGGAAGAATAAATTAATAAAGAGAGAGGAGTGACTGACGAAACAGAGACGGAAAAATAAACGAGAGAGAGGCAAAGATAGAAAGAAGGAAGGAAGGAAAGAAAGAAAGAAAGAAAGAACATATATACTGTACGAGATTACGTCCATACACAAAACAAAAAAAAAATCGTATATTTAATACCTCAAAAGTAGGCAACAGTTTTGCGTGTCCTCCGACCGTACAGAGATTTATTTCATCATTCTTAATGCAGCATGCGAGAGAGAGACAGCAACGTCACACTTCCGCTCACACTTCGATAGACCTCGTTTTTAAAACGTCACGCTGGGCATGGCAAGGTGAAACCTTCCTTCATGTTAAGACGCAAAAATAATGAATATAGCAGTTTATGAAAGGGCTTTGGGGCGTGGTGCTAGAAGCATGCACTGTCAGGCGTGGTCAAGGTTCCACAACGGGTAGCGGAAAAGGGGGTGAGGGGGGGAGATCAGAAATCAATTATCTCAATAGGCACTGACTAGTAGTGTTGTGATGCTATTGGACACATTTTATTTCCGACACAGAAGATGACCGTACTGTTTATCGTCCTGCCGTCACTGCGCCAGCTAACGGTCAGTCGCACCTAGTGTGCCAACACCGTCAAAAATCTATTCGCTGAGTATTATTAGGGTGATAAAATCAAGAGGGATGTGATGGGCAGAGTACGTGGCAAGCATGGGAAAGAACAGATACACATATAGACTTTTGGAAGGAAAATCTAAAAGAAAGAGACTGTTTGGAAGACCTAGTGTAGATGGAAGGTGTTAAAGGACAAGACCGGCAATGTACATACAAACGTTATATTGAGGCGCGTTCGTACAGCCACTGCTGCAGTGGAAAAAGCAATAAATATTACATGTTACGAGTGTTTGTTTGTAGCCTTAGGTATCCAGGATGCAATGCGCATGCGCCATATTGTCATCTGTGACCTGTCCGGCTCTACAATATTTTTCCGCGTTATCTAATAAACGGCAAGATTTTTTTAAGGAAAAAAATATTGAACAAAAAATGGTGTTTTGATTTTCTTTACGTTTGTCTGCAACAATTCTCATTCTAAGCAGAAATGAGCAAGACATGATCAAAAACGTATATTGATCTCCACGTAAAGTACCCGTTATTCTTGTCCGCTTTTAATGAAACTTGAATTTTCTGAACAGATTTTCGAAAAATGTGCAAATGTCAAAATTCACGAAAATCCGTCCATTGGGAGCCGAGTTGTTCCATGCGGACCGACAGACGGACGAACAGACATGACAAAAGCTACCAGTCGCTTTTCGCAATTTTACGAAAGCGTCTAAAAACAAGGAGAAAAGCGATCCGCCTCTACCGGATATGGAACCATAATTTGTCCGTCGTCCAGCTCTTTGCCTGACTGAGCCGAACAGTTCTTATCAGAATTGTGTGGCTTCGGTTATTCTGCTAGGCAGAAGCCATTTACAGCAGGCAGCACACAGTAACAGGTTTCTGCGACTGGAGGGCAAAAAACGTTTCCATAAAAAACCAAATTTGTTTCAGCTGAACTTTGCGGCCGAATGACCGATGTCTAATGCAATATGGGGCGGAGGAAAAAGAGCGTTTCGGCTGGAGGCCTGTAGGATGAACGGAGGCTAGCCGTGCCCGTTTGTTTAAAACCGTAATGACAACATAACCCAGATGCAGCACAAGTAACGAAGGCTGAACCACCGTAGTGCACAAAACAATGTATCAATACACATATCATATTATTATGCCAAGACTAGTGAATCATCTCGCTACATTTTCGTCTCATTACAGCTATGGAGAATGTACACTTTACGGCACCGTGTAAAGGGCCTAATATTCGTCTTTAATCACTTTGGAGCTCATTAAATTCTGTTTTGGGCGGAGTCTGGATACGCGTCCTGGCCTGTGTTGCCCACATGTTAACAAACTTTTGTGTATTCTGATTGTAACAGACTTTATCGTCAGCAGACTCATAATGTTTAATTGAGGCGATAAAGAAGAATAATATGCACTAAACTGACAATGGCGATATTATAAAGGGCCATAAAGTAGATTATCAAGCGTTAAAATAATCCTCCATTCAAATGAAGAGTCTGACGTGCTTTATACGTTATTTTATGTTAAAGATTAATAATACTTCGTAATTTCACGGTTATTTGCCAACTGCATCGATTCCACTTGAGATAAATGTAAATCTGGTAGTAAAGAACAGAACTCGGACGTGATCCCAAAAACATTACTTGAAGAATCATAATGTAGGTATAAGAAAGTGTATATGTGGCAGAATGTAAGGCGGTACATTACGTAAAGCTTAACAACTGCAGAGTGAAGAAAGCTGCGTACCTGCTTGCGGGGAAGGGGTAGGCCATGGGTATCCAACCCGCGGCCCGCCAGGTCCTATTATGCGGTCCACAACCAGGTTTGTAAATTACGTACATACTACAAAAATTCCAGAATAATTCAGGCGGTTAGGTGTACAACTTATTATTACTTTTCCGCATGCGGCCTGCAAACCAGCCCACAAAAAGAGATGTGGCCCTTTGCCATTAGAAGGTTGGAGGCACATGGGGTATGCTTTCAGATTACCAAGTCGTTTCTGATGTGTGTTTGTGTCCCTTTTCAAATGTTCACGAGTTGACCAATTTTAACGATACATCACTTGAACACTATCATCTGATGACACCCCAACGTCATAATGTTCAATTCCCTAGATTTATTTGGGCAATATCTTCCCGTTGTGTAAACCAATCACCAGCAGCACAAACCCACACACAACACAACACAACACAACACACTCACCTTGACACGTTCTGTTTATTCCATCCCGCTGCATGTTTCGGTCAATCACTTTGGCCATCACCAGGCAGAGACAAATACACGTAATAAATTAAAAATGCTGCACAGCAGGCCGATCTATTAAAATGCATTAATATTACATCCCACACGGAGTAATAAAGTATAAACTGTATAATGTATAATAACCCCTTTTTTTCAATAAAATCCTTGCTAATATCCAGGTGCCGGAAAGCAGAAGTTAAGATCTGATCTGTATATTTACTGTGGGAACATGAACACGCATCCGGCATAGATGGAATACCTTGACATCCGTATAATAATGCAAAATAATCAAAATAATATAAGGCTATAAAAGACCAGAAACAAAGTATTCAAAACATACAACCACCTACAAGTACACGTGGTGTTGGAAATTTTTTATCGTTTCCTGACTTGCAACGTGGTAAAGGCGCGAACTTGCGAAGTGGAAGGGCCAATATCTTCAGTTCATTCTACGTCACGAAGGAAAGTAAGGTAATGCTTGTAAGAATATGAAACTTACGCTACGACAACACTTTTGTAGAACGGAAAATAACAATATGGCGGTAGTAAGAGAAGTTTCCTTATTCAAAATCGCCGACTAAGTTCTGGAAAACATGGGCGCTTGGAATTCGTTCGCACTTGTTTCTCCTGCTATAACCAGAGATTATTACAAACCCCTGCAGTTAGGATGGATGAAATGGCGGATGTGTGAATGGATGAATGGCGGAAGGGACAGAATGAAGTAAGACAGGATAAGATGGGAAACAGTACTATTACTATTACTACTACTACTACTACTACTACTACTACTACTACTACTACAATAATAATAATAATTATTAAATTTATCATCTAAATAATCAAACTCAATTCACTTCAATACTTATTCTTGTGTTGCCTAAACGGCACAAAGGCCCGTAATAACAAGGACAAGCAGGAGAATGAAGACGATGGTACGCAGGACAGATGTTTTGTTTATAGATTTGGTGTAAATTTAACACTTCTTTGTAGCATTATAAACAAAAGAACACAATTTAGTCATACAAAACAGAGCGTGAAAACCGCGAAGATAAGCAAAGGTAACAGAAAACAAATTCAAAAACAAAATATTTTCGCAGAAGAAAGCGAAACAAAGAGACGTGACAGGAAACAAAGACAGTACGTATCAGCCGAATCGGTACAAACCGAAAAATTAATATCAAGCCTGTGTGTGTGTGTGTGTGTGTGTGTGAGCGCGCGCGCGCACGGCGATGAATATGCATATGACAGGCACTGTTCTTCCACAAATTCAAATATCCGACTACAGCTACAACAGAACGGAACAACACAAAGTTTCTAATTATGGTTTCACAATGTCTACCGCCAGCAAAATGAAACTGGAGCTCTCCGGCCAATAGAACGGAAAACTTTCTGCATTTAGCAGACATTTCAGACGTTTCATTCCAGCAATGCATTACGAAAAGCTGCAGTATTCTAAAAATCTATCAGCACACAATACGAAATTATATGAGAAAATGTCAGTTTGCATGCAATCCCGGAATTTCGCAAAGCCCTGATGTTTGTATTATTAATGGTACGGAAGAAGATGAATGTGTCAGTTGCATCGTCAAACACATCACGAGGGTCATTCTTTGCACTATAAATATAGCTCCACTGGCAAAGGAGGTGTTAACAGACACATAATAAATAAGCCTTAAGGGAGTCTGTCCTTGCAATGGAGAGAAAGTAGGCTCAAAAGGGATGATCAGAATTTGTTACTAATCGCTCCCACTAATCCACTGAAATCAGCAACAGAACTCAAAAAGCAAAGCGGATTTGAATAAATGCAAAATACATTTGGAACACCATAAAAGAAATGAGAACACGTTGCAGGAACTCAAAACGGAACACATGTTGACAAACCTGAACGCTTTAAAGCACCCGCACTACTCATTTTGACGTAATACACAGAAAGAACATTCGGAAGCTATAAAAATTTTGCCAAATTCATGAATGACAGAAAAAAAGGAAGATATTTTAATAGACTATTGGACCAACTGATGAACAAGTGGTCCAATTTCGTTACTGTTAGATGAAGATGATGATGATTCGATATATCGCATGGGGATACTGAAGTGTGTAACACAAATAATAGGCTACATTCTCTGTCAATGCTACCTAGTATCTCAAGCGATTCAACATATTAGAATCGATGCACATAAACAACAGCAATAAAATAATAATAATAATAACAACAGCATAGCTTCATGTTCTAAGAGCACCGTCTCGGCACATAAGCTTCACACTTCAACTATTTTTCCAAAATACTTCTAGAATAATGTGACCACCTATGTAAAAAAAAACTGTCAATACACAGGCATTTAAAAAGTAAATGGGCTTTCTCTGCTTATTCTCCGTCCCGTCCTGTCCGTATTACACTGGAACACAGATCTGTGCTTCTGAAAAGAAATGAAAAGCGCCCTTTGTTCGAATCTGGAATAACTGCTTGCAGGACGAACACAGTTAACAGTCTTCATTGTCTGTATTTGAGAAATGCAACAGATCGTTATCAACAAACACAAAAGATTAAAACGTTACAAAAATTCAGGAAAACAACTTAGGCTTATTTGTATTTTTTATATGTAACATCCTAGACGTTTCTGACATCCATCTGCTGTTACATTAAAGAGCCAGGAACAGCAACGTACAGAACCCAAAATTATGCATACAGAAAGCAGACCAAGGGGCTTTAAAACTGCCCTATGTGGACGTTTCTACGTCCTTGTTGTGCCGCCTGGCAAACGACGTAATGCTGTTTCTCTCACAAACCCAGAGAGTCTTCCAACTTACTCAAAAAATTCTAAACCCTGGCCGACTTCTTCAAAACAAAATATTTTCCAAATTTCAAAAGATTAACTGTTCCCCACAGTCATGTCACTGCCATATAAACGGGTTTATTACACTAAGTATGACAACAGATTTCTTTTTAATTACACAACAAGTTTCTAAGATTCTATGTCACGTAACGACGAATGACAGCACGACTCTTGAATAATGGATCGGAAAGGCAACGGAATGAAAAGATGGTGATCTCATTCAAGGCATTTACCTGGAATGACTCAGAGGAAAACGACATCATCATCATTATCGTCATCATCAACCGTCATGAGTTAGGCCTTAACATACGTGTTTCAGCCTCGTCTAAGAGAACCACAAAAATCTAAACTAAGATTACTGGTTCCCAGGCCGGGATTTGAAACTGAGACCTGTTGAATAATAAGCAGAAGTACCTTTGCTTTCATTAACCACTCGGACGGGTACAGATTCGAAACCATATGAATTACTACACTGTGACATTTTACATTCATAGCTACAGTAAATCAGTAAATGATTTACAAATTCTACATACACTTTTTCAATACACACACAAAAGTATGGCTTTATAACATGCCTTATGAACGTTCGATAGGACAGTCACGTTAACCCTACAAGAACAAGATGAACACAAAATAAATGTAAAGCATCCGTTCGTACCACACAGTAAACACATTCCACCTCGGTTATAAAACCCAATAATATAATGCTGTACAGAGAAATATCACTCGTGGTTCTAAGAACCATACCAAAAACATAAATGCACTCTATGGGCAGAAAATGGAAATTTTTAATGTTAAAACTGGTGGTACATATAGTAACCACTAGGCTAGTTTTATCATGGCTCCACAGCCCTAGTGGGCCTAGGTCTCCTCATTGTCGAGGTTTCGAGATCACACTCAGAAACACCACACTTGGTTTAACTCCTCTGGACCTCTCCCTAATAACACACAACACTAACGACTCCATGACCCCGGCGGGATTCGAAACCGAATTCCTAGCAAGAGAGGGGCCGTAGACCCATGCCTTAAACTGCGCGGCCACTGGAATCGGTAACCACAGGGCTTTAAGGGGATAAATACGTGAAACCGACAGAATATAGGCCTACAATTACCGCTAAATGGACAGAATCCAGTCAAAGGCCTTCCCTTAAGCCTGTACCTGAAATACTGGTAACAGTGTACGGTTGTGACGCCCTGCCACTTTCTGAAAATGTAACACTGAAAGGGCTAAGAATAAATACGTTAACTTACTTAAATATAAGGTAGAGGTGCAGTCAAAACACAACAAAAAACCAACTTTATTAGCCAATATGGTGGTACAGAGCTAACAACTACATGTTTCGTCCTCTTAAATCGGCCATCATCAGGTTGTATTCTATTGTAAGGTAACTAACTATACAATATGCATATTGTATACAACAGAATACAATCTGATGATGGCAGAGTTAAGAAGCCGAAACATGTAGTTGTTAGCGCTGTACCACCATATTGGCTAATAAAGTTAGTTTTTTGTTGTGTTTTGACTGCACTTCTACTTTGCATTTGTATTGGTTAACACAACGTGGATGTCTCACCTCAAAGTTAACTTATTTATTTCGTAGTTCGTGTAACGATACTGCCAGTAGTTCACACGTTACGGCATCGAATGACTGGATAACAGTGAATAATGACCTGGAAAGGTTGGAGAAGAAAGTGGTCGTGGCCTAATTTAAGGCACTATCATGGCATTTGTTTAGAAGGCCTGGGAAAAACAACGTAAAATATAAGACAGATCAGAGTCCCGGCCGACACTCGAATCACGCACCTTCCACATACGAGTCAGAAGCACTGCACTTTAAGTCAGCTTCTTCGTTAAGAAAAGTGTTAGGGGAGAGAGACAGAGTTTATACCAGCAAGACTGCAAATACTGTAAGTAATACACAGCACGTTACTGTTCCAACCAAAGCTTAACTGCATACAGAACATGCTAAAGTCTCGAGCCGATTCGCATTTTCATTGCTCGAGACGCAGGCGACAAGGACGCCATTGTGACAAAAGAGAACGTCATTACAATGAAAAGATTCAGTTAGTTCACTCTTCTTCCGGGGTGACAGCTATATCCTAACGGCAAGCAAGTGGACATAAAAAGTCAGAAAGAAGCACAAGAATCCCGACTGTCCGTGGAAGGTCACTTTAGATTTATCGCAGTTTCGTGTTACCTGCACTGCCTGTCAATCCCGTTAATTGTTCCGCAGTCCTGCCGGATCCGCATAACAGTTCGCAAACGGCGGACATACCGGCATTGTCCATCTGTCACACGAAACTGCACTAGCATAAGCCAGCCTAAATAAACACATCTCAGGGACTCAGTGTCACCCTGCCATTTATTACCCCTCCTACGCCAAATAGTGGTCGTAGAGCTGCTGTTAGAAGCCAGTTGAAATGTGATGGCATACGCGCAGAAGCCAGATGTCGTCTTTCGGCGTCAATTCAGTCGACTACTGGCAGCCGAGATGTGCGCATCAACGGTAGTAATGCTGGATACATCATGTTCCGAGGTAGTGTGAAGGGTACTAGCTACCCACTCCATTCGCCAGTTTCCCCTTCACTTCCCCTCCCGTGCGTCACCATGTGCCATCACATTTCAACTGAAGTCTACTACTACTACTACTACTACTACTACTACCACTACCACCACCACCACCACCACAACTACTTTTACTACTGCACATGCTGCTGTTGCTGCTGGCTCAAGCGGAAATGCTAGGCTTTTGTTCAGGAGTCATCATCCTCGAATGTGGGGCGGGACACCGATTGAGTTTTTGTGGTTTTACTCAGTCTCTCCAGGTACATGCCGACATGGTACCTCAACGTGGACAACAAACGCGTCCTTCCACATCCTTTCACATTCATTTTTACTAATAATCCTACCATTCGACACTACACAACCCAAGCATCGTTAAATAAACCATAAATAAATAGATACACAAATAGGCACTAGTATTAACTTAAAAAAATCAGTCAAGTAACTTGCTATGTGAAGAATGACCCGGGTTCGATTGTTGGCAGTGGCAGTGATTTTTCTCCCCTCCACCATTTCTTATCTGACTCCGAAGCCCTATCAGTCAACGGGTAAAAGAATAACCTCTCTCGGTTAGGGAAAAGAGGTGTACTCTATTCTCAAAATCTCTACTCACAACTCAAGAGACGTAGTCCAGGGCCTTAAACACAAACAAACAGCCAAAGTTTCCCCATTACTTAATTAGCACAACGCTATGAACACTTAGAGAAGAGCGGAAGTATACCCCACCTCGGAAGTGGATGGTGTAAGTGGTCAGCACAGCCCGGGGAAAGTGCCATCTGTGTCCACTCCATAGGAGGCTGGGTGATAATAGGAACATGTCTGGACGCCATAACGAAAAGATAAATCCTTGTTCTTGCTACAGATCAACCTCTGGTCGCTCGGTTCGCAGGACAGTCTGTGCAACACTTAAGCCATTCCGACACACACACACATAACATTACATCACATCAGAACAAATTACGTTTATTTACATACATACATATATATATATATATATATATATATATATAAACGTATAAAATAATGCGTTGGGGCGACTTGGCGTTTGTGTTTTAAGAAAGCATGACATTAGTATAGGTGCTACCTCTACATTGAAAGATTACGACCACGCAAACTATCAGCTTTCTCAACTCAGAACATCGTGTATTTGCTTTAACAGAGGTTATATTTAGCGAAAAGTGTGTTCGGAACTGACCACAAGTCGACTTTCTGTTTTGACACTATCGAAACCGTCGCCTTTTCTTACATGCAAAATCCGTTGGAGTTGGGTCGACATAGACTTTTATTTTTAAAACGCAACAAGTTTATGTTCCACCCAAAAGTGATCAAAATAATCCCGCAACCTTATCTATGCTTTTTAATATATCAGTTACAAGTGCAATAAACAGCACCACGTCTAGACAGCGTCTGGAGCATACAACCAAGGTATCTCACTCCGACAAACTGGATACCTGATCTGCATAACGTTCTTGTTTATTAATGTGAATGAAAACATTTGGAGCGCCTACGGCTATTGAAACAACTTATACGTAATTACGTCAATGTAAATGGCCGATCCCAGTGACCGCGCGGTCTGAGGCTTCTCGCTTGCTGGGATTGCAGGTTCGCATCCCGCCGTGGCACGGATGTCTGTCTCTTGTGAGTGTTGTTTGTCGTAAGGTAGATGCCTATGCGTCGGGCTGATCACTCGACCAGGGGAGTTCTACCAAGTGGGGTGTGTCTGAGTGTGATCGTGAAGCCTCGATAAGAGGAGGCCCTGGCCTATTAGAGGCTGTGGCGCTATGGTCAAAAATTACAGCAGTGCATATTATATCGAAGTTGCAGCGGGTATAAGATATTATTTTTCTAGCTTAAACTTAGCGGAGATAGAGCTATGGAAAGCCCGTACTTTCTCAGCGACATAAATCTCCCAGTCAACACAAATGTACTTTAATGAAATTTGTATAGTAAAAATAATATTACGATGCACGGCCCTATGAACGACAGATTTGTACTCAATGGAATTATGCACAACAAGTAGTATTCGTTTATAAATTACTGACGTATAATTAATCAGCCTTCTGGTATGATCTGTATCCTGATAGGTTTAAAGTCTGCAGTACGAAGTTACAACTTATTTTTTGAACAAACACATTACTTCTATAACGAACTGTTCATATTTGAAACGTGTACGTGCAATCTGAATATTAAACGATGAATCAAATGGCTGATATACAAAGGTTCATCAAGCCGTTTCTGGAATTATGCCATACACGGCGTCTGTTACAGTCATTACAGTACAAAGTCTGGCGTTACATTCTGAAGGTCACAGCAGTCAGTGGTTCCACTGAAATTGACTATGAAACCATTTCTATTACTTCTAAAACAGTATGACCACCACGCAGTTGAGTACATAAAATTTCATTTAATCGTTATTGTTATCAGGTGCAACGGCCGGAACATGTGCAAGGAATGGAATAGAACAAAATACATAAAAAATCGTTAAAATACTGTATAACCCCAGACATTGATGGATTTGAGTAAATGAGCAGAGCCGAGATAAGAAACACTGTTTGCCTCATAAATTGGGGAAGAAGTGGAAAATCGTTACAAAAATACAGGTTATGACATGATTTCTAGGACTCTGAAAAATACATTTAATTTATTAAAAAAAAAAAGGTTATTGTGAAATGCGTTTCATGTCTTTTTTAGATTTTTCAGAGGTTAAGTTTAAACCAATAAAACTCCAAATTCTGACTCCAAATAACAGTTCAATTACCAAAACCATATTTGGTAAAATTACCTCCTACTTCATTAACTAGTTAATTTATAAGTTTATAGCAAGCTCAAAATGTATCTGGAAGCTAAGAGAAGGCTGTAATCATGTAGTATATGATAAGGAGAATGGATAAAACTAGTACCATATCTAGCTTTGTTTACTGAAAGCAATAGCTGGAATTTATAGCCGTCGCATATGAACCCCTTATTAACAAAAAGACTCTGAATTTCTGCACGAAAGTTACGCAATTCAGTCACCTCCAAACTGCTGGAATACGACATGTGGTATGGTAGAAGTCGACAGCCACACACGGCTACCAATATGAACGCCACACTTCAGTGTAAATGCAGACAAACGACAAAAAAAAGACCGATTGTATCAATAACAGATGACATTAACGTTATGACGGAAACAAATGTTCACTGGAAGATTTCTGTGACACTCGAAAAAAAAAAAATAGAAATGTGTATACACAAAAAAAAATTGATGCCGAACGACTATGATTAACAAAATCTCTCTTTTTCTCAATTTCATAATATATTATAATGAAGCTGTCAATTACTGACATCGCTCCCAGATGCTGTGTTCAGCTGCCGGCTGCCTCATAAGAGTAAACTGACATAACCGATCTTGTCACTCGATCTGTGGCCCTACTTACTATACAACGCTCCAGAATATCGTACAGCCAGCCAACATGGCAAAGAGACCAGACAACCTTGCTTATTTGTTTAACGTCATGGTTTTCAACAAAGCACAGCAATCGTACATAAGGACAGGCGATATACTTTTAACATTGCAGCGCGTTCGGGTAATCAGTGTTGCCATGAAACACAACGAGCTCCCCTTCAATTGAGCTACGTATGTCGCTGTCAACACCACAAACCTGTTGGGTGCTGACATGAAAAGTCAATAATTGGTTACTTTCCTAATGCTGTCAGCAAACATAAACGTTCTTAGGTCCCTGTGCAAAGTACCCGATATTTTCGTCCGATTTTGACACAGTCTGCTCTGTCTCTACAGATTGTCATCATGTCTCCATTGTCAAATTAGACGCAAATCTGCCCAATGGGAGCCGAGTTTATATGTGCTAACAGACGGTCGGATGGATAAAAAGGTAGTAGGCGACTCTCACAACTTATGCGAACGCGTCTAGAAGAGTCAAACCGACTCCGACTGGTAACGCTTCGTACAATCGGCAGGCCGTCTATTCGAATATTGGCCGGGACACCGACTATAGTGAGTGACGAGCCTCACAGGCTTCATTGGTTCCTAAGCCCATTCAGCATTAAGGTGCCTTAAATTGAAAGAAGCTCGTTTATTCACGTCCTTTTCAATTAACTTTAACCACCATCCAACCATTCAGCGCTACTAACGTCGTCGTGAAATAAAGTGCAAATAAATAAATAAACAAACATTCTAACCCTGTATCCTTTACTGATTTCAGGACTAAAGGCAAAGTTTGCATCATTTGCTTTGTTACTTGTTAGCCTACCTTCTTCCTCAAAACGAAAATTCCAGGCATACGAAATCTCCGTAATGCCTCTTTATCCCCGCATTTGGACGTCTAAGCAGGCTGATCGATTCGCATGCAACTTGGTTATGCTACTGAATGAATCCAAATGCAAAGTTTCTTAACTTTTTCACAATATTTAATAATAACAAAGCGGCCGTACGTAATTTCTCTCCACTATTCGGTCTGAAGGCATTCAGAACAAAGACAGACTACAAGCAGAACTCCGAAATGTAACTGAAATATTCTTGTAAGTCAGCAGTTAAAATATGGCGATGATTTAAATCTTCAAGTTTATGTCCGACAGATTTAATGCTTACAGAATATTTACCTCAACAATAAATTCTTCACAAATACAGAGTAAAATAAAACAATAAATTAGAAACGATGGTCTCCGCAACAGCAAAGGAAGGGGTTTCATAAGTAAGGAGACTCTTGGCCTTTATACCAGTTAGATGCAGGTTAATCACATACTGTTAACACAACTAATTTACTAATTTAGTCCATGAAGTATAGTCCTTCTTGAGAAGCTAAACGTTCGTTGGCTAGTCAAGAAATTCCCCGCATACCTTTTGACGCCTAATGTCAACTATAGTGGTCGTACCGCACCGCCAACCTCTAAAGTTGCATTTTATATATTTATTCAACAAATATAGGTACTGAATATTTTAAACATGGTATATACTCTCC
>Ga0123352_10001839_pt1 | contig 28837 bp, 31 predicted proteins | sample TergutLab28metaG_FD_89700 | JGI IMG/M metagenome (GOLD analysis project Ga0123352, IMG submission 89700) | Labiotermes labralis P1 segment gut microbial communities from Petit-Saut dam, French Guiana - Lab288 P1 | ecosystem: Host-associated > Arthropoda: Insects > Digestive system > Gut ... | reverse complement strand
CTCCTAAAGAGCGCGCGTGAAAAGGAGTGTTATTTTGCGCGCAAATACCGGGGTTCCATCCCCAGGTTTTTGCGTGCTTTTTATTCCCTGCTCCTCTGCCCTCAGCTTTTCAACACCACTTCTCACTCTCATTTTTCTCGCTTTTTGATCCTGTATAAAGTGTGAATACTAACAAAGCTACCCAAGCACGAAAAAAAGCGCAATGTTTATCCACCCAAAATATTAATCGAACAGCTTAGGGGCAGAAAAGCTCAGCAGGAAGCAGATAAGCGCCTGGCAGGCGCAGCGTGGCGCAATGAATGGAATCTTGTTTTTACCGATACCATAGGTAAGCACTTGACACACGGCACTGTCTACAAAAATTATAAGCGGATTGCAGCCAAGATTGGTCTGCCAGGCTCAACCTTTCATGGTATGCGCCATACATTCGTGAGCATGTCCATCGACCTAGATGACAGTTTCAAAACCATCCAAGGCAATGTAGGGCACCATACGGTAGCGTTTATGCTGGAGAAGTATGGGCACATGTTTGAGGGGCGCCGCAAGGAGAGCTCCGAGCGTATGAATCAGCATATCGCCGGGCTGCAAGCAGACAATGACGAACAATCGAAATCAACCAAGTAAAATTCTGTAAGGGGTCAACTTAGGGGTCAAACACATATTTGGGGCATGAAAAACCCGCATTATCATCACGATAATGCGGGTTCTCTCTGGCGGAGAAGGAGGGACTCGAACCCTCGCGCCGGTTTAACCCGACCTACACCCTTAGCAGGGGCGCCTCGTCACCAACTTGAGTACTTCTCCAAGCTTGTGTCGCTCAACTATTTGCAGTCAACATTGTACCATGTTTACCGCCCGCTGTAAAGGGGATCGGCCGATTTTTTTTATGATCGGCCGATTCGAACCGGATTTGCCCTTGTCATACCGGATAAAATGAGTTAGAATGGATGAGTGAGAAATACAGAAGACCTTTTTCTGATTGGAGGCATATCAATGATTGATCTGGATTTAGATGTAAAAATCGTGGAGCGTGAACCGATCAAGGTTTTGAGTATGCGCAATATGTCGGCGCTGCAAAAATTTGAAGAGCGGTATGTAAAGCTTTATCGTGAGGCATTTTCCAAAAGGCTACAGGTGACCGGTGCGCCGATCGCCATCTACCACGGCCCCTATTTTGACGGTGAGCTCAACGATGTGGAAGTCGCTTTGCCGGTAAACAAGGACGAAGAGGGTGTCAAAGAAATACCGGGCGGCAAATATGCCTGTGTTGTGCACAACGGTCCTTATGGCACATTGCCGATTACGTATGCGCTGTTGGGCGCTTGGCTTGCCAAAAGCGAGTATAGAATTTCGGGTGCGCCGTATGATGTATATGTCCGGGGCGGGAACGACAAAATCCTCACGCAAGACCAGTACCTGACTGAGATTTATCTGCCACTCATGGAAGAAGTATCCCTTGACGACTTTGATTTCGGCTCTTTAGTCGCCGATTTACCGACTGATACCGCCGGTCAAACACAATGATACCACCAGCCCTTCCCGCTTGCGGGAGGGGCTGTTTGTGTACACGTATTAAAGATGGGATATCTTCCATTCACTGGGCAGATGTGGTATACTGTTTGAGTAAACATGTGGTGACAGTTGCGCGTAAAAGTGGCGCAACTGTTTGGGAGTGGGGGATACAGATGCGGGGCTTTGATGTAAAAAAGCGGGCAAACGCCGCGATCTGGCTTGGGCTTGCCGTTGGTGCGATCAACCTGTACATTTTGCTTGTTTTTGGATATGGGCCGCCTTTGTGGCTTGATGTCACACGCAGGTCTCTGGCCGCGGTAACGCTGGTTTAGCTGCTTTCTCTGATCTCCGACCGGTGGCGGAAGCGCAAAGCGAAAAACTTGGCACTACCAAAGACATAGACAAAAAAATCATGGAGGAATGGCACCAGTGAAAATCGGGATCATTATGGGCAGTGACTCTGACCTGCCGGTTATGAGCGGGGCGGCCGAGTTTTTAGAGTCGCTTGATATCCCATTTGAGGTTACCATTGTGTCGGCCCACCGCACGCCGGACAGGCTTTTTGAATACGCAAAGTCGGCCGGAGAGCGGGGGATTGACGTCATTATCGCGGGGGCGGGCGGATCCGCCCATCTGCCGGGGATGGTGGCCTCGCTGACCACACTGCCGGTGATCGGGGTACCGGTTATGACCAAGGCGCTGGGCGGTGTGGATTCCCTTTACTCAATCGTGCAGATGCCGCCGGGGATACCGGTGGCCACCGTTGCTATAAACGGCGCAAAAAACGCGGGGATTCTCGCGGCCTCCATCCTCTCGCTCAAAGACTTGGCCATCGCTGAAAAGCTGACCCGCTACAAAGCCGAGTTGGCCGGGATGGTGGAAGATAAAGTGGACAAGCTGGAAGAGATCGGCTATCAAAAATATCTGGAGGAAATGGGGTAAAGGGTAGTTGAAGCTTATATACAGCGGCAAAACTAAAGACGTTTACGAAAACGAGCGGGGGACATATACCCTAAAGCTGAAGGACGACGCCACCGGCAAGGACGGTGTGTTTGACCCGGGCGAAAACGCGGTCGGTTTAACCATCGACGGTTTGGGACGGGCTTCCCTGCGCCTGACCGAATACTTTTATAAAATGCTGGAAGCGGGCGGGGTTCCGACCCACCTGATTGGGTGCGACATTGAGGCGGCCACCATGGAAGTCAAGCCGGCTGTTGTTTTTGGCAAAGGGCTGGAGTTTGTCTGCCGGGTTAAGGCGGGCGGCAGCTTTTTGCGGCGGTATGGCGGCTACGCACAACAGGGTGACGACCTGAATTATCTGGTCGAAGTCACTTTGAAAGATGATGAGCGGGCAGACCCGCCCATCACCAAGGACACACTGCTTGCCCTGAATGTCATGACCGGCGAAGAATTCGAAGCTTGTAAAGAACTGACCGGTAAGATCACCCGCCTGTTGGCGCAAGACTTGTCCGCCAAAGGACTTGATTTGCAAGACGCGAAATTTGAGTTTGGCAAAAGCGGCGGCCGGGTACTGTTGATTGACGAGATTTCCGGCGGCTGTATGCGGGTTTATAAGGACGGTGTACTCCTCCACCCGATGGAGCTGACAAAATATATCTTAAAGTGAGTGTTGACATGAACTTGATTAAAAAGAAGATCGGCATAATCGGCGGCGGCCAGCTGGGCAAGATGATGATTCTCGAAGCAAAGCGGCTGGGTTTTCACGTGGTGACTTTAGACCCGGGTGCCGACTGCCCCTCCCACAGCATAAGTGATGAACACATCATCGCGGCCTTTGACGACCCGCAGGCCTATATTGAATTGGCCGAAAAGGTGGATGTAATCACATATGAGTTCGAACACATTCACGCGCCGGTGCTGGAACAGCTTGAAGCCAAAGGCCACACGATTTATCCGTCTGTGGCCAGCCTCAAGATCATCCAAAACAAATTCACACAAAATCAGGCGCTCGAAAAACACGGGATACCCATCCCACGGTTTGCGCCGGTGAATAGCGCGGACGACATCCGCGCGCTGGGCAAACCCGGCGCGTTTGGATACCCGATCATGCTTAAAGCCACACTGGGCGGTTACGACGGCAAAGGCAACGCGCTTATCCGCAGTGAAGCGGAAGTCGATGAGGCTTACACATCTTTTGGCGGCGGTAAAATACAGGTAATGGCCGAGGAGTTCGTAGATTTCGAGCGGGAGATATCCATCATCGCGACCCGGGGAATTGACGGAAGCCGGGTGATCTTTCCGCCCGCTGAAAACCATCATGTCAACAGTACGCTGGATATCACCATTGTGCCTGCCCGCGTGCCGGATTCGGCGGTGGCCAAAGCGACCGGAATCGCCGAGCGGGTGATGGAAGTCTTCGAGGGTGTGGGCACTTTCTGCGTCGAGATGTTTGTAACCGCAAGCGGTGAAGTTTCGGTCAATGAAATTGCGCCCCGCCCGCACAACTCCGGCCATTACACAATTGAGGGCTGTCTTTGCAGCCAGTTTGAAAACCACATCCGCGCGATAACCGGCCTGCCGCTGGGCAGCGTCGAGCTGAACCAGCCGACCGTTATGGTCAATCTTTTGGGCGAGAGCGACGGCACTTCCCGCCTGGTCGGGATCGAAGAAGCCTATGCCGACCCGAATGTGCGCGTTCACTTTTACGGCAAGGCCACATCCAAAAAGGGCCGGAAGATGGGGCACTTCACCTGTGTTGACAAAACAGTGGAGGGTGCGCTCACCCGCGCCGAAAAAGTCAAAAAGATCGTAAAAATTATCGGGGAGTAGCAGATGAGCAAGGCAGTTCAAATACCGCCGGAAAGCGTTCCAACAGTCCCCACCGGCACAGCATTGATTGCCATGAGCGGCGGGGTGGACAGCTCGGTCGCCGCCTGGCTGCTCAAAGAACAGGGCTACGACTGCACGGGCGCAATGATGAAGCTGTACGCCGGTGAAGAAATCGCCGAGCGCGGCTGTTGTTCGATTGCGGACGCCCAGGACGCGCAGTCGGTGGCTTTTCGGATGGATATCCCGTTTTATGTCTTCAACTTTGCCGACGATTTTACACAGCAAGTGATCGGCCGCTTTATAGACGCTTACCAAAATGGCCGGACACCCAACCCCTGCATCGACTGCAACCGATACCTGAAGTTTGAGCGGTTTCTGGGCCGCGCGAAAGAATTGGGCTGTGAGAAGGTCGCGACCGGCCATTACGCCCAAATTACCTATGAAAGCGGCCGATGGCTGCTCAAAAAAGGGCTGGACGCATCCAAAGACCAGAGTTACTTCCTTTACGCTATGACACAGCCGCAGCTGGCGGATACCCTTTTTCCGCTGGGCGCGCTCACCAAAGACGAGGTGCGCGAGATCGCCGAGGCGAAAGGTTTTGTCAACGCCAAAAAACGGGACAGCCAGGATATCTGTTTTGCCCCAAACGGTGATTACGCCGGATTTATCGTGCGCACAACCGGTCAAGCGCCGGCGGCGGGGCCGTTTTTAGATGGAAACGGTAACCGGTTGGGTGAGCACAAGGGGATTATCCACTACACAGTCGGTCAGCGCAAAGGCCTTGGGATATCGGCGGCGCACCCGCTCTACGTCACAGAACTCCGCCCAAACGAGAATGCGGTCGAATTGGGCAGGGAGGATAAGCTGTTTAGCAAAACGCTGATTGCCCGGGATTTAAATTTGATTGCCACACCACGCATTGAGCGCCCCACTTCGGTGACCGCGAAAATCCGGTACCGTCACACCGAACAGCCCGCGACCGCCTGGCAGTTGGACGATGACACCTTAAAAGTCGAGTTTGACCAGCCGCAGCGGGCGATCACCAAAGGGCAGGCTGTTGTGCTCTACGATGGGGATATTGTGGTGGGCGGCGGTGTGATTGATGAGTAGCCGCCACGCGCTCGCTGGTTTTTCCGTCAAGAATCATGATAACCGGAGGATAACGCAATGAAAAAAGTACTGGTACTGGGCGTTGGCGCACAGGGCACTACTGTTGCCCAAAGGTTGGACGAAGAGCCGGGCGTCAGTGAAATCATCTGCGCCGATTACGATATGGAAGCCGTCGAAAATCTTGTTAAAACCTTGGGCAAAGCGCGGGGGATGCAGGTAGACGGCAGCAAGACCGAAGAGATTATCAAGATCGCGCAGGGCGTGGATATTTTGGTCAACGCAATGCCCATCGAATACAGCAAACAAGCGCTGGACGCCGCCCTCGCGGTTAAGGCGAACTATCAGGACTTTGCCGCCGGCACGGGGATTGTCGAAGAAACCGACGATGACACATCCAAATCGGGCTGGATTCGCGGGATCAAATACATGTACAGCGACTATGGCAGGCGGTTCGCCGAGATCGGCAAGACCGCCGTCATCGGAACCGGTGCGGCTCCCGGCCTGGTCTGTGTGGTTGCCCGCCGGGCTGTCCGTGAGCTGGACACCTGCGAAGATATTTTTATGCTGGTTTACGAGGGTTGTGAGCCCAAGCGATTCCAGCCGTTCTGGTGGTCGCCGCTCAACGCCCTTTCAGACATGAGCGAAACCGGAATCGCCTATATCAATGGTGAACTGGTTGAGACCGAGGCTTTTGGTCTGCCCGAGCGGCGTCGGTTCCCCGAAATGGGCGGCAAAGAAGCGGTCATGGTCGAACACGCACACGACGAGCCGGTCTATATGGGCTTAAACGCCGATCAGTTCTTTAAAGGCGCCAAAAACATCTACTTCAAATATGGCGGGGTGGGGGTTGACTTTGCGCGGCCGCTTTACCGGGCCGGGCTGCTCTCGCATGAGGAGGTCGAAATCGATGGGCAGATGATCGTTCCGTTTGATGTGATCCTGCATCACCTGCCGCCCGCGCCAAAATATCGCGAAGAGATCCAGGAGATATTGGACGAAGGCTTAATCAGGGACGAGGGCGCGTTTGTGGTCGAGTGTTACGGGGTGAAAAACGGGAAAGAAGTCATGGTGGATGCACATGTCTTTGCGCCCGGCATTGAGGACGCGTTCGCGCGATCGGGATTGACTGCCGAAATGTATCAGACCGGACAGTGTGGTTTTTTGTTCACCAAGATGTTCATCGAGGACAAGTACACCCAAAAGGGTTTGGTCTCGACCGATATGCTGACCGATGAGCAGGTGGACTACTATCTCGACTGCGCGGCCAAGCTGGATATCACTTTTACACTGGAGATCAAACAGCCTTAGCTACAGCAAAGAGCGCCTGAGGGTGAATAACATTCACCCTCAGGCGCTTTCTCTTGCAAAAATAGCATAGCAATGGTATATTGGTGTAGATAACGGAAGGAGAGTGCTGTATGCGCAAGTTCTGTTCATTATTGCTAGTGGTAGTATTGCTGGCCGGGTGCGCGGGCACGCCGGCGGAAAATCCACCGCCCGCCGAGGTTGTCGAAGCCATCGCTCCGGTGTCGGTCGAGGTAATCTCTCAAGAAGATCCGCTGCTACTTGCACCGCAGCCCCGACGGCTGACCATTTTGGCTGTCGGTGACCTGATGGTGCACAGGGATCAATACTGGGACGCCGAGCTGCCGGGCGGCGGCTATGACTTTACGCACAACTTCGCACAAGTGATGGACGACTTAAACGAGGGGTTTGCCATCGGAAACCTTGAGACTGTGTTTGGCGGACCCGAGATCGGGCCGATGTGCTTCCCAAACTTCAATACACCGGACGAGTTCGCTGACGCGATCCGTGCGGGCGGCTTCGACTTTTTGACCACATGCAACAACCATAGCCTGGACTGGGGACCGGATGCGCTCATCCGCACGCAGAACGTTCTTGACGCCGCGGGGTTGGCGTACACCGGTACTTACCGCAATCAGGCCGACAGCGAACAGATCACAATCGTAGAGGCCGAAGGCCTGAGAATCGCGATCCTGGCCTTTACTTTTTCGACCAACGGGATACCAATCCCACAGGGGCGGGAGTATTTAGTCAATATGCTGACAGAAGAAAAAGTGATCGCGGACTTGGCCAAAGCCCGCGCGCTTGAACCGGATTTGATCATCGTCCTCCCCCATATGGGCAACGAGTACGAGGAATTCACTCGCCCGGCCTTTTTGCACTGGATGGATTTAATGCTCTACCACGGCGCCGACTTTGTGCTGGCCAGCCACCCGCACGTATTGCAGCCGATGATGACTCGCGAGCTGGTTGACATCGATGGGGTCGAGCGAACCGGGTTTATCATGCCCTCACTCGGGAATTTTATCTCCACCCAGCGCACCGAACCGCGGGATATCAGCATCATTCTAAAGCTGGACGTTGTGCAGGAAGCAGGGGAGCGTCCGGTGCTTGAGCGGGTGCGGTTTGTACCCATCTGGGTGCAGTACCGCCACGCGGACGGATCGGTTCATATCCGCGTACTTTCAGTCGGGGACGCAGTCGAAAGTTTTGAGAATCCGGAAAACCCGCTGGGACTAAGGCCCCACGACATCGAGCGGCTGCATCGGGCTAACAGCTATATCACCAATATGTTTTTGGGCGCGGCGAAGACCGGCGATGACTTTGCCCGCGAATACATATTTTTTGAGAGAGACGAGCAATAACCACAAAGATAGAACAAGCGCTCCGCGTGATTGCGGGGCGCTTTGTTACCGCCCGAACAAAAAGTCCAGCGACACATTCAGTACTTTGGAAATTGCTTCAATCTCAATATCCGTAACGGTCCGCTCGCCGCTTTCAATGCGTGAAATCGATCCGCGACAGACATAAACAGCTTCTATCTCAAGCTTTTCTGACAGCGCTTTTTGACTAAGCCCCGCCTTTTTGCGGGCTTCTTTTATCCGCGCGCCGGTAATGTTGCACTGATTGCCGTCAATAATTCTTGTCATGGCACACACCTCTTTGTCTTGACATAGGACAAATCTAGTGTATACTTAAATATACATAATATTGTCCTATACAAGACAAATTTGAAATGAGGTGTATCATGTCGGATTATCAAAAGCTATATTACAAGGCTTTCAATGCGATAACAGACGCGGAAACGGGCAATTAAAGCCGCCGCGGTTATCTTGTGTGCCGCGCAGCAAGAGTGCGAGAAAACTTACATTGAAACAAACGCGGCATTGCCTGATGACGAGGCATAGCAGAATACACTGCCGGCGCAAAAAATATCCCCCGGTTTAAATAAAGCCGGGGGATATTTTTTATTTCGGCAACTGCCTGCTGCCCGGCTTGACCAGCGCGATCTCGCCGGCCTTACAAATCGGGCAGTCTTCAGGGGTGTAAGACGCGATCTCTCTGGCGTAAGCGGAAACAAATTTGACGCCGAAGTCAAGCTTGCCGCCTGTGCGGTCAACCATCACTCCGACCCCGACCACGTCCGCGCCGTACTGTTTGCAAACTTCGATGACCTCTTTTGTGCTCAGCCCGGTGGTGACCACATCCTCGGCTACAATCACTTTGGCACCTTTGGGGATTTCAAAGCCCCGGCGCAGCTCCATTTTTCCGTCTGCACGCTCGGTGAAAACGCTTTTCGCGCCCAATTGTCTGGCCAGTTCGTAGCCGATGACAATCCCGCCGATGGCCGGGCCGACCACGATGTCGATCTGATCTCCCGCAAAGCCCTCGGCGATCGGCTTGGCCATCCAAGTCAGCCGGTCAGGGTACTGCTGTACCCGCGCGCACTGCATATATTGCCCGGCGTGCCTGCCCGAAGTCAACAGAAAGTGGCCGGTCAGCAGCGCCTGTGATTCAATTAAGATTTCTTCCGCTTTCTTGTAGTCTGCCATTATTTGCCCTCCTGGATAATCCCGCGAATCTCACTTAAATCGCGGATATTTTGTTTTTCCATAAAGCTTTCAATCCCTGTGATCACATCTATCGTGGCGGTGGGGTTTACAAAGTTGGCTGTCCCGACCGCTACTGCGGCCGCGCCGGCCATAATGAACTCGATGGCGTCCTCACCGGTCATAATCCCGCCCATCCCAATAATCGGGATACTTACCCGCTTAGCCGCTTGATAGACCATTCGCACAGCAACCGGTTTGATGGCCGGGCCGGAAAGCCCGCCGACTTTGTTGTCCAGCACCGGTTTGAGCCGGTTAATGTCGATCTTCATCCCCATCACCGTGTTGATCAGTGAGATCGCGTCTGCGCCGCCCGCTTGTGCCGCCGCCGCCATTTCGCCGATATCGGTGACGTTCGGGCTGAGCTTTGCGATCAGTGGGATATTGACCCGCGCTTTGACGGCGGCGACCACTTTTTCGATCATACGCGGATCTGTGCCAAAAGCCATCCCGCCTTGAGCAATGTTGGGGCAGGAGATGTTCAGCTCGAACATGTCCACGTCTATACCGTCAAAATCACCCGCCACCGCGACATACTCCTCAATCGTGTGGCCGCAAAGGTTGACGATGATTTTGGTGTCAAACTTGCGCAGGAAAGGCAAGTCATTTGCGATAAAAGCGGAAGCGCCCGGGTTTTGCAGGCCGATGCTGTTCAGCATACCGCCGTGGGTTTCGGCGATTCGCACAGGGCGGTTGCCCTCCCAAGGCGTATGTGAGACTCCTTTGACTACCACCGCGCCCAACTGATTGAGGTCGATGAACTCGCTGTATTCCTGCCCGCTGCCAAATGTGCCGGAAGCCGTCATGACCGGGTTTTTCAGCTCGACCCCCGCGATGTTCACCCGCAAATTTTTATCCATGCAGCACCACCTGATCACTGTAAAATACCGGGCCGTCACAGCAGACTTTGATGTACTTCGGGTCGCGCGCGGCGTTTTCGACCGCACAGCCCAGACAAGCGCCAACCCCGCAGGCCATCCGCTCTTCCACGCTTACCTGACAGGGGACGCCAATGGCTTTCGCGTACTGTGCCAGATGATAGAGCATAGATGTCGGCCCGCAGGCGTAAAAGAGCTCGGGCGCGTCTTTTGTTTCGCGCAGAAGCGCAACCACGTTGCCGTGAAAGCCATAGGCTCCGCTGTCAGTGGCGATTAGCGGCGGGATTCCAAGTGAAGCAAAATCTTCCCGCATGATGCTTTCATCCCGAAAACCGAGATAAACGCTTACCTGTACGCCCCGCTCTAAAAGCTCCTGTGCAAGAAAATAGAGCGGGGGTGTGCCGATTCCGCCGCCGACCAGAGTGGCGTGGGTCAGTTCATCTGGAATGGTAAACCCGTTGCCAAGCGGCCCGAGGGTGCGCAACGCATCGTTTGGGCGCAACCGGCTCAGATATTCAGTACCTTGCCCGACTGCCTGGTAAATCAGGGTAAGGGTTTCATCATCCGCGTCCGCGATACTGATCGGGCGGGGGAGCATCATCTCGCTGCGATCCAGATAAACCATCACAAACTGTCCGGGCTTACAGGCCTGCGCAATCAGCGGCAGGCGAATGGTCATGGCGTAGATGTTTTTCGCGATTTCGCTGTTTGTCAAGACCGCACCGGATTCCACCCGCTTCACAGAACTGCCTCAAGGTCGGCGCGCATATCCAGCACCGCCGCCCGCGCGGCTTTGGCAAAAGCCGCCTGATCGTAATCTTTTTTGTAACGCTCAAGCGCATACGCACCGGTGATCCCGCGCGAGCTGTTGATGATCCCGCCAATTCCGTCTTTATTGAACACGCCGCGCAAGTCTTTTGCAGCCGCGCCCTGTGCCCCGTAACCGGGGACTAAAAAGAACGTATGCGGCATTTGTTCGCGCAAAACTTCGGCCTCCTGCGGGTGGGTAGCGCCGACCACCGCGCCGACCGAGCTGAAGCCGCTTTTGCCGATTAGCTCTTCCCCCCACTTGCTGACCAGCTCACCCACATGCCGGTGAACCGGGCGGCCGTCCGGCGCAATGATATCCTGTATCTGGAAGCTGTTGGGGTTGGAGGTCTTGACCAGCGCGAAGATGCCTTTCTCGTACCGCTTACAGTTGTCGATATACGGCTGAATCGAGTCGTAGCCCATGTATGGGTTGACCGTGATAAAGTCGGCGTCAAAACCGGGGTGGGTTTCGCCGTCCACCTCAACCTTTCCTAAATGTCCGTCTGAATAAGCGGCGGCGGTGGAGGCGATATCCCCGCGCTTGATGTCGCCGATCACGACCAGCCCTTTGGACTTCGCGTACCCGACCGTTTGGATGTAGCAGTCGATTCCCGGGGCGCCAAACTGCTCGTACATGGCGATTTGCGGTTTGACGGCGGGAACCAGGTCACAGACCTGATCAATGATTTCCTTTCCCCAGGTGAGGATGATCTTTGCGGCTGTGGCCGGTGTTTTTCCATCCGTCTGGTAGTAAGGCTCTTTAAAAGCGGCGGGGATTTGCTCAAGCCGAGGGTCGAGTCCGACTACAATCGGGCTGTGCAGCTCGCGGATTTTTTCGATCAGGCGGTCAATCAACATGCGCTTCACCTCTTAAATATACTGTTTTACCGCTTACAATGGTTCGGATTACCTGGCCTCTCACTTGCCTGCCATCAAAGGGGGTGTTCCCGCCCAAGGAGTGGAAGTTGTTTTTGTCGATGACATGATCACAGTTTGGGTCAATGATCACAATATCCGCGCACCCGCCCGGCTTTAGATGGCCTTTGTCGATGCCCAAAATGCCCGCCGGGTTGACGGTCAGCTTGGCGATCAGCTGGGAAGGGGTGAGCACCCCGGTTTCAACCAGTTCGGTGATGCAGAGCGGTATTGCGGTCTCCAGCCCGACAATGCCGTTTGGCGCGGCGGTGAACGCGCCGTTTTTCTCGTCCGCGTGATGTGGGGCGTGGTCGGTGGCGATGACCTCGACTGTACCGTCTTTAAGCGCCTGAATGACAGCCTCGCGGTCAATTTTTCCGCGCAGGGGCGGGCTCATCTTGAAGTTTGCGTCCAGGCCGGGGATGTCTTCATCACAGAGCGCAAAGTGGTGCGGGCAAACTTCTCCGGTTACACGCCGGTCACCGGCTTTTGCCGCCCGCAGATGCTCGACACTTTCCTTGACGCTTATGTGACAAATGTGCAGATGTGTGCCGGTGTCTTGAGCCAGCGCGATATCCCGCGCTACTGCACTCGATTCAGATTCTGACGAAATCCCCGCAAGCCCCAGCTTTTTGGCGGTCGGCCCGGCGTGTATCTGGCCGTTGTCGGTCAGGCGCAGGTCTTCACAGTGTGCAAAAACAGGGAGTGAGAGCTTGTCCGCCTGCGCAAGCGCCGCTTTGAAGAGTTCGGGGTCGTCCACCCATTTGCCGTCTTCGCTCAATGCGCAAATACCCGCGCCGGCCATCCCGGATATATCGGATAGGGCTTGCCCGGCCATCCCGCGGGTGATTGAGCCGATGGGCAGGATGCTGACAGGGGCTTTTTGGGCTGCCCTGAAAATATACGCGATCACTTCCGCGCAATCGGTGACCGGGTTTGTGTTGGGCATGGCGCAGATGGTTGTAAACCCGCCGGCCGCGGCTGCCCTGGCTCCGGTTGCGATGGTCTCTTTATGCGGAAAACCGGGGTCACGCAGATGCACATGTAAATCAATCAGCCCGGGTACGACCCACATCCCGGCCGCGTCGATGATCTGCGCGCCGGTGTCATCCAAATTTTGGCCGGCCGCGATGATCTTTCCGTCTTCAAAAAGCAGGTCGGCCGAGCCGTCCAACCGGCTGGCCGGGTCGATGATCCGCCCGTTCCTGATCAGTGTCTTCACCGGACGCCTCCTAAAACTTTTTGTTTGCACGCGCTGACCGGATACCAGCTGCACCTGGCGCATATGTCGTCCATCCGCTCGGCAGTCATCTCGCGATTGACCTTCGCGACCAGTTCACCGTAGCGGTATTGTTTTTGCTCAACGCCGAAATAATCGATCACCTTTTGGTCAAACTGCTTGACTTTTTCGTTTCGGTCGCAGTGGTCTTCGCCCAGCATATGTGGGCAATGTGCGCAGATATCGTCGGTCGAAAAGACAATATCAACCGGTGTTTCAGGATTTGTTCGTAGTATGGCGGTGATCGCGTTCATGTTTTCAACAAAGGCAGGGGAGTAACCCTTGCCGCTATAACCTTGTGTGCAGAGCAAGTGATGCGGCCGCAGCTTCATATCCCCACCCGCGCTTTGGTCATCACTGCTTTGATGCTTCTGCCCAGCACAGGCAAGAGCGCGACGCGGATGATTGCGGTGGGAATAAACGGCGCAACGGCCAGCGTAAACGCAACCGCTGAGCTGACCGACATCACCCAGCTCAGGTAAAGCATCCCGACCGCAAAGTTGGCCGCCGTACCCGCAACCAACCCAGCCACCAGCCAGATAACTTTGCCTTTCCGCTCACCCCAGCCGGCCAGATAAGCCATCAGCGGAAAGGAGAGAATGAACCCGCCGGTCGGGCCGAGAACAATGCCCATCCCGCCGGTAAAACTGGCGAAGACCGGCGCACCCACCGCCCCGAGCAGGAGGTAAACGATCGCCGCGATCGCACCGTTTTTTGCGCCGAGAACCATCCCGGCCAGTGAGATACCCCAAGTTTGCAAAGTCAGCGGCACCCCGCCGGGCAATGGAATGGCAATCTGCGCACAGGCCACAATGATCGCGGTGAATACGCCGATCTGACAAAGTTCCTGAACGGATATCTTTTCGCGCAACTTATATATCCCCCTGCGTCTTAGACACAAACGCCAATATTTTCTCGTAGCTTTTCTGGCTGATCACATGTTCAATCCGACAGGCATCTTGAGATGCGGTTTCGTTGTCAACGCCCAGCCCGACCAAAAACCCGGAGAGGATTGTGTGTCGCTCAAGCATTTTTTTTGCCGTCGCCATTCCGCTGGCGGTCAGGGTGATGTGGCCGTCGCCGTCCACTTCCACATGGCCGCTTTCCCGCAGTTTTTTCATGGCTACGCTCACGCTGGGCCGGGTAAAATCCAGTTCGTTGACAATATCCACCGAGCGCACACAGCCCAGCCGGTTTTGTAAAACAAGTATGGTCTCCAGATAATTTTCAGCGGATTCATGGGTGTGCATAAGCCATCTCCTAACAAAACAGCCGGCGTGACTGGCTCACACAGGCTGTATAAAGTGGTTGGAATCAGGTCGTCTCAATCCGGTTGCGGCCGTTTTCTTTCGCGCGGTAGAGCGCGTCGTCCAGTTGGTCGAAAAATACTTTGGCGTCATCCAGGCTGGTGGGTGAAACGGTTGACAGGCCGATGCTGGCCGTTACTTGCGCAGCCTTGTCTTCAAAGCGGATCGGCGTGTTTTCGATGCTCCGCCTGATATATTCAGCTTTTTCCATCGCCGCTTGATGAGAGATGCCCGGCAGGATGACCACAAATTCTTCACCGCCCCAGCGAAAAACGCTGTCCGATTGAGGCTCCATACATTTGCGCAGGGTGTCGGCAACCCGCTTGAGGCAGGTGTCGCCGTTCATATGTCCATACTGGTCGTTAAAGCGTTTGAAATAGTCTATATCCAACAGAAGCATACTTATCACGCCGTTTTCGTTGACCGCGCGCTCCCACTCTGTTTTGAAGCTCGCATCAAAGCTGCGGCGGTTGTCCAGCCCGGTCAGGCCATCCATCAGCCCGAACCGCTCAATTACCCGCATTTGAGAGATCAGCTGCATGTGCAGCCGAACCCGCAAAGTGACAATCGCGTCGTTAAACGGTTTGCGTATATAATCGACAGCGCCGAGTGAAAGGCCGGTTGCCTCGTCTTCGGATGAGTTGTTGCCTGTAATAAAGATGACGGGAATTCGCCAGGTCCTCTCGCTTTGCTTTAAAGCGGCTAAAATTTCAAACCCCGACCTGCCCGGAAGGACTACGTCCAGCAGAATCAGGTCAACCCCGCCGCTTCGGGCGATCTCAATCCCGGCCTCACCGTCGTAAGCAATTTTAACGTCATAGGATGGCGAAAGAATTTGGCTGAGTGCGGCGGCCATCAACGGCGAATCATCTATGATCAATATCCCTTGTTTGTAATTACCAGTCATTTTGCACCTCGCGCAAGGCATCGCGTACTTCATCAATCATTGTACCACAAATTGCCGCATGATGCAAACACTTACAAGATAAGGCAAAGCCTGAAACAAAGAAAAATCGCGGCAACAATACCCGCTGTTGCCGCGAAGAAAATATAAAGCGGTGGAGCGTATTTTTGAAACACGGTGTTGCACCACGATGTCAGGACAAGCGGTTTCAAGCCATACTCTAGACCTCAAAAGCGTTGTGGATAGCGGTTACGGCCTTGCTGCCCAGCTCTTTGTCGATCAAGACGGAGATCTTGATTTCGCTGGTCGAAATCATGTGAATGTTGATATTGGCGTCAAAAAGTGCTTCAAACATTTTTGCGGCGACCCCTGGGTTGGATTCCATCCCCGCGCCGACAATGCTGACCTTGCTGATCATATCGTCGGCGACAATTTCTTTGATCCCCAGGGAAGGGGACAGTTCGGTCAGTGCGTCGATCGCGATTTGCTTGTCGCTGTCAGCTACGGTAAAGGTAATGTCCTTGGTGTTGTCCCGCCCGATGCTTTGCAGGATGATGTCGACATTCACCCGCCTGCTCGCAAGCAGTGAGAACACTTTAAAAGCGACACCCGGCTTATCCGGCAGGCCGACCAGCGCGATTCGGGCAACTTTATCGTCTTTGGCGACGCCTGTAATCATCATCTTTTCCACTTTTACAACCTCCTTGACTATCGTGCCCGGTTTGCGCTCCAGGCTGGATAGCACTTCTATTTCAACGTTATATCTCTTAGCCATTTCCACCGAGCGGTTGTGCAGCACTTGCGCCCCAAGGGTGGCCAGCTCCAACATCTCGTCGTAGGTAATTTCGCTTAGCTTGCGCGCTGTCTTGACCAGGCGGGGATCTGCGGTATAAACGCCGTCCACATCGGTGAAGATCTGACAGCGGGCGGCACCCAGCGCGGCGGCCAGCGCAACCGCGCTTGTGTCCGACCCGCCCCGGCCAAGGGTGGTGATGTCGTCGTATCGGTTGATCCCCTGGAATCCGGTGACGACCGCGATGTTCTTTTTGCCCAGTTCGTTTTCCAGCCGCTCTTTGCTGATCCGGCGAATCCGCGCACTCCTGTGGTTGGAGTCGGTCAAAAATCCGGCCTGCCAGCCGGTCAGCGACTTTGCCGGGAAGCCCATCTCGTTGAGGGTCATTGTCAGCAGCGCGGCACTGATCTGCTCGCCGGTGGACATGAGGACATCCATCTCCCGCCGTGAAGGCTTGGCGGCGACCTCGGACGCCATCGCGATCAGGTTATCGGTTGTATCCCCTTGTGCGGAGACAACGACCACCACATCATTGCCGGCTTCATATGTGTCGGCGACGATTCTTGCTACATTTTTAAGGCGGGCCGCGTCGCGTACCGACGACCCTCCGAACTTTTGCACAATCAAGCTCATATTATATTCTTCATTCCTTTCGAGGGGAAGTGGTTAGGTCAACGATTCATTTTCTTTTTCATATATACAAAGTGCGCAAAGCCCGAAAACTTTGGCGCGGGGGTACGCGTGAACTCGGCATACCCCAACTTCTCGTAAAGCCGGATTGCGGGCGTGTTTACGTCCATCACTTCCAGTACATATTCATTGTATGGCGAAATTTCCATGACGTGCGCCAAAAGGTCGTGAGCCGCCCCTTTGCCCCGGTGCTGTGCCGCTGTGGCGACAAACTCAATCGAGCCGGTACCTGGCATAAGCTCGAATGGATAAGTATGGTTGACCAGATGTTTATTCAGCATCCGGTAAGTCACCCGACCCGCTAAAAACCCCAACTCCCGCACCAGCACAGCCTTATCCATCGCGATTGGCGGCGGTTTCTTGTTTGTACAGCCGATGAGCGCCAGAATCGCCTCGCCCTCAACCGCCAGATAAAAACTCTCAAGGTCAAAGATGTGCGCCATTGCTCTTGCCAGTTTGGTCTTGTCTTTGGCAAAATACTTCAGGCCGTGGTCATAAAACCCTTCGGCAAAGATTTTGCCCATCTGCGGGCGGGGGTCGAATGCCGCCTCACTCGCTTTGATAAACTTCACCTTAAGCCTCCCAGACTTGGATATCGCCCAAGATTTCAACCCCTTTGCCGACCAGTGCGTCCAGCTTTTGCGCGAAGTCAAAGCCGGTCATGGCCGGTGCGATGAACGCGAACTCGTCAACCGGCTTGTCGGGGCGCTGAAGGAAGGTGGGAGAGCCGAATATCTGCCAAGCGATGGAGTCTGCGCCCTTGCCCTTACAGCGGATGTAGCGCGCAGTAACTTCTCTCCGAATATCCGAAACCTTGGACTGGGCATCCGACCAGTGGAGGGTGGCGATGGTGTCTTTGTGTTTAACGCAGTCGATGATATCGCTGACTACGGCTGACGCCGTAGGCAGCTTGCCCGCACCCTTGCCGACAAAAACCACATCGCCGGTGGCGTCACCCCGCACCAAGATGCCGTTAAAAACGTCTTCAACCCCGGCCAGCGGGCTGTCCCGCCCAATCAGCGCCGGGCCGACCATCACATAACAGCTGCCGTTTACCCGGCGGGTTTGCCCGAGCAACTTAATCACTTTCCCGGCCGATTCGGCATAGCGTACATCTTCCAGTGTAATCTTGGTAATCCCCTGTGTCTGTACGCTTTCGGGGTAGACATGAGAGCCAAACGCGAGGGAGGCGAGAATGCAAATCTTGCGGCAGGTGTCTTGGCCCTCAACATCGGCAGTGGGGTCTTTTTCGGCGTAGCCCAGCTCTTGGGCCATCTTGAGCGCGTCGGTGAAAGACATCCCCTCACGGATCATTTTGGTTAAAATAAAGTTGGTTGTGCCGTTGAGAATCCCGACAATCTCATCGATCTCGTTGGCTGCCAAACACTGATGAAGAGGCCGGATGATCGGAATCCCACCGCCCACGCTGGCCTCAAACAGGAAGTTGCGGTTCATCCGCTTGGCCAGTGCCAACAGCTCGGCGCCCTTGGCGGCCACCAGCTCTTTGTTGGAGGTGACCACGCTCTTGCCCGCGCTCAAAGCGGCGGAAACATAATCATAAGCGGGGTTAAGCCCGCCCATCACTTCGGCGACCACCTGAATTTCCGGGTCGGTGAGAATCTCGTTAAAATCCTTGGTGAACTTGTCGCTGTAACTCAGTTCGGGAAATTCTCTGAGATCGAGAATCTTTTTGATGTACAGGTCAGCCCCGGCTTTTCGGCAAATATTCCCCCGGCTTTTTTCGAGCACTTCGGCTACCCCTGATCCGACCACGCCATGACCCAATACGGCAATTGCTATCATTTTTGATCTCCCTTTCGGAAATATTAATTGGATAAAATTCGCAAACCGACCACCCCGTCCAGCGCTTGCAGCTGCGCGGACAGCGCATCAACGCTCACCCGCAAGGCTTCGGTCCGCATCGAAATTGAGACGGGCGCTACGCTGTCAACCGGGATGTTTTGGTTGATGGTCAATATGTTCGCCCCACAGCGAAAAAGAGTGGAAAGCATTTCACTGAGTACACCCGGTTCATCCACCAGCTCGGCCGAAAGGGTGGCGATCTGCCTTGCGTTTGTGTTTTGGTAAGTGAATACACAATCCTTGTACTTGTAAAAAGCAGAGCGGGAAAGCCCGACTGCTTTGGTCGCTTCACTCAGGCTCTTAGCCTTGCCCTGGGCCAGCAGCTGCTTGGCCCGAACGACTTTCGAAAAAGCCTCAGGCAAAACTTTGCTGTCCACCAAAAGGTATTGAGACCCCCCATGATCTTCGCCGGATTCCGGTTTCGGATTAACTCCCTGCAATTGTCCATCCCTCACAAACGATTGTTTTCGAACAAATACACTATATCATGCATAGGGATCAATGACAAAGCGCATATTGGGGAAAAATGTAGAAAAAAGGTGGAAAAATGACCAAATCAATAAATTAACTGTGAGAATACCAGCATTATCGCGCGATTGCGAGTGATTGCGCGGGTATGAGATAAATCAGCCTAAACGGGGAAAGAATAGAAAAAAGAATGATCGGGAAAGGAAGAGGGCAAATGACCAGAGATCGAATCAAGGATTATCTGCTGTACGGCGCTTTCTTTGCCGGATGTCTGCTTTTTGTTTATCTGGTCGGGCGGTATGTTATTTCTTGGTTTTTGCCCCTTATATTCGGGTTTTTGATCGCGTATGCTCTGCGGCCGATGGCCGGGCTGATTACCCGGCACTCGAGTATGAGTGGAAGGGGGGCGGCCATCGCTTCGGCCTTTGTCTTTTATCTGGTGGTTGGTGTGCTGATCTGGATGCTGGGCGCTTATCTGTTCGGGAAAGCAAGGGAGTTCGGCGAGCGCCTGCCCGAGTTCTACCAGGCCAGCCTCCAGCCGACGCTGGAAACAATGAGTGCGAGAATCGGGGAGGTCACTGGTGAGCGAAGATTGGCAGGGCCGATCGGCAGGGGGGCGACCGGTGCCCTTGACCTAGTCAACCAAGCGCTGGGCGGGGCGGCGTCCTCCGCCTCTGCCCGCGGGATGGAACTGTTGGGCAGCGGCTTCTCCAAATTGCCGATTACCGCGATTGCGGTGATTTTTACCATCCTATCTTCCGTGCTTATCTGCGCCGAGTATGACAAGGTCTCGGCCGGTGCTTTGAGGCTGATCCCTGAAAAGGCGAGAGGGCTTGTCCTTGAGACCCGCGACTATTTGCTGCAAACGCTGGGCCGGACTTTGAAAGCTTACCTGATCCTTGGGGCAATTACATTTGCCGGGCTTTCAATTGGGCTTTGGCTGTTGGACGTCAACCGATTTTTGATTATGGCGGCCATCATCGCGCTTCTTGACTTTTTGCCGATTCTTGGCAGCGGGGCGGTTTTGCTGCCCTGGTCGGTTTACTTTTTGCTGACCGGCCAAACCGGGAAAGGGCTGGGGATGATTGCGCTTTGGGTGGCGGTCAGTGTAATTCGCGAGACCCTTGAGCCGCGCATTCTCGGCAAACAGATCGGCTTGCATCCACTGGCCGCCGTCACCGCCATGTACGCCGGGCTTAAGATTATCGGACTCTGGGGGCTTGTGCTCGCGCCTATACTTTGCCTGCTGGTGCGCTATCTTTACCAGCGGGGTGTGTTCGCATCAAAGCAAATCCCCCCTGACGTAACGTAACATTGAATGGGTTGTATTACAAAGGAAAACCCGGCTGTTTGGCAGCTGCGTGATTACAGGCAAATAAAAAAACAGCAGTGTGCCAGTGCAGGCATACCGCTGTTTGTTATCTCTCAACCAGATGATGGTTCACTTTAACAAACGCAATGCAGCCGCAGACATTAAAAAATTTGTCTGCGCACGAACCAAATGGGCTGGCCTCGCAAAAGCGCTCTCACTTACCGATTCCCTTGCATGGACAGCCGGAGCTGTCGTCTTTGATACAGATGAGGAAGTACCTAAAACGCTTTCCCGAATATCAGCAATGGACGCTCTTAGACGGGTCACTCTTGTCAATGCCGTATTTATCATTGCCGATGCTTCTTTTGCGTCTGCCGCACTGCCAACGCGCAAGCCGTGCAAACCCAACCCAACGGAAGAAACGTCAAACAAATCAGGCCCGCGGACCAATCGCCCGCTTATTGCGTTAATCCAAAACCCGCTGGGGCTGCTGGCGGCAGAAACGGCTCTGCTCATATCCGCCTCCCTGTTTCCTTGCCTAAAGCCGATTCTCGCTGCAACACCACTCCGCAAAGAACCATCATGCGCAATGGTGATTTTCTGACCGCTGCGCAAAGTAAAAGCTGTTTCGGTTGTACCGCGTGCAACCTGACCGGTAACCGTTTCGCCATTGATCCGCAAGGTCATGGTAAGCCTGCCGTTTTCGTTGCTGATATGCAGGCGGGCGCTGCCCTCTATTCTGCCATCAGATGTAATGCCGGTAATGCCAAGCGCCAGCAAACCTGCCATATCCAGAATGCCGTCAAAGCTGCCATCCAAAAGGCCGCCGCTGTCGTCTGAAAGCTCGTTGAGTTCCTCCATCAAGGTTAGCAGTTCTTCCATAAGTTCATCTCGTTCCGAAGGACTTAAGTTGCTGTTCTGTGCCCTTTCAGCCAGCTCTTGCATCCGGATAAGAATTAACTCAACGCGTGAAAGCGTGTCGTCTGCGCTGACCAGCAGTTCCATTCCTTCTTCTGTTCCCATCAAGCGCGGCTCAAAACCTTGCTGATTTTGAATGTTTTGTGCCAACGCGGCACGGCTCGCCGATACTCCTGAAAAACTGCTGATAATTTGGGCGTGTGCGCCAAGCTGATTGGTAAGACGATTCTGATTTGATGGCGCAAACGCCGATGCTCCCCGAATGGATATCGGTGCGAACCCGGATACGGTCATGCATTGCATCCCCTTTCCTGCGACCGGCAATTTCACGTTGCTTTGTGCGTGTTTAAACACTTTGGCTGTCCATTTTGACCACAAGATTTGCCGAGCGGCTCTACCGCCCTACGCCTGAATATCCATCTCGCCAAAAAACCGCACCCGCTCATTGAGCGAATGTGGCCGGAACTCGGTTCGGGTCTGGCCGCCCGCAACATATCGCCGCCCACAGGTATCGCAAGTCGCGTGGTTGAGCGCAACCGTGCTGTGTGCTTCGACACCCTCATCTGTATCGGCATTTTGTGCGCCGACATGTTCGCCCTCATGCGCCATAACCATCACCCCGGCGATCGCCTGCGGGATATGCCGCGGCGCCTGAAACGAGACCCCGCCGTCGTCCGACTGGTCGGCAAAAGCGCGGGCGCTGCAGGCTGGGCAAGGCTCCTGACCATTGCGGATTCTCTGCTCAAGCTCAGCGCGGGCTTCTTGTTCGCTGTTGGCGGCGCGCACTGCGGTCTGGGTGTTTTGCCTGGCCGTTTGTAAGCTCTCCCGCCAAAGATCCATCATAGTGTTGCGGGTGGTTTGATTGTCGTTTTCGGCGCGGTGAACGCTGTTGTTCGGCCCGAATGCCATCGCTGTCATCTCCTTAAGTCGGAAAATTTCTCCGCCCGCCAATTGCTGGATGTATTCATTGTACCATTTTTAGTGGGAAACCGCAACATAATTCGCTTGCCAATGAGCTTATCTGAGCAAAATACATCCCCCGGCAGACTGCGCTCTGCTGGGGGTGTTTGTTTAGTTCGCGTAATTGTCAAAGTATCCCTGAATCCAAACGATGGGGGTACCTTTGTCCCCGCTGCCCGAGGTCAGGTCACACAGCGAACCGATCAGGTCGGTCAGCTGTCTGGGCGTTGTGCCCTGCGCCTCCATTTTGCCGTAAAGATTCTCTTTCTTTTCACTGATATAGCTGCGCATGGCTTCTTCCAGTTCTTTGCCGTTTAGGTGTTTGAACTGGTTGTCGGCCAGATATTTGAATTTGACTTCGTTGGGTACACCGGCCAATCCCGGCGTGAAAGCGGGCGAGACGACCGGGTCGGCCAGCTCCCAGATCTTGCCTTGTGGGTCCTTGAACGCGCCGTCCCCGTAAACCAGTACTTCAACCTGTTTTCCGGTCTCTTTTAGCAGCAGGGCATGCAGCTTGTCCACAAAAGCCTGGGTATCCCGCGGGAAAAGCTTGACACTCTCTTCGGTGGCCTTGTTCGAGCCGAGCAGGCCGTACTGTTCGTTGTAACCGCTCTCGCCGATCGGTGTGGTTAAAATATCGCTGAGGGTGTACACTGTTTTGACACCGGCTTCTTTCAAGATGCGGGCGGTGCGCATACGGGTGTGAATATCACAGGTCAGGACATGCCCGGCGTAATCGAGAATGGCTTTCGGGTTGTTCGAAAAAATGATTGCGGCCTCACAACCGCAGGATTCAATCAATTCACGGTAATAGCCGACATAATCCACACCGGTGAACGGGTGGAGTACACTTCCGAACTTTTCGCGGTATCCCGCTTCATCCAGTGTATCAACCCACGGGTTGACGCCCGAGCGATCCAGCAGCTCTTGTGAAAAGAGGGGATTGCCAACCTCATCGGACGGATAGCTGAGCATGAGTGTAATCTTCTTAACGCCTTTGGCAATTCCGCGCAACAGGATGGAAAACCGGTTGCGGCTGAGAATTGGGAAGATGACGCCCAAGTGATCACAATCGAATTTTTCAGCGACACTTGCGGCTATTACGTCTACGCTCGCGTAGTTGCTTTGCGCCCTGGCCAAAACAGCCTCGGTAACCCCGACGACATCCCCGTTCCGAATCGGGCTGCCGCCCTCGCCTTTTGAAGCAGCAATCAAACTCTGTGTTACGATTGCGGCCAAATCGTCCCCCGGGCGTATGACAGGGCAACGCACCCCGCGCGAAACTGTGCCGATCATTCTCATACTAGCCACCACTCTCTGACTTAAGATAATGAGGTCTTAATAAGTTCCCCGACGTATTATACACGAATTTATAAAAATTTGCAAAATGTTGTTACCCGCCCTGCTCAGATATCAGAAATCGCTTCTGACAAGACTTTGCCGATGCCATCGCGGATGACCAAGCCGGCCATCTCATCATAAGGGGTGGCGGTCTTGTTGATCAAGACAAGGTTTTTACCTGAGAAAAGCGGCAGCAGTCCGGCCGCGGGGTAGACGGACAGCGAAGTTCCGCCCACGATTAAAGTGTCGGCATTTTTGACGCGAGCCAAAGCATTCGCCCAAACCCGGTCACTTAATGGTTCTTGGTACAAGACCACATCCGGGCGGATCATCCCGCCGCATACATCACAAAGCGGGACTGGGCTTTTATCAGATGCCGGGGAAAACAAGCAGTTGAGTGTGTAGGTCTTCCCACAGCTAACGCAGTAGTTTCGCGCAACCCCGCCGTGCAGTTCAATCACATTTTTGCTGCCCGCTTTCTGATGCAGCCCGTCGATGTTTTGGGTGATGACGGCGGTTAGTTTTCCGATGCCCTCCAGCCGTGCAAGGGCAAGATGGGCGGCATTGGGTTTTGCCTGGAGGTGGATTAAATTCTCTTTGTAATACGAGAAAAAGGCCGCGGGGTCGCGGTCAAAGAAAGTTTTGCTCAGTATGGTCTCAGGCGGGTGGCCGTACTTGTCAAGGGCGTTGTGAAGCCCCTGTTCAGAGCGAAAGTCAGGGATACAGCTCTCGGTTGAAACCCCGGCCCCGCCAAAGAAAACGATACGCGCGCTTTCCCGAATCATCTTTTTAAGTTCGCTGATCATAGCGGCTATAACCTTCGCGCAAAGTTGCCGCTGACGTCTATTTTGTTGCTGAGGATGATAAAGGCATGTGGGTCGGCGGCTGTAACCATTCGCTTGAGCCGGTCGGATTCGTAGCGGGAAATAACGGTGGCAAAGATATGAGAGTGCTGACCGGTGTAAGCACCTTTGCCCTCCCAGCAGGTAGCGCCGCGCCCTAACTGGTCGATGACCGCCGACTGGATGGCCTGCGGGTTGGTGGTAAAGATCAGCGCGCTGGTCTTGATATTCTGGTAGTGGGTATGATCAAGCGCAAAGACATAAAAAACGGTGAACAAAGCCGAGTAGATCACCGTGTTGAGGTCAAAGAAGATCAGGCAGTAGCTAAAGACAAAAGCCCCGATGATAAACGATACTTTGCCGACCGTGAAATTGGGATATTTGACCGAACAGTAAACGCCGATGATATCCACGCCGCCGCCTGAGCCGCCGCACCGCAAAGTAAACCCGGAACCAAACCCGGCCAGCGCGCCGCCCACAAGACAGGCGGTCAGCGTCTCGGTTACCAAAGGCTCCTGTGGAATTGGCAGGATCGAAATAGCGATCGTCATATAGACAATGGTGACGATCGACTTGAGCAAAAAGCCCCGGCTGGTTACCCGCAGGGCAAGAATGAGCAGCGGGATGTTGAGCAGTAACAGCGCGGTTCCGGTGAGGTTCGAGCCTTCCGGAATCTGAACCCCGGCGAACATAACCAAAGCAGACTCAATGATCTGCGCCACCCCGGTCAGCGTTCCGCTGTAAAGGTTGTGCGGCACGATGATCAGGTTAAGCGAGATTACAAACAATGAAGCGCCAAACAGCGAACCCGCGTAGCTGGCCACTGTGCCGCGCACTGTGTTTTCCATTCAAACACTCCTCGATTCGGTTGACTGGGGCATGTTGACACAGAGCTGAACGTCCGAACTTTGGTGAATTTTGAGCCTTTCTTCGTTGTCGTCACTAAATACTGACAATGAGCGCCCATACAGCGAAGAGTCTCAGCGGAATACATTCAGTATTCCTTTTTCCTCCGCCTGGAAATGCTCGAAAACTCACTTAAAATCCGAGCATCTCCATTTGTGTCAACACACCCTAGATAAATTCCCCGGCGAGCTTTTCCAAAGCCAGGGCAGCCGCGTCCTCATCTTCGCCGTCAACAGTGACCTGTAAGAGGTCGCCCTGTTTTGCGCCCAGGCCCATCAGCGAAAAGATTTTTTTGCCGTCCGCCTGCTTTTCACCACAGGCGACGGTGATCTCGCTGACAAAGCCGACCGCTTCTTTGACCAGCAACCCGGCCGTTCTTGCGTGCAGCCCGAGGGCGTCGGTGATGAGACAGTCAAAGCGCTTTACTTCAAACGCCCCCTTTCCTTCACTTTGCAGTGACTGTATAGCGGTACTACAAAGCCATTATACTTGATTTTTTCTCATGGCACAAGGATTTCGGTCAAATAAACACCTTGCGCATGGGGAATCTGTTGTTATATACTAAAAGAAGTGTATGTGACGTAAAACTTCTATCAAGAGGTGAGTGTTATGTCCAAAACAATATTAGCCGCACTCTGTCAGACTCCGGCGGTGACCGATAAGGCCGGGGGCTTGGCGGCCGCGGGCGAATATATTGACAGGGCCGCGGCGGTGGGCGCCGGGCTGGTTGTGCTGCCAGAGATGTTCTGCTGCCCGTACAACAACGCGGCGTTCCCGCCCAATGCCGAGCCGGCCGGCGGCGAAGTTTGGCAGTTCCTTTCGGATGCTGCGAAGAAGAATAACATCGTTTTAGCAGGCGGCAGTTTTCCTGAAATAGAAGACGGAAAGATCTATAACACCTGTTTTGTCTTTAACGAAAAGGGGGAGCAAATCGGGCGTCACCGAAAAATGCACCTATTTGACATCGACATCCCCGGCGGACAAAAGTTTCAAGAAAGTGACACACTCGCGGCCGGTCGCGACCTTTGTGTGGTGGATACGCAATGGGGGAAAATCGGGGTGATGATCTGCTTTGACGTGCGGTTCCCCGAGCTTGCGCGGCTGCTGGCGCTGGAAGGTGCCGGCGCAATTATTGTACCGGCGGCGTTTAACATGACTACCGGCCCGCTTCATTGGGAGCTTTTAATGCGGGCGCGGGCGGTTGATAATTTCACTTACATTCTGGCCTGTGCCCCCGCCCGGGATGAAAGCGCCGGCTATGTCAGTTACGCCCACTCAATGGTCGTCTCGCCCTGGGGCAAAACACTGGCAAGGCTGGACGCTTCTCCCGATATATTGTACCAGGAGCTTGACTTTGAATTGGTCACAGCCGGCCAGGCGCAGATACCGGTTCTGAGCGCGCGACGGGAGGATTTATACGAAATCACCGTCAAGAAATAAGACAAAGGTAATACCAAAACGTTGGCGAAGCCTGGGACATTCCGGCTTTGTCAACGTTTTTTTACTCTTTTCCAACTATCTTCCGCATATGTATAAGCATATATGCAAAGCGAGGGGGTGGTGGGGATCATCAAACGCGGGTTGTTGCTTTCTACTTTGATGCTCAGCGCTTCTGCGCTTTTTGTCCGCACAATTGGCTTTGGCTTTCGCGTTTATCTCTCCAACCAGATGGGGGCGGAGGGTATGGGGCTGTTCTCACTGATCATGTCGGTCTATACGCTCAGTGTAACGGTGGCCACTTCGGGAATCAGCGCGGCGGTTGCCAAAATCGCCGCCGAGCATCTGGCGGTTGGCAAAAAAGCGCGGGCCAGACAGGTGCTGCGCAAAGCGCTCTGTCTGTCTTTGCTGATCAGCAGCCTGGTCGGCGTCGCACTGTTCGTCTTTGCCGATTCGATCGCGCTGAATATTCTGCGGGATATTCGCGCCGAGCAGTCCCTTCGCCTGCTTGCGCCGGGGTTGCCGTTTTTGTCTGTCTGTGCCTGTTTTCGCGGTTACTTTATCGCCTGCCGCCGGGTAACGATTCCGGCCACAGCTCAGATTCTTGAGCAGCTTTTCAAAATCGGATTTGTCTTTGTGTTCTTATCCGGCGCACTCAGCCGTGGAATTGAGCACGCCGCCGCAATGGTCGTGTTGGGCGTCACACTCAGCGAGGCTGCCTGTTTTATATACACCTATGCCGGATACCTGCTGGATAAGCGAAAGCGGCGGCGGGAAGAGGCGGGCGACAAGAACGGTGTCCTGCGCGAGATACTGGCCTTTGCGCTGCCCATATCGATCGGGTCATATTTTCGCAGCGGGATGCGGCTGATTGAAGACTTGCTGATCGTTTCCGGCCTCACCCGATTTGGCGGGGATCAATCGGAGGCGACCGGGCATTACGGTGTTTTGCGCGGGATGGTCATGCCGCTGCTTATTTTTCCACTCAACTTGCTTTCCGCTTTTGTGATCACACTGACCCCCGAAGTTTCCCGCCTGCACGCGGGCAGTGAACGGCGAAAACTTTCGGTAATTATCACCCGGATTTTGCAGCTGACTTCCATCATCGGGATCTTTATGGTCTGTTTGATGATGAGCTTTGCCTATGAGATCGGGGCGGTCGTTTACCGGGAGCCGCAAGTGGGCGAGATGCTGCGGATGATGGCCATCTTAGCGCCATTTATGTGCCTTGAGCTGGTGGTAGTCGGCATATTGCAGGGGATGGGTCAGCAGACACACAGCGCCGCATACTCGATCTGTGACTGCACGCTGCGGGTCGGGCTGGCCTGGCTGTTAATCCCGCGGTATGGGGTTTGGGGGTTTGTGATTATGGTGGCGGTCAGCAATTTGTTTACATCTACTCTGAACCTTGCGCGGCTGCTCAAAATCACGGAGGTCAGATTGCGCATCAACGATTGGGTCATCAAGCCGGCCCTGGCCGCTCTCGCGGCCAGTCAGGGGGTGCGGGCACTCTTTACGCAGACTTCACTCGGACAGCTGCCGACATGGGCGGTGCTGGCGGTTGGGCTGGCGGCCATGGGTGCGGTTTATCTGGCTGTGCTCTTCTCGCTCGGCTGTCTGACCGGCAAAGACGTGGCTTGGGCAGTTAAGCACTTTAAACCCAAGCCGTCACACATGAGCCCCGTTTCGCAAAAAGGCTAGCAGAGCGCAAGTAGGTATGCCGGTAGCTTTATCAATAAAACGAGAAAAACAATCGCCCCCACTAATGAACTGCTCCCCAACGATTAGACACGCAAGAAACCCCTGTATCGTAGAAAAGCTAAAGATTACGTAAGCTGGCGTCGTTTTTCGAACGGCGTCAGCATTGATTTGAGCTGGATGCGCTCGT